>OCZT010001799.1_pt1 | contig 22274 bp, 44 predicted proteins | sample 1539031 | NCBI WGS metagenome assembly OCZT01 (sample SAMEA3539308, study PRJEB22396) | soil metagenome | biome: tundra; feature: field; material: soil | place: USA | collected 2010-05 | depth 0.15 m | reverse complement strand
CTTCCGATCTATTAATTATGATTATTTATCAATAGAAGAAACGTTTCAATTATGTGTTAATAATGAATTAACTACCCAACCAAAATACAATAAATTTAGTGAAGAGAATGATAAATATAATTTACACTCAAATATATGGTTAAAAATAGTAAGACAGAAAAAGAATTTTTCTCAGATATTCGAGAAAGACTTGGTATTGTAAATGATTATTTATCACCAGAAGAAACGTTTCAATTATGTGTTGATAATAAATTAACTATGCATAAAAAATATCTTGATTTCATTGAGCAAAACAATATCAAATCCAGAACTCAACCTTGGTTTGTTGTTAATAAAACGCAAGCGGAGTATTTTACCGATGTTAGAAACGAAGTTAAGGACTTCTATTTATCATCTGAAGAAACAATCGAATTATGTATTAAGGAAAGATTAACATCATTAGATATTTATCTAAAGTATAGAAATAAAAATGATAGTATTAAAATAAAGTCTGCCCCTTGGAAGGAGTTAGACAAAACTCAAAGCGAATATTTTACTGATATTAGAAGTAAAATAGAATCCTTATATCTTAATGGTGATGAAACGCTAAACTTATGTGTTAAAAATAATTTAATATCAGAAAAGAAATACCGAGATTATAAGAAAAAAACAATATTAAAATTATCATCACAACCTTGGTCACTATTAAATTTATCATATGTTGATTTTTTTTCGTTAGTTAAAGAAACTATTGAATCTAAATTAAACAAAGATAGAGAGTATCGACCAGCTTTTTTAGGTGAGTTTTCTGAAATGAATAAGAAGTGGAACACATCTAACTCTAAGACCGACCACAAACGTCTTAATGCTGACCCGACTGAATGGAAGAAGTATCATAACTTATACACTAAGTTAAGAGAAGCATGGGGTAGTGATATACCATATAAAGTAATTGCTAATGAGCTTAATAAACGTCCAGATTGGGTTGTTGGTGACTTTGGATGTGGTGAGAATCTATTGAGCAAAGAGATAACCAATAAGGTACATGCATTTGACCATATAGCAATTGACAAGAATGTTACGTCATGTGATATCACTCATGTACCGTTGGAAGACAATACGCTTGACGTGGTTGTGTTTTCATTATCTCTGATGGGTACTAACTACTCAGAGTATTTTAAAGAGGCTCATAGAGTGTTGAAGCCGATGGGTGTCTTGATGATTGCGGAACCAAGTACAAAATGGCAAGATAAGGAAGAAGATTTGAAAACTAAGTTAACGGAAGCTGGGTTCAAGTTAATAGGTGAAATTAAGTATAGTGAAAGATTTGTTTATATCGATGCAATAAAATATTGATTTACCTTGCTTTTTATTAAAATAATTAGTACCTTTGTTAAAAAATAGATTATGCCATTTATTATTTACACGATAAAGAGATTGAACCAAAATCAATTAAAGATTTTAAATACTTATATTATTTTAATCAAGATTTAAAACATGCACCAATAATAAGTTTTGTTGAAGAACCTAATATTAAGTATTGTCCACATAAAATGATTGGTAGTTTCATTCAATGGAATCCAGACGATGAAGAAATTGATATTCTTGGACATCAAGGTGTTATTATGGGTAAATATAAAAAAATAGCTAATCATGACAAATTTGAGGTCTGGTTAAATACTGAATATGAAAAAACTATCTGATACCAACAATTTTGCAACCAAAGCATGCTTTGCGATTCTTAATGGCGAAGAAAAAAACGTGGTTAAATCACCAACCGAAATGGATGCTGATGGTAACATTACAAAATCATTTAAAAAGTCTAAACAAGGTCGTTTGAAATTAGTTAAAAACGTTGATGGTACTTATCGTACAGTAACCTCGATGGATACTGATTTCAATGACGTGAAAGACGAATTGGTTGAAGTATTCAGAATGGGCGTTATACTTGTTGATTATAATTTTGAAGAGATTCGTGAAAGAGCTAAAGTAAAACCAAACAAACAATTAGAAGTAGCGTAATTATTACAAAATATTAAACAATTTAGATAAAAGATTATGATAAGATATGTAGATGGTGATTTAATTAAGATGGCTGAGAACGGAGACTTTGATGTGATTGGGCATTGCTGCAATTGCTTCTGCACCATGGGGTCTGGTATTGCGCCACAAATAAAAGATAAATTTCCAGAAGCATTTGAAGTGGACTGTGCAACTATCAAAGGAGATAAGGTCAAATTAGGTACAATCAGTTTTTGTAAACTAGAAAAATTAATAATAGTAAACTTATATGGACAATTTGGAACTAGAGGTCGTCAAAAAGGTGAAATTGATTTAGATTATAATGCTTTAACATCAGCCTTAAAATTAACCAAAGATAAGTTTTCTGGAAAGCGTTTTGGTTTCCCGATGCTTGGAAGTGGATTAGCTGGCGGTGATTGGAATGTGATTGAGAAAATTATCCAAGATGTATTTGCTGGCGAATATGTAACGATTGTAAGATACGTACCATAATTAACCTAACCATCTATTCCCCTTTAGTAGGTTGTCTATTTTCCACATTGGTTGTAGGTTAGATAAAGCATTTATTAAATTAATTGGTGTTGTAGGTGGAAACAGACTAATAGATTTTTTATGGTCTATCTGCCATTCCCCATAGTTATCCCAAGACATACCATCTTTAAATTGGCATTCTATCCTAGCTTTTAATTGTTTAGATGTATAACCTAATATTTTACTAGTTCTATCTGTTTTTTTATTAATTAAACATCTTCGCAACATACTTCTCATAGTTCCAGTTAATTTATATAAAATATCTTTTTTACGCCTGTTTTTTACATATATACTTTGTTTTTTATTTGCTTTTTCTTTATTATTTTGATACCAATTTTTATCGGTTATTTTAATTTTTTCTTTATTTTTTATTCTCCAGTCTTTTTTTAATAAACGTACTTTATCTATATTATTTTCCCTATATTCTATTTGTTTTATGTTTTCACAATCTTTACAAGTTTTCCTTCCCCTAAAATTATCTGCGTTTTTTGTTATATTGCAATTTATACAAGTTCTTGAAGATATTTCTAATTTTTTCCTACCCATTTTATTTGTTATTTTTAATATCTTGTTCTATAAGAATTTTAATTCTTTTATTTAATGAATAACCTTGTTTATCGCAATGTCCTTTAAATTCATCTTTGAGTATTTGTTTCATCCTAATTGGCCAAATACAATCCTTTTCTATTATTTGTTCTTTTTTCATTTTAAAAATGTATAGTAATCATTATACATATAAATATAGATAATTCGTAAAAAGTACAATAATAAATTAAAATAAACTTGTTTTATTTAAAATATATTAGTACCTTTGTAATAAATTAAAATAAAATTTATGCGTATACTTTTTTTGGATATTGACGGAGTTATGGCCACCACTTCTTGTTATAGTCGTGGTAAAAATAATAAGTGGGATACATATATGTTTGACCCTAAGTGTGTTGCCGTGCTTAACTTTATACTACAAGAGACTGGGTGTGAAATTATACTTTCTTCAGATTGGAGACATACTCTGACCTTACAAGAGATGCGTGAAATCTTTACTCATAATAATGTGATTAAAGGCCCTATTGGTTTTACTGAAAGAAGCGGTACTTATACTGCTATGAATTTAGAAGGTGGGCGTTCTGACGAAATCAATCATTGGCTGAAGGTTAATGCGTGGAAAGATGATATAAAATGGGTGGCAGTTGATGACTTAAATATGTCTGAACAGTTTGATGAACATGGTAATGTTATTAATGGTTTAAAAAATTTCGTATTATGTCCTAGAGAACAAGAAGGAATAAAACGCACAGGCGTTAAAGAAAAGATACTTGAGATACTGAAATGAACAACTGGGATGTAAAATTTATAGGACAGGCTAGACTTGTTGCTGAGTGGAGCAAAGATACCAATCGTAAGAATGGTGCTGTTATTGTTAATGACGATAATATTGTGTTGTCACAAGGTTACAATGGTTTTCCTATTGGTTGTGACGATACTGATAAAACAAGGTATGAACGACCACTGAAATATTTGTTTACTGAACATTCAGAGCGTAATTCAATATATTTTGCAGCTAGGAATGGCGTTTCGTTAAACGGTAGTAGAATGTATATTACAATGTTTCCATGTGCTGATTGTGCTAGAGCTATAATACAATGTGGTATAAAGAAAATAATAGCTCCGACACCAGATGTTGACCATGAAAAATGGGGTGAGCATTTTAGAGCCGCAATGGTTATGTTGGAGGAAGCTAATGTTGAAATAGAACTTTACGATTAATGTCAAAAGAAGTTATAAAAGTTGGTATAGCCAACGAAGGTGAAACAAACTTAGATATCGAAGTGGTTAAGACTTGGGAACCAAAGAATATAGAATACATTGGTACAAGTGTTTTTTTCAAAAATGATAAAACATATTATTCAATGACTAGAGAAAATTTTAAAAAAATATTTAATAAATAATATGGGAGTTTTAAAATCAATTCAAACAAATCATTTCGCATACAGAGAGAAGAAAGGAAAAAAACTTAATGATGGGTACAAAATGTACTGGTTTTTTGATATTCACGGAACAGTTCTTAAACCCAATTATCAAGCTGGTAACACGCCAAAAGATTACTATCCATATGCAGAAGAAACACTTAAATTTTTAAGTACAATTAATGATATTACAATGGTTTTATTTACTTGTTCTCACCCACATGAAATTCAAGAATATATTAACCTATTTGCAAAAAGTTCCATCAAATTCACGTTCATCAATGAAAACCCAGAAGTTCAAACAGAAATGGCACCTAAGTTAGATACTGAAGGTAATATCATGTTTGATGCTAAAGGTAAACAAATTTTTGAACCAAATGGATATGGATGTTATGATAAAAAACCTTACATGAACGTTTTGTTTGAAGACAAAAGCGGTTTCGATCCCGAAATTGAATGGAAAGAGGTTTTAGAATTTATGAAAGCTAAATATGGCAGCACTACCTAACTTAATTTCATTTAACAACGAAAGAAAAGAATTAATAAAGATTAGGAATCTCAATGATGAGATAATCCTATTTACAAAAGATGAGGCTAGAGATGCGCTGTTACGATACATTGCTGATGAATTGGATTTGTTTACCAATAACTTAGGTACCAATGTAAAACTTGAACTTAAAGAAAGTTTGAAATCCAAACTTGAATCAATCGAGAATGCAATGGTTAGACACATTGATGATAAGATTAATAAAATAACTGAAAAAATAGTATCACTAGCTATAGATAGAAAAATTGAAGAAGAAGTAACTAAGCGATTGGATGCAAGATTAAAAAAGATAAAAGACTCATTATAAGTGAGATTCAAAAACATGAGCAAATTTAGATTAATAAGAGAAAATTTTTTCACTCCAGATGAATGTAAAGGGTTTATTGGCCAATCAGAAAAAGAAGGTTATAAAGAAGCTCTAATTAGAACTAGAAATGAGGGTGAAATAATAAATAAAGATGTTAATGATAATGAACGAGCAATTTGGGATAATGCTCAGATAGCTAGACAGTTATTTGAAATGGTTAAAAACCTAGTACCTCAAGATATTGATGGGTGGAAACCATGTGGTTTAAATGAACGTTTTCGTTTCTATCGATATAAAGATGGACAGCAATTTAAACCACACCTTGATGAAGCTTTTAAACGTTCTGAAACAGAATTAAGTCTTATAACACTTCTTATTTATTTGAATGAAGATTTTGAAGGTGGTACAACTTATTTGATTGGTGTTAATGAAAATATCTACCCAAAAACTGGTATGCTACTTTTATTTGACCATACAATACTCCATGCTGGTATGTCTGTAACAGCTGGAACAAAATATGTTTTAAGAACAGATGTAATGTATCATAAGCCAATACCATTGGCAGAATTACAAATAATAGATTTAACACAACCAAACACATGAAAAAATTAACATTTATCGGGCTAGCATTACTAGCAATTGCATTAGTAACAGGATGTGCTAATGTATCACACGTACAAGATTGCTTACCAGCTGGAGAACACACATATGGTTTCTGGGGTGGTGTATGGCATGGAATGATATCGCAAATAGCTTTCGTAGGAAGTTTATTTAGTGATGACATTGCAGTTTATGCTGTAAACAATAACGGTGGTTGGTATAACTTCGGATTCGTTGGTGGATTTGGTGTTATGGTTAGAGTCATTGTTGGTATTGTAAAAGCTATCTTTAGAAAATGATTAAGCGAAAGAAAATAGTATATTTTGACTTGGACGGTGTAATGGCCGATTATGATAATGCACCAAGCTACAAGGATAACCCAGAGATTCCGCAAGAAGGTTTCTTTGTGGGGTTAGACCCAATTGAAGGTGCTGTAGAAGCGTTTAAAAAGCTTTCTGAGCGTTATGATTGTTTCTTTCTTACAACGGCTCCTTGGTCAAATGTACACTCATTATCTGAGAAACGTATTTGGGTGGAAAAACACTTAGGTGAGTATGCATTTAAACGTTTGATAACAACACACCGTAAGGATTTATCAAGAGGTCATTACTTGATTGATGATAGAACAGTTAATGGTGCTGGTGAATTTGATGGGATTCATATTCATTTTGGAACAGCAATATTTCCTAATTGGGAAGCTGTTATTAAATACTTAGAATCTGAATATATCAGAACATACGACCATCCAACCAAATCAGAAATGAAAGCAATGGGCTTTGCTGAATGGTCTAGTCCACTTTATCGTTTTATACCAGATGAAAAATATTGGATGGATGATAAAGGTGCGGCATTTACAACTAAAGAATTATTAGAAATATACAAATGGAAAGTATTAGAAAAAAAATCGTAATATTCAGCGGAGCTGGACTAGACAGGGAAAGTGGTGTTCTTACATTCAGAGATTGTAAGGATGGTTTATGGAATAATCACAAAATTGAAGATGTTGCCACACCAGAAGGTTGGAGAAAGGACAGAGAAAGAGTTCTTAACTTCTATAATGAGCGTAGACGACAAATGCCAGATGTTGTTCCAAATGATGGTCATAAACTGATTGCATCATTAGAGAAAGACTATGACGTAGTAAATCTTACACAAAACGTATCAGACCTTTTAGAAAGAGGTGGAGCTACCAATGTTATTCACTTGCATGGTGAACTTACAAAGGCTAGAGGTTGTTTCTATGACCATAAGCCAAGTCCAGCTGATAACGTAATTGATATCGGTTACAATGATATCAACATTGGTGATAAATGTCCAGTTACTGAGTCTCAACTACGACCACACATTGTTTGGTTCGGTGAGTATCCATTTGGGGTTGACGTAGGTTATCAAGCAATTCGTAATGCTGATTACTTGATTGTAATAGGTACTAGTCTTAATATTGGTTATACATTGAACATGTTAGCTGAAGCTGGTGATAACTGTAAGATTATTTATATTGACCCAGAACCAAGTATTGTATTACCTAATTACGTTAAAAAATCAGTTACCTATTTAAAATATGGTGGTGCTGAAGGTATGGCTAAATTTATTGAGAAACTTAAAACAAACGAACTATAATGAAAAAGATATTAATTGCATTAGCACTAACAAGTTTATTAAGTTGTAATTCACGTATCGAATTACCAGCACCGTATCATGATGCTCCAACACAGTTTATTGTGACCGATGTTAAACAATTAGATGGTATGAAAATATTAACAACCTATTACATTGAAGTGGTTGATGTAAATGGATTATCACATGATGCAAACTCTAGCAGTATAAACCTTAAGTTTCAAATTTGTGATACAGCTGGAAAATATAAGTTAGGGCAACCTATACATTTTGATAAATTCAGATAACATGAGCTACAGACCACTACCAAGTTATTTAACAATAGGTAAATCAAACATCGATGGAAATGGATTGTTTGCTACTGACAATATTGATGCAAATCATGTTATTGGTGTTACACACGTTAGAGATAATAGATTTGAAGATGGTTTTATTAGAACACCTCTTGGTGGATTTTTTAATCATTCAGAATGGCCTAATTGCGAAGTTATTATTGAAGGTGATTTAATAAAGCTTAAAACAATAAAAGAAATAAAAGTTGGTGAGGAATTAACAGCGACATATACATTATACAAACCGAAAAATGAGCGTAATACAGATTGAAATTAAAGAAGAACACGTAAAACTTTTAAAGCATTTACGTTGGAGTATAAATAAACAAAACTTCATAATAGCGACTGAAGATGAAACTGAAGATACAGCACCATTTGGAGAGAATAATCTTTATGATGCTATGGACCTAATATTAAATGGTAAACCATCTAATTTCGACCCTTTACATACTGAAGACATTATTGAATACTCAGATGAGCAAAAAGCTACATGGGCTGCTTTGTATGCTGAATTACCATTAGCGTTAGAAATAATCTTATATAATGGTCATTTTAGTTTAGGAGTTTATCGTGCCAAATTTCACGATAGACAGTGGAAAAAGAAAAATTAGGAAATATCAAAATAATATTGTACCTTTGTAAATTAACACATTAACTAAAAACAAAACATATGCTTAAAATTGTATTATATTCTATTCTAGCACTGCTAGGGTTGTTCATTTGTATTGGTATCTACTTTGGAATTCTATTCTTTTGGTTCACCATTAAATTAATCGCTTTGGCTGTTATTATCGGTTATGGATTATATTGGTTAGGTAAATTTAAAAGCCGTAGAAAATGACATTAGCAATTTATCCTGGAAGTTTCAACCCTTTTCATAAAGGCCACTACAATATTTTATTAAAAGCTGAAAAGATTTTTGATAAAGTAATCATTGCAAGAGGTGTTAACTTAGAGAAACCACCAAGTGAGTGGAAGATACCTAAACAAGTAAGTGATAGAGCTGATGTAGTTCTTTATGACGGTTTATTAACTGATTGTGTTGAAGATATCATACGTCAATACAAAGATACTAAAGTTACTGTAATCAGAGGTCTTAGGAATTCTGTTGACCTTCAATACGAAATGAATCAATATCGTTATTTTCAAGACCTTATGCCAGCTATTCAAATGGTTAGTATTTTTTGTGATAAAGAATATGAACACATATCCAGTTCTGGAATACGCTTATTATCAAATTATGGTCATGACAAGGTAAAAAATTATTTACTTTAATTTGTACATGTTAATTTAATTACGTACCTTTGTTAAAAATTAAGACATTATGACAAAATCATTGTTGTTCTCCCTTGATAGGAGAGAGGAATTAGCCAAAGATATTGTAGTCCAAGCAAATAATTGGTCAGATGACAATCAAACTACTTTAGGTAAATATCAGTATCAAAAATTTTCTGATGGTGAAATAAACATTGATTTCACTGATTCGGTTAGAGGTAAAAGAGTTTACTTACTTACTAGTCCAAATACTAGTGATGAGATAATGAAATTGATGTCTGCCATTGATGCCGCTAAACGTGCCTCAGCAAGAGAGATTATTGCTATTCTACCATACTACCCATACGCTCGTCAAGATAAAAAAGATCAGCCACGTGGTCCTATTGGTGCCAAGATGATAGCTAACATGCTTACGTCTGCTGGGCTTACGTCCTTAATAACATTCGATTTACATGCAGACCAAATTCAAGGTTTCTTTGAAATACCAGTTACACATGTTGAAGGGAAGAATGTTTTTTGTGACTATATTGCTTCGATAACCAATGAAAATACAATACTTTGTGGGCCAGATGCTGGTTCAACAAAACGTGTTAAACGTATGAAAGATAAACTTATCAAACGCTATGGAATCAATCTTAGTTATGTTATGATTGATAAAACTCGTGCCGAGGCTAATATCGTTGATAAGATGGAAATCATTGGTGATGTTACTGGTAAAGATGTTATTATTCTTGATGATATGACAGATACTTCTGGTACTCTTTGTAAAGCAGCTGAAGTTTTAATTGAAGCTGGTGCTAATAGTGTACGTGCGATCATTGCACATGGTGTACTTTCTGGTAACGCATTTGAAAATATCGGAGAATCCATGCTTACCGAACTTATCATAAGTGATTCATTACCCAAGCATGATTATATGACAATTTGTAGTAAAGATTTTAGTGAGTCAAAATGTATCAGTATACACAAAGGTTCGGATAAAATTAAAGTCATTAGTATTGCTAAACAAATTGGATTAGCTATAGCAGCATTAAATAATGATTCAAGTTATGAAGCATTATTAACGAATAAAAAAGAGTTACATGTATAAGACATATAAAAACAAATCTGATGATAGAATAACCGCTGAAAGGTCTTATTCATATTCAAAACACTATTTGATTCTAAACGAAACAAGAACAGTGTTGTGCCAATTACCTTGTAGTGAGGTTGAAGATAATCTATCTTGGATTGAAGATATAGCTCAAGTGGAATATAAAGAAAGAACTTTTACTTTAGATAAAGAACAAGTTGAAAATTTTGATAAGTGGCGTAAAGAAAAGAAAAATACATTACCACAAGCAGCTATTGGTGGGGGTTATACTTTTTCTTTTACACCTACAGGTTTAGGTACAATAACAATTATCAAATGTGTTGATGGGTCCGAATTGGATGTATCACACGAATTTAATTAAATAGATTATGAATAAAAACGATTTAGCTTCACGTATGAAATCGTATGAAGCATGTTATGATATTAGAACACCTAAAAGAACATACACAATAATACGTTTAGATGGTGTTGGATTTAGCAAATACACAAAGATGTTTGAGAAACCATTTGATGGTAAGTTATCAATGGTTATGGATACTGCTACAATTAGATTGTGTGAATATCTTAATCCTAAGTTCGCATATACTCAATCAGATGAGATTAGCCTTGTTTTTACAGATATTGAAAATATTGAATCAGAGCTTATCTTCGATGGTAAGGTTCAAAAGCTTTGTAGTATATCTGCATCTAAAGTTACAGCTGCATTTAACTCAACAATGCTAAGAGTATTGAGTACGGTTATAACACAAGAACAACTATTGGATAAAATTAGAAGTGGTATTTTTCCAGAGATTGATGCTGTATTTGATGCACGAGTATTTATAATTCCAGATTTCCGTGAAGTATCAAATTATTTCATTTGGAGACAGCAAGATTGTACCCGTAATAGTGTGAGTATGGCTGCTCACGCTCTTTTAGGTCACAATGCAACTTTAAACAAATCTGGTAGTGAAAAACAAGAGATGATGTTTAAAGAAAAAGGGGTTAATTGGAATGATTATTTACCTAAATATAAACGAGGTGTTGTCATTAAAAAACATGAGATACAAGTTCCCAATCCTTTAGGTGGTGACCCAGTAGTTAGAAATAAGTGGCTACCAGCGGTTACGCCAATATTTACAGAGGAAAAAGAATTCCTTTATAATTTAATCCCAACCATTGAAAAATAGTTGGGATTTTTCTTGCAACTTATTGATATTATTAGTACTATTGCAAAAATAACATGAACTTAATTTAACCAAATGGATAAATTTAATACATTGACTGAAAAAGATATCGAGTATATCAAAAAAGTATATAACGATAAATCAAACGGGTCTTGGGAAAGTAGAGCTGCTGAATTAGGTAAAAAATTTGGAACTAGTGAGCGAACAATTAGAAGATGGGTTTCAGAACGAATAGGTTTAAAAGAAAAACAAGATTTTGTTCCAGAACAATACTTAGAAGCTCAAAAAAGAAAATCTGATAAAGCAAAAAAAATAAAAATAATTACTTGGGCACAAAACAACACACCAGTCCATGATGGTTTCTACGAAAATTTAGAAGCTTACGCAAAAAAACACAATGCTGACATCCACATCATTTTAGGTCGTTATAAAAATCCAACTAGTGTCTTTCAAGATGCTGAACAAGAATTCTGGGCTGAAGAAGTTGAAAAGTATATGGATGCCAGTAGACATAACATACACGAGTATGTTACGATTATGGGAGATGTTAAGATACAACCTACAGCTGTGAACCCAATGAGTGGAATGCAAGCTCTTAGTGGTGTTGATTCATGCATATTTGGTGCACCGAAGGTACAAATGGAAACAATTCCAGTACTTGAAGGAATGAAACCAAAAATGATGGTTACCACTGGTGCCATTACACAAAGAAATTATACTGATTCTAAATCTGGTAAGCTGGGTGACTTTCACCATGTACTAGGTTTCTGTATCGTAGAAATAAAAGATAAAGACACATTCTTTATTCGCCAAGTAACCGCAGATGAAAAGACTGGTGCTTTCAATGACCTATATTATAGTGTTAACAATGGCAAGGTAACAAAAAATGATACCATCGCAGCAGCTATACTTGGTGATCTTCACTTAGGTGAACATGATGATAAAGTTATTAACACCACATTCAACATATTGTTGAAAAAATTGAAACCAAGGAATCTAGTTCTTCACGATGTATTTAATGGACATTCCATTAGTCATCACGAAGCTAAGAATCCTTTCAAGTTATATGAAAGAGAACAAGACGGAAGTAACTCAGTTAAAAAAGAACTTGATTTCATGTTAACTTGGCTTGAAAAGGTCAAAGATTACAATGTAACCATTGTACGAAGTAATCATGATGATTTCATTGACCGTTGGCTGATGAATTGTGATTGGAAAAAAAACATCAAAAATGCAAAAGAATATATTGAGTATTCACACATCTTATTATGTGGACAAGCACCTAAAGGTATCATTCCTTACCTAATTAATAAGAAGTTTCCTAAGATGAAAACCCTAGATAGAACATCAATGTTCAGTGTTAAGGGTTGGGAATTAGGTCAACATGGTGACTGTGGCACGAATGGAAGTAGGGGTTCATTACTTCAATTTAGACGACTTAATACAAAATGTATAGTAGGTCATTACCACAGTTGTGGTAGAAAAGATGGAGCGATAGCTGTAGGAACATCAACGCATTTAAGAGTCGGTTACAATCAAGGTCCATCATCGTGGATACATGCACATGCAATAGTACATAATGATGGCAAAGCTCAATTAATTTGTTTTACTAATGGTGAATTTACTACCTTTAAGTAAACGTCTAAGTGTTGTACTGGATATGGGTATAGTTTTGATGATATCAACTATACTCATACCATTATGATACAATTCAATTGCTAATGATTTAGTATCTTTCATAACTTTTCTTTTTGACATATTAAAACTATCAGTTAATTTTTGATATTTAATATATTTTCTAGTAAGACCTATGTTATCTTCAAGTCTATTAGTGTAAATATAATCACCAAATAATTTAGCGTTTTCACCATTCATTTCAAAAGATGAGGAGCTATTTTCATTTTGATGTTGATAAATATAGTGTTTTAAATTTAATTCATCACAAATAGTAGACACAAATGACCAATCTTGATTATGACTTCCAGAGATAATAAGTGTTTTCTTAATTTTTTGGTTATCGATATTTCTTAAATAAAAACACCCATCACCATCTATTAATCCTCTGAAAAAATAATGTTTTAAATCATCTGGTATCTTAGCAAGTATTTTATCAGCAGATATATAAGATTTTTTATCGTAATCATTTTCAATTAAGAAAGAGTGAATTTCTTTATTAAAAGTAGTAACTAAACCAATTGGTTTATCACCTCTATTTCTGACAGAATAATTCCATGACCCAGTTTTATCTAGCAAAGGGAATAGTTCAATCAAATCGTCATTAACGATTTCAAGTCTAATTTCGTTTCTATTTTTAACAATATATCCATCAGCCCATAAAAAACCTAATAAATAAGCTATTTCTTTTGTACTTATATTAATAAATTGGTCTGAATTAACTCTTGGTGTTTTATTTTTCATTGTTAAGGTTATTAAAATATTCTGTTAGTAACCAATTGAAAAACTTGGATTTGTTATCGATATCTTCGATTAGAGGTAGTAACTCGTTTGGTATCTGGATACTAACGGTCTTTTTCTTTTTGTCTGTTTGGATTGATTTTCTTCCCATGATATTGTTGTTTAATATAAATATCACGACTTTTATAAAAACACGGATTTCCTTGTGTTTATTTTTTCTTTTTTTCTGAATATTTTTTTAAAAGGTTAATAATAAGCTTATTACAGTTATAATTACCTTCTTTAATTTTTCCAACCACTTCTGGTTCTAGGGTAATGCTTAATTTGGTTGTATCTTTCTTCATACTGATAAATATACTACAAAAATAAATAAGAATCAATAGTTGCAAATCTGAAAAGTAATTAGTACCTTTGTACAAAATTAAGATAATGAAAATACAACTATATTCTAAAAGTCATACGGTTAACGAGTGGGTTAAGGTAATAACTGAAAAATTTAATGACATACCGTTCATGACTAGAGAAAAAGATATCGGTACTATTTTAAGTGTTACCTCAAAATCTGAACTTAAGAAAATTAATACTGCTTCATTAGAAGAAATATTAGAATATCAAGGAGTGTTAACAGAAAAAAAAGAAGCAAATGTATAAAGTAAGAATCCAAGACCTTGAGTCTTTAAAAAAACAATTGGAAGCTAATAATAAACACTTAGCAACCCACACACAAACACCAGCAATTAATAAACTTATTAAGGCAAATAACAAACAAATAAACGCAATTAAAGATGCAGCCCCAATCCTTGCCTAAAGAACAAATAGAATTCACTGAATTCTTAGAAATTGAAAAGAAGCTTGATATTCGTATCGGGATGATAGTGGATGCTGAACGTATCCCCAAAACTGATAAATTATTAAAGCTACAAGTTATATTCGGCCCAGAAGCTGAAGATGTTAAAACCGTTGTAACCAACTTAGGTGAACAGTTTGAACCAGACTTCTTCAAGGGATTAAAGTGTCCATTCATAATGAACCTTAAACCAGTTATTATGAAAGGTGTTGAGTCACAAGCTATGATTATGGTTGGAACATTACGGAGTGGTACAGTGGTGCCAGAAATGAATGAATACGAAACTGGAACAACATTATTGTAATATGAGCAACATTCAAAAAATATTGGTATTAACCAATGAAGACCTTAATGAAAAGCATAAAGATAAAACATTAGAAGAAATTTGTATTACAGATTTTAATTGTAGTATAAAAGAGTTTCAAACAGAACCATTTGTTATCTTTATTGATAAAGTTAATATGGGTACAAAATTATTAAAAAATCGTTATGGAAAAGACGGTATAGTTAAATAAATTATGGCAAAGACAATAGCTGCTGGTATATTCATAATAAGGCAAGATAAGAAACTGTTGATTTGTCACCCAACAAATCATTCTGCTGATTTTTGGTCAATTCCAAAGGGTAAAACTGAAGAAGGAGAGACAATGATTCAAGCTGCCTTACGTGAAACATTTGAAGAAACCAATTTAGACCTAGCAACAACTGATGCTATCTTATCATTCAAGGTTCATGAATTACTTCCAGTTAACTATGGACACAGAAAGAAAATGATCTATCCTTTTGTATATGTTGAAAATAGCTATACAAGATTAAATTGGGATGAACTTGAAATTAAATGTAATTCTAATGTACCAGCTGAACGTGGTGGTTTTCCAGAAATGGATGCATATAAGTGGGTTACATTAGAAGAAGCACGTCCATTATTACACGAAACTCAAGCAGCTTGTTTAGATAAGATTAAAGAACTTGTTGGCTAATGGAAATTGATTTGCATGGCATTAAGCATGAAGATGTCGGACGAAAGTTAGACTCATTCATTTGGGAGCATATGCAAAGAAAAACTGCTGGTATAAAAATAATAACAGGCAACAGCACAGAGATGAAACGAATAGTATCAGAACTGTTTAAAGAATATGGCTTTGTTGCTACTGAAAGCTTCACAAATTCGGCTTCAATGATTGTGGATTTACTATGAGTAAAAAAGAAAAATTAATATTTCCAGAAAACGAAGGTTGGTACTGGATAATAGCAGTGCAAGTAAAGAAGAATATAGAATAAAACAATTAACAAAAGAACAAAAGTTAAAACTATGCAAGTAATCACATTTAAAGGGAGTACATTTGGTCGTCACGTAGAAATACTTGGTGATGTTGAAAAAATAACATGGTATCAAACCTTTGAGGAAGGTCAAGGAACTGATATTGAAATCTACGACCCAGAGCTATCAATAATACTTGAAGATACATACGTGGAGACTTGTTTGGCTGTATTAACACCACAACTTTTCTTTATCTAATGGTTATAACCAAACAAGTTGATTTAGGTGAATATATTATTGTTATTGATTATAACGATGATGGTTCTGGTTATATAAAGGTCAGTATATTGGATGAGCTTGAAGAAGAGATTGATTTTGTTGAAGTTAGTAATGATGACCCAGAAGAAATTGACCCAAAATTAAATTAATGAAAGCGAAAAAAACAACATTAGCTGGCTTATTGTTATTAGAGCCAAAAATATTAAGTGATGAACGTGGCTATTTTTATGAATCATACAACGAACAGGTTTTTAGAGGTCTAAGTATCGATGTAAAGTTCATTCAAGATAATGTCTCTAAATCATACAAAGGAGTGGTTAGAGGGCTTCACTATCAAGTTGGTGAGTTTGCCCAAGATAAATTGGTCAGAGTATCCAATGGTGCAGTTCTTGATGTAGCGGTTGATATAAGACCAGATTCACCAACTTATGGACAATGGGAAGGTTTCTTATTATCTAGGGAGAATGATAGAATGTTGTTTATTCCAAAAGGTTTTGCACATGGTTTTACATCTATAACAAATGATGTTGTATTTAACTATAAATGTAGTGCTCTATATAATAAAGAATCAGAAGGTGGTATCATATGGAACGACCAAACTCTTGGTATTCATTGGGGTTTAACTGAACCAATTGTGTCAGAGAAAGATTTGACATTACCTAAATTCGGAGAACATGTACAACACTATTGAGATTCAAGCACCACACCGTTTAAAACTTAAACATAATTATACAACCATCTTTTTAGCTGGCAGTATTGAAAACTTTTTATAACTTTTGGTAATTTCCATATATTTATTATAAAGCACATTATGTGGACAAATGAAAAGTTAGAGAAATTGAAAGAATTATATCCAAATACCGATAATAATAAAATATCTGAAATTTTAAATATTAAGAGAGGATACATCATTAAAAAAGCTAATGATATTGGTTTATATAAAAATGAAACATATGTTAGTAACATGCGGAAGAAAAACAATCCATTCCCACCCACATGTTGGTCAGAAATTGATACTGATAAACTAATAGTGTTATATAAAACCACATCTGATAATGAAATAGCCAAAACATTAAATAAAACAAAAAAAAGTATTGGTAAAAAATTAAAGATTTTAAAAATTAACAGAACTAAAGAGGAAAAAAATTACATAACTAGTAAAAAGTGTAAAGAAAATGGGCGTGATTTATCTGAAGATTTTGTTAAAAATATTGCATTGAAATATAATACTAAAGGTGAATTTTATTTATATGACTCTAGTGCGTATAAAAAAGCGTTAGACTATGGTTGGTTAGATAATATTTGTAGACATATGGTTTTAAAAAATATAAGTTTACCTCAACTGATACTTAAAGACTTATTGGAATATATGTTGAATGATAAATGTGTTTATAATGATAGACAAGTAATTAAGCCATTAGAGATTGATTGTTATTTTCCAAAATGGAAAATAGGTTGGGAATATGATGGTAAATATTATCATAATGAGGTTAAAGATAATAAGAAAAAAAGGATATGTAAAATGAATGGAATAATACTTTTAAATATACATGAACATACAAAGGATTTTAGAAAATATGAAGTCAATATAAAGAATCAATTGATAAAACAAATTAATTTTATTGAAAAAATTGTTGGATTTAAAATTAGTACCGATAAGATACTAAATCACAAACCTAATTTAGTATTTCCTAATTTATTAACGATATTTGAGAAAAATTTAGTTGTAAATAAAAAAATGTCAGAAATAAAAATTATTAATGATGTCTTATTTAAAAGAATTAAAAAATATAAAATATACGAAGACATTACGTTAAATATTAATAATGATTTAAAGAAAAATAAAACATTTAAAACCTTTGATGAATACCAAAAGCATTTAATTGATTCAGAATATAAAACCTTTAGTGAATTATGTGAACATGAACATCCACATCGATTATTAAAAAAATGGAAATTACCTATAAATTTAATACATAGACTATTTAATGAAGAAAAACAAAAGACAGCATTTAATTAACAGTGAAATAAAAGCCACTGAAGTTCGTGTAACTGATGAAGGTGTAATGACAATCCAAGAAGCTAATACCCTAGCTGCATCTAGAGAAATGGATTTGGTTCTACTTAATGACAAAACCGCCACACCTATTTGTAAAATAATGAACTATGAGAAACATATCTATGAACTTAATAAAAAACCTAAAAATAAAACTCTTGATATAAAAGAGATTAAACTAGGGCCAAATACAGCCGAGAATGACTTGGCCTATCGTGCAAAACACATCATCGAATTTCTTAAAAAGGGTCATAAAATTAAAATCAGTCTTCAATTTAGAGGGCGTGAAATGACTCACATTGATATTGGTAAAGCATTACTATTAAAGCTATGTGTATCGGTGGAAGAATTTGGAGTATTGGAATCAATGCCAGATATGGAAGGTAAAAAGATGTTCGCATATTTGAAACCCAAGCCTCAAAAATAAGCTTTACATGTTCTAGTATAATGACTATGTTTGTAAATGGAAAGTTACATTCACAGTTATCTGTCAAAGTTTTACACCTTAACCACAAGTGAAGAATCTGGTAAAAAGATTCAGCTGCTTGTTACTTATGGAATTTATTATCGTGATGACGTTAATAAAACCAAAGACCTAATTTATAGTGAATATCTTTTAAAAGAGATAACAACTGTATTTGGAGTACCAGAAGACCAAGCTATTTATTTTATCACACGATGGGCTGGAAGCGTTGACCGAAACTCTGATTTGATTTGGTATTGGAAACAGGTTTCATTACCAGATTTATCTTTCCCAGCAGCCGTTAGAATAGCTGCAAGAACCATTGGAATGGATTTGGTTAGTGTTCAACCAATGAACGGACCAAGTGGTAATCTTAGTTATCTGTTTTCACCTAACACAATTGATGGTCCAAATGCTAATGGGAGAATATATCTTGAAGAAGCAATTCTAGCAACAAAAAAACCAGAGATGAATATATGACCAACCAATATCGTCAGCTGATTGGTGAGATAGACCATACAGGGCCAGTATTTGGGTTTTCTAGTAGAGGTAAAACTGAAGAATGATGATATTTATATTTGGAAAATCCAAATATAAATCGTACCTTTGTAAATGAAAAGAATTAATGAAATTTAATATATTAAAAACCCGTAGGGGAAAATTAGAGGCTAAATTAAAAGCTGAAATTTTTAACACAATCCTTGAAGAGATTTCAATGGAAAGAATACTAAAAGCTATCGATGAATACGAGAAAGATAATCTTGAAACTATTGAAAAACTTAGGAGAGAAAGAAGTTATGATGCTAAAAAAATAAATGGTGCAATAAAACAATTTTTACACGCTCATCCTGTAATGACCAAGTTGTTAATCGGTAGCCTCACCAAGAGAATTTTAGGTGCACTTACTGAACCAAATAAGAAGAAAACATTAATACAAAGATTTATATCATGGATAAGAAAATAACAAAAATTTGTGTCTGGGATTTTGATGGTACATTGGTTGATAGTCCACTACAGAACATGGTAAATTAATATATAAGGAAAAAACTGGGATTGACTGGCCTTATGAGGGTTGGTGGAGTAAAGGGTTATCTTTGGACTTAACTATATTTGATGTACCTGTTGTTGAATCAGTAATTGAAAGTTATAAGGTAGAACAAAACAATGAAAACGCACTTATGGTTATGATGACTGGAAGGTTATCAAAATTATCAAAGGAAGTTGAAGTTATTTTAGCTAAACATGGGTTGATTTTTGATAAACATATTTATAATATGGGTGGTAGCACAATAGACTCTAAGATTAAATCGCTAAATAAACTGTTAATTGAATATTTAAGTGTTGTTGATATTTTATTAACCGATGACCGCTTAGAACACATCCCTATTTTTGAAATTTGGGGTGCAAAACAGGTTGAATCTGGACGGCTAACTCATTTTAAAATAAATGTTGTACCAGCTGGCCGACACTAAAACTAACCCACTCTAACAAAGTGGGTTTTTTATTTGTATATGTGGAAATAATTTAGTACCTTTGTGTAATGGTTGATGAAACAATTAAAATAGCGTTAAAAGAAAAACATGGTAAGTTGAATTTTAATAGCTTGTTAGATTTCATGGAAGCCAGCGGTATTGAATTCAAAGATAGAAAATTGCGTGGGCCAATGGGAATCGCTACTTATTTCTGTATATATTTGGATTTACATAAGATTGACGCATATAATGATAAAATGTTATTCTTTGTAATCCTTCATGAAATAGCTCATTATAAGCGTATCGCCAGAGTAGGTAAGGAACACATCATCAAGATGCTTAGTCTTGAAGATTTTGAAGAATTCTGTACGCATGTAATTACTGAAGAAATAATAGCTGACCGATATGGGTGTTATGTTTTCTATCTGTTGAATAAGAATATCTTTCCTAGAGAAGCGACTCAACGACTAGATGAGAAATATAGGCAAGTTCAGTATAAACATACAGCGAAACATTTATTTGGACAAATACAAAATAACGAAGAAAATTATAAAAGAGTATTGGAGAGTTTCTTGGTATGAAATACGATAAAAATTTATTAAAAATAATTGAAGATAAGAAATTCAAAACATTTTGGCATTGTTTAGACTACTTGCTAATGGCTGGTTATTCAGCTATAGAAGCTTTTGGGATAACGCTTAAACATTTCGGAGAAGGAAAAATATTTAGTTCAGTTGCATTCATTAGAATGGAAAAATGGATGAATCACATAATGTTAGGTGCTGGTCATAATGACACCCAAGTAAGAAGACCATTTCTTATAATAGGCTTAATTGACGATACCAATATTCATTTAGATGGTTTATACAGTGTGTATCGTAGCATGATAAATGATAATATATCCTCATCACCAGAAATCGAAGAAACCTGTGAGGTGATAAAATCGTCAGAGCTAACACCAGTTATTATAAATTATTTATCAAACCAATCTGAGAGACACTTTGGTATAAAGTCATTTGTTATGTCTAAACAAATGACTGTAGTTAACCCACCAATTAATTATCGACCAGACCCGAATAATCCACTACTATCACGAGATAGAGATAACGAAGAAGCTAAAATAATTAATTTTTCTCAAGAAATGCAAAAAAAACGTAATAGAGAACAACTATGATTGAAACATCTTTAGATAAAATTAAAAAAGTAGTCAAGTGTAGAGAATTCACCAATTTTTGGGAAGCATTTCAATATATGTTAGACGCTGGTTATACTGAACTAGAAGCTTTAAAAATTGGTCTCGAACTATTTAATGGCGATATATGGGGAAATGTTATTAATACTTCTTGGAAGACATCAAGTATTGAAGTTACTTTAAATGGTGACACAATACATTCTTCTAGTTCTACATATCTTGTTGGTAATATAGCAGTTGACGATTTAATTGTTGAAATGTTTTTAATGACCAAAGAAGGTAACCGAGTGTATCAACCAATATATAAATCATACACTGAAACACGTAAGTATTGTGAGATTCCAGAACTTGAAAGTCATATCAAATCAATCCGTTTTAAATTAACTACTGAACTAGCAATCAACTTATTCAAACATCATGTTAAACAATTAAATTAGATTTTTTAATATCTCTATTAACTTTACTACATAATGGTTGTTGATTGCTATAATGAAATAATTTAAGTAATTCTTCTTCGTTTTCAGCACTAGATATAGGTATTCTATGGTCAATATCCCACCCAAAATTTAATTCACCATTATAAAGACCATGATTATCCCAGTTCATCCATACTTGTCCGTTTTCATCTAGATTTTGTGGTAGTAACCATTTCGACTCAATATGTTTTAGGTAAAATTCATATGTGCATCCAAGTATTTCAGCTGTTTTAGTTTTTTTAGTATAACCGTTATTTTTTATCGAATGATATATTAAAGAACTAGTGTTAGTTCTGAGTTTAAATAATGGGTCAATCAACCTACGTTCTTTAATATATTTTTTAAAATATGCTTTTACTTTTTCTGGATTTGCTTTA
>OCZT010001798.1_pt1 | contig 22275 bp, 17 predicted proteins | sample 1539031 | NCBI WGS metagenome assembly OCZT01 (sample SAMEA3539308, study PRJEB22396) | soil metagenome | biome: tundra; feature: field; material: soil | place: USA | collected 2010-05 | depth 0.15 m | reverse complement strand
TGACCGTTGCCCCGAACGACTTCGTCCATCTCCACGTCCACACCGAGTTCAGCCTCCTCGACGGGCTCGGCCGGATCAACGACGTCGCCGACCAGGCCTCGAAACTCGGCTTCGACGCCATGGCCATCACCGACCACGGAGCCCTTTACGGAGCCGTGGCTTTCTTCCAGGCGGCCGCGGCCAAGGGCATCAAGCCGATAGTCGGCGTCGAGACGTACGTTGCCCCGCGAAGCATGCGCGACAAGGAAGGCAAGGCCGACAGCCAGCCCTTTCACCTCGTCCTGCTGGCGCAGACCTGGGAGGGTTACCAGAACCTCTGCCGACTGATCACCGATGCCCACCTCGACGGCTACTACTACAAGCCGCGGATCGATCGGGAGCATCTGGCCCGCTATTCGAAAGGGCTGATCGGGCTCTCGGCGTGTCTCAGTGGCGAGATCCCCAAGGCGCTCGAAGTGGACGACTGGGACCTGGCCCGGCGCCTGGCAGCCGAATATCGCGACATCCTCGGCCCCGAGCACTTCTTCCTGGAGCTGCAGGACCACGGCATTCCGGCGCAGAAACGCCTCAACGAAAAGCTGTTGCGTCTCGGCCCGGAGGTCGGTCTCAGCCACGTCGTGACCAACGACCTGCACTACGTCCGGCGCGAGCAGCACGAGGCCCACGACGTTCTGCTGTGCGTAGGCACGGGCAACAACCTGGACTCCCCAGGGCGGATGCGTTTCGAGTCGGACGAGTTCTACGTGAAGTCGGCCGCCGAAATGGCCGCGCTCTTCCCCGACAACCTGGACGCCATCCGGCGGACGCGGACCATCGCCGAGATGGTGGACATGAAGCTCCCCTTCGGCCAGCTGCGGATCCCGAGCTTTCCGGTGCCCGAAGGCGAAACCATCGAGTCGTGGCTTCGCAAGGAGTGCAACGTGGGTCTGGCGCGCCGTTACGGCACGGTCACGCCCGAGCTGCAGGCCCGCCTCGACTACGAGCTCGACGTCATCTGCCGCATGGGCTACGCCGGCTACTTCCTGATCGTGGCCGACTTCACGGCGTTTGCCCGCCAGCAGCGCATCGCCATCACGGTCCGCGGCTCCGCTCCGGGTTCGATCGTCACGTACACGCTCGGCATCACGCCCGTGGACCCGATCCACTACCAGCTGCCGTTCGAGCGGTTCCTCAACCCCGACCGCGTCACGATGCCCGACATCGACGTGGACTTCGAGGACGGGCGGCGCGAGGAAGTGATCAACTACGTCAGCCGCAAGTACGGCGCCGACCACGTCGCGCAGATCATCACGTTCGGCACGATGCTCGCCCGCGCGGCGATCCGGGACGTGGCCAGGGTCGTGGGAATGTCCTACGGCGACGGCGACAGGATGTCGAAGGCGGTCCCGAACCAGCTCGGCATCAAGCTCGACGAAGCCATCGAGACGAGCCCGGCGCTCAAGGAGATGTACGAGAACGAGCCGCCCGTGCATCGCGTCATCGAGTTCGCGAAGCAACTCGAGGGTGTGGCCCGGAACGCTTCCACGCACGCCGCCGGCGTGGTCATCAGCCGCGAGCCGCTCACGGAGCTGATGCCGCTCCAGCGCGCAACGAACTCCGACGGCGTCATGACTCAGTACGAGATGCACGGGGTAGATGCGCTGGGTCTGCTGAAGTTCGACTTCCTGGGCCTCTCGAACCTGACGATCCTCCGTCAGGCCGTCGATCTCATCCGGGACCATCGTGGCGAGGAGATCGACCTCGAGAACATCCCACTCGACGACGCAAAGACGTTCGAGCTGCTCGCGTCCGGCGAGACGACCGGCGTCTTCCAGCTCGAGTCCGCCGGCATGCGGCGCTACATCCGCGAGCTTCGACCCAGCACCGTCTTCGACCTTGCGGCCATGGTGGCGCTCTATCGACCGGGTCCGATGGACAACATCCCGGCGTACATCCGCCGCAAACACGGCACGGAAAAGGTTTCGTACCTTCATCCGCTCCTGGAGCCGTACCTCAATCGAACCTACGGCGTCTTCGTCTACCAGGAAGACATCATGTCCGCCTCCACCGCGCTGGCCGGCTTCACGGGTCCGGAAGCCGACATGCTCGGCTACGCGATCCGCAAGAAGAAGTCGGCGCTCATGAGCGAGATGCGCGAAAAGTTCGTGCGTCAGGCGGCCGAGCGTGGCGTCAAGAAGGACGTCATCGACGCCGTCTTCGCGGCCTTCCAGCCGTTCGAGCGCTACGGCTTCAACAAGGCCCATGCAACGTGCTACGGCCTGATCGCGTACCAGACGGCGTACCTCAAGGCGAACTACACGGTCGACTACATGACGAGCGTGCTGACCGCCTTCCGAGACAACGAGGAGAAGGTCGCGGCCGCGGTTGCCGAATGCCGGCGTCTGGGGATCGACGTCAGGTCGCCCGACGTCCACCGGTCGTTCGTCGAGTTCACCGTCGAAGACGAGGCTATCCGCTTCGGACTGCTGGCCGTGAAGAACGTCGGCGAAGGGGCCATCGAATCGATAATCGCCGCCCGACAGGCCGACGGCGACTTCAAGAGCCTGGCCGACTTCTGCGCTCGCGTGGACCTGCGCCTCGGGAACAAGCGAGTCCTCGAGTCGCTGATCAAGGTCGGGGCTATGAGCCGGTTCGGGCATGCCGCGCAGCTGCTCGAAGCGCTGGACGACGCGATGGCGGCGGGACAGGCGGCGCAGCGCGACCGCACCACGGGCCAGACCGCTCTCTTCGATCTGGGTTCCGCGCCCGAAGCGCTCGATCGGCCGCTGCCGCAGGTCCCGGAGGCTCTGGCACGCGAGCGGCTTCGCTGGGAGAAGGAGCTCCTGGGGCTCTACCTATCGGAGCATCCCCTCAGCGCGATCGCGGAGCAGATCGGGCAATACGTCAGCGCCTACTCGGTCGATCTCAAGGACGAATCTCTCGACGGGCAGCGGGTCGTGATGGGCGGCATCGTCACCGGGCTGCGCACCGTGACCACCAGGAACAGGGAGACGATGGCCGTCGCCACTCTCGAAGACCTGCAGGGAACCCTCGAAGTGGTGGTATTCCCGCGGATGTATGCGACGACCGGCGGCACGTTCGCCGAGGGAGCGATCCTGCTCGTGGCCGGACGCGTGGATCACCGAGGCGAGGAGGCGTCGCTGCTCGCGGACGCGGTGTGGGTCTGGGAAGACGCGCTCGCCAGGGGCCCGACGACGATCGCCGCCGAGGTGGCCGCAGGAGACCGCGGCCGGGGCGGCGGACGACGCTGGGGCAACGGAAACGGCAGTGGAGGCGGCAACGGCGCGGACAAAGGACGTTCCGGGCCGCCGGCTTCGGTCCCGGCCTCGGGCCCGGCTTCGCCCGCCACGGCGCTCACCACCGCGCCCGCCACTTCGGTGGCTCCGCCCGGGCCTTCGGCGCCGCAGGTCCGCGTTTCGCCGTTACGGGGTGGGGGAGTAGAGGCTTCCCCGGGCGGCGCCGTGGTCGGAGTCGGGTCCAGTGGCGCCGGCACGTCCCCGGGCGGGGTCACTCCCACGGGGATCGCCGCGGAAGGGCCTCGGCCGCTTCCCGCCGAACCGCTCAGCTCATCGCCGGAGCCCGACGATCTGGCGAGGCTCTCGCCCGAGCGTGAAGAACCGCCACTCCCCGACGAGGCGCGAGACGTGGCGGCCCGAGCCTCGTCCGCTCCGACCGCGCCGCTCGAGGCGCCGGCGTCGAGCATTCTCCATGTGCGTTTCACGCGCGGCGCCGATACGAGCCGCATCGTGTGGGCCATGGAGGAGCTGAGCGCGATGCTCAAGCAGCGTCCGGGAGCCACTCGCGTGGTGTTCCACATACCCCAGCAGGGCGGTGCCACGCTTCCGATGGAGGTTCGACAGGGGGTCGCCTACGACGCCGAAATGCTGGCGGAAGTCGCCCGCCGACTCGGGGAGGGGCTGGTCCGGATCGAGGTCGCTCCGGGCGCGAGGCCTCTGTGAGCGCGATCGAGACAGCGCCGGCCGAACCGGCCCCGACCGTCAATCCCTACCTGGGCTTGCGGCAACGGGTCTTCGGCTGGGGTCGGGCTCAAGTTGCCGTCCCGGTCGGGCTCGCGGTCCTCGGGCCCGGCGTGCTCGCGACGGCCGGCCTGGCCGGCCACCTGTCCGGCGCCGTGTTCGTGGCGCTGGTGCTCGTGCCGACGCCGCTTCTGGAAGCGCTGCTGGCACTGCGTGCTCGTCACGAATGGCCGGCGCAGGAAGTCCTCGGCTGGATCGACTGGACGACGCTCGAGGATTGGGGCGGGCGCACGCAGGGAAGGCGGCCGCGAAGTGCCGTCGAGGCTGAAGCCTGGCTTGCGGGCCATCGCGACGTGCCGGTCCCGCAGGGGCTCCGCGCCGGCATCCTCATCCTTGCCGGTCGTCTGACCGAAGCGCGCGGTGTCATTGCCGCACTGCCGACGGCCACTCCCGGGGAGCGTCGCGAGAAGCTAGAGCTGGAACTCGACGCCGACGCCTTCGAGCTCCAACTGCTCGCCATCGATGCCGCGGACGATGCGGTGCGTGCGGATGCCGAGCGATCGTCCGCTGAGATCGCGACCCGGCTCGCGTATCACGCGGCCCTCGCGGCAGTCGCGCGGGGCGGCGATGGCATCGTGGAGCTGGCGGCGGCCCGACCCGCTATCGGCCGGCTACCGGCGGAGCTGATACGTCGCGTGTGGCTGGGCCGACTGCGATTCGCGATACTCGCGGCCGTCCTCGAAATATGGATTCTCGTGGCGATCGTCGTGGCAATGTCCACCGCGAGCGGAGTAGTGCTGTACTAGAGGATTACCCTTTAGCGACTCGAATCTCCGCCTGCCCAAAGGGGTCGGTTGCGCCGAGACGAGAGAATATGACTTACTTACCATTGCCCGTCCCGACTGGACCGAGGGATCGTCCAGGGGCCAAGACCGTCGCCTACCCGTCCATAGGAGACCATTTGTGCTGACCCAGAGCGGACTCCGCCGCGCTGTGCGTGGCGCTCTTGCCTGTGGCGTGGCGCTGGCCGCGACCATGGTATTCGCCGTGCCGACCGCACGGGCCGCCTCGGGCCCGGCGGACGCGCAAGCGAGAGAAATGGTCCGGCTGATCAACGGCGTCCGATGGGCGAACAATCTGCCGGCGCTGGTCGTCGACACCACTCTCGCCGGACTCGCCCGCGACACGCCCATCGCATGTCCTGGTGACGCCAGCCAGGTGATGCAGGGCCGAGCGAAGGACTTCGCGACGTACGGCCCGCCCAGCCACTACCTTCGGCTATGCCCGAGCGTGATGTTCGTGTCGGCCCTCCAGAGCGTTTACGGCTACGGCAACAACGGCGAGATCGACCTCGACAATCTCAACTACGGCACCGGTGCTCACTTGCTCACCTACACCGGCAGCACCCGGACCTGGCAGACCTGGACCTACTACACGAACCAGGCCGGGATTCTCGGTTGGATGAACAGCCCGACCCATCGAAACATCATCGTCGGCAACTACGATCGAGTGGGTTGCGGCGGCTGGACCGGGGCCGACGGCACCTTCTTCTACGACTGCCTTTTCAGCAAGGGTGGACCGGGGCCGACGGTTGCGCCGCCGACGGTGGCGCCGTTCAACAACCCACTTCCGACTGCCCAGCCGACCCCAAAGCCGGTGCCGCGTCCGAATCCAGTCGTGACAGCGCCGCCCAAACCCGTCGCCCCTGCTACGCCGGCGAAATCGCAGCCTGCTGCCGACCCGACGCCGAGCGCCACCGCCACGAGCAGCGCAAGTGCTCCGACAGTGGCCCCGACCCTTCGCTCACCAGAGGCCACGCCCGCCGCAAGCCTCGCCGGCAAGCCGGGCGCCGCGGGCAACGTCGGAGGGTCGACATCCGCGCCGCTGATCAAATCGTCGATCGTCGGAGTCGCCGTTGGGGGCATAGCCGGGTTGCTGGCGGCCTCCTATGGGCTCCTCGTGACGATTCGCAGACGAGGTCGCCGCCGGAAGGACGCCAGCTAGGACGGCCGAAACCGGTACTCGGTGCTGGCGCCTCAGTCGTGCCTGGCGCGGCCCACTGAGGACAGGATCAGGATCGCTCCGACGGCCATGATCGCGATCGGCCACGCCAGGCTCAGATTGAATCGGGGATCGATCTGATTCCAGGCGAAGGCGCCGCCGAGGATGATCAGCAGCAGCCCGAAGGCGATTCCGCCGGCGCCCCGACTCTCGCCTCTGTACTGCCGGCGCTCCTGGCGGCGCTGCCACCGCTCCTGCCGGCGCTGGGACCGCCAGTCCGATGGCGCGGACTGCGCGAAGAACGGAGCCGCACCGGGCGTGCCGGGAACCGCACCGGGCGTGGAGGTATCCGCGGGGTTTGGCGAGCCCGAATCCGCGGCGCCGGTCTGGCTTTCGCCGGCGGCTCCTGCCGCAGCCGTCCCGGTAGCCGAGGACGCGGGTGCAGGATATGTGGCCTCAAAGCCGCTCGGACCGCCGCCCGGTGCCCACGGAGATGGCTGTGGCCATTCTTCGGGTTCGATCGGCACCGCGACCGCCATGACGATGTAGGCAAGCAACGTAAGGCCGCCCGTTACCGGGATGGAGATGAACCAGAGGATCCGGACGAGAACCGGATCGACCTCGAAGTAGTCGGCCACGCCGCCCGCGACGCCCGCGATGAATCGATCGTCGGCGGATCGATAGAGACGATTGCGATTCACTTGCAGCCTCCCGCGGGATTGATAGACAGGCCTCCGAGACTCGTGCTGGCAGTCAGGGCGGCTTTGTGGGCGGACGTGTCGTAGCCGGGCGTCTGCCACACGTCACCGACGTGGACCAGACCCACGGACCCGAAGTTGTTGCCGGAAAGGCTGTCGCTCGCCCGGATCTGCAGACCGAGACGGGAGGGAGCGCAGAGCTTGACCTCGCCCAGGTTCGTCGAGACGGATCCGGACAGATCCGACTGGCCGTCCAGCGTCAGCGAGGTCGAGCCGGCATTGGTCGATACGGTCAAGCTCTCGAGCGTGCTCCCGGTCAGGTCGATGTGGGTAGAGCCGGCGTTGACCGAGAACCTGGCGGACGTCAGCTTTGCGCCGCCGAGGTCGAAATGGGCGTCCCCGGCATCGATCGAAGCGGAGAGAGAGATCGGCGTTTGCGCGGGCAGCGCGATCTGCCAGTTCTCGGCGGCGCGATCGGGCCACCAGTTGCCACGGTCGGACCCCACGGACAGTGAGTTGGGGGTAGAGATCACCTGAGCCTGGCTGCCGCCGGTGTTGGACGCGGAAACGTGCCACGACGCATCGGGCGAAGTCGTAACCGTCGTGGTGCCGCACTGCAGGTCCAGCTCGACCGACGCCGCCCCATCGAAAGTGCCGTCGCGGATGACGCTGCCGCTTCCGGAGCCACCATTGCCACAGCCGAGCCGCGGGCCAACAGCGAACAGACTTCCCAGCACCAACCCGAGGCAGACCGCGACCACGAGGCCGCCGACGAACGAGGCCGGCGTCCGAGACAGCACGAGACCCAGGCCGAGTCCGACCAGGACCAGCGGCCAGAGCCGCCAGGCCTCACTGAGCGTGGAGCTCGGGACAAGGCCCTGGTTGTAGGCGAGCGGCATGGCGCCGAGCACGATCAGAAAGACACCCCAGTTCAACCGACCGCGGTTGACCCTCATCCGTCACCACCTCTCCCAAGAGCGCGCCGAGTGCGTTGGGGCGCCGCCGGAATGGCGAGTCCCTGGGGCCCGGTCACATGACCGAGGCCGGCGAAGGTCGTCAGAATACGGGCGCCCAGGAGGCGTTTTCGTCCTTCGTGGAGGTCGACTCGCATCCTTCGCAAGGCCCGTCGGCGTCATTCCTGAGGCTGAGGGTCTCTCGCCCACGGCAGCGCCGTGATAGCCTCATTCGCAACTGGAGCACCGGCTGAACGATACGTGGAGGCGACCCGATGCAGCTTGGCGAGTGGCGGAAGACGGCTCCGAATCGCGAGTGCATGAGCAATGCAGTTCTGAGCGTGCTCAAGCCGGTTCTCAGCGATCTCGGCGCCGCCGCTGACCCGGACTGCTGGGTGCAATGGGGCGAGGATCCGGGCATCCGCTATCTGGTGATGGTTCCGACGCGGGCCGGTCTGATCTCGACGGCGATTCGAGTCAACACCGGGACCGACGGTCCGCGGGCAACGGGGAAGCTCGTTCGCTGGGCCCGTCTCCAACTCAGCGAACTGAGCGTCGAGTCGGCCGCGGGCCACCGCATCGTCGCCGTCCAGGTCGAGGGCCAGGTACTCAAGGGCGTCAACGCCGAGGCCGATCGAATCTGCGAGTTCGTGCGGGGCCTGATTGCGGCGGTCGACGGGCGCGACTGGCAGTTCGCGTGGGATGGGGCTCCGTCCCAGCCACAGCCTGGCGCGCCCCGGAGAGCGTCGGCATCGAAGGCCGCCGCCGCGAAGAGTGGCGCCCGGGCGGCCGCGAAGCCGAGTGTGAAGCCTGCGCCGAAGGCGGCCGCGAGCCATTCAGCTGCAAAGGCGCCAGCGACGCCCGGGTCCGCTGCGCCGAAACCTTCGACCCCAGCCAAAACTAGCGTGCCAAAGCCCGCAGCCGCCAAGCCCAGCGCCGCCAAGCCCAGCGCCGCCAAGCCCAGCGCCGCCAAGCCCAGCGCCGCCAAGCCCAGCGCCGCCAAGCCCAGCGCCGCCAAGCCCAGCGCCGCCAAGCCCAGCGCCGCCAAGCCCAGCGCCGCCAAGCCCAGCGCCGCCAAGCCCAGCGCCGCCAAGCCCAGCGCCGCCAAGCCCAGCGCCGCCAAGCCGACGGCCAAGAGGCCGGCCGCCAAACCCGCCGGGCGCCAGCGCACCGCTTCGACCGCTCTCGTCCGGGCGCTTGGACCGGGGACGGCGACTCATCCGGTTGCCGAGCTCGCGCCTGCGGAGACGAGCAGGATCGCGCCTCACCCGATCTTCGCGCCGGTGTCCACGCCCCCAGCTTCGGGGGCGAACGCGGAATCGGACGAGTGGGGAGACGCCAATTCGGAGGATCGTGCGGACCGCGAGACCCGACGCCCCAAAACATGGGCACCTTGACCCCACCCAGCGCCGGCTCCCAACCGAAGGGCGCTCCATTTCGCGGGATCGAAGCCGTCGTGTTCGATCTCGACGGAGTGCTCGTGGACACGGAGGTCTGGTGGGACGAGGTCCGTATCGCGTTCGCGACCGGAGTGGGCCGACACTGGACCGAAGACGACCGCGCCGCAATCATGGGCTCCAACACCCGGGAATGGCGTTCACGCATGAAGCGGCGCCTGAACGTCGACATGCCGGAGCAGGAGATCGAGCGGGCGGTGATCGGAGGCATGCTCGAGCGGTACGCACGCCAGGGACCGCCAGCGATCGAGGGCGCGGTCGAGGCTGTGCGCAGGCTGGCCAGGACATACCCGCTCGCCGTCGCTTCGTCGGCGCCGCCCGAGGTGATCGAGACGGCGCTCACGGGCCTGGGAGTTCGGGCGCTCTTCCGGGCGCTCGCCTCATCCGACGAAGTGGCGGCCGGCAAACCCGCGCCCGACGTCTACCTGCTGGCAGCCGACCGGGTCGGAGTGGGCGCTGCCGGCTGCCTCGTGGTCGAGGATTCTCTCAACGGCGTTCTAGCCGCCAGAGCGGCCGGAATGCGTGTGGTCCTCATACCGAACACGAGCATTCCGCCTGCTCCAGGGGCTCTCGAAGCCGCGGATTTCGCCCTCGAACGCCTGGCCGACCTCGAACCCAGCCGGCTTTCGACGGCAGACTGAATCTGCGCCCGAGTCGGGATGCCAGGGGGCTCCGATTCGCGGTTACTGCCAGGGCGAGGTCGCGCTGTCGCTGAAGGGCTTCTGGTCGAGCACATGCCACAGCCCGTCGTCGGTCTGCCGCAGGAGCAACCACGCCACAGGCTCGCTGGCGACTGGACCGACCTTGTAGACCACCTCATTATCTGAAACCTTGCTATCCAGGATCGAGCAATAGTCGCCGGGTCCTGGCGTGTCGCAGTCACCGGCGTACGTCACGGAGTGCTGCACGACGTAGTCCCCGATTGCTTCTTCGCGGGTCGAATAGCCCGCCGTGAGGAACGACGGCGAGGAACCGGGCGTCGCGGTTGGGCCGGTGCTGGGGCTCGTGCTCGGCTGTTCGGAGGCTCCGGACGGCCTGAGAGAACCGCTGGCACCGGGCCCACTAGACTTGTTGTTCTGGGCCAGGAAATAGGCCCCGCCGCCGACCGCGACTGCCGCGACCAGCACGAGGGCCAGCACGGTCGCCAGGCCCTGGGAGCTACCGGCCTTCGATCCGGCCGGCGCAGGCCTCGAGGTGAGGCCCACGAGCCCGCCGAGCCCGGCAAACACGGCCGCGCCGACTCCCACGAACAGGCCGAAGCCGTAGGTGAGCCCGTTGTCGTTGACCTTTCCGTACGCGGAGAACTCGATGGCGCCCACGCCGACGGCACCCGCAAGCGCCCCTAGGCCGAGGAGCATTCGGGCGCCCGGTGATCGTCCGGCCCCGATGATCAGCAGGAGGCCGCAAACAGCCGCGAGGGCGCCGGCGCCGATCAGGTAGTAGCCATTGGCCAGACTGGCAAGTTCCTTGGTCAGGTCGATTGGCCTGCCCCAAGCCGCGGTCTGCATGGGATCCGAACTGGCCATGTACCAGGGCAGCCAGGCCGACCCGATCGCAACCGCGCCGCCGATGAGTGCGAGCAGGCCGGCGAGCGGGTTGCTGGCGGAGGCCGGAGGAGTAGCCGCGAGGGTGCCATAAGGTACTGGCGGCGCGCCATAGGTTGCGGCGCCGAAGGGCGCCGGCGGAGCGCCGTATGCCGGAGGCGGAGCGTGGTAGGGTGCGGCGCCATATGGCGGCTGAGCCGGCGCAAGCGGCGTTGTGAGCGGCTGCTGCGCCCATGGCGGCGCGGCGGGAGGGACCGGGAGCGCTGCGGGCGGCGGCGTCTGCCCCCAGGGCGGCGCCGCGAGCTCCACCGGCTCTGCGGGCGCGATGGCACTCTCGGGCGGCGTCGAGGGATCGACGGCGGGAATCGGTTGCGACGGGGGTGCTTCGACCTCCGGCTCGGGGAGGCGCGTCGATCGCGGCGGCAACGGTTCGCCGCACGACGGGCAGAACTTGCCTGGGTTCTCTATCGAGGTTCCACAGTTAGGGCAGAACATGGCAGCATTCCGCTCCGCAACTAGTGAGACGGCGTGGCGTGAGGGCCGGTGCGCCAATTGACGATACGGGACCGAGGGTCAACCCTGCAGGGCCGTTCGGCATGAGGCGCGATACGCGTGCGGCGTACCATAGGCCGGCGTGGGCGAAGCAGCGCGGGCTTGGCGTGCCGAGCCGGCCGCGGGATCCATTGGGCGGCAACCGAAAGGCTGGAGGATCCGCTGCGATGACCGACGTGCTTGCAAAGGCACATCCCGATCGGCCCACCGGCGCCCGCAATCAGGATGCATCCCTCGCCGGGCGAAGCCGGCCGACGTCGCGGGTCACGTCCAATCTCCTCGTGCTTGGCCTGGCGGGCCTCATTGGCCTCGTTTCCGCGGGGGTGCTCGCCGGATGGACGCTGGGGTGGCCGCTTCTGACGAGCTGGGTGCCGGGCGCCGTGCAGATGAAAGTCAACGCGGCCATCTGCCTGCTCCTCCTGGCCGTGGCACTCGGGGCTGGCGCAGCGCCGCTTCCCCGACGTAGTTCGCGGCTGCTCGTGGTCGGGCTGGCGCTTCTCGCGGCTGCGCTGGCCGGAGCCACTCTGTTCGAGCACCTCAGCGGGGTCGATCTCGGAATCGACCAGGCCTTCGTCATGGACAAGGCCAGCGCGGGCTCTCCGCACCCTGGCCGTTTCGCTGTCCAGACCTCGATCGCCTTCCTGAGCGGTGCCTTCGCTCTGCTGGCAATGGGCAGAACTGTGCGCCGCGTGTATGTGAGCGAGATCTTCGGCGTCGTGTGTACATGCATAAGCGGGATTGGCGTGCTGGGCTATTTGTTCGGGGCAAATACCGTGCTTTCATTGGGTTCGGCGACGCAGGTCTCGTTCCCGGCGTCGTTCGCGCTGGCGCTGCTCGGCCCCGGCCTGATCGCGGCCAATCCGGAGCATCGCCTGATCCGGCTGCTCAACGATCCGGGGGCAGCGGGGCAGGCGATCCGCGTCTTCATGCCGGCCGCGCTGCTGGTCGTCCCCGCGAGCGCGTGGGTCCGGCTTTGGGGCGAGCGCGCGGGCCTGTACGACGAAGAGATAGGCCTCACGCTGATGGTCGCTTTCGAGGCGATCATCCTGGCCGCGATCGGCGCCTGGACGACGTTGCGCGTTCAACGTCTCGAGGCTGAACGGGCCGAGGCCCGACGCGATCGAGACCGGTTCTTCGAACTGACGGCCGATCTCGTCTGTGTCGCCGATGCCGACGGTCGCCTGGTCCTGGCGAGCCCGAGCTGGCAACGGGTCCTCGGCTACCCGGTCTCCGAGATCACCGCTCGCCCATTCATCGACTTCGTGCACCCCGACGATCAGGCGGCCACGCTGGCCGGTTTCGGGTCCGAGCTGCCGGGCACGGGGCACGCTCACTCGTTCCTGAACCGCTTTCGAACGGCGGACGGGAACTATCGCTGGCTCGAATGGAACTCGATGCCGGACCCCGATTCGGGTCGCGTCTACGCAGTTGCTCGCGATGTTACGGAGAGAATCCAGGCGGATGCGGCTCTGGCGCGCCTGGCCGCGATCGTCGAATCGAGCGCCGACGGCATCGTGGCCGTCGACCCCAGCTTCCACATATCCGAGTGGAACGCCGGGGCGGAGGCTTTGTTCGGGTACACCGCTGCCGAGGCAATCGGACGGGAGCTGTCTCTCACCGCACCGGAAGAAGAACGCGCGGAGCAATTCGAGCGCTGGGCGGAGGCCGCAGCCGGGCGACCTCAGGTCTACGAAAGCTTCCGGCGAAGGAAGGACGGCAGTCGTTTCCGCGCCCTTCTGACGCTCTTCCCCATACGCAGCCGGGACCGCGCTCATCTCGGCGTCTCGACGATCGTCCACGACATCACCGACTCCTACGAGGCTCATCGACGGCTCGAGCGGAGCTCCAAGGAGTTGGCTCGGTCCAACTCCGAACTGGGGCAATTCGCCTACGTCGCCAGCCACGACCTGCAGGAACCGTTGCGGATGGTGACCGGTTTCATGGGGCTGCTCCAGAAGAAGTACGGCAGCACGCTGGGCGATGAAGCCGACGAGTACATCGGGTTCGCGGTGGACGGGGCCCGCCGAATGCAGGGCCTCATCGACGATCTGCTCACCTATTCGCGTGTCGGCTCCCGCGGCGGAAGCCCGGTCGAGGTGGATCTGGGAGACGTGGCCAGGTCTGTCACGCAGAACCTCCTCACGCTCATCGAAGAAACCGGCGCCACTATCGGCCAGACCGATCTTCCCACCGTGACTGCCGATCGCCAGCAGATGGGTCAGCTCTACCAGAACCTCATCGGGAATGCCATGAAGTTCCGTGGAGAGCGATCTCCGCAGGTCGAGCTCGGCGCCGAGCGCGGCAATGGCGAGTGGCGATTGTTCGTTCGCGACCACGGCATCGGCATTGCGCCTGAACACCGCGAAAACGTCTTCGTGATATTCCGTCGCCTGCACTCGCGAGAGGAATATCCTGGGACTGGTATCGGGCTTGCAGTGTGCAAGAGAATTGTCGAGCGCCACCGTGGGCGCATTTGGGTCGACTCGACAGTCGGGGGTGGCTGCACGTTCTGGTTCACCCTCCCGGATTGGACAAGGAGCGGCAGCGATGACTAGTGGCGGTTCGGTCCAGATCCTCCTGGTGGAGGACAACCCGGGCGACGTTCGCCTCACTCAGGAAGCCTTTCGCCACGGCCGGCTTGCCAACGAGCTCGTCGTTTGCGGCGACGGCGATGCGGCCATGAAACTGCTGCGAGATCATCAGGCGAAGAACGAACAACAGCCCGGCCTCGTCCTCCTGGATCTCAATCTGCCCGGGCGAGGAGGCCTCGACGTGCTGGCCGAGATCAAGGCGGACGTTGAACTGCGCGTCATCCCGGTCGTGATCCTCACGTCCTCCGCCGCGGAGCGCGACGTGCTGCAGAGCTACGAACGCAACGCCAACGCTTACGTGACGAAGCCAATCGACATCGATGAGTTCCTGGCGGCGATTCGGTCATTGGGGGACTTCTGGCTGGCCGTGGTCCAGCTTCCGCGCCCATGAACGATGCGGCGCCGGCTCCCTCCGATCCGTGCGATGAGATCAGGCTGCCCGCGGACTCCTTCCGCGTGCTCCTGGTCGAGGACAACCCCGGCGACGCCCGTCTCATCGAGGCGGCTCTGTGCGAGAGCGGCAGCGTCCGCCTTACGAGGGCCGATCGATTGGCGGAGGGACTCGAGCAGCTGAGAATCGCGCCGTTCGATGCGGTGCTCCTCGATCTGGACCTGCCGGACAGCCGCGGCTTCGACACGCTCGCCGCGATTCTCGCCCAGACCAGGATCCCGGTCCTGGTGCTGACCGGTCTGGACGACGAGTCGGTGGGTCTCCAGGCGATCCGACACGGCGCGCAGGACTATCTGGTGAAGAGCCGTGTCAGCGACGACCTGTTGCGACGATCGCTGAGGTATGCCATCGAGCGCTCGCGTCTTCAGGCGGCCGTCTCCACGCCGCTGATCGAAACGGCGCCGATCGGGCTGGCCGTTCTCGACTACCAGTTGCACTTCCTGTACGTGAACCCCGCTCTGGCCACCATGGACGGGCTTCCGGCGGTTGCCCACCTCGGCCAGCACATAGAACGAGTCGTGCCCGAGCTCGGCATCGAGACCGTGGAACTGCTGGAACGTGTAGTCGCGACGGGCCAGGCGGTGAGCGATGTGGAGGTCAATGGGCGAGCCCAGTCCGGTGCGGAGCCGGCGACGTGGCTCCTGAGTGCCGTGTCGTTGCGCGACGCGGCGGGCGAGACCGTCGGTATCACGATCAGCGTCGTCGAGATCACGGAGCGCAAGCACCGCGAACAGGCTCTCGCCGCCCTGGCCGAACTCCGCCGCCAGGCCCAGGCGATCGGTGAATCCATCCCGTTCGGCATCTGGATCGCCGAGCCCGACGGGCGGATGAAGTACCTCAGCGAATCCTTCCTCGCCCTCCTCGGCATGACAATCGATCAGGCACGCGACTTTGGCTGGATGGAAGCCCTGGCGGGGGACGCGGCCGTGCCCAACAAGCGCGACTGGCTCGACTCGATGGTGGCCGGTCGGCGGTGGAATTACGAATATGTCGTCGACGGATCGGACGGCAGGCGCCACACCGTCCTCTCTCTCGGCAACGCCGTCGGGGACGACGCGGGCGCGGTAACCGGCTGGGCGGGCATCAACCTCGACATCACGGACCGCCGAGAGGCCGACGCATTTCGAGACGCGTTCGTCGGCATCCTGTCGCACGAGCTGCGAACGCCGATAACCTCGATCTACGCCGCGAGCACGCTGCTCGGTCGCCCGGGGCTCGACGATGCGCATCGCGCTGAGCTCGTTGCCGACGTCAGCGAAGAAGCCGAGCGGTTGCGGCGTCTCGTCGAGGATCTTCTCGTATTGGCCAGGGCCGAACGCGGAGCAATCCAGGTGCAACTCGAGCCGGTTCTCCTTCAGCACATCCTGCCCCGGCTGTGCGAGGAAGAGCACCGCCGCCGGCCCGGTCTCAAGATCGATGTCACGGTCGATCGCCCCGTGCCGGTTGCGAAGGCCGAAGAGGCGTTCGTCGTGCAGATCGTTCACAACCTGTTGGGCAACGCCGCCAAGTACGGACCTTCCGACGGTCCCATCGACATCATGCTGGACGCTCCGAATGGCTGGCCCAGAGTCCGAGTCCTGGACCGAGGCCTCGGAGTCGATCCCTCAGAAGCCGACCGGCTGTTCGAGCTCTTCTATCGATCGGATCGAACGGCGCGAGTCGCCGGATCGGGGATCGGGCTATTCGTCGCCAGACGTCTCGTGGAAGCGATCGGCGGCACGATTTGGGCCCGCCCTCGCGATGACGGCCCCGGCGCCGAATTCGGCTTCCGGCTGCAGCCGCTCGGCGAAGACGCGCTCTAACACATGGGCCTCGAGATCGAGCGCAAGTTTCTCGTCCGGGATGTGGCAGTGCTGGCTGGAGTCGACGGCGTCGCGTTTCGTCAGGGCTATCTTTCGACCGAGCCCGAACGGTCCGTCCGAGTGCGGCGCAGCGGCGATGTCGCATTCATCACGATCAAAGGGATATCGGACCCGAGCGGCGTAAGCCGGGCTGAATTCGAATACCCGATCCCCGCGGAAGACGCGGACGCAATGCTCGACGAGCTCGCTTTGAGGCCGCTGATCGAGAAGACCCGCTACCGGGTCGAGGCCGGCGGTCGGGTCTGGGAGATCGACGTCTTCGCCGGCGTCAACGAAGGACTGGTGGTAGCCGAGGTCGAGTTACCGACCGAGCAGGCAGAGGTGGCGGTTCCGGCCTGGGCAGGCGCGGAAGTGACGGGAGATCCGCGCTACTACAACGCTAATCTCGTCGCGCATCCCTACCGGGAGTGGGCATAAAGAAGCGCGGCTCCCGTGAATGGGGGAGCCGCGCGATTGGTTTCGGCCGAGGGTTATGCGAGAGCGGCGCGGCAGGCCTTGGCGTCCTGCGCGGCGGACTTGAGCAGGGCTCGAGCCTGGACCAGGGCAGGCCGCGCACTGTTGAGGACGGGGCCGGCCGTTCCGGCGTTGTACTGGGCGGGCGTGAGCGGCAGGAGGGTCGCCGGCAGCGGCGTTGCGAGCCCGACGGCCTGAGCGACCGCGGCCTTCATGGCGTCGAGGTCGGCCTGGGCGGCGGTGGTGTCCTTGCCGGCGGCCTTGGCCTTGGCGATGCGAGCGGTCAGGTTCGTATCGATCTTGGTGAAGACGGTTTGCGAAGCCACGACGCCGTCCGCTCCGGAGACGAGGTTCACCTGAGGAGCCACGAGCAGGTACACGCGGAAGTCGGTGGCGATCTTCGCAACCTCAGCCTTCAGAGCGGGGATGGAGGTCTCGGCGTCGATGGTTGCCTTCAGGCTTGTCAAGCCGGTCTTAGTGGTGCCGATCTCGCCGGTCAGGGCGGCCGCGTCCGAGCTGGTGAGGGCCTTCGAGCCGGCTATCCTGGTGGTGAGGGCGCTCAGGGTCGTGAAGCGACGCTGGATCTCGCAGTCTCCAAATGCACGCAGGGCGTCCACGGTGACCGGCGCCTTCATCGCCGCGAACTGAGTGGCGCAGACGCCTCTGCCGGCGGGGCCGCCCGGAATGAGCGGCGCGGTGGCCGTGACCGTAGCGACGGACGATATCGCGAGTGCGCCAGCGATGGCGAGACCGGCGATCAGGGTAGGAATTCGAGTCTTCATTCGAGCTACTCCTTTGAATTGTTGGGCGGGTGAGCCGGGACGGGCGCCGAGGCGCTATTCCCCGCCACTCGCTCTTGCGTCGGTGCCGGAGATTGAGCCGTTGACGTCGTTCACGATCTGGTCGAGGGCCTGAAGCTCGGAGTCGAGCGGGTCGGGCGTGGCCGCCGGGGCGGTCGTGCGGCTCGAGGAGAGGGTCGGTGAAGCCGCAGTCGACCCGGAAGCCGAGGCATCGGGCGAGCCGAGCGAGGTGCTCGCCAAGTCGTCACTGGCGACCGTTGAGTCCGCCGGCGCGGCCTCGGTTGCCTGGACTGCCTGGGAATTGCCCGCCGAACCCAAGGTCGATGGGCTGCCGTGGCGGGCGCAGGCCCCACTGGCGAGCGCCACGAGCCCGACGACCAGCACGATTGCCCTGAGCCTCGTGACTGACCTGTTCTGGCGGTTCACCTGGTTTGTCTCCTTGTCGGATGGCCACGTGGTGGCGATTGGGATCATCGGGCGGCTGCCTTCGAGGAGTTGATGGCGCAAGTAAGCCGGTTGTAAGGCGAAGAGGTGTCGCGGCCCAACGATGTTGATGCAAACATGACGCCGAGGGCCCGCAAAGTTACGCCCCTGTAATTCCCACGCCGGGCCGCATCGGCGAAAATCCCCCGGGGGTTGGGAAGGGGCGACCGGGAGCCGCTGTTTGATCGTTCGAATTGTCCGAGGGAGCGTCGCCGCCGACCTGGTTCCCGGCTTCCACGATCTGGCGAGAAGCACGATGCTGGAACTCCGCTCGTGGAACGGCGTGGTCTCGGCCAACGTAGCCCGTCAGATCGCTTCGGACGGTGGCGAGGAGGTCATCTTCGCGACCGTCTGGCGCGATATGCCCGCTCTCTACGCTTGGATCGGCTGTTCGGACTTGCTCGGTGTGCCCGCTCCCGTCGCGACATTCGAGGAGTACCTCACGGGCCGCGACCTCCAGTATTACGAAGTGATCGACACCGACGTGCCCGCCGGGCAGGCAGGAGAGCCCCGGCCGCGCCCCTAGGCCCGGCCGCGCCCCCAGGCCTGGCGCACCTTCGTTTGCCGGGAGAGGGAAGAGGGGCGACACTACAGCCATGAGCCCTCAGACGAAGCAGAGCCCCAAGGCCGGCAAGAAGCGAGCGCCGGAAGCCCAGCCCACAAAGCTGGCACAGTCGAAGGCGATGCCCGCGCCGGCCGCGCCCCTGAAGCCGGCCACGCCCCCGAAGCTGGCCGCCGGGGAGGACATAGCTCGATACCGCGAGAATCTCCAGGGCGAGATCGACGCGGTCGCGCTGTACTCCGTGCTGATGGACAAGGAGTCGAGCCAGGCCCTGCGGGAGTTCTACAGCCGCATGGTCGAGGTCGAGGAAGTCCACGCCAGGGTCTGGCGCCAGCACCTGGAAGCGGCCGGGTTCGATACCAGCGGGATGCGGCCGGCCTGGCGAGCGCGTGTGTTGATGTTCATGGCGCACCGTTTCGGTCCCGGGATCGTCGTCTCCACGATCGCAGGACGCGAGGCCGCCGACGAAGCCATGTACGACGACCAGCCCGAAGCGCTTGCCCGCATGCCCGGCGACGAGCGGTCCCACGCCCGGCTGTTCCGGGAACTGGCCAACAGTCGCGGACTCGAGGGCGCGGCGATCGCGCGTATCGAAGGGCGCCATCGCGGCGGCGGCGGCAACCAGCTCAGGGCGGCGGTCCTTGGCGCCAACGACGGACTCGTCTCCAATCTCAGCATCTGCATGGGCGTGGCGGGGGCTTCAGAAGGCGGCCACGCCGTTCTCGTGGTCGGACTCGCGGGGATGCTGGGGGGCGCACTTTCGATGGCTATCGGGGAGTGGCTCTCGGTTCAGAGCGCCCGCGAGCTGTACGCCCACCAGGTCAAGGTCGAGCGAGAGGAACTGCTCCAGGTCCCCGATGAGGAGGAAGAGGAGCTGGCTCTGATCTATCAGGCCAAGGGCCTGACGAGCGAGCAGGCGCGCCTGATGTCGAAGTCCATCATCGGCGGGAACCTGGGCCACGCGGTGGACACTCTGGCGCGCGAGGAGCTGGGCATCGATCCCGACGAGCTTGGCGGCTCCGCCTCGACCGCTGCAGCGACGTCGTTCTTCCTGTTCGCGCTGGGCGCTATCGTGCCCGCCTCGCCGTTCTTGTTCGCGAGCGGGATGGCGGCGGTGGTCGCCTCGATCATCGTGAGTGCGCTTGCACTGATGCTTGTCGGCGCTGCGATCACGGTCGTGACGGGATCCGGCGTGCTCAAGACGGGTGGCCGACAGGTCCTGCTGGGCATGGCGGCGGCGGCCGTCACGTTTGGACTCGGAAGCCTCGTGGGTCGCGCGGTCGGGTAAGGGCTCAGCCCTCGCGATAGTCAATCGCTCAAACGCAGATTGCACTAACGGGCATTATCATGACGTCATGAACGACGCTTCTGGGATTCCCGACGAGGGCCTCCCGCCTGATGCTTTCGAGACGCTTCGGATCATTGCCGAGCCGTCTCGGGCGCGAGTCATAGCGTTCCTTGGGCAAGGTGAGCGCTGCGTTTGCGACCTCGGAATTGCGCTTGGGCTCAGCCCAGCCCTTACGTCGCACCATCTGCGGGTGCTTCGATCAAGCGGCTTGATCCGCGAACGACGGGCTGGTCGATGGGTCTATTACGCCCTCGACCGCGACCGCCTCGAGGAACTCCGCAACTGGATCGATCGGCTGCTGACTCCCTCGAACGCTGCGGCAGCCGCGGAAGTGCCTTCGAGCTGCGGCCCGATGGAGACCCGATGACGACTCGCCTGCTCGCCAAGCTCGAGGACTTCCGGCTGTTGCCGTTCTTCGTCGTCATCAGCATGGCGATCGGAATTGGCATCGGGAAGTGGCTCTCGATCTCGGACTTCGCCCTGACCCCGCCCATCGACGCAATCAAGGCAATCGCGGGTGGGACGTTCGTTCTGACCGTGCCCAACGCGATCTCCCTCGGAGTGCCGATCGGGCTCTTCGCGATGATGTACCCGGCGATGACGAACGTCCGATTGGGCGAGGTAGGTGACGCCTTCCGCTCGCCGCGCCAGCTCGGTGTCGTCCTGCTGTTCAATTATCTGGTCGCGCCGTTCCTGATGCTCGGCCTGGCCAACGTGTTCGTGACCGACCCGGAGCTGCACACCGGGCTCGTCCTCTACGGCCTCGCCCCCTGCATCGCGATGGTGATCATCTTCACGTTCCTCGCCAAGGGAAACACGCCCATGGCCCTGGTGTTCGTGGCCCTGAACTCGGTGGCCCAGATGCTGCTGATCCCGGTCTACGCCCGCCTGCTCATCGGCAATGTCAGCTTCGACGTATGGGTCGTCGCCGAGTCCGTGGTGCTGTATTTGGGCCTGCCTCTTGTGCTCGGCGTTCTGACTAGGCTGGCAGTTACCCGGCGCGGCGGTGAGGCGGCGATGGATCGACTCAAGCCCGGGCTCAACGCCCTATCCATCCTGGGCCTGCTGTTCACCCTGATCGTCATGTTCTCGCTCAAAGGCGATCTCATCCTCGCGCGACCCGGTATCGTCCTGGAGATGGCGGTCCCTATGACGCTCTTCTTCGCGGTCATGTTCTTCGTCGTGCTCTTCATTGGGTCGCGAATGCGCTTCCCGTATCGCGACGCGGTGGCGGTCGCCTTCAACTCCACCGGCCGCGACTTCGAGATTGCGATCGCCATCGCGATCACGGCGTTCTCGCCCACCGTTGCTCTGGCAACCGTCGTCGGTCCGCTCATCGAGGTGCCAGTCATGCTGGCTCTCACATGGGCGGCGATGCGACTCTCGCGGCGCTGGTTCGCCACGCCTGTGGCTGAAGCCATGGCGCTCGAGGTCCTTCCTGTGGGTTGATCTCGTGTGCCTGGTTGTGGTCGGGCCAGTCCGGAGGTCACAATGCCGGGGTCGCCACGCCAAGGGAGCCACAGGATGCGGGTCGCCGAGCTCGAAGTGCACAACAGATCCGGGCTGCATGCCCGGCCGGCGGCCATGTTCGTCAAGACGGCCTCGGCCTTTCGCGCCAGCCTGTCCGTCGTGAACCTGACGCGCGGCACCAACCCCGCCAACGCCAAGAGCCTGCTGGCGGTCCTGGGCTGCGGGGTCGAGATGGGCCATCGGATCAAGGTCTCGGCCGAGGGCGAGGACGAGGAGGCTGCGATCGAGGCGGTACGGGCGCTGGCGGCAGGCGGCTTCGGCGAAGCCGTCGCTGGCTGAGGGAGGGGAGTGAGCACGCGAATTGTCGGTAGACCCGGGGCGGCGGGCGTGGCCATGGGCCCGATCTGGCGGTACGCGGCCGGCGGAGTGGGGGAGGCTCGCCCGTCCACGGCCGGTGGCGCGGCCGCGGCCCTCGCCGATCCTGGGGCCGCCGTTCGCGCCGCCGCGGAGGAGGCTGAGCGTCAGCTCGAGGCCCTGGCCGGCCGAGTGCGCGACCTGGGTCGAGCCGACGAGGCCGGTATCTTCGAGGCGCAGGCGATGATGGCCACCGACCCTGAACTGGTGGACGCGGCAGTAGAGCGTGCCGATGCCGGCGAGCAGCCCGCTTCTGCCGTGCGCTCCGCCGCCGCTGCCGCCGCCGCAATCCTCGCCGCGCTGCCCGACGAGTTGCTGGCGGCTCGCGCCGCGGACGTGCGCGACGTCGGCGAGCGCATCGTCCGGATCCTGCTCGGCGAGGATGTGGCCCTGCCCGAGGTTCCGTCCGTCGCCGTCGCCGACGAGCTGCCGCCGTCCGTCGCGGCCGAGATACCGCCGGGGCTGCTGCTGGGTGTGGCCCTGGAGGGCGGTTCCGTCACGGCGCACGCCGTCATCCTGGCGAGGGGCTTCGGGATTCCGGCGATCGTGGGGGCCGCGGGGTTGGCAGCCGCCGCCCGCTCAGCCACGGTGATCGCTCTCGATGGATCGGAAGAGCACACGTCTGAACTCCAGTCACGCCAATATCTCGTATGCCGTCT
>OCZT010001797.1_pt1 | contig 22278 bp, 18 predicted proteins | sample 1539031 | NCBI WGS metagenome assembly OCZT01 (sample SAMEA3539308, study PRJEB22396) | soil metagenome | biome: tundra; feature: field; material: soil | place: USA | collected 2010-05 | depth 0.15 m | reverse complement strand
GACCGCGCTTGCGGAAGCGAGGGAAGCCCATGCGAGAGCCGGCGCGCTTTCCCTGACGGCTCTCCGACCAGTTGTGCAGGGCAAGCGCCAGAGCGGCAAGCCCCGAGCTGTACGCCTCCTTGGAGTTCTCCCGCCACCAGGGGGCCTGGAGCTCCTTCTCCGCGTTCCACTGCCGGCGTAGCGCGTAGAGGTTCCAGCCCAGAAGGGGGGCCCTCACGGTGCCGAACATGCACAGCTCGAATTCCCGGAGCGCCATGGACGCCCGCACCTGCTCCAGCCCCCAGTTGAAAGCGAAGCGGGCCGCGCCCACGTGGGAGGCGAGCGCCCGCTGCTGCGAGGCGGTCGGGTCCAGGGCAAAGCGGTATGCCTGGTGGAGCCTCACGTGACGATTATCGCACATCCGTTCGTCCTAGCCGCGGTCCCCTCTCCCCCTCCCCAGCTTGCCCCGGCAACCTGCCACCTGTCCTCATCTGTCCGGCTTTGTCACTTCCGCCTGGGCCGTGCCCGAACCCCGCTGCCACGCACATCTGGCTGTCAACATCAGATATCCGCCATCTCAGCGGGGCGTCGACGCCCCCCGCCGTATGCCTCTAACCCCACAGGCCGCGCCGGGGCTCCAGACCGCTGCTGTGCGTCCCGCCGGCGTAACCTCGGGCTGCTGCCGCCCGTTTCTTCGAAGTGAGAGTTGGTGACGCTGGCGTGAGCAGAATCGAGCGCTGGGGTATCCCCCTGGCCGCGCTAGCGATCCTGACCCTCGCGGCCGGATGCAGCTCGGCCAGCAGCGTGCGGACGCCCTCGCCGTCGGCGGCTCGATCCGCACCTCCGTCAGGCAGCGGATCGGCTGCTGTGTGCGCCCCGACCTGGCAGCTGAGCGCCGCCCTGGTGCCCGCCGGTGCCGCCGCCGCCAGCACCCAGCTCGCCGGGGTGGCGGCCATCTCCTCGACCGACGTGTGGGCCGTGGGCTCCTCCGGACCGGCAGGCCAGGCGGCGACGACACTCACCGAACACTGGAACGGCACCGCCTGGTCCATCGTCAAGAGCCCCGACGCCAGCAACGCGGCCACGCTGGGTGGCGACCAGCTCACCGCCGTCGCCGCCGTCTCCACGGACGACGTATGGGCGGTGGGCGACATTGGGACGCAGGCCCTCGACTACACCTCCCAGTCCCAGCTCGAGTCGAGCGCGGTGCAGACGCTCATCGAGCACTGGAACGGCACGTCCTGGTCGATCGTGGACGCCCCGGACAGGGCGCCGCGTGACGGGGTGGAGCCGTGGGACGTCCTCACCTCCGTCGCCGCCATCAGCACGGACGACGTCTGGGCGGTGGGCGTGACGGAATGGAGTGTCGTTCAAGGCGAGTCCTCCCTGGCAGCGCAGCCGCTGGTGGAGCACTGGAACGGCACCTACTGGTCCACCGTCACCGTCCCCGACCCAGAGACTGGCCCGCCGGACTGGGCACTGACCCAGGGAGCCACTCAACCAGCCAACGCCCCGCCCGTGGGCAGCTCGGCCCTCCTCGGTGTCACCGCAACATCCGCGCAGGACGTCTGGCTCGTCGGCGGTTATGAGACAGACATGGGTATAACGGGCGACACGCCGACCGCCTGGCAAACGCTGACGGAGCATTGGAACGGCACCTCCTGGTCCAACGTGCAGGCGCCGGATGCCACCCTTCCCGAACAGCTGACCGATGGGAGCAACCAACCAGATGACCTGCTCACCGCAGCCGCCGAGGCACCCCGCGGGGTCCTCTGGGCGGTTGGTGGGGCGATGCCGGGGTCGGCTCTCACCCTCCAGCTGGGGCTCGCCTTCGGGACCTCCAGCTTCACCGGGTGGCATCTGGTGCCGAGCCTCGCGGTGACGGCGGTCGGCTACCGAGTCGGGTATCAATCGAGCGGCTCCGGCGCGACCAGCTTTGCCCCGGGCACCAGCGCTCTCGCGGGCGTGGTGACGATCAGCGCGACGGATGCCTGGGCGGTCGGAGCCGTCATCCTCCATTGGGATGGCGTCTCCTGGCAGCCGATGTACACGGTGAACGGCGAGCCCTTCGACTACCTCTCCGGGGCCGCCGCCGCCGGGGCGGGAGGCCTCTGGGCCGTGGGAGGGACGAGCATCGTCCACGCCACATGCGCCTGACCGGCCGGCCGGTAATCGCACGACGGACCCGTCTGACCGTCGCAGCGGTCGCCATCGTCATCGCGGCAGGGGGGCCGGCCACGGCCCGACTCACCAGCGCTGCCGCGTCCTCGCCCTCGGCCACCCCGGCCGCCTCTGCGGCCGCGGACGACTGGTCGCAACTGCATCCCGCGACGGCTCCCCTCCCGCGCGACTCCGCGGCGGTGGCCTACGACCCGAGCACCCACACCGTGGTGATCAGCGCGGGTGAGTCCGGATGTGGCGGCCTCGGCCGCGAGGTCTACCAGGACAGCTGGACCTGGGGCGGATCGGCGTGGACCCAGGTCTCCACTCAAGCGCCCCCGACCGTCGGTGTGCCCAACGCCTACGACGCCGCCACCAACACGTTCGATGCCCTCTGGTTCCCCGGATGCGCGGACTCGCCCGAGATGTCGGAATGGAACGGGCAGACATGGACGGGGGCGCAGACCGCGGACACTCAGCCAGAACCCGATACCGACGGCGTCATGGCCTACGACCCTTCCTCTCAGACGCTGATTCTCTGGTCTCCGACGGCCGGCTCAGCCCCGAATTCGACGTCGGCGCCCCCGTACCAGTCGTCCACCTGGAGTTGGGATGGATCGTCGTGGAGCCCGCTCTCACCCTCGATCTCGCCGCCGCCCTCGCTCGGTGACTCCCAGGACGTGCAGATGGTCTACGACTCCGCGACCAGCCAGATCCTCCTCTACGGGGATCACTCGCAAGCGATGTGGGCGTGGAACGGCAGCAAGTGGTCGGAACTGTCGGGTAGCGGCGCACCCTCACCCCGCGTGGGAGCCAGCATGGTCTACGACTCCGCCCTGGGTGAGGCCCTTCTCTTCGGGGGCGACACCGCGAGCGGCTACTCGCCGGCGTCGGCGAGTCAGGGCGAGACTTACGTCCTCGGCCCCCCCCTCAACGACCTCTGGGCCTGGAACGGCAGCGTCTGGCAGCAGCTGCACCCGGCGACCTCGCCGCCGGCTCGTTTCTACGCGCAGATGGCCTTCGATGGAGACGACGGCCAGGTGGTCCTCTTCGGGGGCGCCGTCAACGACACCGCCGACATCGCTGACACCTGGGTCTACGGACCGGCCTCCTGAGCCAAGAGGAGATCGGAGACCCGCGCCGGCTCCAACTCCTCCTCCGGGCTGGCCGCGTGGACGCAGTCGACCAGGGGAAGTCGGACCGGCTTACCAGTCGCGCCGTCGGGCTCGACCGCCAGATCGCGGCGCACCAACTCCGTGCGTTCACCCTGCTGCTCGAATCGCTCTTTGGCGGCTCGAGTCCCCCTGCCCGCACCAGGTCGTCGGTCGGTTCGGCCGTCGTCGTGCACCATGAGCCCATCTTGCCAGCCTGCGGCTCAACGGTACACGCTCCCCGGTGCCCGCCAGCCGGGCTGGTAGATTGACCGTTCAATGTCCATCACCCTCCAGGTCCTCCACGGCGACGAGACCGGCGAGGAGCTGCTCGTCGAGGCCCTCCGCGTGCTGGACGCGGACGTCCTCGGCACCCAGCTCGAGCTGCGCCACCACGACCTGAGCCTGGAGAACCGGCGCGCCACCCAGAACCGGGTGGTGATCGAGGCGAGCCACGCCATGCGTGAGACCGGCTACGGGCTCAAGGCGGCGACCATCACCCCCGAGGGACAGGGGGACGTGGGCAGCCCCAACGCCATCCTCCGCGCCGAGGTCGGGGGCACGGTGATCCTCCGCACCGGGCGCCGCATCCCCGGGGTGATCCCCATCGCCGGGGTGAGCGCCCCCATCAGCGTGGTCCGGATGGCGGTCGGCGACGCCTACGGGGCCAAGGAGTGGCGAGAGGGGGCGGGCGATGACGAGGTCGCCTTCCGCACCGAGCGGATCTCCAGGTCGATCTGCCGGGAGGTGGCGGAGTTCGCCTTTGGCCATGCGGCGAGGACCCGTGCCCGGGTCTTCGGCGGGCCCAAGTACACGGTTTCGCCGGTGTACGAGGGGCTGCTCAAGGAGGAGATGGACGCCGCCGCCAAGCGCCACCCGGAGGTGGACTACGAGCCCCAGCTCATCGACGCCACCTACGCCCTGCTGCTCAATCAGGGCGGGGACTCCCTGGTCATCCCCACCCTGAACCGCGACGGCGACTGCATGAGCGACCTGGTGCTCGGCCTCTTCGGGTCGATCGCCGGCGCCGAGTCGGTGCTGATCGGCTTCACGGGCGACTCGCTCACCCCGAGCGTCGTGATGGCGGAGGCCCCGCACGGCACCGCACCGGCGCTCCGGGGCAAGAACCTGGCCAACCCGATGGCGATGATCCTGGCCTGCGCGTCAGTGCTCGGCCTCATGCCGGGCGACGAGGTCCGGACCGCCTCCCGTGCCATCTACGAGGCCGTCTTCGAGACGGTGCGGCACGGCACCCGGACCGCCGACCTCGGTGGGCACTCGCTCACCGACCAGTTCACCGACGCCGTCATCGAGGCGGTGCGGGGCAAGCTCGAGGTCTGGGGCACGCTCGGGGTCGGCTGACGCCTCCGGTCTGACCCTCAGGAGCCGTCCGCTCTCAGGGAGGGTCGAGAGCGCCGCTGATCGCGTCGAGCGCCTCGCGAGCCGCCCGGCCTCGAGCACGCTGACATCCGGAACTCCGACCGGCGCCGGGCTCCCCTTCGCTTGACCAGGCTTCACGGTTCGGTGACTATGACCGCCCGGCGCACCCGATTCAGGTCAGACACGGAAGACCCGGCGCACCTCGGCGATCCCCTCGCCCAGCCGGTCGATCTCCTCGTGGGTGTTGTAGAGGTAGACGGACGCCCGCGCGGTGGCCGGCACGTCCAGCTCCCGCATCAGCGGCTGGCAGCAGTGGTGCCCCGCCCGCACCGCGATGCCGAGGCGGTCGAGGATGGTGCCGGTGTCGTGGGGGTGGACGTCGGCGACGTTGAAGCTCACCGCGCCCCCGTGGATGGCGAGGTCGCGGGGGCCGTACACGGTGGCCCCCGACTCGTCGAGGACGTCGATCATGTGGCGGACCAATCCCTGCTCGTGGGCGTGGATGCGCTCCATCCCCACCTCGTCCAGGTAGTCGCAGGCGGCGGCGAGGCCCACCGCCGAGGCGACGTCGGGGGTCCCCGCCTCGAACTTGTGGGGGACGGTGTTCCACGTGGAGCGCTCCAGCTCCACCTTGGCGATCATGCTGCCCCCGCCCAGGAAGGGGGGCATCCGCTCCAGCAGCTCGGGCCGGGCCCAGAGCGCGCCGCTCCCCATCGGGCCGCACATCTTGTGGCCGGAGAAGGCGAGGAAGTCCACCCCCAACTCCCTCGTCGAGACCCGCATGTGGGGCACCGACTGGGCGCCGTCGAGGCAGACCAGCACGTCCCGCCGGTGGGCCTCCGCGGTGATCGCCGCGATGTCGTTCACGGTGCCGAGGACGTTGGACTGGTGGGTGAGGCTGAGCAGCCGGGTGGGCGGCGCGAGCAGCTCGTCGAGGTTGGAGAGGTCGAGGCCGCCGTCCTCGGTCAGGCCGATGAAGGCGAGCTGGAGCCCGGCGCGCTCGGCGGCCAGCTGCCAGGGAACGAGGTTGCTGTGGTGCTCCATCAGGGTGAGCACGACCCGGTCGCCCTTTTGGAGCAGCTCTCGGGCGTAGGAGCCGGCGACCAGGTTCAGCGCCTCGGTGGTGTTGCGGACAAAGACCAGGCCCTGCGGGTCGGCGTCGATGAATCCGGCGACCCTCACCCGCGACGCCTCGAAACGGTCGGTCGCCTCGTTGCCGAGCTGGTGGACGCCGCGGTGGACGTTGGCGTTGCTGCGCCGGTAGTAACCGTCGACTGCGTCCATAACTTGGATCGGCTTCTGGGAGGTGGCCGCGGAATCCAGGTAGGTGAGCGGGTTCCCGCCCACCTCCCGGTCGAGGATCGGGAAGTCGGCGCGGATGCGGTCCAGGTCCAGGGAGGGGGCGGTGGCGGGGTGGATGGTCGTGGCCATGGATTCAGCCGCTCAGGGCAACCCTGATCATGCCGTCGGCGACCTCCACCCGGTGGACGCGCACCGGCTCCACCGCGGGCAGGGTGATGGGGTCACCCGTGCGCAGGTCAAACGCCGAGCCGTGCAGCGGGCACTCGATGGCGCAGCGCTCCAGGTCCAGGTCGCCCTCGGAGAGCGAGGCCTCCTGGTGGGTGCAGGTGTCGTCGACGCAGTGCAGCCGCCCCTCGACGTTGAAGATCGCGATCGGCACCTCATCGATCTCGACCCGCGCCGCGTGTCCCGGAGGGATGTCGGCCGCCCTGGCCACCATCACCCATTGGTCCGCGATCACGGAGCGACCTCGTCGGCGTCGAGCCCGCCCCCACCCCCATCTCCGATCTCGGCGTCGACCAGCGCGAGCAGCCACTCCCGGGTGGTCTCGAGGGGGACGCGGTCGAGGACATCGGCGAAGTAGCCGCGGACCACCAGCCTCTCGGCGTCGTCCGCTGGAATGCCGCGCGCCATCAGGTAGAAGCGCTCCTCGTCGTCCACGTGGCCCACCGTCGTCCCGTGCCCGCAGCGGACGTCGTTGGCCTTGATCTCCAGCCGCGGGACGCCGCTGGCGCTGGCCCCCTGGCTGAGCAGGAGGTTGCGGTTGACCACGTAGCCGTCCGCGTGGATGGCTCCGGGCAGGACGTCGATCAGACCCCCGTAGACGCTCTGGGCGTGGTCGCGTGCGGCCACCTTGAGGAGCAGATTGCTCCGGGTGTCCGGTCCGCGATGGACCTGGAGGGACTGGTGGTCGATGTGCTGGTGGGCGTCCGCGAAGCAGACCGCGAAGACGTCGGCCTCGGAGCCACGGCCCTCCAGGATCACGTCCCAGTAGGCCTTCTGGAGCCGGGCCCCGAGGGTCGCGCCGAATAGGCGGTAGTGGGCGCTGGTACCGCAGTTGGCCCGGCGGGTCGAGAAGTGCCAGGTCTCGGGGGGGAGCTGCTGCACGGGGATGTCGTCGAGGCGGGCGTCCTCTCCGAGCTGGAGCGCGGTGACGGCGACGGAGAGGCGGGGAGCCGGGTCGGCCGGGCCGACGAGGTCCTCGACCAGGGTCAGCGAGGCGTGGTCGTCGAGCACCACCAGGGTGGCGGGGAAGGACGCCTGCTCGTCCCCGGCGGCGAGATGTGCGATCCAGACCGGGGCCACCGCCTGCATCCCGGCGGGGACGTGGATGAAGACGCCGCCCCGCCAGAGCGCGTTCCACATGGCCACGAAGTACGACTCACCGATGCCGATCCCGGAGAGACCGCGCTGGACCAGGTCGGGGTGGCGGACCGCCGCCTCCTCCAGGGAGGAGACGATCACCCCCTGGGCGAGCAGCGACTCCGCGTTCTCGACGGTCACACTTTCGTCCGGGCCGCAGAGGACCAGCGCCGCTCCGGGGAGGGCCGTGGCGTGGCGGCTCTGGGCCAGCTCCAGCAGCTCGCGCGCGGGATTTCCAGCTGCGGCGAAACGGTCGAGGTGGAGCTTGGCGATGTCGGTGCGCCGCCAGTCCTCGTCGCGCGACGAGGACGGCGCCGGCATCGCCGAGAAGGCATCCCAGGCCGCCGTCCTGCGGTCGGCGAGCCACGCCGGGCTGCCCGCGACCCTGGCGTCGAGGGTCTCCCGGCAGACGACCCCGGTCGCGGTCGGTGCCTCGGTCACCCGATGGACCCCTCCATGGAGAGCGCCAGCAGCCTGTTGAGCTCCACCGCGTACTCCATCGGCAGCTCCTTGACGAAGGGCTCGAAGAAGCCGTTGACGATGAGCGCGGTCGCCTGCACCTCGTCGATGCCCCGGGACTGGAGGTAGAAGATCTGGTCCTCGCCCACCTTGGACACCGAGGCCTCGTGGCCGAAGGTGACGTCCGGGTTCTCGATGTCCATGTAGGGGTAGGTGTCGCTCCGGGACTCCTCGTCGAGGAGGAGCGCGTCGCAGCGGACGTTGGCCTTCACGTTGGTCGCCTTGGGGAGGACCCGGATGTGGCCGCGGTAGGAGGTGCGCCCGGTCCCCTTGGAGATGGAGCGGCTGACCACGTTGCTCGTCGTGTTGGGTGCCACGTGGATGCACTTGCTGCCCGCGTCCTGGTGCTGACCATTGCCGGCGAAGGCGGCGGAGAGGACCTCCCCGTGGGCCCGCTCGCCCATCAGGTAGATCGAGGGATATTTCATCGTCACCTTGGAGCCCAAATTCCCGTCAATCCACTCGATCGTCGCGTCTTCCTTGGCGATGGCCCGCTTGGTGACCAGGTTGTAGACGTTGTCCGACCAGTTCTGGATGGTGGTGTAGCGGACGTGGGCACCCTTCTCGGCGATGATCTCGACCACCGCGGCGTGCAGGGAGTCGTTGGAGTAGGTGGGGGCCGTGCAGCCCTCGATGTAGTGGACGTAGGAGCCCTCGTCGGCGATGATCAGCGTCCGCTCGAACTGGCCCATGTTGTCGCTGTTGATCCGGAAGTAGGCCTGGAGCGGGATGTCCACGCGCACCCCCTTGGGGACGTACACGAAGGAGCCGCCCGACCAGACCGCGCTGTTGAGGGCCGCGAACTTGTTGTCATTGGGCGGGATCACGGTGCCGAAGTAGCGCTTGAAGAGCTCCTCGTGCTCGCGCAGGCCGGTGTCGCAGTCGCTGAAGAGCACGCCCAGCTTGCTGAGGTCGTCGCGGATGCTGTGGTAGACGACCTCGGAGTCGTACTGAGCCGAGACCCCGGCCAGGAACTTCTGCTCCGCCGCGGGGATGCCGAGGCGATCGAAGGTGTTCCGGATCGAGTCGGGGACATCGTCCCAGGTCCGCCCCATCTCGTCGACCGGCTTGATGTAGTAGTAGATGTTGGCGAAGTCGATGCCGGAGAGATCCGCGCCCCAGTTGGGCATGGGCCGCTTGAAGAAGTGCTCCAGCGCCTTGAGGCGGAACTTGAGCATCCACGCCGGCTCCTGCTTGTGGTCGGAGATGGCGGCGACCACCTCGGGCGAGATCCCCTTCTCGGTGCGGAACACCGAGACGTCCACATCGTGGAAGCCGAACTTGTAGTCCTTGGTCAGCTCGTGGGCCTGTACGGTCATGGGCGTGAGACCTCCGTCCCGGGGGGACTGGTCGCGGTGATGTAGGGGTCGTAACCCTCGCGCTCGATGAGGTGGGCCAGCTCCGGACCGCCGCTGTCGACGATCCTGCCCTGGTGCATGATGTGGACCCGATCGGGGGTGAGGTTCTCCAGGATCCGGTAGTAGTGGGTGATGAGCAGCACGCCCATCCGTCCCTCGCTCTTCTCCATGACCCGGAGAACTCCGTCGGCCACGATGCGCAGGGCGTCGACGTCCAGACCGGAGTCGGGCTCGTCGAGGATGGCGAGACGGGGCTCCAGCATGGCGAGCTGGAGGGTCTCGGCCCGCTTCTTCTCCCCGCCGGAGAAGCCGTCGTTGATGTAGCGGGAGCGGAAGCTCGGGTCCATCCGGAGCGCCGTCATCTCCTCCCCCAACCGGGCGATGAACTCGCGGGCAGGAAGCTCCTTCCCCTGGGCCCGGAGTGCCGCACGGAGGAAGTTGACGGTGGTCACCCCGGGGATGGCGATGGGGTTCTGGAAGGAGAGGAAGAGGCCCAGCTTGGCCCGGCGGTCGGGGGTCAGGGCCAGCAGATCCTGGCCGTCGAAGCTCGCCGCACCGCCGGTGACCTGGTACTTGGGGTGGCCCATCAGGCTGTACGCGAGGGTGGACTTGCCGGAGCCGTTGGGCCCCATCAGGACATGGACCTGGCCGACCGGGACGCGCAGGTCCACGCCGTCCAGGATCGGCTTGCCCTCCACCGACACCCGGAGGCCGTCGACGTGCAGCTCCGCGGTGGGCGGCGCGCCCGCAGCGTTGGTCGCGGCCACCACCCGGGCCTCCTCGGCGATCTCAGACATGGGCCACCTCCTGAGCCACGCGCCGCCCGATTCCTCCAGCGAGGAGGGGCAGCGGGGCGAAGCTGTCGACCAGGGCGTGGTCGGAGACCAGCTCCTGCAGGGTCGTCTCGCTGAGCACTGCGTCGATCGAGTTCTTGAGCCGGCGCCAGAGGGTCTGGGAGGCGCAGTCGCCCTCCCGGACGCAGGTGCCCTGGACGTAATCGTGGGAGACGCACTCCACCGGAGCCACCTCGCCCTCCACCACCTGGACCACGTCGAGCACCGAGATCGAATCCGGGTGCCGGGTGAGGCGGTAGCCGCCGTAGACGCCTCGGGTGGAGTCGACCAGGCCGCCGCGGCGGAGCTGGGCGGCGAGCTGCTCGAGGTAGGAGAGGGGCAGGTGCTCGTTCCGGGAGACCTCGGCGAGGCTCATCGGGCCCCTCCCGTAGGCTCTGGCGAACTCGGTCATCATCCGCAGGCCGTAGTGAGCCTTGGAGCTCACCCGCATGCTGAACGAGGCCGACGTCGAAATCCCGACCGTCATACCAGGAATTGTACGCGCTTGGGGCGGGTCGCTGCCCTGGGCGGGGTTCGCGAGCTGTTCGGCGATGACCGCACAGGAGTGAGGGAGAGGACCCAGGAGCGCCGCGGCCGACTCGCGCGCTGCGGGAAACCACAGGTTGGTTCCATCAGTGGCAGTACCAAGAATGGTAGTCTCAGATCGTGAAGGCTGCCCCGTCGAGCTTCGTCGACCGCACCGAGGAGCTGGCCGCCCTGGAGCGGCATCTGGAAAGCGTCCGGGCGCACGGCACAGGTCGGCTGCTGGCCGTGCGCGGACGGCGCCAGGTGGGCAAGTCGCGCTTGGTCGAGGAGTTTCTGGAGCGTGCCGGCCTGCCCTCTGTCTACTTCCAGGCGACCGGGCTGCCGCGGGCCGAAGAGCTGGCCCGCTTCGTGGCGGAGATCGGAGCCTCGTCGCTCCCAGCAGCCGAGACCGCCCGCGGCGGCGGCCTGGGAAGCTGGTCGGCCGCCCTCAACCTGCTTGCCGAAACGGCGAGCCCTCAGGCGCCCTCCGTCGTGGTCCTGGACGAGCTGCCGTATCTCGTCGACAGCGAGCCGGGGTTCGAGGCAGTGCTCCAGGAGGTCTGGGACCGGCGGATGGAGGGCCGCCCGGTCCTGCTCATCCTGATCGGCTCCGATCTGCGCATGATGGAAGCCCTGGCCGGCTACGGCCGCCCGCTCTTCGGCAAGCCCCGAGAGCTCGTCGTGCCTCCGCTCTCGCCACGGGCGATCGCCGGGTTGCTCGGCCTCGATGCCGCCGCGGCCCTCGACGCCTACCTCGTCATCGGCGGGCTCCCCCGTCTGGCCGTCGCCTGGACAAAGGGCCGCAGCTTCTGGGATCACCTGGAGGAGGCCCTCAGTGACGCCATGTCCCCCCTGCTGGTCGCCGGCGAGCGGATGCTCTCTGCCGAGTTCCCCGCTGATCTCCCGGCGCGTGGTGTGCTCGGTGCCATCGGTGCTGGGGAGACGACCTTCTCGGCCATCGGCGTCCGGGCCGGGCTGGCGGCATCCTCGCTCAGCCGCGCCCTGAAGGTCCTGGTGGACGACAAGCGGGTGGTCGCGGTCGACGAGCCTCTCAGCGCGCGACGCAGCCGCGAGCCCCGATACCGGGTGGCCGACCCCTACCTGCGATTCTGGCTGCGCCAGCTCCGGCCCTGCCTGGAGCTGGTCAATCGAGGGCGGTCGGATCTGGCTCTCCAAAGGATCCGGCGCGATTGGCCCAGCTATCGCGGCAAGGCGATCGAGCCGGTTGTCCGCGAGGCAATGGGGCGGCTCCTTCCCGACCCGCGCTTCGGCGACGCTGATGCCGTCGGCGGCTACTGGACACGTGCCAACACCGTCGAGGTCGACCTGGTCGGGACGCCGGAAGAGCGCCACACCGTCAGCTTCGTGGGGACGGTGAAGTGGCGCGAGCACGCGCCCGTCGACGACTCCGACGTCCGCACCCTGGTGCGCTCGGCTCAGGTCATCCCGGGAATGCACTCCGGCACCCGTCATGTCGCCGTGTCCCGAGCGGGGGTCGCGTGCGGCGGTCTGGATGTCGTGCTCGGCCCCGACGACCTGCTGACCGCCTGGCCCGCCTGAGCGGGCACCGCGCGACAATATGATATCATCAGATATCACAGGAGGTGAGCAAGTGCCAGATGTCCTCGTCCGGGACCTTCCCGATGATGTGTTGGCGGCGTTGGACGCGCGGGCCGGCCGGGTGGGGCTCTCGCGCAGCGAGTACCTGCGCCGCCGCCTGACCCAGGAGGCAACCACCACCGCCTCGCACGTCGGCCTCGATGATCTCAGCCGCTTTGGCGAGGTCTTCTCCGACCTGGCGAACCCGGACGTCATGGCACAGGCGTGGCGGTAACCGCCTGGCTGATCGACAAGTCGGCGCTCGTCCGCCTCGCTGTGAGCCCGGACGCTCTCGAGTGGGCTGCGCGCATCGAACGGGGCCTGGTGCGGATCACCGCCGTTACTCGTCTCGAGGTCGGTTACTCGGCACGATCAGGAGCGGACCTGCGCTCCGGCCTGGCTGCATCGCCGCTCTCATCGATGCCCGTCGAGTACCTCACGCCGGCCATGGAAGAGCGGGCGATGGAGGTGCTGACCCTGCTCGCCGACCGTGGCCAGCATCGGGGCCCCTCCGTGCCCGACCTGATCGTCAGCGCGGCGGCGGAGCTCGGCGGCCTCACCGTCCTGCATCTCGACAAGGACTTCGACCTGATCGCCGAGGTCACCGGGCAGCCCATGGAGCGCCTGACGATCACCGGATAGGGGCGGCAATCCCTCCACCACCGCGCACCCTGGCCACCGCCACCTGGACCCGCCCCGCGGCCGCGTCGACCAGAGCTGGGGTGGTGGATCGCCCCAGGCTGAGGCGGAGGGCGGAGCCGGCGAGATCGCCGAAGCCCATGGCGGCGAGGACGTGCGAGGGGACGGGCGCCCCGCTGGAGCAGGCGCTGCCGGCCGAGGCGGAGACCCCCAGCTCGTCGAGGACGGCGAGGAGGAGCTCGCTCCGGCAGTCGCGGACCACGAAGCTGCAGAGGCCGGGGAGCCGGGTTGCCGGATCGCCGGTGGGCTCGAGGCCGTGGACGCTCTCGGTGAGTAGGTCGGTCAGCCAACCAGCCAGATGGGAGAGCTCCGATGCATCGGTCTCCCGGCGGCGCTCCGCCAAAAGGGCGGCCGCGCCGAAACCCACGACGCCGGCCACGTTTTCCGTACCGGATCGCCGCCCGCGCTCCTGACCCCCGCCGGTGACCTGGGCAGCAGGGAAGACGCCGTGGCGGGCCACCAGCGCGCCCACCCCCTGGGGCCCGTACGCCTTGTGGGCGCTGAGGCTCAGGAGGTCCACCCCGAGAGCGTCGAGGCCGAGTGGGAGCCGACCCAGAGCCTGGACGGCGTCGGTGTGCACCAGGGCCCGCGGGTTGCGGGCACGGACGGCGGCCGCGATGCCCGGGAGGTCCTGGAGCGTCCCCACCTCGTTGTTGGCGAGCATCACCGAGACGAGCACGGTGTCGGCACGGACGGCCGCGGCCACCGCGGCGGGGTCGATTCGCCCCCGTCGATCGCAGTCGACGACGGTCAGCTCAGCGCGGCCGGCCGCGGCCAGGTCCCGGGCGGTGGTGAGCACCGCCTCGTGCTCGACGGCGCTGACCACCAGGTGGCGGCCGCGCTCTGCCCCCCAACGCTCCAGGACCCCGCGGAGGGCGAGGTTGTCGGCCTCCGTCCCGCCCGAGGTGAAGATCACCTCCCTCGACGCGCAGCCGGCGGCGGCGGCGACCCGGTCGCGGGCGTCGTCCACGGCGGCGCGGGCCCGCCGGCCGTGCCGGTGGGCCGAGGAGGGGTTGCCGAACAGCTCCCCCAGCCAGGGCAGGAGGGCCGCACGCACCTCGGGGTCGAGGGGGGTGGTCGCGGCGTGGTCGAGGTAGATGGGCTGCGCCGGCTCCACGTCGAGCCAGTCTAGTCCGAGGGATCCAGCCGTCCCACCCGGGTCGCCGCCGGCGGTCCGGCCTCAGGGGGGCGAGAGGTCACCCAGCACGTTGCCGGGCCACACCATGATCGTGGTGCCGGCCACCGTGGTCATCTCGCTCGGTGGGCCCAGGGACGCCTCGACGACGGCTCGGTCGCTGCTGTCGCTCCCGTCGAGGAGGACGAAGGTGGCCCGGTCGCGCTGGGGGTCGTACCAGGACACCGTGGTGTGCCAGAGGAAAGGCGTCAGCGAATTGGAGGTCGCGCTGACGGCCCGGACCGTGATCGCTCCTTGGGTGCTCACCGTCACCACGTTGGCGTCCCAGTAGGTGGCCAGGCCGTGGGTCGCCCCGTGCTCTGACAGCCAGGAGGTCACCGCCGTGAGCGGTGCCGGCGCCGGCTGCGCGCTGATCGCCCCGGCCGCGAAGACGCCGGCGTATGCGGCGCCGAGGGCCACCGCTCCGAGCCAGAGGCGGGGGCGCCATGCCATCAGCCGGGGCACGCCCTCGCGGCCGGCCAGGACCGCCCCGAAGCCCAGGAAGGGAACGAGGTACCGGGCCGAGGTGAGGTCCGTCGCCTGCTGGCCGACGATGTAGGCGGCGGCGGCGGCGAGCATGCCGAGGGTGAGGACACGGGACACCAGGTCGAGACCCAGCCAGCGGCGAGGCCGGAGCAGGAAGGCCAGCACCCCCATCACCAGCGCGAGCCCGCAGAGGTGAAGGAGGACGGATACCCAGGCCAGGCCGGCCGGACGGCTGAAGAGGTCCGCTCCGAACAGGGAGAGGAGGGCCTGGCCCCCCACCGCCAGGTTGTGGCTGAGGGAGGCGACCGGCGCCGGCAGACCGTACCCGCCGCCGAGCAGGGGGGCGGCGGTGAACCCGCCCAGCCCCCGTATCCCCCACCAGGTCAGCGGAGCGGCGACCGCCGAGGAGAGCCCGACGAAGATCAGGACCACGTCGTGCCGGGCACCGTCGCGCCGCCCTGCCGCCAGGTCGAGGGCTCCGACCCCGGCGACGGCGCCGCCGCCCACCACCGCCGCGAGGGGGTCCCCGATGCTCGCCGCCGCCAGCGCGAGCCAGACCAGCGCCAGCCACCCCCTCCATCTGCGGGCGCCCTGGAGAGCGAGGCAGGCGACCAGCAGCAGCAGGAGGCTGGCGGCGTGGTCGGTCCCGGCGGGCAAGAGGGCTCCGGCAGGGAAGGAGGCGCCGCTTCCCGGGAGGAGCAGAGCCTGGGAGGCGAGCAGGGCGCCGGTCACCAGCATCGCCACCGCCCGGGTACGGCCCCGGAGCCGGCCGCCGGCCAGCCAGATCCCGGCCAGGACGACGGCGGCGGCGAGCAGACCCGCGGCCTCGTACTCGACCGCCGCGGTCAGGCCCTGGAACCTCTCCAGGAGCGCCAGCAGGGGGAGCTTGTCGGTGAAGAAGCTGTCGGAGGGGAGCGTCCAGCCACTCAGCAGCACATTGCCGTGGGCCATCGCCCAGCCCTCCAGCACCGAGCTGGCCTGGTCGGAGTTGAGGGGGACCTGCTGGCTGAGACGTCCGATCGCGATGGCGAGCACGAGACCCAGGACCACGATGCCGGCACCCGCGGAGGCACGGCGTGCGCCGCGGTGGTCGGTCGGGGCGGGTTCCACGTCGGGGCAGTCTATGCGGAGCTCCGACCCGAGACGGCACCCGGCACGCCCCCAGCCCAGCTATCATGCGTCGTCCGGAGCGTGGCCGCTGCCGCCTGCGGAGGGGAGAAGAGAGATGACCTTCATCCACGTGGAGCCCGCCAGTGACGAGGGCTGGAACAAGGATGCCGCGGTGCGGGCCTCGGAAATGACCCTGGTGTCGGAGCTGATCAGCCGGCTGCTCGGCGATTTCGCCCGGCTCGACACCGTCCACCAGCCGCACCTCGACTACCTGGACGCGGACGCGCTCGACGCGGTGCAGAGCGACCCCCAGACCTACCAGCTGATCGGGCGGGCCGCCCACTCCCTGGAGGACGGCGGGGAGCGCTGCGTCACCGCCGCCTACTGGCGCGAGGACGGCGGTGACGAGGTCGACATCGAGCTGGACGTCGCCGCCGACGAGGTGGTCTGGGGCCCGGCGCTGGCGCCGGTGCCGGCCGGGCCGCTCAGCCATCACCTGAGCGCGACCGTGGACTGTCGCGAGGGCCGGATCGAGCGCCTGGCGCTGGGGTAGAGGGAAGGCCCGGCGACGCCGGGACCGGGCCTACTCGAACCAGCCCTCGACGTCGACCACGGCGTCGATGGACCCCGTGTGGTTGTAGAGGTCGAACGCCCCGGCATCGCTGCCGCCCGAGGCCAGCTGGACGATGACCATGTTGGGTGTGACCTGGCCAGTGCCGACATTGAGGTCGCTGGCGGTGGGCAGCGAGACGTCGGCGGGATAGGCGGTGAGGAAGGTGGGGGCCGTTCCGCTCACCGCCGTGACGTTGGCGATCACCGCCACCGGCAGTGCCAGGCTGCCCAGGGCCCCCGGCAGGCCGTCGACGCCGGCCACCGCGACCAGGAGGTTCTGACCCGGCCCGATAAGGCGGTCGGCGGAGCTTCCCGAGCACTCGGTCGTGTAGCCGGTCGCGGCCGCGCTCCGGGTGTCGCAGATCCGGAGCGGCGAGACGGCGTGGAAGTAGGCGCCCTGGGAGGTCTCGGCGCCGGTGCCGAACCAGCCGTTCACGTCGAGGACGATGTCGATGGTGCCCAGGTTGTTGTAGACGCAGACGTCCTGCGCGGAACCCAGGGGGACGATCAGCCGGTTGGGGACGATGGCCTGGCCGAGGAGGTTGAGGTCGGAGCTGCTGGGAGGGCCACGGGGGCAGGTGCCGCTGCTGGTGGGGGGCACGACGCTCAGGTAGGTGTCGGCGGTGCCAAGGACGGCCGTGAGGTTGAGGACGACCGCCTCCGCGGTGCCGTCAGCGGGCACCGACGCGGTGGCGGGCGGTGCTCCCGGTGGCAGCCCCGAGACCGTCACCTCGGTCCACTCGCCAGCGCCGAGGGGGGTGCCCGAGCAGGCGGTGTCGGTGCCGGGCCGCGTGTCGCAGATGCGCAGCGGGGCGATGGGGTGGAAGAGGCCGGGGACGTTCGAGCCCGCCACCGACGGCACCGCGAAATAGCCCTCCACGTCGGCCGCGACGTTGATGGCGCCCGCGTGGTTGTAGATGCTCACCTGACCTCCGGCGCCCAGGGGCACCACCGCGAGGTTGGCCTGGATGACGCCGGCGGCGACGTTCAGCGTGGAGGCGGTGGGCGGGGATGACCCGGCGGGATAGACGGTGAGGTAGGTGGCGGCGGTGCCGGCTATGGCGGTGACGTTGAGCGCCACCGCCTGGGCGTCGGCGGGCACCGTCTGGTCCTCCGGCCCGCTGATCCCGGTGACCGCCAGGCTGAGACTCTGGCCCGGCCCGATGGTGTTGTCAGCGGTGGTACCCGAGCACGCTGTGCCGCTGCCCTGTCGGGTGTCGCAGACGCGGAAGGGAGTGAGCGGGGTGTAGGCTCCCCCGCTCCAGAGCAGACTGGCGTACTGATCCAGAAACTCGTCGACGTCGACGTTCGGGTCCGTGTTGTTGCTGGGGAAGCCTGAGTTCACCTCGTACTGCCACGCCACCGTGGTGTCGGCGCAGGGCAGGGCGAAGGGGTCCCAGGCCGGGGCGTTGGCCGAGGTGGGGAAGTAGGTCGGATCCCCGTACCACGGCTCCTCCAGCTCGTCGGTCCAGAGGACGACGCCGGTCCCGATCGCCGGGTCCGCGCGCTCCGCCGTGCAGTAGGCCCCCGAGACGCCGGCGAAGTACCCGCTCGAGGTGTTGTAGCTGTTCTCGTAGAAGCCGGGGACGTAGCCGCTGCTCGACTGGGCGAAGGTCTGGTACCAGCTCTCGATGTAGGTGGCGGTGATGGTGTCGGAGACCTCGACGTCGCGGAAGATCGCGGTCCCGCGGGGGGCCCCCAGGGCCTGCGCCTCCAGGATCGCCGCCTGCGCCTCGGCGGCGCCCCCCGGGTTGCTCGAGCCGAAGCGGCCCGGGTCGGCGATGAGCAGGATGCCGATCCCCATCGACTCGAGGTAGGTGACCTCCGAGGTGCTGAGGTCAGCGGTGCCGCAGGTGCTGGGATCGAGGTACCGGCCGACGAATTGGGGATTTCCCATCTGCGCCTGCTGGGTGGCGGGCACCACGGACTGCGCCGCGTCGCAGCTGTCGATACCCCACAGGGTCGCCGGCGTGGCCTGGGCCATGGCGGTGAGCGGCTGGACGGCGACGGAGACGGCGCACACCGTCACCGCGACCACCCCGGTGGCCAGGCTCCGCCACAGACGACATCGGCTCGACACGGATCTCTCCGCTGATGTGGATGACGGCCCGGCCCGCGGAGGGACGGGGGGCCGCGTTCGCCGCGGATTCTCGCACAGGTTCCCGGCGCGCGCGTCCGTCCACGCCCCGTCGCCTTCGCCATGGCCCGCCCGGCGGCTGCGTATCATGCCCACGTGAGCGTGACGGACGGGGACACCTGGCCTCGGGCACGGGTGCAGATTCAGGTCGTCCTCTACCATTCGGAGCGCTGGCTGTCCCAGCTGGTGGCGGGTCTGCGACACCTGACCCCGGTGGACGGAGGTTTCACCGTCGCCTTCTGGGACAATCATCCGGGGACGGGATCCGGAGCCGTCCCGGAGGTGGTGGCGGATGCCGCCTTCACGTCGGTCTGGCTCCCCTCCCCACGCGGCAACATCGGATTCGGCGCCGCCCACAACGCGCTGGCTGCCCGGGCCGGACCCGGCTGTGAGTACCTGCTCCTCCTCAACCCGGACGCGGTGCCCCAGTACGACTGCCTCGAGCGATTGGTGGCCGCGGCCGAGCTGAACACCACGGCAGCCCTGATCGAGGCCGCGCAGTTTCCCATCGAGCACCCCAAGGCCTACGACCCGGCGACCCTGGAGACGAATTGGTGCTCGGCCGCCTGTCTGCTGGTCCGCCGGCACGCCTTCGAGGAGCTGGGCGGATTCGACGAGGCACTCTTCCTTTACTGTGAGGACGTCGACCTCGGCTGGCGGTCCTGGCTTTCGGGATGGCGCTGCATCTACGTCCCCAGTGCGCGCTGCCTGCACGTGACCGAGGATCAGGACCTGGCCAAGGATCGATCGGCGGAGCTGCTCCACAGCGCCGTCGGCCACCTCCGCTTGCGGCGCAAGTACTTCGGCGAGGAGGCCGCCGTGGAGTACCGGGAGGAGCTGCGTCAGCATCTGGCACCGACTGCCGTCGAGGAGATCCTGGCGCTTTTCGACGGCCTCCCCCCAACCACCGTCGACCGCCGGCAGGACCCCCACATCGTCCTGCAGCCCGAGGGGATCTATGCCGCCACCCGCTGGTAAGTACGACTTTGCCGTCGACCCCGGCAACCGCAACACCACCTACGGCCTGATCTGCGACCGGGTTCCCCGAGGGGCCGCGGTCCTCGACATCGGCTGCGCCTCCGGCAACCTGGCGCTGGCTCTGGAGCGGCACCGCGGCTGCCGGGTGCTGGGCATCGACATCGACCCCGACGCCGTGACGGTCGCACGCTCACAGGGGATCGACGCCGTCGTCGCCGACCTGACCGTGCAGCCGGTGCTGGAGGTCGTCGCCGGTCGTCGTTTCGACGTGATCATCATGGCCGACGTCCTGGAGCACCTGGTGGATCCGGCCGGGGTGCTGGCTCCGGTCGCCGCCCTGCTCACGCCGGAGGGCAGGGTCCTCTGCTCCTTCCCCAACATCACCCACATCGACATCCAGCTGATGCTCGCCCAGGACCAGTGGCGCACCCGGCCCGCCGGGATCCTCGACCAGACCCACCTGCGCTTCTTCACCGCCGCCAGCTTCAGCGAGATGGCCTTCGCGTGCGGCTACGACGTGACCGCGATCGAGCGGGTGATTCTGCCCGCGCTGGGCACCGAGGTCCTCGACTACGGCAAGGGGCTGCGCCTGGGCACGGCCGAGGTCGCCGACCTGGAGGCGGTCGCCCGTCAGGGCAACGCCAACCGCGAGGTCTACCAGTACGTGGTCGAGCTGCACCCGGCGCCCGAGCGCCACCGGCCGTCGCCCGGGCTCGACCACGCTCATCCGACGCCGCGGGCTGCGTCCGACCCGCAGATTCCGGGCCTGCTGGACGTGGTGGTGCGCACCACCGAGGGCCGGCTGCGCTACCTCAAGGACGCCCTCTATTCCCTGGTCGGGGTGACCTACCCGGCGGTCCGGGCCATCGTCTGCGTGGACAACTCGTCCAGCGCCTACGCGGAGGCGGTGCGAGAGCTGGCCGTCCACTTCCAGGGGTTGCTCGACCTGGTGGTGACCGAGGTGCCGCCCCACCACGAGCAGCGGGGACGACCGCTCAATTGGGGCCTGGACCAGGCCCACGGCGAGTACATCTCCTTCCTCGACGACGACGACGTCTACTACCCGAGCTTCGGGGACCGCCTGGTCGGACGCCTGCGCGAGCATCCCGAGGTCACGGTTGCCTACGGGATCGGCCAGGTGGTCCGTGGGGACCCCACCGAGTGGGGTTTCCGCACCGTCTCCCACGACCGGCGGTATGCCGAGCCCTTCGACCGCGCCGGTCTCTTCCTGGAGAACTACATCCCCTTCAACACCCTGGTGGTGCGGCGGGCTGCGGTCGTGGAGGCGGGGATCCGCTTCGATGAGAGCCTCCCCGTCTACGAGGACTGGGCCTTCCTGCGTGAGCTGGCGGCCCGCTTCGAGTTCGAGTTCGTCGACGCGCCGATCTCCGAGTACCGCCTGCGGACCGACGGATCCAATGCGGCCTCCAGCGGGTCTGCGGTGGAGCCCTGGACGACGACGCTCGCCGAGATCCGTCACCGCTACGGGGCCCACACGGTCCGCCTCAGCGAGGGGGCGCTGGCCGCCCTGGCGGAGACCTACCGGGATGCCGAGGCGCGCCACCTGGCCGAGGCGGCAACCTCCGAGGCGCGGCACCGAGCCGAGGGCGACGCCCTGAAAGCCGAGATCGGCGCCCTGACAGCCGAGATCGACGCCCTGAAGGCCGAGATCGACGCCTTGCGTGGTGAGCTGGTCGGCACCAAGACCCTCATCCGCGTGCTCCTCTCCTCCCGGAGCTGGAGGCTCACCCGGCCCCTGCGGCGGCTGCTGAGATCGGGCCTGCCGGACAAGGGCCCGGACTGAGAGCGGGGCAACCGTGGCCGACCATGATCAAAAAAGGGGAGCGATCGGCTCCCTCGCAGGCTCCCCCCGGTTGGCTTTCCCCAACCGATGCTGCTACCATGCGCCCCGACACCCGATAGAGGGTGCGTATGTCCGACCGCGGGGAGATGTAGGCGCCCTTACCTCAAGGCAGGGCTAAACCGGAGGGTCAAACGGAATGGTCTCAGGAGAGCGGGCGGGACCCGCCGGGTGGTCTGAAATTGGATTGAGTCAATGCCGAGCGAATCAAAGTCGCCGGCCGAAGGAGGTCGTAAGCCAGTGAGCACCGTGAGTAACCCACGAGGATCGTGGGCCCGATATCGGGGGATGGGGCGTCTGCCCCGATTGGGCATTAGCCTGGTAGCGGGCGTGGGCCTGCTTGCCGGAGGCTTGGCCTCTATCGGGACGGTGAGCGCCCGAACAAGCAATTCGGCTTTGACCGGAGAAGGCTCCTATGTATCGGTGACGCCCTACCGGGTTGCCGACACGCGGACGAGTTCTCCCCTGGCCGGAGGTGCAAGCCTCAACGTCCAGGTGACCGGGGCCGCGTCGGGCGTACCCGCCGGAGCGGCGGCTGCGGTGCTCAACGTGACCGCGGTTGACCCGACGGCGGCTGGGTTCCTGACGGTCTGGCCCGAAGGGACCACGATGCCGACGAACGTCTCCAACCTGAACTTTGCCGCGGGCACGATCGTGCCCAACCTGGTGACGGTGGGGCTGAGTTTGACTGACCCGGCTGGCATGGTGTCGATCTACCTCAACACGGGCAGCACCAACGTGGTGGTGGACGTGGAGGGCTACTACACCACCCCTCTGGGGACCACCGGCAGCGGTCTCTACAACCCGCTCTCCCCGAGCCGGGCTTTCGGCACGCTGCCGATCGGCACGGCGATTGGGGCCGGCGTCACGACACCCGTCACAGTCGCGGGTACCTCCGCGACCGACGGGGTTCCGGCCAGTGCGAGCGCGGTCGTCTTGAACGTGACGGCAGCGCATGCGACGGCGGCGAGCTTCCTGACGGTCTTCCCGGCAGGGGTGACCATGCCGACGGCGTCGAACCTGAACTTCGGGGCGCAGGCGCCCCTGCAGGCG
>OCZT010001796.1_pt1 | contig 22285 bp, 18 predicted proteins | sample 1539031 | NCBI WGS metagenome assembly OCZT01 (sample SAMEA3539308, study PRJEB22396) | soil metagenome | biome: tundra; feature: field; material: soil | place: USA | collected 2010-05 | depth 0.15 m | reverse complement strand
GCTGAGAATGGGCCAGCGCATGAGGTGCAGGTCCGGCGCCGAGCGGAGTATATCGAGGTGCAGAGAATTCTTGCCGAGGATGTTCCTTCGATTCCGCTGTGGTATCCGGACAACGAAGTCATGCATACGCGGCGGTTGCAGGGGGTGGTGTCGCAGGGCGATGGTAACTTCGATTTCCTGCGATAACAGAAGGCGCGTTCTGCCTACGGTACTTGCCGGCGGAGGTAACTGGCTACCCGCAACGATGCCTTTATACTGCGTTTGCTTGTCAGCCTTTGCCAGCGTGGGACGGTTCGAGAGACAATCGAGCCATGGCAGAGTTTATTCGACCGCAGCACGAAGTTCCGCAACCCATGACATCGAAGTCGATATCGGCGACTGCGACCCGTGTCCGTGCATCGGCATCGGCGCCGCTGGCTGAGGCTCCCGTAGCGTCGGGCCGGCCGGCCAGTAGCTACGGCACAGCCCCGCACGACCCGTCGAAGCCTCCTGTGAAGCGGCAGATCGTGTGCTTCAGTTTCTATAAGGTGATGCCCGAGTGGCGGCGCCTTCCTGCGGAGGAAAAAGCGGCGCACAAGGCAGCCTTCGCCGAGGTGCTTGCAAAGTGGAATAAACCCGGCGAGTTTCTATCGCTGACCTACTCGACCATCGGCACGCGCGGCGATGTCGACATGTGCGTGTGGTCGATTGGCTACGGTGTGGATGAGCTGAACCAGATGCGAAGCGACTTGCTGGGCACTCCGCTGGGCGGGTATCTGAATTCGCCGCATAACTTTTTGGCGATGACCAAGCGGTCGCAATATCAGATTGACCGGCCGGACGAGAGTGAGGGCGAAGGGCGCGGCGCGATCCGTCCAGGCGGGCAGAAATACATCTTCATCTATCCATTCTGGAAGACGCGGCCCTGGTACCTTCTGTCCATGTCGGAACGGAAGCGGCTGATGGATGAGCATATCCGGATTGGGCTGATGTATCCGCGAGTGAAGTTGAACACGACCTACTCCTTTGGCATCGATGATCAGGAATTTGTGGTGGCGTTCGAGACGAATTTTCCTGAGGATTTTGTCGACCTGGTGCAGCAACTGCGAGAGACCGAGATCAGCATGTACACGCTGAAGGACTGGCCGATCTTTAGCTGCGTGCGAGTTCCGCCGGCCGAGATGCTGGATCGATTGGGGTAGCGGATGGCATCTGCGAAGAAGGCACGTCTTAACACCGATAGCACCGATTTGACCGATCTGGTTCGCAGAAAAACGGGTGGGCGCGGAGCCAAGATGGACAAGGCTCTAGCGCGAACTTCGGTTTCGCCAGTAGGCGCGAAGGCTCGGGCGATTGCGAAGACTGAGCCTGTGTCTGGAAAGGTAAGGCGCGGCAAAACTGCGAAGCCGCTTGCTCGGGAACGCGTGGCTGCGATTCTGGATGGGTTGCAGAAGGCGTATCCCAAGGCGGTATGTGCGCTGAACCACCGCAGCGCATGGGAGCTTGTGGTTGCGACGATTCTTTCTGCGCAGTGCACGGATGTGCGGGTGAACCTCGTGACTCCGGAGTTATTCAAGATGTTTCCGACGCCGAAGGCTATGGCTGCCGCTTCGCCGCCCGAGCTTGAGGAGATTATTCGCACGACGGGATTCTTTCGCAATAAATCGAAGTCGATCAAAGGTGCGGGGCGAATGGTGGTCGAGGAGTTTGGCGGGGCTGTTCCGCGGACGATGGAAGAGCTGCTAAGGATTCCGGGCGTGGCGCGCAAGACTGCGAATGTCGTCTTGGGAAGCTGGTTTGGGATTGCGGCCGGCGTGGTCGTGGATACGCATGTTCTGCGACTCTCGAGGCGCCTCGAATTGACCAAGGAGACGACGCCGGAGAAGGTCGAGCAGGATTTGATGCGAGTGATTCCGCAAGAGAAGTGGATCGGTTTTTCGCACGAGATGATCTTCCACGGACGACAGATATGCATCGCACGCAAGCCGCGGTGCGCAGATTGCACGCTCGAGCGGCTCTGCAACTCCGCCGACAAGACGTGGAGTTCACACTAGCGGCGCGTCGACCGAGGTAGGGTGGGTTGGTAGGATTCGGCAGCGATTCACGAGAGTGTGGTGAGTAATGCGATTTAGTACGCGGTGGTCACGACGTCGGTTTCTGGCGCTTTCGGGTGCGACAGCAGCGCAGGCGGCGGTGGGACTGAAGGGGTTGGGACAAGCATCAGGAACGCCGCGAAATTCAGCCACAGGCAATGCGGCAGCGGGGCAACAGAAGTATGCACAGGAAGCGGCGAACGCGATGCCTCCGCCGGGCGTGATCACAGGTGGAGTGCAGCCCCTGATGGAAGGGATGACGGCGCGGCCTCTGCGTTACAGGCCGGTGGCTGGCGAGTTTGTCATTCGCAACGGCGGTGAGTTTTTCAACCGGCCCATCTATGCGCCGTGCTCTCCCACACAGACGGGAGATTTTCGCGTGGACGCAGGGGATCGGCCGGAGTTCTCGCTCTATCTGCCGGGGCATGGCGGAAATCTGAAGCTGGGAATTATGGCCCCTGCGGGCGTGGGGTCGAAGTGGGCGGCGGATTGCGATGAGGTTGTGGCGCGCTATCGGCCCGGGAGAATGATTTATGAGGTCCGCGATTCCCTGCTCGGCAGCGGAACGTTGCGAATGGAGTTGCTGACGGCAGGCGAAGGTTCGGGCCTGATTGTGAAGATCGATGGGCATGGTATGCCGGCGGGGACCAGGCTGGCATGGGCGTTCGGCGGGGTGAGCGGGCGAAAGGGACGGAGGAACGGGGATATCGGGTGCGAAGTGGAACCGGTGTCGCGGTTCTTTCAGGTGCGTGCGGAAGAGTGTGACGGTAATAGTTACGTACTTGGGAATGCGACGGCGCGTTTGAGCAGTAAGGCGGCGGAGCTGGCGCTCGCATTTCCGGCGGATTCGCGGCTGGGCGTTGAGGAGTTTTCCGCGTTCGGGGCGGCGCCAAAGATCGTCGCCGCCGGTACTGCAGATGCATCGCGAAAGCAGCTCGTGCTCACAGGGTCGGTCGAGATGAAATCCGCTCCGATGTATCTCACAATCGACCGAATCCTATCGGGCGCGCAGGCGGGAACGCAATTCGGTGGGAGCGATCCGGCGGCGGCCTTCACCGCAAGGAGCGCTCAGGTGGAGACGATTGCAGGGACGCTGAGCATAGGGACTCCGGATGAGTATTTGAACGCTTGCGGGGCGGCCATTGGCATTGCAGCGGAAACGCTGTGGGATGCGAGGCAGGAGTGCGTGTTGCACGGCGGCGTGGCGTGGCGCGTTGCTCTCGCAGGGTGGCGCGGGCCTTACCATCTCGACGCGCTGGGGAATCATGATCGCGCGAAGTTGCATTTTCGTCATTGGCTGAAGCGGCAGAATGTGACGCCAGTGACGACGTCGGATCCCGCGATCGGGCCGTGGGACCCGAACATTCATCTTGCGCGGAAGGAGGGGATGCTGCACTCGAATGGCGACCTGTCGAACAATCATTACGACATGAACATGGTCCTCATGGATGTGCTTCTTAGGCACTTGATGTGGACGGGCGATCTGACGTTCGCGCGCGAGATCTGGCCGGCGTTACAGCGGCATCTGGCCTGGGAGTGGAGACTATTCCGCAGGACGTATAAGGGTGCAGGTGGCAAAGAGCTTCCGCTGTATGAGGCGTACGCAGCGATCTGGGCCAGCGACAACCTGCAGTACAACGGCGGCGGCGCGGCGCACTCGTCGGCGTACAACTTGTTCGCATTCCGGTTTGCGACGAAGTTGGCAAAGCTGCTTGGTGAGGACGGCGCGGCGTATGAGGCCGAAGCTGAATTGATCCATCAGGGTATGCAGGAATTACTGTGGATGCCGGGACAGGGCGCGTACGGGGAGTCCAAAGACTTACTTGGGCCGCAGACAGTTTATACGAATCCGGCGCTGTGGACGGTGTATCACACCATCGACAGTGAGGTGCCAACGGCGCGGCAGGCATGGCAGATGGTGGCCGAGCGGCTGGCAGTTCTCAAACATGTTCCGATACATGGGAGTGGCGTGCCCGAAGGTGGATGGTTCATGCTCTCGTGTTCGGACTGGCTGCCCTACATGTGGTCGCTGAACCTTCTGCTGCTTGCGGAAAACGCTCACATGGCGCTGGCTATGTGGCAGGCTGGGATGAGGGACGACGCCTATCGGATCTTCAAAGGGAGTCTGCTCGACTCGATGTATATGGGTCTGTGCCCCGGAGATTTTCACATGACGTCGGCCCTCGATGTGCATCGGCAGGAGGCGCAGCGGGACTTTGGCGATCCCATCGGAATTTCATCACGTGCGCTGGTGGAGGGACTGTTTGGCGTGCGGCCGGATTTGATATCGGGCGAGGTGCTTATCAGGCCTGGCTTCCCGAGCGATTGGGATAGTGCCTCACTCAAGCACAAGGACTTCGACTTTGTATGGCACCGCGCGGAGCTGCGCGAGACGTATGAATTCACCAGCCGCTTGGCGAAAGCTGTCCCTCTTACGTTGGCGCTGCCGGCGCGGACTACGAGCCTGCCGGTGGTGATGAGCAATGCGAGACGTGTGAAGTGCGCCTTCGATACCGCGGCGGTTGGAGCACCAGTGCTGACGGTACGCATGCCGGCTGCGAGGTCGAACCGGGTCAGCATCGACTGGCATGGAAGAGCGCCTACGGTTGTGCCGCCGCAACGCACCGCGAGCGTTGGCGAGACGCTGAATCTGCCCGCCGGGATTGAGTTGTCGCAGATTGACGATCCGCAGAAGTCGCTTGCGAGTGGTCGTGTCGCAGCAGCTGGATTTCATACGGTATTTGCGAATGTTCGCGAGGGAGATTGCAGTTGGTCGATGCCCATCTCGTTCGAGGCGAAGGCAGAGGTGCCGTCGTTCGCTGCGGTTCACCACATGGCCGCGGATGTTCCGGGTGAACAGGTAGATCTCTCCTCCTTGCTGAAGCACCAGGTGACGCAAATCTTCACGCGTGTATATGCGGAACCCCGATCGCCCTATTGCTCGCTGGCGTTTCCCGACAACCTGCTTGGAGGCTGGGCAAATCCGGACGGACGCGCAATCATTGACGATGCCGGGTTGCGTGGTACGGGCGGGCTGCTCAACACGGCCATCGGAGTCTCCTTCGGGACGCCGCCCGGAAGCGCGCCGAATTGCCTGTTTCTCTCTCACTGGAAACAGGATGAGAGTGCGGCGAAGGTCACGCTTACAGGTCGGGCGCATGGAATTTATCTGCTGATGACGGGCAGCACCTTGCCGCAGTGCAGCCGGATGCAACATGGGACTGTGTCGGTTACATATGCAGATGGAACTTCGGCGAAGTTAGCCCTGCGCAACCCGGAGACGTGGTGGCCGATCGAGCAGGACTACCTGCTGGACGACTACCTGTTCGTCAACAATGCGTCACCGCCGCCGCGCGTGGATCTACGCACCGGACAGACCCGGATTTTGGATCCGGTGAGCTTCCATGGCAAGGGACGCACGGTTCCCGGAGGAGCGGCGACGATCCTGCATCTGCAACTCGACCCGGCGAAAGACCTCGTTTCGCTGGATGTTAAGGTCGACCTCTATGGAATCGTTGTGGGATTGATGGCGGCGACGCTTGCGCGGGCTTAGAGTTCGCCGCACCCAATTTTTCGCGCGCCCGCCGCAATCAGGAACGGCTGGAGACGGCTGCTTCGGCTACTTCGACGGAGGAGGGATTGTCCTCGAGAACCGCCCGAATTTGACTGAGACCCCAGTCGAGGTCCGCCTTGTCGATCACCAGTGGCGGTGCGAGACGGATGACCGACGAATGAGTCTCCTTGCACAGGACGCCGCGTTGCTTAAGCGCTTCGCAGAATGGTCGCGCCTGGCTATTGAGTTCGATGCCAATCCAGAGTCCCTTGCCCCGTACCTCAACGATGTGCCGGCTGCGAAGACCTTTCAAATACTTCAAGGCATACTCGCCGAGTTCGGCCGAGCGCGCGGGCAGGTCCTCATCCACAATGACGCGCAGCGCTGCGCGGGCGATGGCGCAGGCCAGCGGATTACCGCCGAAGGTGCTGCCATGATCTCCGGGACCGAAGACGCCAAGGATCTCGCGCGAACTGAGGACGGCAGATACGGGATAGAAGCCGCCAGAGAGAGCCTTGCCTATGATGACAACGTCGGGGGTGACTCCCTCGTGCATGTAGGCGAAGAGCTTGCCGGTGCGGCCGAGGCCCGACTGAATCTCGTCAACCATGAGCAGGACATTATTTTCGCGGCAGATCGTCGCGGCGGCGCTTAGGTAGCCGTCCGGCGGCACGATGATGCCTGCCTCGCCCTGGATGGGCTCCACCATAAATGCGCAGGTATTTGGCGTGATCGCGCGGTTGAGAGCCTCGATGTCGCCGAATGGAATTTGACGGAAGCCGGCGGGAAACGGTCCGAAGCCACGGCGATACTGCTCGTCGGACGAAAAGCCGACAATGGCGATTGTGCGCCCATGAAAGTTGTTGGAGGCGACGACGATCTCCCCCTGCCCGGCCGGAATTCCCTTGACGTCAACACCCCACTTGCGCGCGGCTTTCAGGGCGGTTTCGACCGCCTCGGCGCCAGAATTCATCGGCAGCGCCATCTCGTAACCAGTGAGTTCATGCAGATCGCGACAGAGCAATGGAAGCTGATCATTGCGGAAGGCACGTGAGGTGAGCGTTACCTTCTCCGCCTGACGGCACATAGCCTGAAAGATGGCGGGATGACAGTGCCCCTGATTGACAGCGGAATATGCCGCCAGAAAATCCAGGTATCGACGGCCTTCAGTGTCGTACACCCATGCACCCGATGCACGCTCAATGACCACGTCCAGGGGATCATAGTTGTGCGCGCCATAACGGTCTTCAAGGGCGATCAGTTCGGCGGGAAGCATGTTCGTACCTTCGCGAGTGGTCTGTGACGCCAGCCGCGCAAGATGCGCAGCCGTCTTGAAAAGACGACTCACTGAACAATCCTACATGGTTGCATATTCATACATGCGAGCCATGCAACTATATGCATCGACCTTCTCGGGAACCTTCGCGAGTCTGTTGCGGTTTGGAATGCGCGGAGACAGGTAGAGAACTAAAGACGGGTCACCGAGCGGCGCCGTCATAGGCAGCTTTTCTTACAAACTAAGATATCTTCGCGGGAGCGGGGACGGATTGAGGAGATGCGGATATCTGCATCTGGTCCCCTACTTGTGTCTGGGAACGGGAGATCGCTCCACACGGCAACTCAATCACACTCTTCAATTTCAAACTGACCGAAGTCACTCGAAATGGCGCCAGACAGCGCCAGAGCTTGATAACCTTAAGATCATGATCGAGACCTACGACATCGATCTTGAACGCCATTCCAAAAGTATGGACGCCGGAGGAAGGTTTGATCCACAACCCTCCTCCAGCGTCCAGACCACGTTTTCCGAGGAGACCGAACATCCGCTTGAGGGATGTGTCGGCTAACTCGACACTATCTCCCACAGTAATACCCCGGGTTGTATTGGTTACTCTGAGCATAACAATCAGCCAGCGCGACCTGTCCTCAATTAGACAGTTTTCTGTTTCCTGCGGTAGACGATGATTCCCAATACGGCGGCGGCCAAAACTCCAGCTACGACTTGAACGACGATCATAGTATTCTCCTTTCCGTTGAGCTTCAGCATTCCTAGCTCGCAGTACGATCTGTCCTAAGACATCGTTGTATCCTGCGTTGGTAGAGCCTTCAGTATAGGATCTCTACAACTTGGAATGTCTCCAATCAACCATAGTGATGTTTACTAGTCTGACTACGCTTGAGAGCCATGCAATTGCCTGAATCTATACACTCTCAGCGCGTCCCCCGGTGTACCGATCAACCATGGCACCGGGGAATCTTGAATTCTGTGTTACGACCGGTTACCCGGATTTCTTCATAACTACTGCCCCATTCCTTTCAGTCCAGCAGAAATATTCAATACTGCCGGAGCGAGTAGCACGATGAAGATGCACGGAAAGATGCATAACACGAGCGGAAAAATAATTTTGATCTTCGTCTTCGAGGCCGCCTCTTCCGCACGCTGCCTGCGTTTCGATCGGATGTCATCGGAGAAGCGGCTAAGCGCCTTGATGATGGGTGTGCCAAATCTGTCGGTTTGCGTGAGCATTCCTACAAATTGATGAAACTCTTCTATTTCGGTACGATCCGCGAGGTTTTGCCAGGCTTCAAGTCTTGGTCTGCCGGCGCGCTGCTCGCGATTTACCTGGACAAACTCCGCATGGATGTCCGGGTGGCTGAAGGCAAGCTCACCTCCTACGCGAAGCATGGCCTGGTCTAATCCGAGGCCTGCGTCGACACAGATCACCATAAGGTCGAGCGCATCTGGAATACTCCGGCGAATGCGGTGCTTTCTGCGGCCCGTCTTCCAGTTGAGCCAGAAGTCAGGGGCCAGATAGCCGGCAACCCCAAATGCTACGACGCAGATTATTGTGTTGGACCCCACCAGGCTGCCCGCGACGGCTCCGGCGAGCGGAGTGAGAAATTGGGCCGCAAAGAATATATCGTTACTGGTATTTGGATTTAGTCCGGCAGCGGTCAATCGCGCTTTCAGACGGGGGTTGTCGGCCAGGCCCAGGCGAATACGCAATTCGGACGCTACCCCGAGCAATTTGACTTGCATATGTTCCTTGCCGTGTATTTTGCGCTGGTCGAGCCGTTCGCTCTTCACCACGTCGAACATACGCTGTGCCTCGACCGACGGTCGAAACAGATTCGGCGAAAGGAGGAGCGCAACCACGCAGAATATGATCAGTCCGAGTACCAAGTAGATGATTACCGGCATGTCCCTATACCTCAATTCCATTAATGATCTGCCGGATGACTACTCCCCCGGTGACGAGGAGACCTATCCCAATGTAGGAAAGCATATGGCCCATGGGAGTATCGAAAAGCACGTTGGAATAGCCCGGATTGATGAAATTAATGACAACCAGCATTACGATTGGAAGTGAGCACAATATCCATCCCGTCATCCGCCCCTGGGCAGTATGGGTTCTAATTTCGCCCTGTATTTTGAGGCGTTCTCGAATCGTGTTTGACGTGCGGTCAAGAATTTCGGCGAGGTTTCCGCCGGTCTCCTTCTGTACCAGAATGCCCGTAACGACCACTCGAAGATCTTGCGATGGAACGCGGTCCAACATTTGTGTCATGGCGTCGCGTATAGGAAGACCAAAGTTCTGCTGCTTGAATACTTCAGCGAACTCCGAACGCACTGGTTCTGCGGCTTGCTCGGCGACAACATTGATCGATGCGGTCATCGAATGTCCGGCGCGCAAAGCTCGGCCCATCATGTCGATCGCATCCGCGAGTCCCGCGTCGAACTTCTTCATCCTGCGCGACCTCTTGAATCCCAGGTACCCAAAGGGAACGTAGCCGAAGACAGCCGCAACCAATAGTTGAACTGCAAGAATCGGAAACCACATCGATACGATCCCAGCTCCCACTGCAGCTAAGACGAGGCTGGTAAACAGGAGCTTGCCGGGAGAAGTCTTGATATCTGCCTGAATAATTTTCTGCTCTAGCATTTGTAGCAACTGATACTTCTGGAGTAGGCTATCCAGCCAGCCAAAGGTGCCAGTGGGTTCCAGCTTTAGCAGTATTTGCGCCTGCGGAGCATCTACGCCAGGCTGAAGCCCCGACGTACAAATACTCAGAATGCGTCTTTCGACCAATCGTTGGCTCCGCGATGAGCTCGTGACAAGCGCAACGGTTACAAAAGTGATCGTTAGTATCCCGGCAAAGGAAATGAAGAGAAGCATTGTTCCTCGGTTAAACGATTTCAAGCGAATGATCGGCCAAGCCGACCGGAATGGGAATGCCTGCGGACAATAACTTTTCTGCGCACTTGGGAACGATACCCGTAGCGAAGAATCTTCCTTTGACCTTCCCGTTGGGGCCTATCCCTTTTCTCTCAAATAAGAAGATATCCTGCATGCTGATGACATCGGAAAAAGCGCCGGTCAATTCAGTGATGTGCGTGATGCGCCGTGTGCCATCGCTCATACGTGAGGCCTGAACGATGATGTGGACTGCGGCCGCAATCTGTGCCCGGATCGCTTTCTCGGCGATGCGGACTTCACCCATCATGGCCATGGTTTCGAGGCGGGCGAGTGCGTCGCGTGGCGTATTGGCGTGGATGGTGGTGAGCGATCCGTCATGGCCGGTATTCATGGCCTGCAACATGTCCAGCGTCTCTTCTCCGCGGACTTCTCCGAGTACCACCCGGTCGGGACGCATACGCAGCGCGTTGATGACCAGCTCTCTCTGCCTAATTGCGCCCTTACCTTCAACGTTCGGAGGCCTGGTCTCCAATCGCACGACGTGCTCTTGCCTCAACTGTAGTTCGGCCGAGTCTTCGATCGTGACGATCCGTTCCCGCTCGGAGATATAACTGGAGAGAGTATTCAGCAATGTTGTCTTGCCCGAACCGGTCCCGCCCGAGATAACAATGTTTAGTCTGGCCTTGACGCAGCCACGAAGAAACTCAAGCATGGGCGGGGTTAAAGCTTGGAATCGCAGCAGATCCTCGGCTCCAAGCGGGGAACTTCCAAAGCGCCGGATGGAAAGAATTGGTCCATCGACAGCAAGCGGAGGAATAATTGCGTTGACACGAGAGCCGTCAGGAAGGCGCGCATCTACCATGGGCGAGGACTCATCGATGCGCCTCCCGACTCCGGACACAATCTTATCGATAATGTGCAACAGATGCCGGTTGTCCTGAAATGTAAGAGTTGTTTTCTCGAGAATTCCACGTCGTTCGATGTAGATCGAGTTATAGGTGTTTACAAGGATGTCGCTTATAGTGTCATCTTTGAGTAGCGGTTCCAGGGGACCGAGACCAAAGACCTCATCGACCACTTCTTGTGCAAGACGGTCTCGCTCGGTACCACTCAGCGGAACACCTTGCTCATTGATGATTTGCTGAATTGCGACGAACAGTTGCTGCTGCGCGCCGGGCGTCTCCTGCATCTCTCCCAGCTTATCGAGATCGATGCGCTTAATGAGCTCCTTATGAACGGCCGTTTTGATGTGCTGTTGAACGGTGTCGCCTGTCGATCGCGTGCCGCGCCCCGGGCGTTCATTGGATCGGTTCGAGTTCGAAGAACTTGTATTGATATCCGACATATCAGTAGGCATCCTTAGTCTTTGAAAGAGGTCCGATCAAATCTACTTCCAGAGAGAGAAGCCCGATTTTTTCGGAACTTCCTCCCCATTCACAAACGGTCCGGCGATACTAATTACCCACTTGAGGATCTGCGCCCCAAACTCTGATTTCTGCTTTGGACTTACAGGCTCACCCAAGATTCCCGAGCGCACCACCTCCGCATAGCTATTTGGGAGCTTGATCGCAATGGGCAAACGGATCGCCTTTTCGATTTGCTCCAGGCTGACTGCGTGCTGTGCGGAAAAGCGATTGATAACCACTTTCACCTTATCCGCGTTCTGCTCATTTTCCAACAGAGTGTCGACATGCCGGGACAGGTCGCGTACGGAACCTATTTCAGGGGTCGCCACGAGGTATACCTGGTTGGAAGCTTCAACGACGGCGAGACTAGTTTCGTCCAGCGCGTTCGGGCAATCGACGATGACATAGTCATACTCGCCCCGCAGAAAATCAAGCGTTTGCGCCATCGATTCGGGGTCGGTCGCCTTTCTACCTCCGCAGACGTCAGGAGAAGAGAGAACATCCAGACCGCTTGAATGGGTTGCGATATATCCGCGAAGCAACTCGCTGTCGAGCCGGCTGAGGTTTCGAACGAGTTCGTGAAAGCAGTAGCTGCTGCCGTCGATTCCAAGATAGATACAAACATGACCCAACTGTGGATGGTTATCGATTAGCAGGATCTTTTTCTTATGGCACTGGACGAGATACATGGCCACGTGGACGGCGAGAGTGGTGGTACCTACTCCCCCCTTAGCTCCAAAAAATGTAAGTACCGATCCCCTTGCAGCATTACTTGCGGCTTTCATGGTCCATTGCTGGTTGATTCGCTCCAACGATTCCAGGAATACGGTTTGGTCGAATGTTCCGCCTATGAAGTCATTGCAGCCGGCACGCATCGCACGCAACAGGACGTTGTGATCCTGACTGACGGAACGGGCAACCAGCGCCGCCTTGCCCGAATACAACTCCTGAATATAGGCCGCGCTTTCGATAGCCTGGTCGATGTCCTTGTCAAAGTCAATAATTGCGATGCAGTGATTAGCCAACTTCACCGACTGGGGAAATGGAGGTCGCTTTGTGGCAGATATGTAACCTTCACAATCGGCGGGATGAACAGCCCACACCATTCCCGACGCACTGTCAACGATTTCGGCGGCGAGATTAGTGTCGAGACCGACGGTAATCAGTGCAACATTGGGAATACCTGCGTTATATTTAGCTTGAGCCACTGTCGATTTCCTCGTTGCAAGTTACTTGCGAGCTACGAATGATAGCTACTACTCTCTTGCCGGCGCTATTTGATGGTGGCGTTATAGCCGTCGAGAAGTAAGCGCTGGCGCATAGTCTCGGCGTCTCTCTTGCTTGCGAAGGGTCCTACATTCAAGTGAAGAAGCGAGTCATGCGCCTCGTAATTTACCGCAATGTCATATCCATGGCGCTTCAGAGCGGCCACCATGGCCTCGGCGTCCGATTCGTGCGAAAGGGTCATGATTTCGACGACCGATGGCGCTTTAGCGCTTGCTGAGCGGCCTCCACTGGCGCGTGGCGACGACGCTGGATGCGAGGAGAGATGCCCCTGCGCGGCGGACGAAGCAACGACCGTTGGCGCGGGAGAGATATTGGTGCGCGGCGCGACGGCCGAGGCAATCGCCGGATCTGCCGGGATGAAAGCCGGAGCACTCTGCGGAGTCTTTGCCGGCGTAGCATCTTGGGCGGCGCCTCCTGCGGGCGCAGCCACGGGTGCAGGGGCGGCGGCTGGAGGCGCGGGCGGCTGGTTGCCGTATCGTGGCCGATCCGGATCTATCGCGGGGGCCGCCGGCTTAGGGTTGAGATTCTTTCCCAGCGACTTATCAAATCCTCCCGTGTCCAGCGTGCGAATCGGAAGGTTCGGCTGGACAGGTTCCGTCACTTCTGACAGCGGGTCCACCACAGTTGGAGTGACGACGACGATCAGCTCCGTCGTAGAGTGGTTAACATTCTTCGCTTTGAAGAGATAGCCAAGAATAGGAATGCTGGCGGCACCCGGGTTCTTGCTCATGATGTCCGTAGTTCGCTGATCCAGAAGTCCGGAGATTGCAAAGCTCTGGTTACTGCGCAGTTCGACCTCTGTCTCTGCCCGGCGTGTGGATAGTGCGGGAATTGTAATTCCACTGATAGAAACTGCATTGCCATAATCCAGCGCACTTACTTCCGGAGCTACCTTCAGCCTGATTGTTCCGTCTTCATTCACGATGGGGGTGAACTCCACCTTGACGCCAAATGGACGGAATGAAATAGAGATTACCGGAGCGCTACCGCCGCTACCGGGCTGGACCACCGGAAATGGGAACTCGCCGCCGGAGAGGAAGTTGGCCTTCTGACCGCTGATCGTCGTGATTGTCGGCTCGGCGAGTATCTGCAGGACCTGCTTGGTCTGAAGGTCCTGTATGGTCGTGCCCAGGTTCAATTTTGAGCTGTACAACATAAAGCTCAACGGATTCGAGACGGCAACTGTGCCGATCGCCGCACTTGTGGCAGCCCCGCCCAGCGTTGCGGACGTGGGGAACTGGGACGAGGTTGTGGTCGCGAGGAAGCTGGTATTTCCTCCAGGGTTGAATAGATTGATGCCCAACTGAAGGAGCTTGCTCCTGTCCACTTCGAGGATACGAACCTCGAGGCGGACCTGTTTGGGATGAATGGGTATAACCGTTAGCGCATTCGCTACTTCCTTCGAATACAGTCCTGCAAGTTTCACCGCGGCGTCGGCAATCGCGTCGCTGCCTACGATTCCACTTAGAGTGACACGTGCTCCGCTTCCCTCAACCTTGACCGCATCGCCGCGCATCGCTTCCGACATAGCGGCTCGGAGTCCATCGATATCCAGATCGGCGGAGACTACGTAGGACTGCACGAGGCCCGTCTCGTCCATAAGAGTGAGCGAACCGACCCCAGGGCTCATTGCGGTGACCACAATCTGGGTGGGGCTCAGGGTAACTGAGTTGAGTATGGCCGGGTCGGTCACATAGACGCGACGCAGGCGGGTCTTGGTGTCGATAAACATGGAGTGACCCACCGTGACGTGAAGAGCTTTACCCTCGGACGCGAGACGGCTGACGCTGATCATCGCCTTCGGTATCGAGGGAACATCGACGATTGAGGCCCGGACCGGCGCCGCGACTGGTACACCTTGCGAGAGGCAGGCAGGAGACATCGCCACTATGGAGATTGCTACCGCCGCAACGGATAGGCCTGCGCTCTTGATGGTCATCGTCGAATTGTGCTCGTTATTGTATTTTTTCGATTTCACTGGAAGTTGTCCGTTTTCACTGTCGGGCCCATGAACGTTTCAACCGAATATGGTTTAGCCGCGATAAGCTGCAGCGATTTGTGAACCGATCTCGAAGGCGTAGGGGCGGGGGCAGTCATCCCCGACAGTTCAGAGTAGAGTGCCGGCGAGCCCTTGAACTCCGCGCGATCATTGCCATTTCTGAGGATGAAATGAACTGTTCCTTGCGTACTGGCCAAGTCAACTCGTTGAGCGTCCTCGGGCTTCACCAGAAGCGTAACGACGGTTGCTGTGGTTGGCTTGCCTTCGGGATCTGGCTCGGTCTTCTGTCCAGTCGCCAGGATCTGAACGTTCTGCAGCACAGTAGCAGTCACGGCGTCGCCGGTCGGAGGGCGCAGCGTCACCAGAACGTCAACATGAGTGCCTGGGAGCAGGAAGCCCGCAACCCCGACGATCTCGTCCGAGCGAAGTGAGATCGCTCTCATTCCGTCGGGAATCTTCATGGTCAGGCCTGTACCGGAACCCGCATTGGCGAGCTGCCGTTCAAGAATAGGTTCACCCGCCCCAAGGGGATAGAGGATGATGCGTCCGATCAGAGGTTGCGGCGCGTTGAATGCGCCGGTCAGAGGCATGGATGCCGGCCAGTCAACCAGGCGCAAATTCTCAGCTTTGATCGCCTGACCCGCTTCCATGTTCGCCGCGGCTGCAACATACTGGCTTTTGGGCGGAGGCGGTGCCGTGTGGTTCTTCGAGAACTTCTGGCTGAGCCAGAAGGTAAAAATCCCGGAGATTACCAGCGCGATGATAAAAGCTAAGGTGAGTCGACGATTTAGCACGCTGCACCCTTATTGGAACTGAAAGTAGAGAGTTAGTAAGCTTCCGCCAGCGATGGCGAGTGCATACGGTAATCTGAGCGTCGCAGCGTTTCCGAGATTGAGATCTGGATGCGGCTGCAACCCCTCATGAGAATGGTGCGTGGCCAGCTCGCCAACATTCATAATCGTCTGTTGAAGGCGTCCGCAGGCCAAAGCTAGAACGAGTGCCATGACTCCGCCTGAAAGGGCGGTCAGTACAAGCAGATACGCCACGTGCGACAGTCCGGCGATACATCCAACTGCCATGATCAACTTCACATCCCCAGCGCCCATTCCGCCGGCGACATAGAACACGAGAAATACCAGGCCGCAAATCACTCCCGCGGCCAGAGAAGTCAGTAACTGCCTCCATCCGCCAAGCGCGAGATGCATCGCCAATCCAAGCAAAAAGGCAGGAACGGTAACAAAATTGGGAATGCGCCGGCTCTTCACGTCGAAGACGGAACCGACTAGGGCGCAGGCGCTTGCGGTCGCAGGATACGTCAAGTCTGATTGGAGAAGCGTCATTGATCGTTCCCGGTAAAGTAGGGCTAATTTGAGAGCGGTTGCAGAATGCGGGCTGCGTCTAAAGCTCACACAGGCCAACTGAGTTCATGTGAGCCTTGTACGTTTACGCAACTGCGCTGGTGAGTGCATTGCCAACGCCACTAAAGGCGGTGGCAATCGAATTGGCAAGACCCTGCATCGAAGCAACTGCGCCGAGGCCTACCAGAGCCGCGACCAGTGCATACTCGATCAGATCCTGACCGGAATCTTCCGTCATCAAGTTCTTTAGAAGCTGCTTCATGTTCTTCATCTTTGTCCTCCACACTTCCACGGGTAGGTTAAAAAAAAGGGATGCCAGGATAGGCCGCCTGACGATCTGTTGTGCCACGGTGCCAAAGGCGCCGGTTGGCAGAAAGCAGCTTATGTGAGCGATGACGTCTAACGCTCACATAAGCCCTTCCGAACTAGGCGACTGCGCTGGTGAGCGAGTTGCCCACGCCATTAAAGGTGTTGCCGATGGAGTTCGAGAGACCCTTCATCGCGGCGACTGCGCCGAGACCTACCAGAGCTGCGACCAATGCGTATTCAATCAGGTCCTGACCGGAATCTTCCGTCATCAGGTTCTTGATAAGCTGATTCATGTTCTTCATTTTTGTTTCTCCTCGTTCGGGTTTTCCATGGCACTCCGGGTTTGCGAGTCCCGTGGGATGAACTGAGAGTAGGAGGAATCGGACCCATTAGTAATCCCCAAGAAGTGTCACCGAATAACACTTAAGTTCGCCAAGAAATACGTATAACTTGATGCATCTAAGGTGTTTATCGGGACTTGGGTAATTTAGAATGGAATTGTCCACAACGCGGCCCGTAACGATTCGGGTACTCACTCAAAGCTCCCACAAGATTTTTCGACTGCCCGGTTTCTTCGATGGACCTCATCCATGTCTGCATCTTCACATCAAGTGACACGAGAACCGCCGGCGAATCTTCGAGAAGAGCCTGATTCACCTGCACGTTCGCACTCACCGCGTCTTTCGCTGATCGTGATTTTCAGCGTGGCTCTGCTCGGGCGCCTGATGGCTGTTGGTAACTTCCTCACCATTCATCCATGGAACTGGCTCTATTCGCATCCTTGGGAGATGGGCCTACTGGCAAACTCTCTCCTCCACGGCCAGGGCTACAGCTCTCCTTTCGGTGGCTCCACAGGCCCCACCGCATTCATTGCTCCCGGATATCCGACGCTGATTGCGGCGATATTCTGGATATTCGGCATTTACACGCATGCCTCTGTACTAGTGATCCTGGGGATGCAGATCCTCCTCGGGCTGTTGACAATCTGGCTGATCATGTACGTCGCCCGCGAGATGCTCGACTCGCGAGCCGCCACGGTTGCCGGAGCCTTCTGGGCCGTGTCGCTCCCACTCTGGTGGATCCCTGCCATCTTCTGGGAGACAAGCATCTCCGCATGCTCTCTGATCGGGATGATCGCGCTTGCGATCCGCTGCCGGCGAACGCCAACCAAGTCAACATGGATACTCCTGGGATCATGCTGCGGCATCGTTGCGTTGATCAACCCGGCACTTCTGCCGTCGCTTCTTGCGATCATGGGATGGCTCGCCTACCAGGCGCGGCGAATTACGCGGTCCGCTCCGGTGATTGGCCTGCTTGCGCTGCTTCTGGTCTTTTCGGCGTGGCCCATCCGCAACGCGTACCGGTTTCACGCATTCATTCCGCTGCGCAGTACGGTCGGGTTTGAGTTGTGGATGGGAAACCGGCCTGGCGCTACGGGGCGCCTGGACGAGTCGGTTTTCCCCATGTTCAATAAGGAGGAACTGGCGAGCTACGTCTCCAAGGGAGAGGTGGCCTATACCCGCGGCAAGTCCAGGCAGGCTCAGGAGTACATTCAGGCCAACCCCGGAACCTTCCTGAAGCTCAGCACACGCCGGTTCTTTCGCTTCTGGGCCGGGACGGGCAATCTGGATGCCTCGCCTACCTATGAAATCCATGCCCTGCTGACGACCATCTTCGGTCTCGCAGGGCTCGTACTTGTCTACCGCAAAGGGATGCGAGCGTTCGCCATCTTGATGTCCTTGCCGCTTCTGCTGTTCCCATTTCCGTATTACATTACCCACTCCGAATTCCGATATCGCCTCAACATCGATCCCATTTTGACAGTGTTCGCTGCGCACGCGGTAACACAACTGGCCGCCGCCTGGTCGCGGCGGCGACGTTCTGCGACCCAGGCATCCAAGTTGGTTGAATCAGGACTGGCTGGATCAGATAAAGATTAATGGCGATTACCGTGCCCGCGGGCGTGAAAACATCCAGCGTGTCGCTACAAATACCGCTCCGACATAGATATCCACTGGCCTCTTACCTCGGAAGAGATATGATCCCTGTACGAGGAACCCCAGCCTTTTCTCGTACTGAGAAATCCGAGCTGCCGCTGGATTGCGCGTTGAAATCAAGACGTGGATTTGTCTACTCCACATTCATTCTTCTAAGAGCGAACAGTTCCCTTCCTACCTGCAAGTGTTGTTCTTTCGGAGATCACGTTGGCGCGTCTCGTCTCGTCTGGCCTCGGTGCTCTGGCAACATCCGGTTTCAACAACGGATCGACCAGCATTTTTGCTCCGGCAGCAACTCCCGCGCATTCTATCTTTGGCCTGTCGATGCTTGTGCTCAGCATTACAGCCATGATCTTTCTGGTAGTGGGAGGCTTGCTGCTCTATGCCCTGTTGCGCTACCGCCACCGGGCCGGCGACGCGAACGCCGCGCAGGAGCCCCCACAGATTTACGGCAGCAACCAGATCGAACTTTCGTGGACAGTCATTCCCATCCTGATCGTAGTAATGCTGTTTCTGGCCACAGCCCGCATCATCCTAGCAACCCAGAACGCACCCAAACCTGCGGATGCACTGGACGTCACCGTCATCGGCCATCAGTTCTGGTGGGAGTACCGCTATCCGAAGCTGGGCATTGTGACGGCCAACGAATTGCACATTCCCGTCAGCGATCCGAAACATCCCACGCCGACTTATCTGACCATGTCCTCGGCGGATACCGATCACAGCTTCTGGGTTCCCCGGCTTGCGGGCAAGATGGACCTGATTCCCAACCGCATCAATACTATGTGGATCGATCCCCAGGCCGCCGGACTTTATCTTGGGCAGTGCGCGCAGTACTGCGGCACACAGCATGCCAAGATGCTGCTGCGCGTCTACGCGGATAGCCCCGCGGAGTTTGCTGCCTGGATTGCGCACCAGCAGCAGCCAGCCGTCGAGAACGCCAGTGCCGGCGAGGGCCGAGCGGTCTTCCAGCGCAACGCATGTATCAGCTGTCATACTGTGGCGGGTACGATAGCAACCGGGAGGTTTGGCCCTGACCTCACACACGTTGCCAGCCGCGACACCATCGCCTCCGGGTCCGTGCCCAATACTCCCGCGAACATTCGCACCTTCGTCGACGATCCAGCGCACTTCAAACCGGGAGCACTCATGCCTCCAATGCACCTCAACGATCACGACCTCGATGCCGTGACCGCGTATCTGACAACACTGAAGTAAGGTACGGAAGGAAACACAATGGCAACTCAATCTCCCGTGACCGAACGCGTCGAGCAGACCGCACCGCGCCGTCTCGTGCTCGAGGTGCTGCACGACTGGGTCACCACGGTCGACCATAAGAAGATCGGGTTAATGTATATCGGCTATGCGCTTCTCTTCCTCGTGATCGCCGGCTTCGAAGCTCTGCTGATGCGCGTCCAGCTTGCCGTCCCCAACAACCACTTCGTGTCGCCCCAAGTCTTCAATCAACTCTTCACCATGCACGGCACAACGATGGTTTTCTTCGTCGGGATGCCGGTCCTCTTCGGCTTCGGAAATTATCTGATCCCGCTGATGATCGGCGCGCGCGATATGGCGTTTCCGCGGCTGAATGCCTTCAGCTTCTGGATCGCCAGCCTCGGCGGACTCCTGCTCTACTTCAGCTATTTGGGCGGTAGCGGTTTGTATGGCGCAGGCAGCGCGCCCGATGTCGGATGGTTCGCCTATGCGCCGCTGACAGCTCGCGTCTTCTCGCCCGGCCACAGCACGGACTACTGGACACTCGCCATCCTGCTCAGCGGGATTGGCAGCATCGGGACCGCCCTTAATATAGTGGCGACCACAATCTGCATGCGCTGCCCCGGCATGAAACTAACCCGGATGCCGCTTCTGGTGTGGCTCTACCTGGTGATGTCATGCATGGTCTTCGTGACCATCAGCCCCCTTACAGCCGCGCAGATCATGCTGATGCTCGACCGCTATCTGGGCTCGCACTTCTTCGACACCCAGGCCGGCGGTTCCGCGGTTTTGTGGATGCATTTCTTCTGGATCTTCGGCCATCCCGAGGTCTACGTCCTCATCCTGCCGTCGTTCGCATTCGCCAACGAGATCATCCCTGTCTTCTCGCGCAAGGCCATCTTCGGCTATCCGGCGATGGTCGCCGCATCCGTTGGTATCGGATTCATCAGCCTCAGCGTCTGGGCGCACCACATGTTCGCCGTCGGAATGAGTGCCGGCGCAAACACCTTTTTCGTCCTGGCTACGATGGCCGTCTCCGTGCCAACCGGAATCAAGGTCTTCAACTGGCTGGCAACGCTGTGGGGGGGCAAGATTCACTTCACCACCTCGATGATGTTCGCCGTCGGATTCCTGTTCCAGTTCCTCATCGCGGGCCTCACCGGCATCATGCTTTCCGTGGCGCCGTTCGACTGGCAGTTGACCGGCTCGTACTTTGTCGTGGCCCACTTCCACTACGTGCTGGTCGGCGCGATTCTCTTCATCCTGTTTGCCGCGTTCTATTACTGGTACCCAAAGATGACGGGCCGCATGCTAAGCGAGAAGCTCGGCAAGTGGCACTTCTGGCTCTTCCTCCTCGGCTTCCATCTCACCTTCGACTTCATGCACATTCCCGGGCTGGAAGGCATGCCCCGCCGTATCTATACCTACGAAGCCGACCGCGGATGGATGATGTGGAACATGATCGTCTCGTCCGGCGCGGTCGTCCAGGCCATCGCAACGCTGCTCTTCGTCTACAACATGATCTGGTCCTTCTTCAAAGGGCCGATCGCCGGCCCGGATCCGTGGGATGCGTGGACACTGGAGTGGTCGACGACCTCGCCGCCGCCGCACTATAACTTCGCCGTGATTCCAACCGTCGAGAGCCGCCGCCCCCTGTGGGACCTCAAACATCCCGACGATCCCGACAGCCACTACGAGTAGAGAGGAAGCGAACCCGTTTGAGCGAAGCCGCCGTCATTCCGCAGAACACGAACGCCGCATGGGAACTGCCGTCGCGCGGCATCGTAGGCATGGCGTGCCTGATCGTCGCGGAAGCCGCGATTTTCATCATCTTCATCGTGGCTTATCTCTACTATGTGGGCAAAAGCCTTACCGGCCCAACGCCGCACGACGTCCTCGAACTCCCCATCTTCACCAGCATCTGCCTTCTTTCCAGCAGCCTCACCGTCCACCTCGCCGTCTCCGCATTGCATCACGGCAAGCGCAGCATGTGTTCGCTTTGGCTCGCTGCGACAGTGCTGCTCGGAGGCATCTTTCTCGCCGGCACCGCGCACGAGTGGTATCAATTGATTTACCGTGACGGCCTCACCATCCGGACAAACCTCTTCGGCACCACCTTCTACTCACTCGTCGGCCTGCATGCAACCCACGTCGTCATCGGCCTCATCATGCTCTCGCTGGCGCTCTTCTTTTCACTCACCAGCGCCATGACCAGCAAGCACACCGGCAAGCTTGAGGTTCTTTCGCTCTACTGGCATTTCGTCGACGCGGTCTGGGTCGTCGTCTTCACCGTCGTCTATGTGCTCGGCAGATAAACCCTGATTTCGAACTATGTCGGGAAAGGAGGGGCTATGCAGCACGATTTTCCGAACAACGATCCCAACGCGATCCAACTTCCCCGGCCCACAGCATGGCCTCTGGTGCTGGCCCTCGGTGTTTCGCTCATCCTCGCGGGGATGGTGACGAATATCGCCGTGGGCATTCTCGGCCTTCTGCTCAGCATCGCCGGAAGCGTGGGCTGGTTCTTCCAGGTGCTGCCTCTGGAGCAGCACGAAGCCGTTCCGGTCAGCGCCGATGAAGTCAGAGTCACCAGCGCCCGCACCCTGATGGAGCGTCCGGCTCGTCATCCTGAGAGCGAGGCGCCGCGCAAGATTCTTCCCATAGAGACGTTTCGCATCACCACTGGAATCAGAGGGGGCATCGCTGGAGGCATCGCGATGATTGTCCCCGCGACAATCTTCAGTCTGATCAAATACCACAGCATCTGGTACGCCATGAACCTGCTCGCAGCGGGCGGATTCGTCAGTTGGGCCGGCGCTAGCGATGCCTTTCTCAGCCAGTTCCACCTCACAGGACTCCTGGCGGCGCTCATCATTCACGGCCTCACTTC
>OCZT010001794.1_pt1 | contig 22298 bp, 40 predicted proteins | sample 1539031 | NCBI WGS metagenome assembly OCZT01 (sample SAMEA3539308, study PRJEB22396) | soil metagenome | biome: tundra; feature: field; material: soil | place: USA | collected 2010-05 | depth 0.15 m | reverse complement strand
TCTGAAAACATCCCCCAATCTGTACATTTACGGCTCGCAAAGCGTCGAGGCCAAACGCGCGCTCAAGGACATCGCCGATACCGGCCTGCAATATGAAGGGGATGCGACCGGCCAAGTCGCGCCCTTCGGCTCGCCATTGGATAACATCCAAAAAGTCATCAAGAATAGCGCTCTGGTGGAATCGGACGAGATCATCGCATCGAATTGGAAAGACCATTATTGGGGCGGGTCTCCCCCAGGGGAGGCCAAGGTTGCCCTCGCGAAGCAAGGCATCGGCGCGCCGGCCGCTGACAAGTTGGGATATAGCGACTTCGACAAAGCTGTTGGCTTGGCGATGCACAACGGAGACACGCACGCGATCCCGCAAGTCCAAAACGCCGCGCAACAATTGCGGTCGCGAATCATCGACCCCCTTACCAAGAGAGCCGAGGAGACGAAGGGGCTGGATGGGCAACCGATGTTGGACCCTGATCGCGGGCCGCCAGCCGGAGCCAAGAGCTTCTTCCCGCTCATGTTCGACCGCGACAAGATCACGGCGGATATCGGTGGGGCGCGCGAGTTTTTCACGAATGCTTTGGAGCGCGACCAGGCTATCAAGGCTGAGGCTAAACCACGCTTGCAAGGTCTCTCGGATGAGCTTGACGCCGCCGTCAAAAAGGGCGACACGGCGGCACAACGCGAAGTCATTGGGAGGATCGAGGGGGAGCTGAAGCAATGGCCAGGGAACACCACACGCGAGGCCCTGGCCGCCATCAAGACACGAGACGAGAACCTTGCGGCGAATAGCACGGCGGGAACCATCCCGGCCGGAACGGCGGTCGCGAAGGCTGTGAACAAAATTCTCGCCAGCGACCAGGCACTCTCGCGGCAAGAGCTGAGTAGCACGGCGCAGCAATGGGTCGATCGCATCATAGGCTCGCCAAACGGGCGCCTCGACTATGATCTACAATCCGACGGGCACTTCGGCGGGTTCAAAGGGGACGACGATGCGCGCGGTTCGCTCAAAGGCCGCAAGACGTGGGTCGATGTGAACGAGCTTGCGGATAAGGGCTACATCAACACGAGCGCCAAGCAAGGCGTCGCATCGCTTTATCGGACCGTGTTGCCAGACACATTGCTCACACAGCGCTTTGGCGATGTGGGAATGACCGACGTATTCAAGCGCATTAACGAGGAATACGCCGCTCTGGCGAAACCGGGGGAGGACTCGACGAAACTCTTCCAAGAGCGGGACAAGGTCATCTCGAAGCTTGGGAGCGTTCGTAACAGGCTCCGCGGCCTATCCGGCTGGGATAGCTCCCCGCAATCCAGCGGCGCGTCGGCGGCAGTCCGTGATTTCCAGAACTACAACGCTATTCGCCAACTCGGCACGTCATGGGTTGTGCGTTTAACCGACCTTACCAATGGCGTTTTCAGGAACGGGCTTTCGACGACATTCAAAGATTCTTGGGTTCCTTTCGTTCAAAGCCTCATGGACCCTCAGTTCCGGGGCATCCTCCGTGATCAAGCTGCGGACGCCGCTGTGGGCGTCGATGGGCTGCTCGGCCACATGGGCCATAATCTGAATGATGTGATCGACAGCGAGCCGCAGAACCGATTTAGCCGCTTTCTCGGGTGGGGGGCGGACAAGTCGATGCTCGTTAACTTCCACGGCCCGCTGACTGACGCCGCGAAGACCATGGCCTACCATGTCGCACAGGGCGAAGTTGGGAGGATTTCCAAACGCGTCGTCGAGGGCACGGCCACAAGCGCGGACATTGAAAAGCTCGCGCAAGCCTCGATCTCGCAGGACATGGCCGCGCGCATCTCCAGGCAGTACGAGGCAAACGCTACCGTGGTCAGGGGGCGCAAGTTTGCGAACCTTTCCAAATGGACTGATGGCGGCGCCAAGGAGACCTTCGGCGCGGCAATGCAGCACGAAGCCAACATGACTGTGATGATGCCCAGTATCGGGAACAGGCCGATCTTCATGGACGCGAACGCCGGCCGACTGCTCTCGCAATACAAAGGCTTCGTGGCGGCTGCGAATGAGAACATTCTCATCGCAAATTTGCAACAGCGTGACGCCCGGACGCTCTCGGGGGTGATGACCACATTCGCAACGGGCATCGTCGCGTCGGTCTGGTATCACCTCCTCGCCGGGCAACCGATGCCGGACACGCCTCAGAATTGGATCAAGGAGGGCTTGGACCGCGCGGCCATGACAGGATGGATTGGGGAGGCCAATCGCTCGTTCTCAGGGCTGTCTCACGGATCGGTATCGCTGGACCGGCTCTACGGTGCGAGCGGCGCTTCGTCCCGCCGGTCCAATGTGGATGCGCTCGGGCAGTTGGGCGGCCCGACCGCCGACCTCTTAAGCAAACTCGTTGGCACGAGCGTTCATGCCGCGAACAGCTTGGGCAATGTGACGGGGATGCCAGGCATGGGCGCGGGCCTTGGCGCTACCGACGTGCACAACACGCGGTTGCTATTCCCGTGGCAAAACATGCAAGGAATCCGCATCCTGTTCGACGAGGTTGGCAAGGGTGTAGATGACGCTCTTGGGTTTCCGCAACCCAAGGCAGCCAATTCAATGAATCGATAGAGCCTGTGCGTTGCTCCGGCCGCGGCTTCCTGAGAAATTGACGGCCTCACAAGGGGGCCGCAATGCGCTTGATCAGACTTCTCGCCTTTCTCGCGTTTCTGCCATGCGCGGCGCTCGCCCAACAATATGAATCACCCGTTGTCGTCATAGCGACAGGCTCGACGGCCGCCATCACCGCGACCATGCCGGCCGACACAAGCCCGACCGGGCGCACGAATTACCTTTGCGGGTTTGATGTTGAGGCGGTCGGCGGAACGGCCGTCGTCACTCCGCTTACGATCGAGGGCCTCCTCGGCGGCACGATGACGATTACGCAGGTGGTGACTTCATCCACGACAGGCGTCGGCTACACGCGCACCTATACGCCGTGCCTCCCCGCCAGCGACCCCGCCGATTTAGTCTCCGTCGCGACAACCGCCGCGGCGGGCGCCACGGCTGTCACCGTCCAAGTTTGGGGATTTCAGAGATGAGCGACGATTTCCAAGTTCTAGTCGCCGACGCGGTAACTGGCAAAAACGTGTCATTATACGCGATCGACGCCGCTATCGCTGTTCAAAGATATCCCACGCGATACAGCTATCCAAAAGCCGCGACCAGTAACCACGCAATCACCCGAGCAGAAGCATTTGGCGCCGATCCTACGGCTTCGGCATCTACAAATTTTAATGCCATCCAGGCCGCGTTAAACATTGGGGGGGAGGCTACGCTTCTTACCCCAGGGGTCTATAATCTAAATGCTCCCTTAGTAATCGGTTCCAATACTATCTTTCGGAAGCCGGTCGGCAACGCTGTTACCTTGCTACAGGCGCCAGGTACGAACAACAACATGCTTCAAAACGCTTGCTACAATGCTGCGTTTACGACTATTACCTCAATCACATGGTCCAACACGATCCCACTTGAAGCAACGATCAACATTGGCGGTGGATTCACTGTAGGGCTGGACCAATACATATGGGTTCAAGGAACGCCTGGGACGACTGATCCCGCGTTTACCGGAGTTTTCCGCGTCATTGACGTGACGACGCCAGACTCCCCTGTGGTGATGTTGTATAACTCCCCCGCTGCTGCGGCGAGCGGGACCATCAAAGCGAAGGTTGCTGACCAAAACATCAGCATCATAGGCGGAACATACAACTATGATTACGCCAACAATCCCGGTGTTGTGGGCCCACGTTGTCATGGAATTATGCTAATTGGAACGGCGAATACCGTCGTGAATAACGTCATTACACGGAACACCAAAAAATATGGATTGTGCGTCGGAGCTACCGCTAATCTCAACCTGAATGTGTTTGATCATTCCGGTCCATCCGATGGAATAAAGTGCTATGGACCGTGCGCCAACAGTGTTTTTGAGAACCTATCAGTTGATAATTACGATGATGGTATTTCAATACACCCACAAGAGCCATCCACATTTGTTGGATACGATGTTTCGCACGGTAATATTACGAATGTTCAGGTTATAAATACTAAGGTCTATTCCGGTTCCGGCGTTAAGCTGTACGGTTCTGACTACTGGTTGATGGACGATATTGTTATTGATAGAGTCGTCGGACACTCTGTCACTTCTGGGGTCGGGGTAGCAGGCGATACTATCCCGCTTGTCGCCTTCTCCAATTTTTCGGAACACGCGATCTGCACTATGGGTTCGGTTATTATACGAAACGTAGACTGTAGGGCCAACTGGTATCAACAAACTTTGGGCATGATCAACTTTAATACTGCTGGCTCCTATGCTACCAACTTCAAGAGTGTCCTATTAGAGAACATCATAACTGATGCAAATACGGTAGCAACAAGCGGGTCAAGTGCAATTCTTATTAACCTAGGGGGCGGAACGGTTAGTAAGCTGACTCTGCGGGATAGCACATTTTTTATTCCTGCTGGTTCGTGTTTCCCCCTACATCTAGGCATCGGAACAGACAATTTTCCAGAAATCACGATCTGTGATAATTATGTTAGTACGTCTAGCGCTGGCAACGGGGAGATGTGCAGGTTCTCGACGACGGGTTCTGTTGGGGTGGTTACTTGTTCGAACAATATATTGACGGGCCTTACTAACTACTGCCTGTTAAATTTTGACCACGTTCCAAGCAACACGCCGTTACTTATCTGTCAGGCCAATAATGTCGCCGCCAACAATTTTATTGTTACAATCGCAAGTCTTAACATATTAATGCTCGACAACATGCTGACCACTATGGCCACCGGGGTAGTCACTATCACTGGGGCGGGCGCTAAGACAGTCGCACTTACCACGGAAAGAAACTATTGGGGCGCCTATAACCTATATATAGCGGCGACGAACTCTATTGTCCTAAATGGAAACTGCATGGACTTGCATGCTGACCTGTCCCAAGCTCGTTTATCCCGCTCTGATGGCGCAATCGTATACAACACAAACGCAGCTCTTGGTACGCTCGCCTCTAAGGGCTTGGTCCTCGGCCATGGCCCATCGAACGCCCAGGCCGCGACCGTTACCTCCGCTGCTCCCGGCGTGTTCACTGTTGCAGCATCTTCACCTATTGGGACGGCCGTTACATTGGACGCGTCAGTGGATGGGTTCACGGCTGGAACCCAATATTTCGTCTCGGCAACCGGGTGGGCCGCCACGACCTTCTCGCTCGCTGATACCTACGCGCATGCGCTCGCCGGGACGAATAACATCACATCAAGTGGGACGACAGGGATGAACGTAACGGCCCAGCCGCTTTGGTATCTCATGGCCAATCCGGCCTTGGTTTATTGAGTTGAAGAGACTCTGGGCGGCTCTCTTCCTGTCCGTCTTGTCAGTAGCCGCTGCTTCGGCGCACGAGCATACGCAGGACGTAAGGGAGTTTGGAGCCAAGGGCGATGGCGCGGCCGATGACACGGGCGCTATCACCGCGGCTATCGCGGCGGCTTCCGGTTCAGGCGGCGGGGTGCTCTACTTCCCGCCCGGAACCTATCTGATCTCATCGCAAATCAGTGGCGTCTCGAACCTTGAGATTGCCTGCAATAACGCAACAATCACGACAAACGTGGTGATCCCAAGAGCGTTCTTTTATTTCACGAACACATCCAACACATACGTTCACGGCTGCAAATTCGATCAAGCCCAGCCGCGGTTGCCTGTCTACGCCGATGCAACGCAGGCGCTCGTCGGTGTGGCGCTCCTCTTCGATCCGGGCAGCTCGAACATCAGGATCGTGGGGAACGCATTCTCAAACCTCTACACGAACGCCTTGGTCTTTTACCATTCATCTGGCAGCGTCGAGGTCGCGGGGAACACGTTCACTTCCCCGCAAGCAAATCAGAACATCCTATTGGAGCACGTCCACACAGTCACCTTCGGCGGCCGCTTCGACGCCCATGGCAACACCTTCGCAAACGCCCCGCCGTCGGCGCAGAACATGAACGCAGGTTGTATCTTTTTCGGGAACACGGTCGGGTCGGTCAACGTCAGCAGCAACAGCTTTGATTATTGCGGCCGCTCATACGTGCCAAGCGGCTTCCATCCGGTCGCGACGGTGGACTTCTACACGAGCCACGAGAACGTCACGCTCAACGGCAATATCGCGACGAATAATATGTGGGAATTCACACGGCTCTCGTCGGCGTGGCCCGTCGAGGTTGCTGGGAACGTGCTCACTCGCGGCCCCGGCGCCAGCACCGCGCAGTTTATCTCGGTAGAGAGCACAGCAAAGAATCTTGGCTTGTCGCGGGCTGGGTCTCAGAGCATCGACATCCACGACAACACCCTGGAAGACGACTACACGAACGGCGCTTCTATTGGAATAGCCGCCGGGTCATATGATTATGCGACCCCGATTCAGAACCTCAGAATTCACCACAATTCGCTCATCGGGTTTGGGCGCGGGGTCATGGTTGGCGGCGTGATGAACGGGGTCTCGATCGACCACAACCAACTGACCGGGCCAAATGCGAATATAATTATGGTGACTTTTGACAATCATGCCGGGCCGTTCACGGAGCTGCATGGAGTTACCGAGGCCCAAAGCGGCATCTCGGGGGTGTCGATCACCGACAACTACCAATCCGTCATGGGGTCATCTGATCCTATACAGGTCAACCTGCAATACGTGCCGCCGTACACGGGGACGGTTGGGAGTGTGGCGATCGAGGGGAACGTTGTTACATCCGCTTTGCCTAGCGTTGCGGCTGGTATTTTTGCGCGAGGCCCTGTTCCGGGGCCTGCCGCTGGTCAGGTGATTGTCCGGAACAACATGGTGAATAATTTCGCCTACTCATTCTACCTCCAAGGTTGGGATAGGGCGACCGTCGCGGGGAATGACACCTGGGGCATCTCTGGGCAAGACCTTTACCAAGACACCATCAACACCCTTAAAACGATCCCCTAACGGAGAAAAATGATGATGATTTATTGTTGGCGGTGCAGTCGTCTTTGCGACTGGCTTGGGGAAGAGTTTGGATGCGATGATTGCGACGAGCCTGCCCGCTGTTCTTATTGGGGCGCCTGAAACGATCCCGTGACGCCTGTGCGTTGAGCCGCTAGGAAGCTCGTGAGAGCCTCCGGTTTAATCCGGAGCTCCATCCCATGCTGAACATCCGCGCCGTGCCTCTCTGGCTCTTGCTGTCGATCGTACCGGCATTTGGACAGGCCCCGCCGCCGATCCCGCCACTCCCTGACGTGAACCGGACAGTCACCTACAATATCTCCGGCTCGACCGCGCAGGCCGCGGTGCCGTTCAGCGTCTTTGGCGACTGCTCGGATATTCAGGTTCAGATTGCCGGCGTCAACCAGCCATTGCCGACGAGCCTTTGGAATTGCGCGTCTCAGAGCGGGTTCGCCCTTAACACGTTGCCACTTCCGATCACTGACATGGTGGTCAATCTCACGCCCGCCCTAACGTCGGGGTCTCTCACGATCTCGGGGGCGTGGCACGCGCGCAATTTGACGGTGCCGACGTCGCCGGGCATCAATCGGCGCGAGTACGAGCAAGCCATATCGACGCTAATTGCGGGACAGCGCGAGACGTTCGGTGATCTCCAAGGACTCGGGTTTGTTCCTATCAGCGCGCAACTTGCCGCGCCGTCCTGCATCGGCTGCGTCACGCCGTACACAGGCGCGTTTACGACGCTCGGCTCAACTGGTTTGTCGACGCTTTCAAATGCTGCGATTTCCGGGACACCGCTTCAGGTTCTTAATTTTTCCGGGTTCAACGTAAACGCCAGCCTTGTTATGAACACCACGGCCGTCTCGACCACGGCGCCAGAGCAAACCGCCATTTTCAAGATGACAACGAACACTGGGGCGCCGTCGCTGGGTACGTACAAAGCGGCGCTTGGATGGGAGATAGATGCCGGGTCGGCCTCGTCGCCGGTTTGGGGAGCCAACGGCCTGGCGCAGGCAAACGCGGGTTATCCGGTGCTGACCCAAGACTTCACGACGCTTGAGTTGGACATGAACAATTTGTCCGGCACGAATTGCATCGACGAAGACCCCGGATCGACGGGCCATTATTGCGGGCCTTTGGTTATTACAGGCGCCAGCACCAGTCAGCTAACCTACGGCATAGACATTGGTGGATTTAATCAAGTCCGAAACGGTATTCTATTCGCGAGCGGCGGCCCGATCTCAGCGGATTTGCTGACGTATGACGCCTCCCAAACTTTGTGGACTGTGAACGGCGCGCACGTGAACGGAATCTATGCGGGCGGTGCTACGTTTTCCACATATTTTCTAGTTGGGCCCGGCGGTAATTTCATAGTTGATGGCCTCGGAAATTTGACGGCGAATTCGGTCACGTCCACCGTCAAAGGGCAAACTAGCGGGTCCGCTGTGGCGGCTGGGTCCATCGGGGAAGTAAAGAGCGCGGCCCTTGCGACCGGCTCGGCGGTCTCGATGACGACCGCAACCCCCAAAGATGTTCTCACGCTGTCGATCACGGCAGGCGTTTGGCAATGCTCAGGGGCTATAGGAACCGTGGTCGACGGCACTACCGTCACGACGGCGATCTTTGGCTCCATTGGAACCACAATTAACACAGTCTCTAATGCTGGAACTACAAACAACCCAATGGGCGGATCGGGCAGTTCCGCAGCAGGCGCCGCTGTTTTGTTTAGCCTCAGCGCCGGTGTCTTCAACGTATCCACGACTACGACGCTTCATATGGCCATCGATCCGTATTTCACGACTAGCACGCTATCTGGGTTCGGAAACATGAGCTGTGTAAGGAGCGGGTGATTGTGCGTTGAGCTTTCCGCGTGGCAAGGTATCCCATGGCCATGCAACTCGAAGGCCCCATTGCCCACGTCATCGGCGATTTCGTTCATCGCCTCGAACTCTTGGAGCACACCATCATGATCGACCTCCCGACTCTTCTTGCCGACCTCGCCACATTGAAGACCGATGTTCAAACCCTGATCGCCGACATGAAGAGCGTGCCGACCGACCTACAGCCCGCGGCTGATGCCGTCGCCGCAATCCAGGCCGAGGTTATCGCCGCGACCCCTCAGGCAGCGCCCACGCACCTCTGATGACCCTCGCTGATCGCCAGAAAGAATTTGCCGGATACTTCGTTTCGATGGCGTATCCGGTTAAATCCGCCGCCGCGATCGCCGCCAATGGCACGCGCGAAAATCTCTGCCTGCCCACGACGCAAGGCGTCAAAGATCATGGCTCAGATGGATCGTTGCAGTGGCGCGAAGGACGGCTGACGGAGCTGCAAGCCATGCCAGCTTGGGACACGCTCAAGACCCAAGCGGCGTTCACGATCCGCGAATTGCAGCGGGACTACAAGGCGTTGGAGGCCGACCTCCGCGCCGGGGTGAAGTCCCTCGCGACGCTCACAATGAATTTCTGCGATGTGTTTGAACGGCCCAGCGCCGATGGACGTGTGGCCGACATCCGCATCAAATTCGCGGGCGATTGCCTCGCGCTTTTGCAAGCTACCGATCCGGCGTCTTTGATTGGCGCAGCATTCCCCGCATCGTTCCGTGTACAGACCGCGCCCCGCGCGCCTATTGGAGTTTCCACCATGCCTCCGCTTGATCCGGCTCTCGTCGCCCAACTTATCGCCATCCTCGCTCCAGTGGCTGAGTCCCTTATCTCTGGGCTCGTCAAAGGATTGATTTCACAGCTTGCCGGCAACAGCGCTCCCCTCACCGGGATGCCGACACTTCCGATCCCACCCGCCCAACTCGCCCAACTTATCGCGGCCGAGATCGCGAAGCTTGCTCCCCCGGTGAAGCTATGACCCCAATTATGTCAAACCCTTGGACCTCCTCGACAGGTGGCCTTGCTCTTATCGGCGCTGTGTTCGGCATATTCCACGCAGTCTCCACGGGAACTGCGCCCGACAATGCCGAACTCCAGATGATCTTCTTTGGGATCGTGTCAGGCATCGGCCTGATCAAGGCCAAGGATTGGAACGTCACTGGCGGTTCCGTGCCGCAGACCAAGGAAGCGCAGTCCCGCGCGGAAAGCCCTCCGCTGAAGTAAGGAAATTCCCATGACCCACGCACACGCCGCGAAGGATGGGTGGAAGGCCCTAACGAACGATCCAACGTGGCCTGACGGTCCTCAGCCAGACTCCGCCGGGCTATGTCCTAAGGCGGTACGCAGTAGGAGTCTCCCGGTCTTCGCCGGCGGACTTGGTGAACCGGAGGATGTTCTGCGGCGGTTGACGGCGCGCGTCGAAGGGATCGAGGACTTTCTCGTAGCTCTCCGCCGCGAGCTCGGGCAATTGTCCAAACCCCCTATCCCGGCGGCCGTTGTGACACAAGAAAGCTATGACGCGTGGGCTCGAGGCCAGTCAATCCCGGACGGCGAAGAGGATCGCGACTGATGGACTACCTAAAGCGCCATCGTTCCCTTATTATGGAATCACTTCTTTTCAGCGTTGGCGTCGCGTCCATTTTTTTGTGCTTGCACCTGGCCAGCGCCGGCAACCGGGTCGTCGACAGCACCCCCTTGGTGGCGACACACCCGACCCAACCTCGATGACGGCCTGCCTCGCCTGCTTTGCGGTCGGCCTTGGGGCGGGAACTATTCTCGGAGGCGCGTTTCTATGTGGAGCATTATGGGTCAGCGTAAAGCTGTTTCAGATATGGTCGAGGGGAGCGTGAGGTGGACGAAATGGCCAATCTCACGGAGGGGGGCCTTCTTAGGCAGCAATTGCTAAATCTCGCAACAGATATCCGGGAACTCCGGAAAGAAGTATCCGAGATGCGAACCCCTACCCACACGGTTTATATTCAATGGCTGGGGCTGGTGATCGTTGGCGGCTCCGCGCTATGGGCTCTCGCGATACAGCCGTTGAAGGACACTCAGAGGCAGGCCGAACTTACATTCGCGGCTAAGTCGATAGTGGATGAAAAGTTTCTTGAATCGGATAAGGCAAGCTCTGAACTGCGAGAGATGTTCAAGGGTGTTGCGATGAAGGAAGACTTGAACCGGGTGATCATTGATATCGATCGGCGGCTTCCAAGAGTGAAATAAAATGCTTATAATTCCCGTGGTGGTTTGGCTTGGGTTGATGACTTCAGCACATGCTGAAACCCCAAGCTTTCCTTGTTTGACATGTGAATATGTCTTTGAATGCGAGCCGGATCACACCAAGAAGAAGCCGGCATGGATTTGCAGAATGGTGGCCGAGCGACTACCAGAGAGCGCTGACCTACCTCCTATCAGCCCGGTCAAACCATGAGAGTTTTCGTTGTTTTGAGCTTCTTATTTCTCTCGGCCGCGCCGGCTGATGCAGGCTGTTTTTTGTTTTTCTGTTCGCCGCTTCATCGGACTCACCACCATCACATCCGCCACCACCGCCGGCCGCCAGTGCGGACGCGGACGGTCATCATCGTGCGGCACAAGACTATTATAGTGCATGAGCATGCAACATTGCCGCCGATCGCTACGGTGAAGTGAGTCACCAAACCCGCGCAAGTTTGCCAACGGCAATGACGCAAATACCGAACCACTGGAAGCCGAAGTATATGGCGAGTCCGCCCGCCGCCATGTAGGCAATGTGGATGGGGTCTCTCATTTATCAAAATCCTGGTCTAGCAATGCGTTTTCATGGAAGCCGGCAACGCGATCTTTGTTCTGCTTTGGACCGCGATGCCCGCACCCACAAGTTCTGGCTCCATGGAGGCAATCGACTTGCACTTCTATCTTATTTCCGCAATCACAAAGGCAGACCCATTTAGCTTTTCTAGTTGCAGTTCCAGCAATTCTTTGCACTGCGGTAAGGGCTCCAAATCTGTGACCGGTTAAATTCGCTCTCATTATTAGTCACTGAGTTTGAGCGCGGCATTAATAAAGCCAAAACTCATCAATGTTGCGGTAATCATTACTAAATTCCACGACCACCACGCGTTTGGCGCATAGGCGACAAGTAGTCCCAGCGCGTTCAAACCAAACCAGATTGACCCCACAGCCTGCGCGATAGCTACTGTTTTTTCACTTACTTCGATCTTCATTTCATTTCCTTTAAGGTGCGGGCTTACGAGGGATACCTTTTAAGCCTCAATCGATCCGATGCGGAGGATTTTCCCCGCACCCTTGTTGATTTCACTCGGCTATCTGCCATATATCACGCCCCTGCCTAGGGAGCCACGTCATCATAATCCCACTCCCTGAATTTACCGGTGCGGGGAGTTTTGGGCTCAGGTGCGGGATTTTCTGTTGCTGGTTGGTTCGGGAAATAGAGGTTGAATTCCCGCAATGTTTCCCGTGCGCAAATTAAGGAACACTCTCCCCAATCTCGAGAAAGATTGCCGCAAGACCTCATTTCCTCAAGCGCGGCGACTTTGTTGGTATAAATCTGTCTGAGTTTATGTTCCGGTCTCATTTCGCAGTTTCCTTTTCAGCGGTAACATCACGTTTCACCTGCCAGTAGTCATATATTACCCATGCGATAGTTGCTAAAATACCGAGCGTTGATATGGCACAGATACCAAATACAATTGATTCCACCATCTCGCTCATTTCTCAGTTTCCTTATTGGCGGAATCTGTTGCTAATTCGCCCGCGCGGCTACGCCATACATCATAAAGATTGCCGATCGTCAGAGCAGTGGAAGGCACGTCTTGCCACTTATCGCCACTGCCGAGCGCGCCGGTGATTGAATGTCGCCACGCAGGAAGCGCGCAACAGTTCATAAAGTCAGCACAAACGAATTCTCTCATTTCATCAGTTCCTTGCTGCCGCATATGTTGCCGCATCTTTATCAGCGCGACCAGCCGCTTCCTTGGCAAGCTCGATGAGAAACGCGACCTCATCCTCGGTCACACGGTGGGTTGAGATAAATCTCTGTTGGATATCCAACACGGTTTCCATATTTGTCATTTCATCAACTTCCTTGCCGCTTGTTGCGCCAATTTTCCACGGCTTGCCTTGCGCGTGTAGATGCTCGCCATGCGCCCGTCGCTCCATCCAAACCAGGCCTTTAGCTCCTCCTCGGTCGCACCGTGCTCGGCAAAGCGCGTCGCGCATGCTTTGCGCAGCCCGTGCGCGCCGCCCGGCACGCCGGCGGCCATGCACGCCTCACGAAACCAATGGCCGAAACTTTCCTTAGTCATCGACCGGCCGCTGCGGGTCGCGACTAACGCCAAGCATCCTGTCGGTGTCGATTCAATTATCCTCGCCAGCTCCGGGAGGACCGGGATCGTCACTTGCTGGCCGGTCTTGCCCGTTCTCAATGTAATAACTCCATCCTTCATATGCTGGCGACCCAAGAGCGCGGCATCCCCCCTCCGCAGGCCAGTAAACAGCAAAATAGCGATAGCTAGTCTCTCTCTTGAACCAACGGGCCACTGTGATTCGAACTTCGTTATTTCCTCTTCCGTCCATGTGTGAAAACCCTCCGTTTTGTGCGGGAACCCAGCGACGCCGACCGTTGGATCGGTCCGGGATGGGGCGCGGGTTCATCAAAACCTCACGTCGCGTTTCCGCACAATCGGCGGCTTAGGCATGTATTGGATAGGAGACTCGACGAGTGGCCTGCTGGGAACGATCCGAATGGTTCCGTCCGTTGTGATCTCGACCGTGCAGTCCGGCGCGGCCTTGCGGGCGCGGCGGACGTCGGCTTCGGTGAAGCGGCTGGGCCGGAAGCTCATGTGCCGGTTCCCTCGACCGGGCGATCAGCATCCGCCGCAGCGCGCTTCCATGAAGCGAGTTGATCCGCGCCGCCGACGGCCTTCTTCTCAGTGGGTGTCAGGTTGCCCCAGAACGCGCCAAGGACCGCCATCCCCCGTTCCGCGCATTCGCGGCCCTGCTCTGCAAGCGTAGGGGCCGGATTGTCGTCTTGCTCCATGCGGACTCCGATCGCCGCCACCGCCCCGCCCCGCGCCCATTCCGCCAGCGAGCGCCCCGCCGCCTCGTCGATCGGCTTGTTCTCGGGAAAAAATGCGAGATGTTGTTCTTGTATTTTTATTGGGATTGGGAACCCCGGTCGCTGTGGCGTAAGGATGATCGAAAGACCAAGCTCGTAGGGGAAGCGACGCTCACAAATAGGGCTCCATCGTTCCGCTGGCGGCAAATCCTTCGCTTGGATGATGACGGTTTTCTCACGCCCGCGATCGTCTTTGACTTTCTCGATACGCATCTTTTCATCGGCCCTCATGCACATCACCAAATGCGCCCGGCATTGGAGCAATCGAGAGACAAATTTCTTGTGAGCAGATTTTGGAACTTTCCAAGCCCCGACGCTCAGACGCTCCCGCGTTTTCCCTTCGTCAAACTCCCAATTGCCGGAGTGTGTCTTGCGTGCGCGCTCTACTTGCTCATCAAGGATTTCGTCGTGCATGTCATGCAGGCCGCCTTCGGACTCCCATTCATGGCTCAGGCTATCGATTACGATGACAGCGTAGCCAGCGGCATCAGCGGCCTCAATCGCTTCTATGTACCGGTCCGGGCTGAATGGAGCCTTGAGGTCTCCATGATCAAAATGAAAGCGATCAGCATAATGGCACATCCTTCCGGCCTCTGTGTCGATGGCCGCAATCTTGCCGCCGCCTGCGAGGCCCGATGCAAGAGACAAAGCGGAGAAAGTCTTGCCAGCCCCCGAGGGGCCGCATAGGCCAATGAGCAAAGAGACGTTTTGCCGGGCTGCCGGTTTAAATTCAAACACGCGCGAAATCTCCATGCAATTTGAGGGCGGCGGCTCGATAGGCGGCTATGGCGGCCGGTCTTTCTTCAAAAAGGCCAAGGTAGACAGGCAGGCCGTTGATTTGGATGCGAGCTCGCCAGAGGCCAAAAATAGAATCTATGCCCTTTTCGCCAGATGTATTGTTTTTGAAGCGGCGGCGGTTCTGGCAGTTCTGGCTTTCGGATGCCTGACGCAAATTTAACCAAACATTATTGGTGCCATCCAAATCGCGATGATCAATGATCCGCAAAGGCCACTTTCCGGTCATGATAAGCCAGATAATATTGTGCGCGCGATAGCTTCTACCGTCGATGTTGACCCTCCGATATCCTTCGCTGATGTGTCCAGCTTCGTCTCCGACATGGACACGCTTCCCCGTCGAAATTCGCCAAAGCAACACGCCGGTCAGCGGCTCGTAATTAAAGACCTCTCTTGCACGTTCAGCGGTAATCATTTTCAATCCTGTTTGCGGAGTAAGGCGTCGTTTTTCCCGCCCTGGACCGTGTTCGCCAGCACGGCGCGCACATAATCCGGATCGGTTATCTCACGCTCAAGCCATTGCGTTTCAGCCCATGGGGGATATTCGATGCGCTCGATCGTGCGTGGGTAGCCCGGCCATTCACCCGACTTCTTGCAGCGCTGCCATTTGGCGATCGCGGTCGCCGCCTTGCGGTCGCCCATAGCGAGCGTCGTCGCGTCCGCTTTGATCACGCGGACCTCGAACGGCGGCTCGGTCTCGACGAACACCCAGCGGAAGTTCGTGTTCGCGTTCAATTCTCCTGAGAGCGCACGAGCGGCCCGCAGATAGAAAGCGGCTGATAGGTCGTATCCGAAGTTCACAATTGTTCGGCTCAAGGCCGCGTCCGACAATCCCGCCGATGTTGTTTTGATATCCCAGATCGTCCCGCCCTCTTCGGGGGAGAACCGGTCGATCATAGCCCGGCAAAGCGGCCCGCCGATATCGACCCACACGGCGACAGCTTCGCTCACAGCTTTTGGGCTGAAAAAATTAGCGGCTGCTGGAATTTCCCTCAATGCGTCGAGCGCTGAGATGGTGATCTTTTGGGCTTCGGCATACTGGTGCGCGAGGATCGGCGTGAGCCCAGCCGTGCGGGCGTCGTCGCGGCGGGCGCGGGCCTCTTTGGTTTTGAAATCGTTTGCGTCGATGATCTCGATCCCGCCACCGCGCCCGAGCATCAGCTCATGAACGACGGAGCCGAGATTGAATTTGTCATCTGCTTCCGGCTGAGAATCCGGGTTCAAACGCGGGTGCTTCATCCAAGCATGCTTGGGTGTTTGTCCCAAAATCACCTTCGCGAGTGAGCTGGAGAGCGACGGGTTGGCGCAAGGATCGGCGTGGTACTCAGCAGCCGGAACATTGAGATGCAGGCCGGGCAAAATAATCATTAGGTACGCTCCTTATCGCGCAAAAGCGCCGGTGTTATAAGTGGACGGAGGTAACTCCATTTCAGTTCCCATGGTGTACTGGCCGGGGGGCGCTCGGAATTGGGTGGCGCATGACTGGTCACACATCACCGGGTTGCTGGGGGTCAGCTCAAAGCGAACGAAGAGCGACACAAGCGAAACAGCGATCACAATGAAAAATAGTAGGTAAGGCGATCGCAGCGGGTTGGCCAAGGTCTCTTGATTGAGGTTCATTTCAGCGCCTCTAATTTGGTTGAGAGAACAGCAAGCGCGCCCTCCACGGAACTCAATCGCTCCAGCGGGGAAAACGCGAACTTGTGTGGCCCGGTATCGTATTGGATAAGGTTGTAGATGCGAACAACATCTATTTGGATGCGGCCAACTTGCGCCCAGAGGTCTTTGTGCTCGGCGGTGGTATACCGAAGCTCCCTCTCAAGAGTGCCGACTCGCTGCTCTAGCGACGTGCGGAAGCTGATTTCTGGTTTTGAAAAACTCATGTTTCTCCCCGGGAAGTAGGCGTCGATAGGCAAGCGAAAATAAGTCCGCATCTGCGTCTCCAATCAAGGATCACGGCGATCCCAAATGCTGCCTTGAAATTCGCAATGGCACAGCATGTACCGCTTGGCGTCATCGGTCGCATTCGTCTCGAAGAGGCGTGGGAGCTTCGCGATGCAACGCTTATTGTGCTCGTCCGAAACATCGAAGGCCTGGAACCATTTCCCGCACCACGTAACGCGCACCGGCGGCGGAAGGCAGTCTGGTTTTTTGATCTGGCAAGCCTCTTGCGCAAAAGGATGGTTTTGCGGCGTTGGCGAACTGCCCCCGAATGACGGGGTTTCACCCTCAGCGTGCGCCGAGTAGCCGAGGAGAGCGCCCGCGGACAAGCCGAGCGCGAGCGCGATCCAGTGACTACGCCGGATTAAGGGCTTCGGCTGGTAGTCCTCGGCTGGGTAGTAATCCTCCCAGGCCCGGCCAGTCGTTGATTGCTTTGCGGCCATCATGCGGCCTCCCGATTAGCGCCGAGCGCGTAGAACCGCAAGGCGATATCCACTTTCTCGGCAGGCGGCATTGCGTCGAATGCGCCGCGGACAAGCATGGCCTTTTTATCAAACGGGAATCTGCGCCAGATATTCAGCCGGGCCCGGTTAAAGAGGCCGGAATAATCAAGCTGGTCCAGCGTCCATTCGATAGTTTCTTCTTTTGAAAAACTCATTTTGTTTGCCTCTTCAAAACTCGCCGGAAATAATGGGCGAAACCTGGCTGCTCGATCGCGGCGTAATCTGCGTAACGCTGGCAGGCCACATCCTCAGCGAGGCGCGCCGCCTCTTGTGCATCCTGGGCGCGGAGCAGGGCATATAGCCATGCGGCGCGGGCCGCGTACCACTCGTCCGACTTCATCATTTTTTTGCCGACATATGCAGCAAAAGAGCGGACAGTTCGCGCTGGCAGTGGACGCCCGTTTTGTCATAGATATGCTTCATATGACTCCGGACGGTTTCATATCGAATGCCGAGATGACTCGCGATGCTTCGATTTGATTCGCCGGTCGTCGCGATGCGACTCGCAATTGCGATTTCCCTTGCTGTCAATTTGAACATCAAGCGCATCATTCGTTGATCTGGCGGCGCGACAGCCGGAGAGAGAGAAACAGCCGTCGCGCCGCTCGCCGTGTCCGAAGCCATGGCCGTGGACACGGGATGGGAATTGCTGGAGATGCTCATCTGATAATCCTTGGGTGAAGCAGCTTGTAGACGAGCCAAGAAAACTTGCCGAGCCGCGTGTAGCCGGTCTCCGGACTCCAATGCGGATCGGTCTTCGGGGTTGGGGTGTCGGTTGCAAATGCGGTGGATGGCCGCTCGCCCGCCCAGCGGTCTTGGCGCGTTGTCATCTGAGCGCAGCCGCGAACTGAGCTTGTTCAGCCCGTAGGCAAGCCTTGCGGCGGTGGCACTCGACCCTCACCGCAGCGGCGTCATCATTATAGATTCGGTGCAGGGGGATTTTGGCGTCGAGGTAGACGATCGCGCGCAGCTTTTGGGTGCCTAGATCGTAATCGGAAAGGATATGAAGCGCCGACGCCATGGCGCTGATCGCCAGCTCATCGTCGAGCCTGGCGGCGGAAGGATGATTTTTGCGGAGCGTCATGTCGTGCCTCCATCGGTTGATGGGGCAATGTAAGGGACTATTCGTCCTCTTGTCAATAGAAAAGGACGGGTGGTCCTTATTTTTCGTCGTACCCTGTTATAAATTTGGCGATGCTGGGACGCACAGTCCCTATTGACAAAGAGGACCGCAAGTCCTTAATGGACCATATGGAAACGAAAGTTGTCATCCCCCGCGAGATGGAAAAAAGCGCTCTAGCGCTCGGTGCCAATTACGAGATGGTGAAGAAATGGCGCTATCGCGGCGTCCCTCTTAATTGGCAAGTCAAGCTCGGGTTTTTCATCCGCGCTGAGGGTCCGCCAGAGCCTCTTGAGGCCGCTAAATGACCGGCTTCATTTACGCCATGCGCGGGGCTGCTTGCCCGAATGATTTTTTGGGCACCAAACCAAAGCCACGCGCGGTCACTCCATGATTGACCGCATCCTCGCATGGAGCCCGCAAAAGCTGCGCTGGCTCGTGATCGGCTTTATTGTTTTCTTTTGGGGAATTTTTTGTTTCGTCGGTTTTAACCTTTCGCGTTGGATGGGCTGGAGATGAACGAGTCTCGCCGCACGGAAGAGAAATTTGAGCCAGAGCAAATGAAGCGATTGGTGGCAGCATGGAATGCCGGCGTCGAGGTCTCGCTCGTGTCCAATCGTTTCGGACTCACTTACTCAGCAATTAGGGAACAGCTGAATAAAGCCCGAGTGCTTGGCCTTCGTGTTGAAGGTCGCCGTACAAAAGAGAAAACAGGAGAAATAAATGGCACGTCCTAAAGGATCGAAGAATAAACTCGGACGATTGACGATTTCTATCGCGCCAGAGACAATCACCAATCCCGGCGCCAACGAGGTGAATAAGCAAAAGCTGCACGCTTTCGTCGAGCGCATCGAAGCGCTGGAAGCGGAAAAAGCCACGCTCATTATCGACATCGCCGAGGTCTACGGGGAAGTCGCCGAGTCCGAATTCGACAAAAAGATCGTGCGGGCCTGCGTGAAGCTTCGTAAAAAGTCGAAGGTCGAACGCGAAACCGAAGCTGAGATAATCGATTTGTACATGGCAGCGTTGGGTGATTTCGCGACAACCGAGCTCGGCCAGGCATCGAAGCCCCCGTCCATTCACGCAGTCTGATGGGCGATCAGAGCTGCATTATGGGCTGCGACCCCGGCATAGGCGGGGCCATTTCATTTTTCTTTCCCGACGCGCCAGACCGGGTTGTCGCCGAAGACATGCCCGTCGTGGCCGGCCGCGTGGATGCGGTGACGTTGGCCGACCGCATCCGGCAAATGCAGCCATCAATCGCGATAATCGAAAACGTCCACTCCATGCCGAAGCAGGGCGTCTCTTCGACGTTCAAATTCGGAATGGCTTTTGGGGCGGTGCAAGGCATTATCGGTGCCCTCGCCATCCCCCACCATTTTGTCACGCCGCAAGTTTGGAAAAAGCATTTCCGGCTATCTGCCGACAAGGAAGAGGCCAGAGCCCTCGCGCTCCAACGCTTCCCAGCTACAGGCTTCCATTTCTCACGCAAGCGCGACCAAGGCCGCGCCGAAGCCGCTCTAATCGCCCTCTTTGCTCATGAGGTGTTGTGATGATCTCTTGGAACCGGAAGCTTCGTGAACCGATCCCGCACTACGAGAAAAACGACACATCTGCGGCCGGCGCGCGCATCGCCGATCTGCGGATCAAAGAATCACCGCCGGTCCCTCGCGAATTAGTGACGCCGATTGATGCCCTAGCGAGCCGCTGGAAGCCCCCCGTGTTCCACGCGGTATGTGAGGGCGTAGACGCCAGGCCTACCCAGCCAGCGATCGGCGGATGGCAGCCAAGGCGGCAACCGATAAGTCCCCCCCGCCGCGATCCCAACCAGCGCATCCATCGCAAGATCGTGGGCCTGGAATGAGCCAGCGCCTCTCCCATTCCCACGCGGAGGCGATCGTTAATTCGATCGTTGGCGCAGCGCTCGCGCAAGCAGTCCTTTGGTTGTTCGGTATGGCGTTGGCTGAGGCTGTGTCTCTCAACGCCACGATGATTGCCGTTTCCTATATGCGCGCGTTCGTGATCCGCCGCGCCTTCGAGAGATCGACGCGCGAAGATGAACTGCCGAAGCCTCCGATATCATGCTCTCTTGTAATGAAATACCGCGCCGATCCGGAACGAGAGAGAGCTGAAAAATGCGTCGGCTATGTGCCGCCGCCGATAGAGAGCTGAAAATTGATTACCTCTGCCGGTACTTCCCCAGGAGCCCAGGACAAAGGGTCTGGCAACACGGCCTTGATTGCAGGCCGGCAAGAGGGCTCATTGTACTGCGATCTTGGCAATTTGTTACGTGGCTCGGGCAGCAATGCCCGGGCCGCGAACCTTTTAGGCATAAATCCGTTTACGCGCGGGACTCTCAAATGGCATGCGTGGAATTTAGGTTATCAGTCTGCGGTTATGGATTATTGCATCAACGATGGGTTGGGCCTGCGATGATCCGTCGCCGCGCGGCCGTGCTTGCCGCCATCATCGTTGGCGCGATCCTCCTGCCGATCTCGCCGATCGTCGTCGGGCTCGTCGCGCTTTTGTGGTGGATGCATTGAATAAATCCAGCAAGCTAATTGAGCGGCTTATCCGCATCCCGGAAGTCCCGCCTGAACTTATCTTTGCGATCGAAGAAGAATTGCTAATGCGCGATAGGCTGCAAGCTGTGAGGGAACGCCAAGTGCGATGCCGCGAAATGAAAGAATCTCGTTTGCGGGAGAAATCGCGCCGATGAATATTTCCGCGCAAGACCTTCTTCGGCTTTACGAGCTTCGGTTAAGCAAGGTTCAGCTTTGTGGGATTCTGATGATCTTTGCTGAGATTTGTGAGGTTCAAAACACCTCAGGCTTGAACCTCAAAACGGCTCAAAACGCATCAAGTGTCGAACCTCAAAACACCTCAGAAAACCTCAAAGCTGAGGCAAATTGCGCCGTTTTGAGGCAAAATGAGGTATATCTTTCTTCTTCTAAATCTAGGGAGTTAAGTAAGAAGGAAGGGAAGGAAGAAACCTCCCTTATCGGTAAGCCTTCTACCAGAAAGCCGCGCGAGAACAAAGACTTCGATGATTTTTGGAGAGCGTATCCAAAACGTGTGAGCAAGCAGGCGGCAATCCTCAAATTCGATCATGCAGTGCGGTCTGGGGTGCCATCAACGCGGATAATTGAGGCCGCAAAGCACTACGCAAACACCACCTCAACGACTGAAAAACAATTCATCAAAGCCCCCGACGTGTGGCTCAACAAGGGCTGTTACGACGACGAGTTGCCGCTCGCGAACGGGCTTGATGCTGCGCCAGACCTTCGCACACCGGAACAGAAACGCGCTGAGTGGGCGCGGACTTTGGAGACGTTCAATGGCTAAAATTACAGATGCAAATTTCAATCAAATATTTAAATCCTGGCTTAAGCATAATCCGAACGATTGGCGCATGATCCGCCCCGCTTCCAAGCGCGAGTCTGGCGATCTGAACGAGGATCAATCGATGGCGTGGTTCCACTACCTCGAAGACAAAGGGATGATGGCCCGCTATCGCACATGGAAGGATATTATCGCGATTGGCCGGTTTGTGATGGTCCCGTGCGAATGCCCTGACGTCTTCGATCTCTCTTATTCACCAAAGTCCAGGCCTCCCGCTCTACCCAAACGGACGGAGGCTGAAATGGCTCATATGCGTGAGCGCCTTTCCAAATTGTTCCGGGCGCTGGCATTGGAGATGCGCAGCGGCAAGCCGTCGCCAATCTTCGAGGCGCCCGCCCCTACCTACGCCAAGCCGTTTATCGACCACACAGCGCCTCTGCCGCCCCTCTCGGATCGTGCCAGGCGCATCTTGGATGTGGCGTGATGGATAAGAAAGCCTACAACGCCACGTATCGCGCCGCCCATCCGGAGGAAAAGAAGGCCTACGCTGCCGCATATTACGCCGCAAATCAGGAGCGAACCCGACCCCCCCATGTGCCTGGTGAATCCGCATTTGCTCGCAAGTTGCGATTAAACCAGCTTTGGCAGTC
>OCZT010001793.1_pt1 | contig 22300 bp, 17 predicted proteins | sample 1539031 | NCBI WGS metagenome assembly OCZT01 (sample SAMEA3539308, study PRJEB22396) | soil metagenome | biome: tundra; feature: field; material: soil | place: USA | collected 2010-05 | depth 0.15 m | reverse complement strand
GCTTTCTGATCGATTAGGAAAATACGCTTACGTACGTGACTTAATTTTCCGAACACTTCTTTCAGAGCCGCAATATTTTCAACGACCCTTAAATCTGCCGTGACGACCACAGCATCAGATCCGCCGCATCGGATGCTTGCGCCGCTAAGCAATTCGGATGTTACCGCGTGTTGCTTTTCCAAGGTGGCGCGCAGGAACGAAAGTTTAATGGCAGTATCAGCGACAACATGAACGGACATGGAAAGGTGGCCTCACTTCTCTCGGCCGTTATACAAAGTGATAGTCGCTGCCAGATATGACATGGAGTCTTCGAACCGTCACCGAGTGAGAAAGCGCTCAAGATCGGTGCAGATCTGGTGCGCCAGGTCTTCGGTTATTTCGAATTTTATTTCCGCGTTAGCGGTATTCATCTGGATGATTCCGGTCAGCGGCTCTTTTGATTTAGTTGAGATGGAAACCTCAGTTATCTTGTGCGCGTCGCTCATCGGTTAGTCCTTACGGGTGTTTGAAGTCTGAGCATTTCATTCTCACCATTCGCTGGTCATATTTGAATTATCGAAGCTGTCGAGGAAAGCAGCGCGGCTGTTTCTTTTGGGTCCTTTTCGCGGTTAACCCATTCACGTCCGGGCGCGTACACGATCCGGTCAGGCGGCTGGCTTGAGCGTTTCAGGCGGTCATGTCAGTTGACTGTCGTTTCGGAGCTCTTTTTCTTGTTGGCGGGTTTATCTCGCGCCAGAAACTCGACGCCGATCTGATCGCCGTCGACGCGCACCATTTTACAGCGGCGAAACGCGAGACCCGTCGATGACAGAAGCAGGAAAAATTCCCTCAGGTCCAAGCCTTCGAAAGATCCTTCGATGCACAAGCGCGCACCCGTTTGCGACACGTCGATCATCAGGCAGTCGCGGCGCCAAGTTCCATCAATCCCCATGATATAAACATCGATGCCGCGTTCGAAATCGACACGCTCGCTCTTTCTGTCTCCATAGGCCATCTAGGCAATCCGATCTTTCACGAAATTGAAAAGCGTTATTAGGCGCTCCTCCCGCTTACCTCGCGGACCTGCCAAAATCGAAGCAGTCGCTGGGCGTTCGGTTTCGATAGTTTCGCGAAATCAATCTTGAGCTTCTCGTGTCCCGCCTTCGGGGCAAACCCGGGCGGAAGTTTGGTAGCGAGAATCGCGCTGACAGTTTCCCATTTGCAATCTGCCGCCTTGCAGGGGATCAATAGGCCATCATCTCTGGGGCTGTTCATGAGGGGTTTGACGATTTCAAGCGATGCCGACGACAGCAGCGACAGCGCGACCGCTGTCTCTTCATATTTCCGGGCGCGCGCAAATTCGAACAGCGTGTTTTCGTCGAGCTCACCTTTCTCCCGCAACAATTTCACAAAGGTCGTGGCCGCTTGAAAGTCACGTGACTTGCGGGATTCTTGGTCAACCGCCTCTGCTGCAACACTCAGAGCTCGGCGCATCTGGTCCCGAAATTCGGGAGGCGTGCGGGAAAGCAACCGGGATCGAACCGCTTCGGTAGCCCGTAACAAAAGCTGTCGGAGAAGGTCGAGCGGGAGGTCCAGCCGGGAACCGGTCTTTTCGGCCAGTTTGTCATCGGTCTCGGCTGCCTTTAGCAATGCGGCAAAGCCGTTCTCTGAAAATTTTGCCCCGGAATTCTCCGCAACGCTATGAACGACGGCTTGATTGCCGCGATCCAATAGGACGTCGGTAACGGCCGTTTCAATCTGCGCCCGCCCCGAAATTGCGAGGAGGTGGTGCTGGCTCTTGGTCTTCGCGATCTCGACCAGGTCGGCTGTTGTCAGGCGGCTGGAACTCGTCAGGATAGGCCTGGCTATGTTGATTTCGGAATGCCGTGCCAAATTCAGCGTGAGATCGATCGGCGCGTTTGCAACCGCCGCGAAACGTCCGCTGATTTCGGCCAGCGTTCTGGCTTCAATCCTGTCGATCAGCTGAACCAGGACGTCGTCGAATACCCCGATCTGTTCTTCGTTTAAGCGATCCGCTTCGCTCAGGAACAGATCGGTGACTTGCCGTAGCATGGCTACGCGCTTTTGCGACGAACCGCTCTGTAGTGCGGCGTCGAGATCATCGAACAGGGTGGAGCTACCGGCGTTCTGCACGATCGCGGTCCATAAATTGCACCAGGGGGCGTAATTGCCCTCGCTATTGTTTACTGCCCCGGCGGGAGCCGTAGTCACAACTAGAACTCGACAATCTCCGTAGAATGCTCTCTAAATTACAATATTCGGTAAATTGCTCGGATGGATAGCGGTGATCAAAATTGTCATCGCACAATTTGCGATAAGTAATGTGGTTTGTTCCCGAGGAATTTAAATTGGAAAACTCTCAGGAAGATTATCAAGGTACAAATTATCCTATGATACATTCTGCGGTGCGGCAGCACGCGCTCGGCGAGTTTTTGCGCAAGCATCGAGAGTTGGTCACCAAGCCAGCGGACGACAAACAGGTTGGCGAAAGAAGGCGAAGAACATCGGGTCTCCGGCGCGAAGAAGTTGCTCAGATGGCCGGGATCAGTTCCACTTGGTATACGCGGCTAGAACAGGGAAAAGAGGTAACGCCATCCGGCGCGGCGCTTGGCCGTATAGCCGACGTGTTGCGGTTAGCGCCTGCAGAGCGGGCTTACCTTTTCCAAGTGGCCCGACGAGTTGACCCGAATGGCCCTTCCAACTTCGCAGGTGAGCTAGCTAGCAAGGCAATTGAGAGCTGCGTCCTTTCCATTACATACCCAGCCTGTGTGCTCGACAGATATTGGACACCGCTGTTCTGGAATGCGGAATTGGTGGAGTTGTTCCCTCTATGGCTGAAGGGCCCTGAAAAAAACGTGCTGCGTTATATGTTCCTTGATTTGAGTGTAAGAACGTTAGTCGTTGATTGGGAGCCTCGGGCGCGCCGCCTTCTGGCGCATTTCCGAGTTGATTTCGGCAGGCATATTGATGACCCGAAGATGCTTGATCTGGTCCGCGGGTTAAGCGAGGAGTCGGACCTCTTTCAGCGGTTTTGGGGAGAACAGCAAGTTCTGTGTTGGGATGGGAACGAAAAGTCCTTCAATCATCCCCGGCGGGGTTTGCTGAAGTTTTTTCAAACAACCTTCTTGGCCGCTGCTGACCCGACCCTCAAGCTAGTCATCTTAAGGCCGTGCAGTTAGCCCGCGAGCACGCATCTCGGTCAATGATATTATCATAACGCACGTTATCCCAAGATGAGTGAGACGATTTCTCTTGATGTACTACAATAATGTTTAAGAAAATTTCGCCGATCGCAAGCGCGGAGCCCTATGTATTTCAGTAACCATAAAACTGAACGAAATGTTCAAAATACTCTGCATAATCTGCGAAATTGCTGGCTGGTTTTTCAAGTCCTAGAAGGGGGCGGCGATGTATCCGCGACTGTTTGCTCGCGTTCGACCAACAGGCAGAAATTCCGATGTGGCCAAACTGATCGTTGGCCCGAAGGCTCCCGTCATTGATTGCAGAGTTGTAGACTATTCCGCTGGCGGCGCTTGCCTGGAGATACGGGGGCAGACCAAGCTGCCTAATCGATTTGAATTGGTGTTTGGTGGCACCAAGAAGCGTTGCCGTGTTGTCTGGATCGCCGGGCGACGTCTGGGAGTCGCTTTTTAACCGACTTGCATTTTCACGATGCATCGCGTTGGAGCGGCGTTCGGCAACAGTCGTCGCAACGCCAATGCCCGAAGCAATCGCGAAGTAGTTTACGCCCTGATCAGGCAGCGTGCTTGGAAGTCCTGCCGGATGATTGCGCAGCGGATTCAAGTATTAAGCGCCCCAGCGACTGTTGCTGACCGCACCGCACTTCGTGCGCGAACTGCCCGCACCGGTTTCTGCGCTGGTCGCAATATTATGGGACGGTTTCGCGGGCCGTTATTGAGCCAGTTGGCTACGCGCGCCATCAAGGTAGTTTGTTCAACCGCTTTGGCGTTCGACACGAAGGGGTCGGTGTAACACCTGGCGCCGGCGGCCCTTGCGATCCGCGCCACACTCTCGGTCATGGCCGGCGCACCCGAGGTGTAGACCACATCATTCGGCGACAAATTCGGCAGATGATCGGTCGGCCGTCCGATGCGGATCGCGGGGGAGACGTTTTGCGGCTCCGATACGGTCGGAATGATCGTGACGTTGGGAAACAGCGCCAGGCGGCACAGGGCGCCGTGCATATACAACGATTGAAGCCTTCGCGCCGCGACCACGAATATCAGCTCGCGCTGCGGCCGCTCCAGGATCGCTGCGGCCGCGATCGACCACATCGGCGCGAAGCCGGTACCGCTGGCGACAAGAACAAGGCTGCCGGAATGATCCGGCCTCAGAAAGGCGCTGCCAAACGGCCCCGTCAGTTTCACCCGGTGCCCGACGCGGATATCCTGGCCGAGCGCGGAGGATACAGCGCCGTCGTAAAACCTTCGGATGTGAAAATGCAGCAGGCGATGGTCGGGGCGCCCCTCCAGCGGATAGGTCGGGCTGTAACATCGCGCCGGGAAGCCCCGGAATTGCACCTTGCAATATTGACCGGGAAGATAGCGAAGCGGCATCGGCAGTTCGACGTCGACGCCGATTACGTCAGGCGCCAGGCGAACGATATTCGCCGCCCGCGCGGACATGGTAACCGGTTCGGGGACGGCCTCGGTCACGATCTCAAGGTCGGAGACGATCCGCGCCTGGCAGGCATGGATCATGTCGTCGCCGTGTTCGTGGCCGCCAAACACCCTGCCGTCGACGAGGCGCACGCGGCAGGCGCCGCAAATCCCGCTTCGGCAGTCATGGGGCAGGTCGACGCCATTCATCAGCGCCGAGTCGAGCAGCAGATCGCCGCAATTCGCCAGGAACGGCTCGTTGTTCAGGGTAACTCTGCAAGTCTTCCGCATTATTCCACCTCGAGACGGATCGGCCGGACGTGCCGGGTATGTCTGATCTGACTGTGATCGAAGGCAGCGACCCGCATGAAGATTCCGGTCTTGATCGGCACGTCATATTCGCTGTGGGTGTCGAGGCGGCGCGCCACTTCCAGCGCCCAGTGCCCGGAGGCCCAGCGGGCCGCGCATCGCACGTCGGCGCGATCGCCCGAGAATTCGCCGGCAATGATGACGCCTGGAATAACCGTGCCCGCCGGGATGCGGGCGTCTGCTTCCGCGGAATACGGAATCGATTCCGACTCGGTCATGTACCAGCGCGCGCCGTCGTTCTCGCCGTGATTTGGATCGATATCGACATCGCCCATCGCGGCGATTGTGGCCGCGAGGTCCGTCGGCAACCGACGTGGCGCGATTAGCCGGGCACCGCCGCGGTCGGCATCGACGACAAAATTGTCCGTGTAGTTTGCGATCCCCGGGTCCGGCGCGAAACCGCCCTTGTACGGAATGATATTGCGGACCTGCATCGGTGTTGGGTCCAGCGGTGGGCCGAAATGAGCGTCGTCCATCCAGCCGGTCGGGCCGCCGCTGGTCGCCTTCCACTGCCAGACGTCGACATAGCCTCCCGTGGTGAAATGGAGGCCGCGGCCGGTCATGGTGGCTGGCGCGTCCGGGATCGGATGGGGGCTGGCATGAAAAGTTCGGTCGCCCGCGAGGGTTACATCCGAAGTGGTCAGCAGGACTGAAAATTTGTCCTCATTGTAGTCGTGCTCGTCTCCGGTCTCATAGCCATCGTGAAGCAGGTGCCATCCGTCGACTTCCTTGATGAGCGGCAGATGCTTCAACGAACGCGTCGGATCTTCCCATGTGAACAGGAAATACGCCCATGTGCCGTCGTGCACCGCGCGAATCTCTATTCTCGTTTCGCCCTTGCCGTCAAAATTCCCTCCCTCGCTGGTCATCAGGGAGAACGGCGTGATGTCGCGCCAGGCCCGATCGGAGGTGTCGCCATCGAGCGTGGGTACGTCCGTGCTGCTGATGCGATGAATCTGCAACTGGTCGACCGCCAGCCGGTCGGCGGCGACGATAAATGAAGCGCCAGTGATGGCGACGGCCGCGGCGACGACGAAAGGGTTGGATTGCAACGTCGGGCTTCGCCGTTTCGAAGCGCGCGTTTGCCCCGCTGTTCCGGGCGGAGCGGGCGCGACCGGATTGCGCATGGCCGGCCGATCCCGCGCGGTATAGTTAGGCGGCTGCGGCGACTTTGAATGGGCCTGTGAGGGCATCTTGCAGGCATCTTCGGGTTCCGGCGCCAGCCGCGCCGATTGCTCGACCAGCAACGTCAGCAATTCGATCGCATCGAGCCGCGGCGGCGGCGCTGAGAGGTGTGTAGGCCGAAAGATACGCAGCAACTGCGATGCGCCGCCGATCCTGTAGTGCGCCAGGATATGAAGGCCGGAAAAGGCTGTTATCACCCACGTTCCGTACCAGTGCAGCATCGCTACATCGTGGCCGGCGTAAAAGCCAAAATACAGCAATCCTCCACTGGCAATAAGCGCCAGCATCGTGACGAAGAAGACCCAGTACAGAACGATGTTGTAGGCGCCGAGCCTGGCCTGTCTCCGGCCGAAAAGTCCTCGCAGGCGGATCTTGTCCAGCCGGACGCGGCGGCCGAGACCGGATCTCGTCAAATAGACCGCATATGCGAGCGCCACCGCGACCAGCGCGACGGCCGCCTGCACATGCGCCATCCACACGCTCTCGCGCGGCAGCACGGCATCGAACAGATTGATCCAGCTGCGTCCGGGCGCTTCGGTCGCGATGCGCAATCCGCTGACGAAAGCGACGCTGAACGCGGCGACAAGCAGCCAGTGCAGAATGATCGTTCCGTAGTCGGTCTTTCGTTGCTTCACGCGTGCGCTCCGTCGTCAGGGAGCCCGCAAGCGGCGCCGTCAGGGTGACGCCCAAACTTCACGTGAATTTTGCCGCGCCGGATCGCACGGCCTTCCCTTTTGGCCCGCGCAATACGCCGCAAGAAGCCATCGTTACCGTTACGCAAAAGACCCGTCCCCCAAATCAGAATTCGCCGAACCCGACGAACAAATAGTTTCCCTTTGTTTTGCGGCCGCCCGGCCGCGACGTATTGACGGTTCAAACCGCGAGAGCTGGATTGAACGATCCGACTGGCCTCCGGCGTCCCATCGATGTGATGGGACGCTGGAAGTCACGCTGATCCGCCGTTATCCCCACATGTGGTGGAAGTGCTGCGCCATCTCCGCCGAATGATGCATGTCGATTGGCGGCGTGCCGGCTGCCGCGGCGTCAGCGGCTGCAACCGGCGCCGCCGCTGCGGTGCTGGCGGGTGCGCTCGCTGCGGTCTGCGCAGCTGGCGCAGCGGCCAAGTCGGTCAACAGCGTTGCCACGCCATTGTTGTGGGCGCCGGCGGCCTGGGCCACCGCCGAGAGGTCGGCAATGACCGCCGAAACGCTGTTATGGCCGCCTCCCTGGAGAAGAGCTATCAGGTCAGCCACCAGGTGGTTCCCACCATCTCCCGCGGCAGGCCCTCCAGTATCGTGTGGTCCAGCAGGGGGTGTTGATGCAGGTGGTGTTGCGGGATTCGGTGTCACGGCCGTCGCCTGCGCCGCCGCCACCTCACTCGCATAGCTCCCGCCATCCGCCATGAGGTTATTGCTTCCCACGTCCGCAGAGTTCGCTGCGAGCTGCTGTACCGCTGCGTTGAGTTCCCCGGTATTGTGCGTCTGCAAACCGTCAATCAGCGCGTTTGCCGCGGTGCCCGCCGTGCCATCTGTCCGAAGTTCGTTCCAGAAGCGCGCCGAGAACAGGCCGCCTTGCGATTGATCGAAGGCGTTCGAATTATTCTCGAAGGTCTGTATTTGCTGGACCAGTCCAGCAACGTCGCCGTTGAAGCCATTATTCTCGATCGTGGTCGCCATCTGTCCAAGATGGTTACTGTCCTGGATCCATTGAGTGAGAAAGGTCGTTTGGGCTGCATTGTCATGGAACGGTGCAGCGGGGGTGTTCAAGGCTGGCAGAGGCGTCGGGTTAAACAGCGCTTGCACACCCGGGTCGGCTTGAGCGATATCAATAATGTCCCGATGGATATCATTGATCGCGCGACCAACATATTGTCCGAGATCTGTTCCCAATACCAGCGTACCTGTCGGAGAGTTCGCGTTCTCGACGGATGCGATCTCTTCATTAAGCTGATTGACGATGATGTGCGTGTGCAGATCGGTGAGGTTATTGATCTGGGGGTCTGCCGCGCTCAACATCTGCTGCACGCCGACAAGGTCCGAGACGATCAGGTTGACCTGATCCGGGCCGATGCCGCCAATCTCGCGGGTCGTTGCGTCGTTGAATAGATCCGTTGCTGTCAGGGCCATTTACTTCTTCCTTCTACACTGTTGCTGGCGATAATGAATACGCTGCCGTTACTTTGGTTGATTACGGAATGGCATGTTGGCCAAGCCCGCTTCAAGAAACCTTATGGCCGCAAGATTTTGTACCGCAGTCGCATTGGCCATGATTGCCTCCCTCATGACCGATCAGCGCACTGAATGCGCGAGATGAAGAATTGTTTAGCTTCGTGGCGGCTTTCAGCCGACACCGAGGCCAATGCGCGGGAGAAGCAAGGTGATAGACGGACGAAACCGTGACGCCGGTCTCGTTTTACGCGAGCGCTATGCCCCCACGGGCGAGAAATATGAAAGCATATGAAAGCGTTGCCGGTGGTTGGCGGGGAAATCTCGCGCGCCACCTTATCGTGCGCAATTTTTACGCGACCGGCATGATGCAATCGTCCCGGTAATTATGACATTGCTGTCATTGTTTTATTCCGGCGCGATCCGCAACAACTGGCCGCGGTCGCATTGTTGCCGAAAAATGGTCGGTATCGCCGGTCAAGGAGATTTGATCGCGTAGCACGCGATAGCAGCCGATGGGGAGGCGCAGCGCATGAGTGTCGTTCAGGGTCACGCGCAAGCGACGTCTCCATCGCGCGGGATTTCGAGTCTGCTGTCGACGCTGGCGTCCGATGATCCCGTATCGCTTGGGCTGCGCGAGAGCGCTCGGCGTATGATCGGCATTGCCGTATTCAGCGGGGTGATCAATGTCCTGATGCTGTCGGGCTCACTTTATATGTTGCAGGTCTATGATCGGGTTATTCCGAGCCGCAACACCGCGACCTTGCTGGGCCTCTCGCTAATGGTGCTGTTCGCCTATCTCATGCAAGGATACTTCGACGCGCTGCGCGCGCGCATGCTGTGCCGGGTCGCGACGCTTTTCGACGCCGGCTTGCAGCAATCGATCCACACGGCGCTCGCCACTCTGCCGCTTCGCGGCGTGAAACCCATGCTGATGCAGCAGCCTTTGCGCGATCTGGACCAGGTGCGCGGCTTCATGTCCAGTATGGGGCCGACGGCATTCCTTGATATGCCGTGGATTCCGATCTTCCTCGTTGCCTTGTTTCTGTTTCATCCGGCGATCGGCATGACGGCCCTGCTTGGGACCGGTACGATCATCGCCATGACATTGCTGACCGAGCGGATGTCGCGCGGGGCGGCCAAGGCCGCGATGGATTCCAGCGCCCACCGGCAGGTGCTGGCGGATGCGACCCAGCGCAATGCCGAAGTTATCCGGGCGCTGGGCATGACGGATCGATTCACCGCGCGCTGGTCGCAGGCCAATGAGCGCTATTTGCGGGAAAATATCCGCGCCACCGACGTGTATGCCAATCTCGGATCGGGTGCGAAGGTGCTGCGCTACGTGCTGCAATCGGGGATGTTGGGCATCGGCGCCTATCTCGTCGTGGCCGACAAGGCGTCGGGCGGCATCATGATCGCTTCGTCGATCATGATGGGCCGCGCGCTGGCGCCTGTTGAAATAGCGCTCGGTACCTGGAAGCAGCTCGTCGCCGCGCGTCAGGGCATCGCGCGTTTGCGCGAAATATGCAAGGCAACCGCGCCGCCTCCTGCACCGCCGGTGGTGCTGCCGCGTCCCTGTCGCGAACTTTCGGTACGGGATCTCGCCGTCGCCGCACCGGGCACGGAGAAGGCGATCGTCTCGAATATTTCTTTTTCTCTCACGGCCGGCATGGGACTGGCTCTGCTCGGCGCGAGCGCTTCGGGCAAGACCTCGCTCTCAAAGGCGCTGGTTGGAATCTGGCCGGCCCAGCATGGCGTCGTGCGGCTCGACGGCGCCGCGCTCGATCAGTGGCGAAACGAAGATCTGGGCCGGTATATCGGCTATCTGCCGCAGGATGTGGCCCTGTTCGATGGCACCGTTGCCGAAAACATCTGCCGTTTCGATGACCGGGCCACCTCCGACGCCATCCTGAAGGCTGCGCAGATCGCGGGCGTACATGACATTATTCTGCGGCTGCCCGAGGGTTATTCGACGCGAATCGGCGAGGGCGGCATGTCGCTGTCCGCGGGGCAGCGGCAGAGGATTGGTCTGGCGCGCGCGGTCTTCGGCGATCCGTTTCTGGTCGTGCTCGATGAGCCCAATGCCAATCTCGATGCCGACGGTGAAAATGCCCTGACCCGCGCCATTCAAATCCTGCGTCATAACCGATGCATCGTCATCGTCATATCGCACCGCCCCAGCGCGCTTGCCGCGCTGAATATGGCGATGGTGCTCTACGAAGGTAAGGCGATCGCGGTCGGCCCGTGCGAAGAGATCTTTGCGCGCGTTCGCACGGCGACGGGACAGGCTGGGGCGGCGAGACAAACTGCGGCGGCGCCAAACGCGAAGACGACGCGCCGTGCTCCCCTTCCCGAGAGCGTTCAGTCATGAGACCGGGAGACCGTGCACGGCATCACGGTGGGCCCCCGCGGCGCTGGACCGGCGAGTCGCAGAGCGACGGCGTCGGGCTGCAAGGCGCCGCGCTGATTCTCGAACTGCAGCGTCTGCGGCAAGCGTTCGAGCGTGAAGACGCGAACGAGCCGCACGCACCGCAAGCGCGTCGACCGGCTCGCGACGATTTGCGTTCGGCCGGGCGTCAGCGAACGCGCCAGCCGAAGCGTCAGCGGAAGGGCAAGGTGGGGCGGGCTATCGATGTCTGCCTTGAGCAATTCGGATTCAGTGCCGCCGCCCCGGCCGGGCGCAGAAGCGAAAATGAACGCGAGCCGGGAACCGCCCCGCCACCGCGCCGGCGTAGCCCGATCATCGCGCCCGACGACCCATCCCTGATTAATGTGACGCGGCCCGAGCCGAAACTTCCCGGACCGGATGATGGACATCAGTCGATGTATATCGAGAGCCCGCGATTGACGCTGCCGCGCCCGGCCGGCAACGCGGAGACCGGAACGGCCATCGGACAGTTGATCGAGAGCTGCCGCGTTGGCCTGATCGCGGGCGCTGCCTTCCTCGTCAATCGTGATGGCCTCGCCGATAATGATAACGCGCCGGGTGATAGTCTGACGTTGCGGGCCGGACGCGCCTTGGAGCGCGAGCTGCGGACGGGGCTTCGGGTACTGCTCGTCGCCGGCCTGTTGGCCGGCGGCTGGACCGTGTTGATGCCGCTGGCGGGGGCTGTCGTGGTTCCCGGCAATCTTGTGGTTCAATCGAACGTCAAGACCATCCAGCATCCGACCGGCGGGGTTGTCGCAGAGATAGCGGTCCACAATGGCATGCGGGTCGGCGTCGGCGATTTGCTGGTGCGGCTCGACGCCACCCAGGCGCAGGCCAGCCTTCAGATGGTGAGCAAGCAGCTCGATGAAGTTCGAGCCCGGATTGCACGACTGCTCGCCGAGCGCGACGGCCTCGCTCGGCTTGAAGTGCCAGCCGAATTGGTGGCGCGATCGGGCGATGGCGCCGTCAAGACCCTGCTGGCGTCGGAGGAGTCGCTATTCAAAGCCCGAGCGAATGCGCGTCGAAGCCAGATAGACCTTCTGCAAAGCCGGGTCTCGCAGCTCGGCGAGGAGATTAGCGGCCTCGATGCCCAGGTCGGGTCCAAGACGAGGCAACTGGAGTTGATCGCCGGGGAGCTTTCGGGGGTCCAGGAACTGTACGACAAGCGGCTTGTGCCGCTGACGCGGCTCACGACCTTGCAGCGCGAGGCCGCGCGAATCGAAGGCGAACGCGGGCAACTGATGTCGGCGATCGCCGAGACAAAATCAAAGATTGGCGAGGCCCAGCTTCAGATCGTGCGGCTCGATCAGGATTTTCGGACCGATGTTGTAAAGGAACTTGGCGAGACACAGGGCAAGGAAGCCGAACTTGTGGAGCGCGGCGTCGCTGCGCGGGATCTGCTCGATCGAATCGAAATCCGCGCGCCGACTTCGGGGGTGATCCATCAACTTTCCGCGCACACCATCGGTGGCGTCATCCGCGCCGGCGACGCGATCATGGAGGTCGTGCCGGATTCGGATGAGTTGCAGATCGAGGCGCGGCTGCAACCCAACGATATCGACCAGGTGAAGATGGGTCAGAAGGCGTTTATCCGCTTCTCGGCCTTCAACCAGGGTGTGACGCCGCAGCTCAACGGCATCGTGTCCTATGTGTCGGCCGACACCAGCCACGATCAACAGACGAATGCGCCATATTTCACGGTCAGAGTGACGCTTTCCGAGGAGGAACGTCGCCGGCTGGCCGGCCTGCAGCTCGTCTCGGGCATGCCCGCGGAAGTGTTCATGCAGACAGGCAGCCGGACAATGATGAGTTACCTGCTGAAGCCGATTACCGATCAGCTCCAGCGCGCCTTCGTCGAGCGATGAGCTCGTGCCTGCGACAAGATTGGCTCTCGCTGCTGGTCGATCTACCGCTGTGGGACACGGTAAATTCCGTCAAGGGAATGCGGTTCGTCTTCGCGAACGATCGAATGGCGTGAGTTCACGAATTGCGCCGGCTCGCGCCGGTCGCAATGGCGGCGGCGGCGGTGCGATTCTCGACCCCGAGCTTGGCGTAGATTTGCTCGAGATGCTTGTCCACCGTCCTCGGGCTGAGGCCAAGGATCTGGGCGATGTCGCGGTTGGTTTTTCCCTTGCTCAGCCACGACAGCACTTCGCCCTCACGGGTGGTCAGTCCGAGTTCGCTGCTGAATTCCGCGGGCATGTTCGTGCCCGAATCCTTTGCCAGCCGCAGCAGGAATTCATTCGGACCCAGTTTGCCCATGTATTGCAGCCGGAGCTGCTCATTGTCCGGAAATGACGCGATGGCCGGAGTCTTCGATCCGGCGTTGCCTTTTTGAGCCTGTTCAAGCCATTGCAGCATGGGAGAGTGCAGCACGAACTCATCGTTCGTGCCTGCCGCGAGATTGTCCGACAACAATTTCTGCGCCTGCGGTGTCGCCCACACGATCTTGCCCTGCCTGCTGACTGCGAGCAGAAACCGTCCGGACACATCGAGCGCGGCGCGGGCGCTCTGGGTCAGCCTTGCATTGGCCAGATGAACACGAATCCGCGCCAGCATCTCCTCGATGACAATGGGTTTCGTCACGTAATCGACGCCGCCTGCTTCAAGGCCGCGCACGATGTGCTCGGTTTCCGCCAACCCGGTCATGAAGATCACCGGCACGTTGCTCAGGCCCGCCTCGCGCTTGAGACGCCGGCATGTTTCAAAACCGTCCATCCCGGGCATGACGGCGTCGAGCAGAATGATATCCGGCGTGATCTGATCGACGATCCGCATCGCGGCGGCGCCGTCCATCGCGACCATGACTGTCATGCCCGCGCCGTCGAGCGCGTCGGTCAGAAGCCGCAGCGTTTCCGGGGAATCATCGACGACGAGCGCGACGTCGCGCTTTTTGGGTTCAGTGATCATAGCTGTGCAGGGTTTTCAGGGTTGCCATGTACTGATCGAGGTCGAAGCGGTCGATCAGGGAACGCATTTGCGAAACGAAGTCGGCATGCTCAGGGTAATCGGCTCCTATTTCATCGAGCTTGACCTGGATCGCGCGAATGTAGCCCAATTGCCCAAGACCGATCAGTTCCTCGACATGCTTCACGGGCGGTCGCGAGCCACTGCTCGGCTGCCAGTGCGGGATGGTAATCTGATCGGTGTCATATTGCCATTCGATCTTGAGGAGCTGGCGGATCAACTCCAACAGCCGCGGAATGTCGATCGGCTTCATCAGATAGCCGTCGTGAAATGGCTGCGCCAGCGGCGTGCCGTGCGCCTCCAATGCGCTCGCTGAAACCATCAGGATGCGGGCATGATGATGGCCGGTCGAACGCAGCGTCTCCGCCACGGTCCATCCGTCCATGCCCGACATCGAGATGTCCAGCAGGAACAGGTCGGGCCGGCAATGCTGTGCGAGCGCGAGGCAGACGGGTCCGTCCGGCGCGCTCAGTAGGATAAAGCCCAGCGGCGTCAGCACTTCGCGTAACAGATCCCGGTGGACGGGATCGTCGTCGGTGATCAGGATGGTCTTGCGCGGACCGTGATAGCCGAAGACCGCAGCGTCGACCGGCGCAATTCGCGTCGGATTGGTGACTTCCGACAGCAGGATTTTCACCCGGAAGGTGCTGCCGGTCCCGACTGCGCTGGTCACCTGGATGTCGCCGCCCATCACGCCCGCGAGCAGTCGGCTGATCGTCAGGCCGAGACCGGTCCCGGTCTGCGGCTGTGAGACGCCCAATGCGCCGCGCTCGAACGGAGCAAAGATGCGTTCGAGGTCGGTTGCCTGAATTCCCGGGCCGGTGTCGATCACTTCAAATTCGGCGACCGGGCTGCGATAATGAACCACGAACTGCACGCTGCCGGCCTGGGTGAATTTGATGGCGTTCGACAGCAGGTTGATCAGGATCTGGCGCAGACGTTTTTCGTCGGCGAACACCACGACGGGCAGCACCGTCGGCCGTTTGAAAATGAAATCGATGCCCTTGGCCGCGGCCTGGAGACGGAACATTCCAACCAGCTGATCGAGGAATTCGCTCAAGCGAACCTCGTCCCGCGACAGGTACAGCCGGCCCGCCTCGATTTTCGAGATGTCGAGAATACCGTCGATCAGCCCTGACAGATGATCGGCGCTGCGGCGCACCACCCGCACCTGATCGCGCGGTTTGGCGAGCAGGCTGGAATCCTGTTCCAGCAATTGAGCGTAGCCGCTGATGGCGTTCAGCGGCGACCGCAGTTCGTGGCTCAATCCGACGACATATCGGCTCTTGGCGAGATTGGCCGATTCGGCGACTTCCTTGGCGCGCTGCAGCTCGGCGTCGGTGCGCTTGTGCGCGTCGATTTCCTGGATCAAGAGCGCGGTCTGCCGCCTGGTTTCCGCTTCCGCCGCGCGCCGGCTTTGCTGCGCCAGCACGAACAGCCACGCCACGACGCCGATGATGATGGTCAGTGCGAAAAACACCTTCCACAGCACGTCGGACAGCTGCAGATTGTCGGCGTGAACCGTCGCCGATGTCTGCAGATAGATCAGGCCGAGCGTCAGTCCGACCAGCCCTGCGGAAACGGCGAAGACGCCGAGATAGTGTCCGAGTTGCGAGTTGATCCGTGCGTAAATCGGCTGCGGCAGGAGTTTGCCGAGGGTTTCGGAGACCTGCGCCTGGATCCGCGCATGCGGTTTGCACAGATCGTGGCAGCGCGCGTCGAGCGAACAGCAGAGCGAGCAGATCGGGCCGGCATAGGCGGGGCACGACGCCATGTCCTCGGGCTCGAATGTATGTTCGCAGATACAGCACTGGATCGCTGCCAAATTCTGCCAGCTGCGCTTCGGCTTGCGCGCGATGTAATATTTGCCGTCGGTGGCGAATGCGATCAGCGGCGCCGTGACGAACGCCACGATCAGCGCGACGAACGGCGCCAGCGCCTTCGCCGTCGGTCCGAACAGGCCATAGAACGCGCTGATGGAGACGATGGTGGCGATACTCATGGCGCCGACGCCGACCGGATTGATGTCGTAGAGATGCGCGCGCTTGAACTCCATGTGTTGCGGGCGCAAGCCCAGCGGCTTGTTGACGACGAGATCGGAGACCAGCGCGCCCACCCAGGCGATGGCGACGTTGGAGTAGAGCGCCAGCGTCTGCTCCAGCGCCTTGTAGACGCCGATTTCCATCAGCTGCAATGCGACGACGACGTTGAAGACCAGCCAGACCACGCGGCCGGGATGGCTGTGGGTGAGGCGGGAAAAGAAATTCGACCACGCGATCGAACCGGCATAGGCGTTGGTGACGTTGATCTTCAGCTGCGAGAGGATCACGAAGGTGCCGGTCAGCGCCAGTGCGAGATCCGGTTGCGACAGCACGTAGCGAAATGCTTCGAGATACATGTGCGCGGGTTCCGCGGCATGCTCGGTGGACACGCCATGGCTCAGTGCAAAGAATGCCAGAAACGATCCGGCCAACAGCTTGAGCGCGCCGAGAATGATCCAGCCGGGGCCGGCGCTGAGCAGGGCGATCCACCACGAGGTCTTTGAGGTTCTTCGGTCGCGCGGAAGAAAGCGCAGAAAATCGACCTGCTCGCCGATTTGCGCCACCAGCGAGAACACGACCGAGGCGGCGGTGCCGAACAGCAAGAGATCGAGCTGGCCCGAGTGGTTACCGTGCTCGCCGGGAAATTTTGTCCACTCCGCAAAGGAGTGAGGATTGGCGTAAGCGATCGCCGCAAACGGCAGGATGTGAAGAATGATCCACAGCGGCTGCGTCCACAATTGAAAGCGGCTGATCAGCGTGATGCCGTGAGTGACCAGAGGAATAATGACGACGGCGCTGATGAGATAGCCGATCGGGCGCGGAATTCCGAAGCACATCTCCAGCGCGGTTGCGAGAATGACCGCTTCGATCGCAAAGAAAATGAATGTGAAGGATGCGTAGATCAGCGAGGTGATGGTCGAGCCGATATAGCCGAAGCCGGCGCCGCGGGTCAGAAGATCGATGTCGATGCCGCATTTGGCGGCGTGATAGGCGATCGGCAGACCGCAGCAGAAAATGATGACGCTGACGACCAGGATGGCCGCGGTGGCGTTGGTGACGCCGTAGTTGAGCGTGATGGTGCCGCCGATCGCCTCCAGCGCCAGGAACGAGATCGCGCCCAGCGCGGTGTTGGCGACGCGGGCGGCGGACCAGCGCCGCGCGCTCTTGGCTGTAAAGCGCAGCGCGTAATCTTCCAGCGTCTGGTTGGCAACCCATTGATTATATTGGCGCCTGACGCGGTCTATCCGCTGCCGCCCTGCCACTTTGAACTCCTCGACCCCAGCCTATCCGCTCGCAAAACCCGTCCAAAAACCTACGTCGCTATTTTGCGGTGCAATATACGCGATCTTGCGTATCTGTGCACTGCACAATTTCAGCAATCCTCCCCTGACCAAAAGCGCGTCCTCGAACCAAAATGGGGTACTCATGTCAGACGAAATCAAACGGGGTCTGCAGTCTCCGCTTCGGCGCAAACTGCTGATGGGAATGGCCGCATTGCCGGCCATATCGATGCTGTCACGCCCGTCCTTGGCGGACGTTCCGGCGACTTCCGCCGTCAACACCACGGGTCTGGCGGTGACGGACACCGAAGTGACGGTGGGAATCCTTCACTCCATCACCGGCACCATGGCGATCAGCGAAACCGGTTCGGTGGAGGCCGAAAAGCTCGCGATCGAACAGATCAACGCGGCCGGCGGCGTTCTCGGCCGCAAGATCAAGTTCGTCCAGGAGGACGGTGCGAGCGACTGGCCGACCTTCGCCGAGAAGGCGAAGAAGCTGCTCGTCAACGACAAATGCGCCGCGGTCATGGGCTGCTGGACGTCGGCCTCGCGCAAGGCGGTGCTGCCGGTGTTCGAACAGTACAACGGCATGCTTTACTACCCGACCTTCTATGAAGGCCTCGAGCAATCCAAGAACGTCATCTACACCGGCCAGGAAGCAACCCAGCAGATCATCGCCGGCCTCGACTGGGTCAACAGGACCAAGGGCTCCAAGACCTTCTATCTCCTGGGCTCCGACTACATCTGGCCGCGCACCTCGAACAAGATCGCGCGCAAACATATCGAGGGCCATCTGCAGGGCTGCAAGATCGTCGGTGAGGAATACTTCCCGCTCGGCAACACCCAGTTCAATTCGGTCATCAACAAGATCAAGCTGACCAAGCCCGATGTGATCTACGCCATCATCGTCGGCGGATCGAACGTCGCGTTCTACAAGCAGTTGAAGGCGGCCGGCATCGACCTGTCGAAGCAGACGCTGCTCACCATCTCGGTGACCGAAGACGAAATCGACGGCATCGGCGGCGAAAACATCGCGGGCGCCTTTGCCTGCATGAAGTACTTCCAGTCCCTCGACAATCCCAACAACAAGGCCTTCGTGCCGGCGTTCAAGAAGATGTGGGGCGAGAAGACCGTGATCGGCGACGTGACGCAGGCGGCCTATCTCGGCCCGTGGCTGTGGAAGTTGACCGCCGAGAAGGCCGGCAGCTTCGACATCGACAAGATCGCCGCCGCCTCGCCGGGGGTCGAGTTCAAGGGTGCGCCGGAAGGCTACGTCCGCATCCATGAAAATCATCACCTCTGGTCGAAGACGCGCGTCGGCAGGGCCAAGGTCGATGGCCAATATGAGCTGGTTTATGAGACCGCCGACCTGGTCGAGCCGAATCCGTTCCCCAAGGGCTATCAGTGAGACCACGCGTTTCCCTGCGCTTTCGCCCGTAAGCACACTTCCCGGCGTGGACCGATCGGTCCACGCCCGTAACCACCGCGCCCGCGAATCCTTATCGCGGTGCGGGCCTACCCGACGACGGAGGACGGATCGATGTTCGGCGATTATTCGATTGGCGATCTCGGCGCAATTTTCGCGATGCAGGGTTTCGCGGGCCTGATTTTGTTTTCCGTCTACGTGCTGATGGCGCTCGGGCTTGCCATCATCTTCGGCCAGATGGGCGTCATCAACATGGCGCATGGCGAGTTCATGATTCTCGGCGCCTACGTCACCTGGATGACGTCGAACGCCTTTCAGCAATACCTGCCCTCGCTGTTCAGCGGATATTTCTTCATTGCGATGATTCTGGCGTTCATCGCCTCAGGCTCGCTTGGCATATTGGTCGAGTGGGCGCTGATTCGGCGCCTTTACAAGCGCCCCCTCGATACGCTGCTTGCGACCTGGGGATTAAGTCTCATTCTCCAGCAGGCCTATCGTTCCGTCTTCGGTGCGCGTGAAGTCGGCGTCGAACTGCCGGAATGGATGATGGGTTCGTGGCAAGCCACCGACGCCATCCAGATCCCGATCAACGGCATGTTTGTGATGTGCCTCACCTTGCTGATCACGCTCTGCGTCGCCTACATCATGTATAGATCGCGCTGGGGCAGGCAAGTCCGCGCCGTGATGCAGAACCGCGTCATGGCCGGCGCCGTCGGCATCAACACCGAAAAAGTCGACCGCTACACCTTCGGCCTCGGCTGCGGCATCGCCGGCATCGCCGGCTCCGCCTTCACCATGATCGGCTCGACCAGTCCGACCGCGGGCCAGCTCTACATCGTCGATACGTTCCTCGTCGTGGTGTTCGGCGGCGCCGCGAGCCTGCTCGGCACCATCGCGTCCGCCTTCACCATTTCGCAGGCGCAGTCGACCATGGAATTCTTCATGTCGGGATCGATGGCCAAGGTTCTGACGCTGCTGGCGATCGTCGCGATCCTGATGATGCGTCCGCAGGGCCTGTTCGCACTCAAGGTTCGGAAATAGGCGAAGTCCGCAAATAAGAAAGTCAAGACCATGATGGACAACACGCGCTTTCTCAATCGCACCGAAGTCTTGGGAATCCTGGCTCTCGCCCTTCTGCTCGTGGTGATCCTGCCGCTCAGCCTCGACGTCTTCAGGCTCAATCTGGTCGCGAAGTACCTGACCTATGCCTTCGTCGCGATCGGTCTGGTGCTGTGCTGGGGATTTGGCGGAATTTTAAGTCTCGGGCAGGGCGTGTTCTTCGGGCTCGGCGGTTACGCCATGGCGATGTACCTCAAGCTTGAGGCATCGAGCGTCGAGAATACCAAGATTCAGTCGACACCCGGCATTCCCGATTTCATGGACTGGAATCAGATCACCCAGCTGCCGTTCTTCTGGAAGCCATTTCACAGCCTCAGCTTTACGATCCTCGCGATTCTCATCGTGCCGGCGTTCTTCGCCTTCCTGATTGGGGCTGCGATGTTCAAGCGGCGGGTCGGCGGCGTGTACTTCGCCATCATCACCCAGGCCGTCGCCGCGATCCTGACCATCCTGATCGTCGGTCAGCAGGGCTATACCGGTGGCATCAACGGTATCACCGACCTGCGCACGCTGAAGGGCTGGGACATCAGGCCCGACCACGCCAAATTCCTGCTGTATTTCTTTGAAGTCGCCTGCCTGTTCGGCTGCATCCTGCTGGCGCAGTTCGTCCGCCACTCGAAGCTCGGCCGCATCCTGGTCGCCATGCGCGACAAGGAGGACCGCGTCCGCTTCTCCGGCTACAGCGTCGCCAACTTCAAGATCTTCGCATTCACTCTCGCGGCGATGTTCGCCGCGATCGGCGGCGCCATGTTCACCCTCCAGGTAGGCTTCATGTCGCCGTCCTTTGTCGGCATCACCCCCTCGATCGAAATGGTGATCTACACCGCCGTCGGCGGACGGCTGTCGATCTTCGGCGCGGTCTACGGCACGCTGCTGGTCAATTTCGCCAAGACCAGCCTTTCGGAATCCTTTCCGCAACTGTGGCTGTTCGGTCTCGGCTCACTCTTCATCGCTGTGGTGCTCGCCTTCCCCAACGGTCTTGCGGGTATCTGGCGCGATCACCTTCAGCCCCGCATCGACCGGCTGCTGGCCTCGCGCAAATCGAAACCCGGCAACGGCTGGTCCGACAGTTCCGTTGCCGACGGCGCCCCGGCGGAGTGAGGAGAAAGCCATGCTCATAGGTCACCAGCCCAAGGATTTTCTGCTCGCGGTCGAAGCGCTCACGGTCTCGTTCGACGGCTTCAAGGCGGTCAATGACCTGTCGTTCTATGTCGATGAAAACGAAATTCGCGTCATTATCGGCCCCAACGGGGCCGGCAAGACCACGGTGCTCGACCTGATCTGCGGAAAGACCAAGGCGACCTCCGGTTCGATCCAGTTTCGCAGCCAGGAACTGACCAAGATGAAGGAGAACCAGATCGTGCAGGCCGGGGTCGGCCGCAAGTTTCAGACGCCGTCGATCTATGACGATCTGACGGTGTTCGAAAATCTGGAAATCTCCTATCCGCGCGGCCGCACCGTGTTCGGCGCGCTCGCCTTCAAGCGCGACGCCGCAGTGCGCGACCGGGTCGAGGAAGTCGCCGAGCTGATCTTCCTGAAAGACCGGCTCAACATGAACGCAGACCTTCTCAGCCACGGCCAGAAGCAATGGCTCGAGATCGGCATGCTGCTGATTCAGGATCCGGACCTGCTGATGCTCGACGAGCCGGTGGCCGGCATGAGCGTCAGCGAGCGGGTCAAGACCGCCGAACTGCTTAACCGCATCATCAAGGACCGCTCGGTGCTGGTGATCGAGCACGACATGAAATTCGTCGAGGACATCGCCCACAAGGTCACGGTTCTGCATCAGGGCCAGATCCTGTCGGAAGGCTCGATGGAGCACGTCAAGAACGATCCCAAAGTCATCGAAGTCTATCTCGGGCACTAGAGCATGATCGGGGAAAGTGGAGTCCGGTTTTCGGACAAGATCATGCTCAGCGAAAGACAAGGAGCAGTCTAATGCTGGCTATCTCGGATCTTCATGTCGCCTACGGCCAGAGCGAAGTGCTGCATGGCCTTAACGTGTCGGTGGCGCCCAACGAGATCGTCGCGATCATGGGCCGCAACGGCATGGGCAAGACCACGCTGATGAAGTCGCTGATGGGGATCGTGCCGACCAAGAGCGGCTCGCTGACGATGGAAGGCGCCGAGCTCGCTACCTTGAAGAGCTATGAACGCGTAGCGAAGGGGCTCGCCTACGTGCCGCAGGGTCGCATGATCTTTTCCACCATGACGGTGAAGGAGAACATCGAGACCGGCCTCGTCGCGTCGGGCGAGACCGAGGTGCCCGGCGATATCTACGAGCTGTTTCCGGTGCTGCTGGAAATGAACGGCCGCCGCGGCGGCAATCTGTCCGGCGGCCAGCAGCAGCAGCTCGCGATCGCACGCGCGCTCGCCACCAAGCCCAAGGTGCTGTTGCTGGATGAGCCGACCGAGGGCATCCAGCCCTCGATCATCCGCGAGATGGCGCGGACGCTGAAACGCATTCGCGACGAGCGCGGATTGTCGATCGTGGTGTCCGAGCAGGTCCTGAGCTTCGCGCTCGACATCGCCGATCGCGTGCTCGTCATCGAGAACGGCGAGATCGTGCGCGACGAGGCGCGCGAGGGCGTCGATGCCGCGCAGATCTCGAAGTATTTGTCAGTCTAAAACGTACCGTAGCTTGCAAACAGGGGAGCTTTCGATGCAAGAGACACTGATCAAGGTCGATCCCAGGAAGTC
>OCZT010001792.1_pt1 | contig 22300 bp, 17 predicted proteins | sample 1539031 | NCBI WGS metagenome assembly OCZT01 (sample SAMEA3539308, study PRJEB22396) | soil metagenome | biome: tundra; feature: field; material: soil | place: USA | collected 2010-05 | depth 0.15 m | reverse complement strand
CGCGGCTGAAAAAGAAAGACCGCCTCGCTGCGGTCTCTGCGAAAATCCGAACCCTTGAAATAGAAAAGCCCCAGGCTTTCGCCCGGGGCTTCGGTTTATCTCGCGGGCTTGCTGATCAGTACTTGGCGAGGATCGGCGTACCCCAGTCGAACTTGTAGTTGACGCCGGCTTTGACGACGCTCACGCGCTGGCGGATGTCGGCGAATCCGGCGTCGCCGTCAGGGTCCGTGAACAGCGTGTGCTTGGTGCCAAAGTCCATATAGTTGTACTCGATCTTCGCCGACCAGTTGCGCGTGAGGGCGTATTCAAGCCCGACGCCGACCGTCCAGCCGAGGTTGGTCGACGCTGCGTTGTAGGGGCCTTCGCATTCATCAACCAGTTCGAGGCCTTCCGTCGGGTTGTGAGGCGGAACCGGCGTGCAAGACGGGCTGAAGCTGTATTTGTCGTGAACCCAGGCGGCGCCGCCTTTTGCGTAGAGCAGGGCGTGATCAAAGCTGTACCCGACGCGACCCGTGAGGGTCGCAAACCAGTCGGCCCTTGCGGTCCCCGTTCCCGGGTCGGTTGGGGTCCCCGTGAGGCCGCCGTTCACATTCGCCCAACTGAAGTCGCCCTCGATTCCGAGGACGAGCCAGCTGTTGGCCTGGTAATTGTACCCGGCCTGGACGCCGCCCAGGAATCCGCTGACATTGCCGCTAGCGACCTCTTTCCCAACTTGCGAGGGATCGAAAATGTCCTTGGTGCCCCAGCCGCCGCCGATATGTCCGCCGACGTAGAAGCCAGTCCAGTCGATGAACGGCGCCACCGGTGCCGCCTTGTAGACCGGTCCCCGTGGATTCGATCGAATTGTGGTACCCCTCCGCAACGTCCATGCATATTGCGATGGATCAGTTCCACGATGAATTTCGGTAGGTGTGACGAATCGGCAACTTTTGGTTTAGCCACCCTCCGCTGGAGCCCTCAGGATAACGGCGGTGTGTGCGGCAAGCCTTGAAGGGGCTACTCCGCCGGATTGGCTTCCGGCGGCGGCGGGGCCGCGGTTGGCGGCGCAGCGGCGGCGGCAGCCTTGGCGGTGGCGGCCTTCTTCTCCACCACGCGCACGGCGATGATCGAGCCTTCATACAGCGCCAGCAGGGGGATCGCGAGCGAAGCCTGGCTGAGCACGTCGGGCGGCGTCAGCACGGCGGCGATGATGAAGGCGACCACGATGAAATAGCGGCGCTTCTCGCGCAGCTGCTTCGAGGTGATGATGCCGATCCGTCCCAGCAGCGTCAGGATCACCGGCAGCTGGAACGCGACCCCGAACGCGAAAATCAGCGACATCATCAGCGACAGATATTCGCCGACCTTCGGCAGCAACTGGATTTGCGCGGTCTCAGCACCACCGGCCTGCTGCATGCCGAGCGAGAACCGCACCAGCATCGGCAGCACCACGAAATAGACCAGCATCGATCCCAGCACGAAGAAAACCGGCGTCGCGATCAGATAAGGCAGGAACGCGCCGCGCTCGTGCTTGTAGAGGCCGGGCGCCACGAATTTGTAGATTTGCGCCGCCACAATCGGGAACGAGATGAAACCGGCGCCGAACATCGCCAGCTTCAACTGGGTCAGGAAATATTCCAAAAGCGCGGTGTAGATGAACTTCGAGTTTTCCGGGCCGGCGACCCAGACGAATGGCCACACCAGCACGTTGTAGATCTGCTTGGCGAAGAAGAAGCAGAAGATGAAGGCCACGCCGAACGCGAGCAGCGCCTTGATCAGCCGCGAGCGCAGCTCGATCAAATGGTCCATCAGCGGCGCTTTGCTGGCCTCGATGTCCTCGGCGCTCATGACGCTTTGGCATCCTTGAGGGCATCAGGGGCTGCGGGCGCGACGTCCTGCGGATCGGGCTGAGCCTGAATTTCCTTCGTGATCGCCAGCGGCTGCGATGCAAGCGCGTGGGCGTCGGCCTCGGTGAAGATTTCCGGGATCGGCGCCTCCGGGGTGGTCGGAATCACCGGCAGGTCGACTGCCGCCGCGTCGATATTCGACGTCGCCGGCGTGTCGGTCGCCGGCTTGTCGGCGTCATCGATCCGCAGCGCGCTGCTGACGTCCTTCTCCAGCGAGGTCATCAGATTGCCGCTGGTGAAGCCGGTCGCGGCTTCCTTGACTTCGTCGAAGCTCTTTTTGAGGTCGGCCATTTCGGCCTCGCGCATCGCTTCCTGGAACTGGCCCTGGAATTCGGCGGCCATCTTGCGCGCCTTGCCCATCCATTGCCCAACCATGCGCAGCACGCCCGGCAGCTCTTTCGGGCCGATGGCGATCAGCGCGACGACCGCGATGACGACCAGTTCACTCCACCCGATGTCGAACATGAAAAATTCCGCTCACGCGAGGCCATTCACCCCAATGCTTGCAAACCAAGATTTGGGCCGCCCGCGTCTCCCTCAACCGGTCTTGCCGCGCGCCTGTCGCAATATCAGCGCGCTGCGACGGGTTTGCCGCAAACATGCCGCAAGATGTTCAGACAGCCTTGCTGCCGACATCCGACCGCGCCGCCGTGGTCGGCGTGGCGTTATGATCGATGGTCTTCACGGGCTCGGGCTTTTCCGCAGTCTTCTCATCGTCCTGCATGCCCTTCTTGAAGGCCTTGATGCCCTGCGCGACGTCGCCCATCAGGTCCGAAATCTTGCCCCGGCCGAACAACAGCAGGACGACTGCGATCACGACGATCCAGTGCCAAATGCTAAGCGAACCCATCCTGCAACCCTCCAAACACGCGACCGGCGACCCAGCCTAATCTTTAACGGAAACTAGGCGCAGGAGGTGTCAAAAACAAGGACTTAGGCCGCGTCAAATCGCTGTTAACACGCTACCGTTAACCGGCGTCGGCAGATCGGTCGCAGGCTGCCGTTACCGACGCGGATTAGCTTTCGCCCGGGGTTTCCGGCTCCACGGCAGGCGCCAATGCGAGTTCCAAATCGCCAATCTCCAGCGGATCCTCGTCATCGCGCAAGGCCGGGTCATCCGACGGCGTGGGAACGCCGAAGCCGGAAGGCAGCCGTGAATCCAGCAGTCCCGTACCTTTCAGTTCCTCAAGGCCCGGCAGATCGCCGAGCGCTTCCAGGCTGAACTGCGACAGGAAGGCTTCCGTGGTTCCGAAGGTCAGCGGACGGCCCGGCGTCTTGCGACGGCCGCGCGGGCGAATCCACCCGGTTTCCAGCAAGACATCCAGCGTCCCCTTGGAGGTGATCACACCGCGGATTTCCTCGATCTCCGCGCGCGTGACCGGCTGATGATAGGCGATGATCGCCAGCATCTCGATCGCCGCGCGCGACAGCCGCCGGGTCTCGGTGCTCTCCCGCGTCATCAGCCAGGACAGATCGCCGGCGGTGCGGAAGGTCCATTTGTTGGCGACGCGAACCAGATTGACGCCGCGCGAGGCGTAATCCGCCTGCAGTTGCGCCAAGGCCACCTTGATGTCGACGCCGTCGGGCATCCGCTTTGCAAGCGTGGCCTGATCGAGCGGCTCGGTGGAGGCGAACAGCAGCGCTTCCAGCAGCCGCAATTCCTCGGGCCGCGCTTCCGGCTCTACCGAACGCTCCTCGGCATCGGCTTTGCGTTTTTCCGCCAGGCTTGCCATGGCTCGGTCTCCTTCTTCCACTTACTCGGCCGGCAGATCCGGCGCGGTCATCGCGTCGGATGCTGGTTGCGGCGGACGCTTTCGAAAATACAGCGGCGCGAACGCCTCTTTCTGATGCAGTTCCACCTCGCCTTCCCTGACCAGTTCCAGCGCCGCTGCAAAGCTGGACGCAAAAACGGTGGCTTTTTGCGAGGGATCGACGACGTAATTCATCAGGTATTCGTCGAGGCGGCTCCAGTCCTCGGCCATTCCGACCAGGCGTTCGAGCGACGCTCTCGCCTCGCTCAGCGACCACACCGTGCGCTTCGCCAGATGCACCGTGGCCAGCACCCGCTGCTGGCGCTGTGCGGCATAGGCGGTGAGCAGGTCGAACAGGGTTGCGGTGAACCTCGGATGCCTGATCTCTGCGATGGATTCCGGATTGCCGCGCGGAAAAATGTCGCGCTGCAATTGCGGGCGGTTCATCAGCCGGTTCGACGCTTCGCGAATAGCCTCGAGCCGGCGCAGCCGGTTGGCCAGCGCGGTCGCCATCTCTTCGGCGCTGGGTCCGTCCGCGGTGACGGGTTCGGGCAGCAGCAGCCGCGATTTCAGAAACGCCAGCCATGCCGCCATCACCAGATAGTCGGCGGCAAGCTCGAGACGGATCTTTCGAGCGGCCTCGATGAACACCAGGTACTGGTTGGCCAGCGCCAGAATGGAAATCTTGGCGAGATCGACCTTCTGCTGCCGGGCCAGCGCCAGCAGCAGGTCGAGCGGGCCCTCATAGCCTTCGACGTCGACGACCAGCGAAGGCTCGTCGTCCGCGAATTCGGCGGGCCGTCCGGTTTCAAATGATAAGATTTCCGCGCTCATGCGCCTGCCGTTCCTGCCCGATTAATCAACGCATCCAGTTCAGCCCGCGCCGCCGGCCGATCGAAGGCTTGCGGAGCCTTCCGTGACGCCAGCGCCCGTTTGGCACGTTGCAGCGCGTTGCCTGACAATTGTGGCGTCTCACGCGCGACCTCGCGCATTTCCTCGAGCTTGCCGTTGCAATGCAGAACCATGTCGCAGCCGGCGGCAAAAACGGCTCGGGTCCGCTCGGCGATCGATCCCGCCAGCGCGTTCATGGACACATCGTCACTCATCAACAAACCCTGGAACCCGATCACGCCGCGAATCACCTGTTCGATGATTGTCGCAGAAGTCGTCGCCGGATGGGCGGGATCCAGTGCGCTAAACACAACATGTGCGGTCATGGCCATCGGCAGGTCCGCCAACGGCTGAAAGGCGGCGAAATCGGTCCGTTCCAGCTCCGCTTTGGACGTATCGACGACCGGAAGCTTCAAATGGGTGTCCGCGGTCGCCCGCCCATGCCCGGGAATGTGCTTGAGCACCGGCAAAATACCGCCCTGCTCGAGCCCCTCGGTCACGGCGCGAGCGATCGCCGCGACCTTGCCCGGCTCGGTTCCATAGGCCCGGTCGCCGATCACCGCATCGGCGCCGGCAACGGGCACATCGGCCAGCGGCAGGCAATCAACGGTAACACCTGTTTCGGTGAGGTCTGCCGCGATCAGCCTCGCGCTCAACCGCGCCGCCGACAGGCCGAGCGCGCGATCGATGTCGTAAAGCCTGCCAAACACAGCGCCCGGCGGATAGGCCGGCCAGTTCGGCGGGCCGAAGCGCTGGACCCGGCCCCCCTCTTGGTCGATCAGGACCGGTGCATCCGGCTCGCCGAGTTCCTTGCGTAATTCGCTAATAAGCAGGATTACCTGCGCAGGTGTCTCAATATTCCGCTTGAACAGAATAAATCCCCACGGCCGTTCCAAACGGATGAATTCGCGCTCCGCGGCGCTGAGCTCCGGTCCGGATACGCCTGTGATGAATGCGCGCGTGTTCATGGCGCCGATTAGCCCGCAGGCGACCTAAGGGTCAAGGAAACGGCGGTTAATTCCTTTGGACGACGCACTGCCCGCCGGCAGTTTTCAGGCTGCCGCAGAACTGCGACGCCTCCTCGGGCGACCCGAACGGACCTACCATGGCGCGGTAGTAGATGCCCTTGTCGCCGAGGTCGGCGCGTTTGATTACCGGCGCGTGCGATCCCAGCACGGTCGGGAACTTGCCCTGCAGGGCCCGGTAGGAGGCCTGGGCGTCGGCCTCGTTCCGTTGCGAGGAGACCTGAACCAGGTATCCGCCGCCGCTTCCAGCGCTGCTGGGCGCGGTTTGTACCGGGTTGGTCGCAGCGACCCGGGTGCGCGTATCCGCGGCAGGCGCCGGCTGAGCGCCCTGCGGCACCAGCGACAGCGGTGCATTGGCGCTCGCGTTAGCAGCCGATGGTGGACTTCGCGGGGCGGCCGGTGACGGCGTCGCAGCGGCGTGCGCGGCTGGTGCTGGTTTTGCCAGCGGGGGCGGCGCCGACGTCACCGGCATCGCCGCGCCGTCGGGCTGGTCGCCCCGGACGGCAAGGGTCCTGATCTTTCGCGGCTCATTGTTCGGCAGCGTGCCGTTCGCGGCGCTTGCCGGCGGAGCAGCCGCTGGAGCCACGCTCGCCACGGACGGCGGATTCGCATTCTGGTTCAGCGCCGGAAACACCACGCGCGCGCCGGACTTGGTAGTGACGTCCACAGGCGCTTCCTCGCGCGGAACGATTTTCTCGGTGCCATCGCCTGCCGCCAAGCGGTCCGGCACCTTGCCAGCCCCGTCGGCGGGCGCCGGCACGATTTTGGTCGGACCTGCGTCGGCCTTGATGATCGGCGGCTCGCCACTGCGGGCCGATCCCACATAGGTGCGATAGGCAAACGCTGCGCCCGTCCCCACCACCGCCAGCGCAAGAACGACAACAACGGTGACCATGCCGCCGCGGCGCTTCTGCACCTGGTCCTCGGCGCCATCGCCATAACTGTCCTGATAACCGTAGGGATCATCCGGATAGGCCGGATCGTGCTGCGATTCCTGTGCGCCAGGATCAAGCTGGCCATACAGCGCATCGTCATAGCGCGACGGATCGGGCTCCCGATCGGCGTCACCAAGCTGCGGAACCTCTTGATAGTGCGGCTCAGGTGCGGCGTGCGCCGCCGCATAACGCTGCAGCGGATGGACCGCACTTGGATAATCCTGCTGCGGGACTTCCTGCCGGGTAGCGCGCTGCATCCAGGGCGGCGGGCCGGCGGGCGGGCCATCATCTGTGGCTGCCGGGGGCTGGTACTGATTACGCTCGCCGCTGCGCGGTTGAACCGGCTGATTGGCCCGGCCCATTGCGAACGAATCGGTCTGACCGATCAGCCGCGCGAGCTCGGCCAGCGGATCGCTCTCGCCTTTTGCAGGCGCGCGCGGATCACCGCCGCGATCATAGTCGCCGTCGGCTGGAAAAGGCCTGTCCTGATATCGATCAGCCATCGTGATGATGCGTCCCCTTCGGGAAAGCCGCCAACCCGCTCTTACAAACGAACTGGCCCCTGCCTGATGCCCTCACAGATCCCCATGTGAGTGGCGTTCGCCCCTTGCCTACCGCATCTCGTCCGGAGCGTGGACGCCGAGAATGGCGAGCCCAGATGCCAGAACCGAGACGACGCCCTGGACCAAAGCCAGCCGCGCCTTTGTGATCTCTGCATCATTATTGATAATGAAGCGTAAATAGGGCAAATCGCGCCCCCGCGTCCAAAGCGCATGAAATTCGCTGGCTAAATCATAGAGGTAAAAAGCGATTCGGTGCGGCTCGTGGGCCACCGCCGCAGCCTCGATCATTCGGGGATAGAGCGCCAGCCGCCGCAGCAGGTCCAGTTCCGCGGGGTCGGTCAGCCGCTCCACCGCGGCACCCCCGAGGAAGGCCGCCCGTGCGACCGCCTCCTCCGGCAGGTCCGGGACCACTTCCCGCGCATTACGGAACACCGAGTGACCTCGGGCGTGGCCGTACTGCACGTAGAATACCGGGTTCTCCTTGGATTGTTCGATCACCTTGGCAAGGTCGAAATCCAGCACCGCGTCGTTCTTGCGGAACAGCATCATGAAGCGCACCGCGTCGGAGCCGACCTCGTCGACGACCTCGCGCAGCGTGACAAAATCGCCGGAGCGTTTCGACATTTTCACCGGCTCGCCATTGCGCAGCAGCCTGACGAGCTGCACGACCTTCACATCCAGCGTGGCCTTGCCCGCGGTGACGGCCTTGATCGCTGCCTGCATGCGTTTGATATAGCCGCCGTGATCGGCGCCAAAAACATCGATGAGGTTGCTAAAGCCGCGGTCGAACTTGTTTTTGTGATTGGCGATATCGGAGGCGAAATAGGTGTAACCGCCGTCGGACTTCTTCAGCGGACGATCGACGTCGTCGCCATAGGCGGTGGCGCGAAACAGCGTCTGCTCGCGATCCTCATAATCTTCGACCGGCGCTCCCTTGGGGGGCTGCAGGCGGCCCTGGTAGACGTCGCCCTTGGCTCGCAAAAACTCGATGGTTGCAGCGACCTGATCGGTAGCGCCGTCGATCAGCGAACGCTCCGAAAAGAAGACGTCGTGCTTGATATGGAGCGCGGCGAGATCGCCCTTGATCTCTTCCAGCATCATCGCGATCGCCTTGGTCCGCGCGATCGGAAGCCAGCGCTCCTCGGGCATCTGATTCAGGGCGCCACCATATTCAGCGGCCAGCGCCTGCCCCACCGGCTTCAGATAGTCGCCGGGATAAAGCCCTTCCGGAATTGCGCCGATGTTCTCGCCGAGCGCCTCGCGGTAGCGCAGGAAAGCCGAGCGCGCCAGCACATCGACCTGAGCGCCTGCGTCATTGATGTAATATTCGCGGGTCACATCGTAGCCCGCAAATATCAGCAGGCTTACCAGCGCATCGCCGAACACCGCACCCCGGCAATGGCCGACATGCATCGGCCCGGTGGGATTGGCGGAAACGTATTCGACGTTGACCTTCTCGGCAGCGCCCATCGCGCTTCGCCCGTAAGAATCGCCCTCGCGCAGCACCGTACGCAGCGCGTCCGACCATGCCGACGCCTTCAAGGTGAGATTGATGAAGCCGGGACCGGCGACGTCGACGGACACAATCAAATCGTCGGCGCGCAGCCTGGCGGCGATCTGTTCGGCGAGATCGCGCGGCTTGGACCCGGCCTCCTTCGCCAGCACCATCGCGGCATTGGTCGCCATATCGCCATGTGCAGGGTCGCGCGGCGGCTCGATCACGACGCGCGACAGGTCGATGCCCGCGGGCCATCCGCCTTCCGCCGCGAGCGCGCCGCAAACCGCATGCACGCGCGCAAGCACATTGGCGAAAAGATGCTGCGGTGAAGCTTTATCGACCATGGGCGTGACTGGGACCGGAGATTGCGCCGCGCGTGCGGCTTAGGCCGCCGCCTAACGCAAATCCGGGGTCGAGTCAAAAAGCCTCTGATGTTCCGTCAGTGCGAAGCGGTCGGTCATCCCGGCGATGAAGTTGCCGATCCGCCGTGCGCGCGCGGTTTCGGTCTCGGTGTCCCCGCCATCCGGAGGCAGCCATTCGGTCGGCAGATCGCCCGGCGTCCTCTGATAGCGCGCGAACAGGTCGAACAGGATCGATTCCGCATCGCCCATCACACGCATGACGCGCGGATGGCGGTACATTCGCTGCTTCAGGAACGACTTGATCTCAGCCTCCGCTTGCGCCACCCCGGCAGGAAACGCGATCAGCACGTCACCATGGTTGCGGACATCGTCGACCGATTTTGGCGCGGCTGCTTCCAGACGCCTGCGCGCTTCCGAGACGACCGCCCCGATCAGATACGAAATCAGCTCGCGCACCAGTTCCGCGCCGCGCCTGTCGTCATCGAGACCAGGATAATGCTTCGCGATATCCGCGATCATCGCCGCGGCGAGCGGCATGACCTTGAGATCGTCGACGCTGAACAGACCGGCCCTCAGGCCATCGTCGATATCGTGGGCATCGTAGGCAATGTCGTCGGCTATCGCCGCGACCTGCGCCTCCAGCGACGCAAAGCTCCATAGTTCCAGATCGTATGTCCTGATGTAATCGGATATCCCTGAGGGAACGCCGTGGTCGCGGTAACGTCCGATCGGTGCCCCGCTGCGTTCGGTCAGCGGGCCGTTGTGCTTGACGACACCCTCCAGCGATTCCCAGGTCAGGTTGAGCCCGTCGAAATCGGGATAGCGATGCTCCAGCGATGTCACGACGCGCAGGGTCTGTGCGTTGTGATCGAACCCGCCATGGGCTTGCAGACAGACATCGAGGGCGCGCTCGCCGGCGTGGCCGAACGGCGGATGGCCGAGGTCGTGTGCCAGCGCCAGCGTTTCCGTGAGATCCTCATCGAGACCGAGCTGCCGGGCCAGCGCGCGGGCGATCTGCGCCACTTCGAGGGTGTGGGTCAGCCGGGTGCGGTAATGATCGCCTTCGTGGAACACGAATACCTGGGTTTTGTACTTCAGGCGGCGAAAGGCGGTGGAATGAATCACGCGGTCGCAATCGCGCCGGAACGGGCTGCGGGTCTTGCTCGGGGGCTCGGCGAACAGCCGTCCGCGGCTGCGGTCGGGGTCGCAACCATAGGCCGAACGAGGAGCAGCCATTCCGACCGACACGGTGTAATAATCCCCCTAAAGGTTTGATTCCGGCGCCTGGCGCACTTAACTATGCCTTGCGGCGCAGACAATTCAAATGACTTGAAGAACCCGCAGGGATTACGGAGCTACGTCATGACAGCAGCCAGCGTCACCATCAGCGAGCGGGCGGCCCGCCGGATCGGGGAAATCCTCAAGACCGAGGGCGACGGCGCCATGCTGCGCATCAGCGTCGAGGGCGGCGGCTGCTCCGGCTTTCAATACAAGTTCGACGTCGAGCGCGCCCAGGCTGAAGATGACCTTGTGATCGCGCGCGACAGTGCAGTGGTGCTGGTCGATCCCGCCTCCGTGCCGTTTCTGGCCGGATCCGAGGTCGATTTCGTCGACGACCTGATCGGCGCGTCGTTCCGCGTGGTCAATCCCAACGCCACCGCATCCTGCGGCTGCGGCACCAGTTTTTCGATCTGAGCACTTTGGGCTAACTTGATCGGGGTGTCTCGGCCGAGACCGTCCCTTGGTGCGCTATGCGACCTCCACGAGATCTGCCTCGAACTCCCGGCGCATTTTGCGATAGGCCGCGTCCAGCCGGTCGACCGCATTCCGGAACTCGTCGGCGCTGATGCCTGCCGCCCGCTGTTCGATCAACCTTGCGATATCAGACACCTCGCGGGCGCCGAGGGTTCCGGCCGATCCTTTCAGCGCATGGGCCTCGATCTCGATCAACTGCCGGTCGTTGCCTTCCGTGAATTGCCGGAACAGCGCGAGGCGTGCTTCGGTCCCGCGTGCAAACACCGCGAAAGTCTCCTGCACGCCGTCTTCGCCGATCGCGGCGGTAAGGTGCGCCAGCGCCGTCCGGTCGAGGCAAACAGGTACGGCCATTGCTGCCGGTTCCGCCGGCAACGCCGCGGCCGGGATTGCCACGCGACCGATTGCCCGCAGCATCGCAGCGACCATCGCCTGCTTGCGCAGCGGCTTGGCGAGGAAGTCGGACATGCCGGCATCACGGCATAGCTTGATATCTTCGGCGAATGCATTTGCGGTCAGAGCAATGATGGGCAGTACCGCGAAGCGGCCGCCACGGGCGCGGATCGCCCTAGTTGCCGCAAGGCCATCCATTTCCGGCATCCGCACATCCATCAGCACCAGGTCGTAATCGGCCTCCGATGCGGCCTGCACCGCCTGCACCCCATCGGTCGCGATCCGCGTCTCCGTGGTGAACTCCTGCAACATCTTCACGACCACCATCCGGTTGGTGGCGTCATCCTCCGCGATCAACACCCGCAGCGGACGGCCGAGCTCGGCGATGCGGGCCTTCAAGTCGTCCGCCCCGACACGGTCGGTGCGTTGGTCCAGCACCACCTTGTCGCTCCATGGCAACGTCAGGCTGAATCGGAACGTCGTGCCCTCGGCCGGTACCGAGCTGACGCCGATCGTCCCGCCCATCTGCTCGACGATGCGCCGGCTGATGGCAAGGCCAAGGCCGGTGCCGCCGAAACGGCGATTGATCGAGACGTCGGCCTGGGCAAAGTCCGTGAACAGCCGGCCGACACGATCCGGCGGGATGCCGATCCCGGTGTCGGTCACCTGCCATTCCACGGTGGCGCGGCTGTCGTCGCGCGATGTGCAGGCAACCGCGATCGTCAGGCCGCCGCGCTCGCTAAATTTGACGGCGTTGGAGACGAGATTGAGCAACACCTGACGGATCCGCGCCACGTCTCCGTTCAAGGCGGACGGAAGTTTCGGATCGACTTTGACCTTAACCGCCAGTCCCTTGTTTTTTGCGCTGGTTCCGATGATCGAGGCAACGGCGTCCACCAGCGCGGCCGGCGAAAAATCGATCGTCTCGAACTCGAATCGGCCCGCTTCGAGTTTCGAGAGGTCCAGAATGTCGTTGAGGATCCGCTGCAGATTGTCGCCGGATTCCCGGATGGTGGCCACCGCGTGATGCTGTTCCGGATCCAGCTTCGTCTCCAGCAGCATGCTTGCCAAACCGAGTACGCCATTCATCGGCGTGCGGATCTCGTGGCTCATCATGGCGAGAAAGCCCGATTTCGCCCTATTCTCCGCCTCGGCCTGCTCCGCCCGCCAGCGTTCGCTGACGTCGCGGCCGAAGCCCCGGTACCCGGCGAAATTGCCGTCATGGTCGAATGTCGGCTTTGCCGTTAACGCCCAAAGACGGGCCTGACCGCCGGCGACGACATGAACGATGATCTCGTGCAGCGGCTCGTGCTTTTCCATCAGCGCGACAATACCGGCTACCGCCGGCCCGTCGGAGGGACAAAGCATCTCGAGCGTTTTGCTGAAGCATGCGCCCTGCAGCAACGGAAGCGGAATTTGCGCGACTTCAGCGAACCGCTCCGGGACGTGAATCAACCGCCCCTGTGGGTCGGTCTGCCAAAGCCAATCGCTGGCGTTTTCCTGAAATTCCTTGAGCAGCAGCGAGATAGTCTCGGTCTGACGTTCGAGCTGCAACTGCGCCCGCAAATTGTCGAAAAACAGTTTGCCGTTCGATACCACGTTGCGGGAGATGAAGACGGCGTAAATCAGCAGGAAAATCGCCGCGACGACGAAGGCGTCGACCCGGCAAAGCAGCAGAGCTACCGCGGACGCGGAGGCCATTGTCCATGTGTATACCAGTCCTGCCTTGGGCACCGTCGAGAGCGCGAACCCGCCTGCCGAGATCATTCCCGCCATCAGGCAGGCGACGATCAATTGATACGTCGGCCCGATCACGGGAAGCAGCACCACCGGCATCGCTCCCCAGGTCAGGGCGAGGACAAATGCCTGAACCGTCATCCGTCTTGTTGCGTTCCGCGACGCTTCAGTCGGGGGATGGCGGCGCGATCGTGCCCACGACCGCGTCGCCATGGCAGCCGCGGAAGCGATTGCCAGCGCCCACGCGCTGAGGAAAATGTTCGAACCGGTGCCCCAAAAGACGAAAAGAATAATCGCGGCGTTGGCAACATTGATTGTCATGGTGATCGGGACGAGGCGTGTCACAGCGTCGATCTGCTTTGCCCGAATACGGCGCATCTCGCGCTCGCTGACGTCGCCGGCTTCAAATCTGGTCTTGGCGGAAAAGCCGCCAAGCCAACTGACAAGCGCGCGCACGCGCGAAGGCAAGCCGCGCGCGTCTGAGGCTGACAATCTACCGGGCCGTCCCATCATGCACCGAGCCGGGTCCGCGCCGGACAATTCGCAGTTTTGTGTTCGTGAACCGGTTTCAGGTTTTCGGAATTGCGCAATTGCCGGCAAGAACTTCTTGATTCACATCGCGGCGCGAATTCGACAACCGCAGCGATGCTTGAGAACAAGGTGACGCCGGCGGCGCTTCAACGAAGTTAATTTTCTTCCCGTAATAATACGGGCAGCAGCGGCCGATCACCGATAGGTCACTCAGCCGCGACGACGTGCGGCCGCTCGACGTTCTCGACCTCGTCGAGCTGCGGCTCAAGGCGGCGCTTCAGGCGACGATCGATCCGGTCGAGATAGATATAGATCACCGGCGTGATGAACAGCGTCAATAGCTGCGACACGCAGAGGCCGCCGACCACCGCGATGCCAAGCGGCTGACGCAGTTCCGCACCGGCGCCAGCGCCAACCGCAATCGGCAGCGTGCCGAAAATCGCCGCGAACGTCGTCATCATGATCGGGCGGAACCGCAGCAGTGCGGCTTCGCGAATGGCGTGCTCGGCGCTGAGACCGACGCGGCGGCGCTCCAGCGCGAAGTCCACCATCATGATGGCGTTCTTCTTGACGATACCGACCAGCATCACGATGCCGATCATCGCGATCACGGAGAGTTCCATATTGAACAGCATCAGCGTCAGGATCGCGCCGATGCCTGCCGACGGCAGGCCGGAAATGATGGTGATCGGATGAATGAAACTCTCGTAGAGAATGCCGAGGATCACGAACGCCGCGAACACCGCCGCCAGGATCAGCACGCCCTGCCCGCGCAATGAATCCTGGAACACTTGCGCCGTGCCGGAGAACCCGGTGGCGATGGTGGCCGGAAGATTGGAGCTTTGTTCGATCGCGGTAATCTGGTCCACCGCATAACCGAGCGAGTAATTCGGAGCGAGATTGAACGAGATCGTCACCGCGGGCTGCTGCCCCTGATGGTTGATCTGCAGCGGGCCCACTGACGGCACCAGCTTTGCCACCGCATCCAGCGGAATGGTCTGGTTGTTGGCCGTCTTGACATAGAGCTTGGAGAGGTCGGACGGATCGACCCGGAACTGCGGCTGCGCTTCCAGGATGATCTGGTAATCGTTGGACGGCATGTAGATGGTGCCGACCTGACGCGCGCCGTAGGCATTGTAAAGCTGGTTGCGCACCTGGTCGACGGTGACGCCGTAGACCGCGGCTTTCTCGCGGTCGATGTCGACGGTCATCTGCGGGTTCTTGATGTAGAGATCGGTGGTGACGTCGAGCAACCCCGGTATCTTCGAGATGCTGTTGCTCATCTCCGGCGCCAGGCGATAAAGCGCTTCGGTGTCGCCGCTCTGCAACGTGTACTGATATTGACTCTTCGACGGCCGGCCGCCGATGTTCAGGTTCTGGATGCTTTGGAAGAACGCCTGCACCCCCGGCACCTGCGTGGCCTTCTGACGCAGACGCGCCATCACCACTGCCGCGGGCTCGCGCTCTTTCCGCGGCTTCAGCGCGATGAACAGCCGCGCATAATTGGCGGTCGTGTTGGGACCGCCCGCGCCCACCGTGCTGTTGATGTATTCTATCGCCGGATCCCGGCTGAGAATATCCGTCAGCGCCTTTTGCCGTGCCGACATCGCCTCGAACGAGGTGTCGGTCGCCGCTTCCGTTACACCTGACAGAAAGCCGGTATCTTCCTGGGGAAAGAACCCCTTGGGCACGACGATGTACAAAGCGATGGTGCCGGCAAGCGTTGCCAGGGTTACCACCAGCATCATCGCCTTGCGCGCGAGCACCCGATCGAGCGCCCGTTCGTAGGCGCGGAGCCAGGCATCGAACATCCGCTCAAAGATGCGAAGGACGATATTCGGCTTCTTGGTCGCATCGTGCGCCTTCAGCACGCGTGCGCACAGCATCGGCGTCAGCGTCAGCGAGACGAAGCCGGAGACCACGATCGCAACCGCAATCGTGACCGCGAATTCGCGGAACACACGCCCGACGATGCCACCCATCAGCAGTACCGGGATGAACACCGCGATCAGGGAGAACGTGATCGAAATGATCGTAAAGCCGATTTCGCGCGCGCCCTTCAGGGCCGCCTCATATGGGCGCATGCCGTGCTCGATATGCCGGACGATGTTTTCGAGCATGACGATGGCGTCGTCGACCACGAAGCCGACGGACAAGGTCAGCGCCAGCAGCGTCATGTTGTTGATGGAGAAGTCCAGCATGTACATGACGGCGAAGGTGCCGCAGAGCGAAATCGGGACTGCCAGCGCCGGGATAAAGGTCGCGGATGCCGACCGCAGGAACAGGAAGATCACCAGAATGACGAGACCGATGGCGATCAGCAGGGTCTCTTCGACGTCGCTCACGGACTGGCGGATCGACGTCGAGCGGTCCATGGCGACCTGGATGTTCACCGACGGCGGAATCTGGGCGCGCAGCGACGGCAACTTCGCCAGCACGCCGTCGACCACGGCCACCGTGTTGGCGTCGGGCTGCTTGTAGATGGCCAGAACGATCGCGCGCGTGCCGTTGAACCAGGTGGCGATCTTGTCGTTCTCGACGCTGTCATAGACGTGCGCTATCTCATCGAGCCGGACCGGCGAACCGTTGCGCCAGGCGACGATCACGTGACTGTAGTCGGCCGCCTTGTCCATCTGGCCCGAAGCCTGAAGCGCGACATCCTGTTTCGGTCCGTTCAGCGTGCCGACCGGCGTCGACGAATTCGCGCGCGAGACCGCAGCGCGGACGTCTTCAAGCGAGATTCCGCGCGCCGCCGCAGCCTCCGGATCGGCTTGCACCCGGATCGCAAATTTCTGGCTGCCGAAAATCACCACCTGGGCGACGCCCTGAATCTGCGAGAGCGCCTGTCCGATGGTGATGTCGCCGTATTCGTTGACGGTGGACAGCGGCAGCGTTTCAGATCCCAGCGAGATAAACAGGACTGCAAAATCCGACGGATTGACCTTCCGGAAGCTCGGCGGGATCGTCATCTCGATCGGCAGCCGGCGCTGCGCGATGGTGAGCGCGGTCTGCACGTCCAGCGCGGCGGCGTCGATGTTGCGGTTGAGATCGAACTGGATGACGATCGCGGTGGTGCCCTGCGAGGAGGTCGAGGACATCGACGAGATGCCGGCAATCGTCGAGAGCTGGCGTTCGATCGGACCGGCGACGGACGATGCCATGGTGTCGGCGCTGGCGCCCGGCAAGGTCGCGGTCACGGCGATGGTGGGGAAATCAACCTTGGGAAGCGCGGAAACCGGCAGCAGCCGGAAACCGAACACACCGAACGCGATGATCGAAGCCGTCATCAGCGTCGTCATGACCGGGCGACGGATACAGAGCTCCGAAAGCATCATCGATCAGGCCCCCGCCTTGGGCGCGCGCGGCGCGACCGGAGTTCCTTCCGACAACAGCAACTGTCCGTCGACAATGACATCCTCGCCTCCGGACAGTCCGGTCGCGATGACGGAAATTCCCTGGAAGGTGCGGCTGACATTCACGGGCTGCACGTGAGCCTTGCCGTCCCGCATCACGTACACGTAATTGCCGTTCTGGCTGCGCTGCACGGCGGCCGTGGGCACCGTCACGGCCTCCTCGGTCCGAATGACGAGCTTGGTGTTCACCAAAATCCCCGGCCACAATGTTTCGTTCTCGTTGTTCATGATGCCGCGCACGGTGATCATGCCGGTGGTGGAATCCACCGAGTTTTCGACCATCGCGACCTTGCCGTCCTCGGATCGCTGGTGGCCGGGGATTGTCGCAATCACCTTGGATCCCCCGCTCGCCATGGCGTCGCGCAGATCGACCAGGACGCGCTGCGGAATTGCGAAGGTCACATAGACCGGCGCCATCTGGTTGATGACGGCCAGCGGCGCGGTATCGGCCGGACGCACGAAATTGCCGACTTTCACATTGGCTGCGCTAATCCGTCCCGAAAACGGCGCGCGGATGATGGTGTAGCTCTTCTGGACCTTCAGATTGTCCAGAGCGGACTGATCGGCCTTGATGGTGCCAATCAGAACATCGGCCTGGGTTTTGGCATTGTCGAGGTTGACCTGCGTGGTTGCGCCCTTGCCGATCAGGTCGCTGAAACGCCTGACGTCGCGCTGCGCGCCCTCGAGCTGCGCCTGATCCTTGGCGAGCGTGCCCTCGGCCTGTTCGATCTGGGCGTCGATCTGGCGCGCGTCGAGCGTAAACAGCAAATCGCCTTCGTTCACCTTGGCGCCGTCTTCGAAGTGCACCGAGACGATTGTGGTTTCGACCCGCGATTTCAGCGCCACGCTGGAAATCGGCGTCACGGTTCCGATCGAATCGACATCGACCGGCACGGGCTTGCGCTCCGCCTTGGCCAGCTCAACCGATATCACGCGCGCGCGCTGCGGTTCCTTCGCACCGCCGCCGCCCATCCATGGTGATCGGGTCGCAAAGGCAGCCAGCGCAGCAATGCCCAGCACGCCTGCGAAAAACATCAAGTTACGTTTTTTCATAGCATTTCACGTCAGCCGGTCCACAAGGACCGGGACGGTCCGGTTCCTACCCCTTTACGGCGACATTTGCGCCTTATTCTAAACGGTTATCACAGCCTCGCAGGGCATGGTATGCCAGCCAAACGAAAATGTGTGGTTACCGAACCGGGCCCCCTCCATGCGTATTGCTACGTGGAACGTCAATTCGATCAGGCAACGGGTCGACCATCTGCTGGTTTGGCTGAAGGATTGCGCGCCCGACATTGTCTGCCTGCAGGAAATCAAATGCGTCGACGAGGCATTCCCGCGGGAGGCTATCGAGGCGCTCGGCTACAACGTGGTCACCCACGGCCAGAAAACCTTCAACGGCGTCGCGCTGCTGTCGAAGCTGCCGTTCGACGAAACCAGGCCGCGGCTGGCCGGTGACGACGAAGACATCCACGCCCGGTTTCTGGAAGGCGTGGTCACGCTAAAGCACGGCGTACTCAGGATCGCCTGTCTTTATTTACCCAATGGCAATCCCCCGGAGACTGAAAAATATCCTTATAAACTCAAATGGATGTCGAGACTTCTTGAGTATTCAAGGCAACGGCTGAAGGCCGAGGAGCCGCTGGTGCTGGCCGGCGACTTTAACGTCATTCCGGCGGCGCAGGACGTCCACAATCCGGCGGCCTGGGTCAACGACGCCCTGTTCCGCCCCGCCACCCGCGAGAGCTTTCAATCGCTGCTCGGGCTCGGGCTCACGGACGCGCTGCGCGCGGTCACCGATGCGCCCGGCCAGTACACCTTCTGGGACTATCAGGCCGGCGCCTGGCAGAAAAACCAGGGACTGCGCATCGATCACCTGCTGCTGTCGCCGCAGGCCAGCGACCGGCTCATCGACGCCGGAATCGACAGCTATGTGCGCGCCTGGGAGAAACCGTCCGACCACGTGCCGGTGTGGATCGATCTCGACCTCGAGACGGCGTGACGTACCAGCCATTTTAGACCGTCATTGCTAGCGAAGCGAAGCCATCCATCGCCGCGGACAAAGGCTGGATTGCTTCGTCGCTTTGCTCCTCGCAATGACGAGCGGCTCAGTCCTTGCGGCCCTGCACCCAGTGCTCGAGCATCTGCAGCGCCATCGCACGGTCGTCCTCGGACGCCTTGCTGATCGCCTTGTTGTAGCTTTCCTTGATCCAGATTTCGTCCGGCGCGGCGCTGTCGCGCGCCAGTGTCAGCCACATCAACCCGCGGGCGGCCTGACGCGGCAGCTGGTCGCCGTTGAACAGCATCTGACCGAGCAGGGCCTGCGCCTGATGCTGGCCCTTCTGGGCGGCAAGGCCGAGCCAGCGCGCGCCATAGCGGAAATCATCCCGCGACGAGCCGACGCCCTTCAGATACAGCCGGGCCAGATCATACTGCGCGTCGGCATTGCCGAAATACGACGCCGCGTAGGAGAACATCTCCCTCGCCCGCTCCGGATCCGACTTGATCTTCGAGTTGGGAATGCCGTTGAGGTAGTAGCGTCCCAGCGCGACAAAGGCGTTGGCGACGATCGCCGCCTGCGGCGCCGACGGGCTGTCTTCGGCGTGCGCATTGGCGATCCGGCTGAAATACTCAAAGGCGCGAAGATCGTCCTGGGCGACGCCGTCGCCATCCGCGTACATCCGCCCCAATTTCCACTGCGCGACGGGATGACCGCCTTCCGCGGCGTATTGCAGCGAGGTCAGCGCGGTATCCGCCGTGGACGGCGGGATCGCCTTCTTCAAGACGGCGGTGGCGCCGGGCTGGGCTGAAACGACCGGGATCGCCGAATCCTGATTGACCGGCGCGCCGTCGAAGGCAAATGCCGGGGCTGCCACCGGCGTGGCCCCTAAAATCAACGCGAAAATGATACGCTCAGATATCCGCATAACACTGTTTCTCGTGCGCCCCGCCCGGATGGGTTACGGCGCCATCCACCGCCGGCCCAACCTGTTGGGCATATTTCCACAGCGCTCCCGATGTATGATTGGTCGCGCGAGGCTTCCATTTGGTCTTGCGTTCGGCCAGTTCGGCGTCGGTCAATTTTACGTTAAGTGTCCCGACCACGGCGTCGATTTCGATGATATCGCCGTCCCGCAGCAACCCGATCGGCCCGCCCAGGGCCGCTTCCGGCCCGACATGGCCGATGCAGAACCCGCGGGTGGCGCCGGAGAACCGGCCGTCGGTGATGAGCGCGATCTTGCCGCCCATGCCCTGCCCGGTCAGCGCCGCCGTGGTCGAGAGCATTTCGCGCATGCCGGGACCGCCGCGCGGCCCCTCATAGCGGATCACAATGACCTCGCCCTCTTGGTAGGTTTTCTTCTGCACCGCAGCGAAGGCATCCTCTTCGCGATCGAAGCAGCGGGCAGGACCGGTGAATTTCAAGTTCGACATGCCCGCGACCTTCACGATCGCGCCCTCGGGCGCGAGATTCCCCTTCAGGCCGACCACACCGCCCGTGACGGTGATCGGCTTGTCGGCGGACCGCACCACATCCTGGTGCGGATTCCATTTCACGCTCTTGAGGTTTTCGGCGATCGTGCGGCCCGTGACTGTCAGGCAGTCGCCGTGCAAGTGGCCGTTATCGAGCAGCGTTTTCATCAGTAGCGGTATGCCGCCAACCTCGAACATGTCTTTGGCGACATAGCGACCGCCCGGCTTCAAATCCGCGACATACGGTGTCTTTTTGAAGATTTCCGCCACGTCGAACAGATCGAACTTGATGCCGCATTCGTGCGCAATTGCCGGCAGATGCAGTGCAGCATTGGTCGACCCGCCGGAGGCGGCTACCACCGCGGCGGCGTTTTCCAGTGCCCGGCGCGTGACGATGTCGCGCGGCCGGATGTTGAGGGCGATCAGCTCCATCACTTTTTCGCCGGCGGTCATGCAGAACGCGTCGCGGATTTCATAAGGCGCCGGCGCGCCGGCCGAATAGGGCAGCGCAAGCCCGATGGCCTCCGATACCGTCGCCATGGTGTTGGCGGTGAATTGTGCGCCGCACGCGCCGGCAGACGGGCAAGCCACCCGCTCGATTTCATCGAGGTCGGCATCCGACATCTCGCCGACCGAATGCTTGCCGACCGCCTCGAACATGTCCTGCACCGTGACCTGCTGGCCGCGGAAATTGCCGGGAAGGATCGAGCCGCCATAGATGAAGATCGAGGGCACGTTGAGCCGCACCATCGCCATCATCATGCCCGGCAGCGACTTGTCGCAGCCGGCGATGCCCACCAGCGCGTCGTAGGAGTGGCCGCGCATGGTCAGTTCGACGGAATCGGCGATGCATTCGCGCGACGGCAGCGACGAGAGCATCCCCTCATGGCCCATGGCGATGCCGTCGGTGACGGTGATGGTGCAGAATTCGCGCGGGGTGCCGCCGGCGGAGGCAACGCCCTTCTTGACCGCCTGGGCCTGACGCATCAGCGAGATATTGCAGGGCGCGGCCTCGTTCCAGCACGACGCCACGCCGACGAACGGCTGGTGGATCTGCTGGGTGGTCAGCCCCATGGCATAAAGATACGAGCGATGCGGCGCGCGTTCCGGGCCCTCCGTCACATGACGGCTCGGCAGTCGCTTCTTGATGCTGGTCTTGGCGTCCATCGCGAACCTGTTTCCCCAGCCAACCCTTGTCAGACCCGGAAAATCAGGAATTTTCCTTCGCCTTCGCGAGCGCCGTGGCCGTTAGCCTACGAAGGAATGATTTCATCGAGGGGTGTGGCTAAATAGCGGCGCACGCAAGAGCTTGCTGGGTTGACGGTTAAATGTTCGCTGAGTGTTGCGAGCGGGCAACAATCGTGGCGCGGCGGCAACCATTTGCTAACCTCGGTTTATCGCATCGCAGCAAAGATTGCTCTCGTCCTGAGGATGAGGTCAGACCCGTCATTGCGAGAAGCACTTGCGACGAAGCAATCCATCTTTCCCGGAGCCACCATGGATTGCTTCGCTTCGCTCGCAATGACGGTGGTAAAGCTTCAGACACGCGATTAAATCCCGCGGCGCATCGCGCCCGGGTTGTGCAAGAAATTCCCGCCCTCTTCGAACAAAGGGCGCAGGGAATGCCGGGCGCCCGATGCGCCCGATAGCCGCGTGTGCAATGGTAGTGGTAGAACGCACACGCGTTAGTCAGGTCACACCGGAATCACCCGGCATTCCCCACGCAATGGTGTTACGGCTTATAACGCGCTCTCCCCGGTGACCGGGCTTTCTTGCCACCGTCGCCCCTGAGAAGCTTGCTTCTCAAGAACTTGACACCAGCGTCGGGGTGTCAGGACCACACGGCTTTGCCGTCCGCATCAGATGCTCTCGTCTTTAGCACCATCAGCGTCCACCGCAGCCCGTTCCAACGTTCGTGACGATCGCGAAACGCCCCTTTGTGTGGGACGGGATGGGCGGATTCGTAGAATTGATTTGGCCGACGGCGAAAGGAGAATTTTGCCCGTCGGCCTAATTTGTCGCAGCATCGCGGCGGCTTTCCGGAACGTGTCAATGACTTTGAAACACCTGGTGTCATGAGATTAGTGAGCAA
>OCZT010001791.1_pt1 | contig 22315 bp, 15 predicted proteins | sample 1539031 | NCBI WGS metagenome assembly OCZT01 (sample SAMEA3539308, study PRJEB22396) | soil metagenome | biome: tundra; feature: field; material: soil | place: USA | collected 2010-05 | depth 0.15 m | reverse complement strand
ACTCGAGCAGGTAGGCGACGAACTTCCCACCGTCGCGCGCCAGCCGGAACGACCTGACTTTGGGGATGATCGTCACGCCGCCGTCCGGGATCGCAACCAGACCGAGGTTGTTCCGCGGCTGTGAGGCGGCGGCGCCGCGGCCCCTGCCGCCGCGCGAGGCGGCGTCGTACTGCGCCTTGGGTGCGTACTGCAGAAATACCACAAAGCGCGAATCGGCCGAGAACTGCGCTGGCGCGGCGGTGAACCCGGAATCGGCGTTGGGTTGCATCTGCGGCCTGCCAGTGAAGCCGCGCGGAGCCCTGAATTCGGCCGAGCCCGTGGTCGAGCGCACTACGAGTTCGCCTTCACCCACGACGGGACCAGTGGTGTATGCCGTCCATTTGCCGTCGGGGGAGAGCGAAGGACCCGTCAGCGCGCGCCACGTGTCGTACTGGTCCTGCGTGATCGCTTTCTTCGCCGTTTGAGCCGGGAGGAGGGCCGCCACCAGCAACAGGAGGGCGATCGCGCGCCACGGCGCGGAACGGAGGCGAGTGTTCATCGGTCGGGCACGTTGGAGTTATGTTGGTGTGCGGTCCGAGAAATCGCACCGCGCGTCACTCCAGTCAGTACGCGGCACGTCCGCGTTTCGCTCACGAGCTTCCCAAGCAAGGACAACACCCGGCGATGAAGCGACTGCTGCGCTATTTCGTGCAAGGACTGATCCTCACCGTGCCCGTGGTCGTGACCGGGTACGTGTGCTTCGGGCTGTTCGTCAAGATCGACAGCTGGCTCCACTTGTCCATTCCGGGCGCCGGCTTCGTGGCGACCATCACCGCGATCACGCTGATCGGGTTCGTCGGGCCGAGCGTCATCAGCACGCCGCTCGTGAACGGATTCGAACGGCTCATCGAGCGGCTGCCGTTCGTCCGGCTGCTCTACCAGTCCACCAAGGATCTGCTCAACGCGTTCGTCGGCGAGAAGCGGCGGTTCGACAAGCCGGTGATCGTCGAGCTCTCGGCGGATGGCGCGCTGCGCGGATTCGGGTTCATCACGCAGGAATCGCTCGCGACGCTCGGCCTGCACGATTCCGTCGCCGTGTATTTTCCCCAGTCCTACGCGTTCGCGGGGAACACGATGATCGTGCCCGCGTCGCGGGTCACGCGGATCAACGTGGTCTCTTCCGACGTGATGGCGTTCGTCGTTTCCGGCGGCGTCACGGAAGTTCCGAGGGTGATCGACCGATGACAAGACAGATTCTTTGCGCCGCACTTCTCTTCCCTGCCGCCCTGTTCGCACAACGCGGCCGCACGGCGGCGCCCGCTGGCGTGGCGCGCGATTCGCTCATGCTCCTCAAGCCGGCGGCGGTGTGGGACGCGATCGACGACGCGCCTCATTCGGGCTGGGTCGTGCTCATCCGTGGCGACCGCATCGACGCGGCCGGCCCGGCGAACCAGATTGGAAGTCCCGCAGATGCGACCGTCATCGAGCTGCCGGGGATGACGCTGCTCCCCGGACTGATCGAGGCGCACTCGCACGTGCTGCTCCACCCGTACAACGAAGCGCAGTGGAACGACCAGGTGATGAAGGAGCCGCTCGCGTTGCGGACGGCGCGCGCGACCATCTCGCTTCGCAACACGCTGATGGCCGGCTTCACCACGATTCGCGACCTCGGAACCGAGGGAGCCGGCTACGCGGATGTCGGACTCAAGCAGGCGGTGAACCAGGGAATCATCCCGGGTCCGCGGATGTACGTCGTCACGCGCGCCATCGTCGCGCGTGGAAGCTACGCGCCGCGGCGCACCGATTTCTCGTTCGATCCCGGCCAGGGCGCTGAAGAAGCGGACGGCCCGGAGGACGTCATCCGCGTGACCCGCGACCAGATCGCGCACGGCGCAGACTGGGTCAAGGTTTACGCCGACTACCGCTGGGGTCCCAACGGCGAGACGATGCCGACGTTCAGCGAGGCGGAGTTGCGCGCGATGGTTGAAACCGCGAAGTCGAGCGGGCGTTACGTGGTCGCGCACTCGTCGACGGCGGAGGGAATGCGGCGCGCGGTCATGGGCGGAGTGGACGACATCGAGCATGGCGACGGCGGCACGGCCGAAGTGTTCGCGCTCATGAAGGCGCACGACGTGTCGTTCTGCCCCACCCTCGCGGCGGGCGACGCGACGAGCCAGTACGCGGGATGGCAAAAGGGCGCGGCGCCCGAGCCGGCGGGAATCACGCGCAAGCGCGCGTCGTTCAAGGCCGCGCTCGAGTCGGGCGTGCGCATCTGCAACGGCAGTGACGTCGGGGTGTTCACACACGGCGAAAATGCGCGCGAGATCGAGCTGCTGGTGAACTACGGCATGACGCCGGTCGCCGCGCTCAAGGCCGCGACGAGCGTGGATGCGAGGGTGCTGCACCTCGAGAACCGGCTCGGCGCGGTGAAGACCGGGTTGTGGGCGGACCTGATCGCGGTGGAGGGGGATCCGACTCGCGACATCACGAGGGTGCGAGCGGGGAACGTCAGGTTCGTGATGAAATCGGGGGTCGTGTACAAGCGGCCTTAAGGACGAGTTAACCCGTTTTCTAGTTGGTTGGTTAACCGACGTGACCAATTAGCCCGGGCACGGAGCCGCACGACGCGCTCAGTGCCCGGGCTAATTCTTTACCTCAGTTAACCAACCAACGTGGAACCATTAACTCGTTTTGCCGTCGGTCTGAATCCATCCGTGGCAACCGTCCGTACTGTCCCAACATGGAGCACCCTCTCCTCCCCGAGCGATCCCATGTTGCGTGACCTTCGCCTCGCCTGGCGCCTGTTCATCAAGAATCCGGGATTCACCGCCATCGTGGTCATCACGCTCGCGCTCGGGATCGGGCTGAACACCGCGGTGTTCTCCGCCGTCGACGCGCTGCTCCTGCGGCCGCTCCCCGGGGTCCGCGCGCCGGGCGAAATCGTGCAGCTCTATCGTTCGTGGCCCGGAGACATGAAGTACGGCTCGAACTCGGTGCAGCACTACCTGAGCATCCGGGAGCGCACCACCGACGTCTTTTCGGGGGTCGCATACTGGGATTTCGAGCCGTTCAGCATCACCACGCCCTCGCAGCCGGTGCGCGCCATCGGGCAGATGGTCTCGGCGAACTTCTTCTCGATGCTCGGCGTCCGGCCGCTGCAGGGCCGGTTGTTCCTCCCCGAGGAGGACGTCGGACGAGGGGCGCACCCCGTGGCGGTGCTGAGCGAGCCCACCTGGCGGACGATGTTCGGTGGCGATGCCGCGATCGTCGGCAAGCAAGTCGTGCTCAACGGTCGCAGTTACACGATCGTCGGCATCGCGCCGCGCGCGTTCCGCGGGATCATCCCGATCGTCCAGCCGGCGCTATGGGTGCCGTTGATGCAATGGAACGACGTCCGTCCGGGACAGGCGTCCGGATTCGACCGTCGCGACAACAACAACGCCAACGTCGTCGCGCGACTGAAGCCGGGCGTGACCGCAGCAGTGGCGCGCGCGCGCATGGACGCACTCGTGACCGAACTGCGAGGCGTATATCCCGACGACTACAAGCAGAACAGCATCACCGTCGTGCGCCAGGCGGACGCCGGCGTGCATCCGATGTTCAGGAGCGCGGAGGTCGGGCTGTCCGCCGTGGTCATGGCCGTGGTCGCGATCCTCCTGCTCATCGCCTGCGTCAATGTCGCGAACCTCTTCCTCGCCCGCGCCCGCGACCGCGCGCGCGAGATGGCCATCCGACTCAGCCTCGGCGCGCTGCGCGGCGTTCTGCTGCGCCAGTTGCTCACGGAGAGTCTCGTGTTCTCCTTCGCCGCCGGCGTCGCATCGCTCGCGGTCGCAAAGTTTGCGATCAGCCTTGCCAACAAAATCGAGATCCCCTTCGACCTGGGCTTCGACGCGAACTTCCAGTTGAGCCCGGGCGTGCTGCTGTTCGCGCTTGGCGCGTCGATCGTCACGGGACTGCTGTTCGGGATCGCGCCGGCGCTCCAGGCGACCAAGCCCTCGCTCGTGCCCGCGCTCAAGGGCGAGGCGCCCGCGGGCCGCTCGCGGGCCCGCGCGAGCAACGGGCTGGTGGTCGCGCAGATGGCGCTCTCGATCGTGCTGCTCGTCTGCGCCGGCCTGTTCCTGCGCAACCTGCGGCAGGCGACGACCGTCGACAAGGGATTCGACAGCACCCACCAGTTGATCGCGAGCGTGGATCCGTACCTGCAGGGATACGATCGAGCCCGCACCGAGGAATTCTACCGGCGGCTTACCGAGCGGCTTGCCGCGATGCCGGCGGTGCAGAGCGTCGCCACGGCCAATCTCGTGCCGCTCGGATTCTCGCATAACGACTCGGACGTCTCGATCCCGGGTTACGCGTCCTCGCCGAACGAGAACATGAGCATAGAGAACAACAGGGTCAGCCCGGCGTACTTCGCGACCATGCGGATACCGATCCTCAAGGGTCGCGCGATCGAGGCCAGGGACGACTCCACCGCGCAGCAGGTGATGGTGATCAATCAGCGGTTCGCCGACCACTTCTGGCCTGGACAGGATCCGCTCGGCCGCGTCGTGCACACGGGAGGCACGGACCACGTTGTCATCGGCGTCGTGCCCACCGGCAAGTACGTGCGGCTGGGCGAGGACCCGACAGCGTACATGTACTTCTCGCTGCTCCAGCATTTCAGCTCGGGGCGCATCATCCAGGTCCGCACGACCGGCGATCCGTCAGCCTTTCTTCCGACGCTGCGATCCGAGGTCGGCACACTCGACCCTGCAATGCCGCTCTCGGACGTGCGGACGATGGAAGCGCACCTGGGCATCGCGCTGCTGCCGGCGCGGCTCACCGGCGTCGTGCTCGGGATCTTCGGCCTGCTCGGGCTCGGGCTCGCCGCGATCGGCATCTACGGCGTGATGGCGTACGCCGTGGCGCAGCGCACCCGCGAGATCGGGATTCGCATGGCGATCGGCGCTGGGCGCGGCGACGTCGCGCGCATGCTCATGCGGCAGGGCCTCGGGCTGGTCGCGACCGGATTGGGGATCGGGCTCGCGCTCGCGGCGGCAGCGGCAAAGCTCGCGAGCAGCCAGCTGTACGGCAGCAATGGCTTCGACGTGCTCACGTTCGCGGCCGTTCCCGTGGTGCTGATCGGCGTGGCCGCACTGGCAATCTGGATTCCTTCGAGAAAAGCATCCGGGCTGGACCCGGTGGTCGCGCTGCGAATGGAATGACGCGTCTCGCGGCCGGCCCTACGCCTTCTTCACGCGCAGCGCGAGATAGAGCGCGGGACCGAGCGCCAGCCCGGCGGCCGAGCCGACCAGCGAGGGCCGGGCGATATCCCCGTCCTGGAACGACAACCAGATGACGATCCCGAGCACGATCGCCGGCAGTGCCGCGAGCGCGGTCACGCCGGCCACTCCCGTCGGGATCCTGAACACGCCGCGCAACGCCGGCTCCTTCCGTCGAAGCGCGATCAACGCGCCGAATTCGAGCAGCAACGCGACGGCATAGAGGAGCACGTCGGCGACGACGAGCTTCCCGAACGGCACGAGCACGAATACCGAGTAGAAGGCGGCTGACACAAGCACGGCGCGGATCGGCGTTCCGCGTTCGTCGGTTGCCGCGAGCGAAGCCGGCAGCAGCCCGTCCACCGCCATGGTGAGCGGAATCCGCGAGTACGAGAGCAGGAGCGCATTGAACAGCGCCAGCGCGCTCACCAATCCTCCGAGCGCTATCCACGCCGCGATGAATGGCCCGGCCCCGCCGGCCACCTGCGCCGCGATCGACGGCCACGCGCCATCCCGCCACGTGCTTCCGTCGCTCGCCGCAAGCGCCGGAAGGAGCGGCACGAAGTAACCGAGCGTGACGAGCGGAAGTGCGACGAGCAAGGCGCGCGGGTAGCTACGCGAGGCGTCGATCACTTCTCCCTGCACGGTGCTCGCGTTGTCCCACCCGATGTAATTCCAGAGCGCGGTCGAGAGTGCCACAGCAAGACCGGCTCGAACGGTCGTCCCGGGATTCGCGAACGGCGTCCATGGCGCGTGCCGCGCGTGCGGAATCGCGAGCAGCGCCAGCGCGAGGAATCCCAGCAGTACGAACCCTCCGGCCCAGACCGACACGCGGCCCACGGGAAACGCGCCGCGCAGGTTGATCGCGGTCGCGCCCCAGATGACCACGAGCGCAACGACCCACGCGCTTCCGGCGCCGAGCGAGGGGAAGAACCATCGCAGGTATTGATTGAACAGCACCGGATAGATCGCCATGTCGACGAGTGAATAGAGCCAGGTCGCCCATCCGTTCTGGAAGGCCCAGAACTCGCCGAACGCGCGGCGCACCCACCGGTAGTATCCTCCCTCCTCGGGCAGCATGCTGGCGAGCTCGCCGACGATCAAGGTCTCGGGAAGCGACCACACGAGCGGCACGATCAACAGGGCGAGCAAGGCTAGCCCTGGCCCAACGGAACCCGCGAGGCCTTCGGTCGCGTACGCTCCGCCCGACACGTTGAAGAACATCACGAACACGAGCGCGGTGCCCGTCAGCGTCTTGCGGAGTTTCACGGCGGAGAATCTACGCCGGCCGCCGTTCGATGGACAGCAAACAGCGCACGTGCTAACCTGACGCATGCAACTCGCACGCGCGGCCGCGCTCGCTCCCGGTGGTATCGGCAACATCGGTCCCGGACTCGACGTGCTCGGCATGGCGGTCACCGGCCCTGGCGATCGCGTCACCGCCGAATGCGCCGGCGAGCCCGGCGTCGTGATGGGGGACAGCGGACACCAGGATCTTCCGATCGAAGCGAAGCGGAACGCCGCGGGGATTGCAGCGACGGCCGTGCTCGAACGCGCCGGTGCACGCGACGTCGGCGTCCGGCTCACGCTGGAGAAGCGACTGCCGCTCTCCGGTGGACAGGGCGGAAGCGCGGCGTCGGCGGTCGCCGGTGCGGTCGCGGTCAATCGCCTGCTGGGCGGCCCGCTCGACGCGATCGCGATCTTCGAGTGCGCGCTCGTCGCCGAATCCAGGCTCTCGGGGCGGCATGGTGACAACATCGCGTCCGCCCTGCTCGGCGGCGTGATCCTCGTACGCTCCCTCGATCCGCCGGACATCATACCGCTTCCGTTTCCACCGGCGTTGCGCGTCGTGCTCGCGCATCCCGCACAGCGGATGAACACCGCGGCGGCGCGCGAAGTGCTGCCGCGCTTCATCGACCGCGGCGCCGTCGTCGCGCAGATGGCCAACGTTGCGGCGATGGTCGCCGCGTTCACCAGCGGCGACGTCGCGCTGCTCGCCCGCGCGCTCGACGACCAGATCGCCGAGCCCGCACGCGCGGTACTCCTCCCTGGCTTCACCGAGGCCAAGGCCGCAGCGCTTCGCGCCGGTGCGCTCGCCGGTTCCATTTCCGGCTCCGGCCCCACGAGCTTCTACTTCACGGACGACGACGCCACCGCCGGGCGCATCGCGGCCGCGGTGCGCGCGGAGTATGCCGAGCGCGGAATCGGCTGTGACACGAGGATCGAGCGAGTCTCGGCGCGCGGCGCGCTCACGCTTTCGCCGGACGCGACGGGTGCCTGACGCGGCGCTCGCGGCCCTCTTCCTGGACGCCGGCGTGGCCAGCGTGCAGCGCTGCGCTCGCTGCGGCGCGATCGCCGCGGAGCTCGATGCCGCGGCGGAGTGCGCCGCCTGCGGCGGCCTGTTCGAGATCATCCACTCCGCTCCCGAGGCGCACGGCGCGGCGCTACTCGCCCTGTTCGGGCAGCGCCTTGGGATGAAGCCGGGGAGCGAGCCCAGCGGCGTGTGGCGTTACCGTGAACTCGTGATGCCCTCCGCGACGGCTCCCGTGAGCCATCCGGAGGGGAACACTCCGCTGATCGGGCGGAGCGCGGTGCAGTCGTACGCGTGTTCGGCATCGCTCCTGCTCAAGCACGAGGGCCACAACCCCACCGGGAGTTTCAAGGATCGCGGCATGACGGTCGCCGTCACTCAGGCGAAGCGGATCGGCGCCCGCGCGGTGGCGTGCGCGTCGACGGGGAACACGTCGGCATCGCTCGCGGCCTACGCGGCGCACGCGGGCATCCCCGCACTCGTCTTCGTCCCGCGCGGCCAGATCGCGCTCGGCAAGCTCGCGCAAAGTCTCGCCTACGGCGCGCGCACGCTGCTGGTGGACGGCGATTTCGACGATTGCCTGCGGCTCGCGCGCGAGGCGTCGCGCGAGCTCGGCGTGTACCTGGTGAATTCGATCAATCCATGGCGCGTAGAGGGACAGAAGACGATCGTGTTCGAGATGCTGCAGCAACTCGGCTACGACGCGCCCGACTGGATCGCGCTTCCCGCGGGCAACCTCGGCAACACGTCGGCGTTTGGAAAGGCGCTGCGCGAGGCGTTCGCACTTGGACTGATCACCCGCGTTCCGAGACTCCTGGCGGTGCAGGCAGCGGGCGCGGCGCCGTTCGCGTCATCGTTTGCCAAGCACTTCGCGACGCACGAGCCCGTCCACGCCGAGACGCTCGCGACCGCGATCAAGATCGGCGATCCGGCGAGTTGGGATCGCGCAGTGCGGGCGATCACGGAGACGAACGGCGTCGTGACCTCAGCGACGGACGAGGAGATCCTCGACGCGAAGGCCGTGATCGACGCGAGCGGCGTGGGCTGCGAGCCGGCGAGCGCGGCGAGTGTGGCGGGAGTGCGCCTGCTTCGCGATCGGGGTGTGATCGGCGAGCACGAGCGCGTCGTCGCGGTGCTCACCGGGCATCTACTGAAGGATCCGGGAATCATCCAGCACTACCACCAGGAGATGGAACCGCGTCCGGTGCGGGCCAACAGGCCCGTCGAGATCGGGGCATCGCTGGCTGAGGTGGAGCGGGTACTGAAGGGCAATTAACTGCGGGTGGAAAGTAATTGGTCATTGGTCAAATGACCAATGACCGATTACTCGCCGTTATGCAGTAGCGTGGAACGACGCGAGCACCTTCCCCGCCCGCTCCGCCGCCTCCGTGATCCGCTCGGGCGACGTGATGAATGAGACCCTGAAGAACCCCTCGCCGCCGGCGCCGAGTCCCGACCCGGGCAGCACGACTACGCCCTGCTCCTCGAGCAGACGCTCCGCGAACTCCGCGCTCGGGATTCCGTCGGGAAGCGGCAACCAGAGGTACATCGTGCCCTTCGGCGCTTCGCACGCGAAGCCGTTCGCGCGGAACGCGCGCACCGCCGCGTCGCGCCGCTCCTTGAACACCGCGATGTTGCCCGGCACCCAGCTCTTCCAGCCTTCGAGCGCCGCGATCCCCGCGCGTTGCACCGCCATGAACTGGCCGGTGTCGAGGAAGCTCTTGACCTTCGCGAGCGCCGCGATGATGTCGCGATTGCCGCACGCCCAGCCGCAGCGCCAGCCCGTCATGTTGTAGGTCTTGGAGAGCGAGTGGAACTCGATCGCCACCTCGCGCGCGCCATCGACGTCGAAGATGCTCGGCGCCACGTACCCGTCGAACGTCATCTCCGAGTACGGGTTGTCGTAGACGAGCACGATGTCGAGGTCCGCGCAGCGTTTCACGACGCGCTCGAGATACTCCAGCGGCGCGATCGCGCCCGTCGGATTGTTGGGATAGTTGAGGTAGAGAATCTTCGTTCGCTTCAGCACGTCGAGCGGCACGTCGTCGAGTTCGACGAGGAAGTTCGTGCGCGGCGTGATCGGATAGAGGTACGCCGCTCCGTCCGAGAGGAGCGTGCCGCCCCGGTATGCGTTGTAGCCGGGATCGGGGATGATCGTCGCGTCGCCGGGCTGGACGTAGGCGAGCGCGAGGTGCGCGAGCCCCTCCTTGCTGCCGATCAGCGGGATGGTCTCCAGCAGCGGATCGAATTGGTGGCCGAATCGGGTGTGCATCCACGCCGAGACCGCCTCGCGAAATGCGGGGAGGCCAAGGCCGAAGCCGTAGCGGCTCATCGCGGGTTCGCGCGCGGCGGCGGCAAGAGCCTCGACCGCCGCCGGCGGAGGGGCGAGGTCGGCATCGCCGGCACCCAGGTCGATCACGTCGACGCCATGGGCCGTCAACTCGCGCTTCCTTTGCGGGATCGCGGCGAGGACGTATGGCGGAAGGGAATTCAGGCGGTCGGTTTGCTTCGGCATGCTCTGGGATTGGGCCCGGGAAAGGCGAGTGAAAACGTTCTTCGTTGGTTGGTTAATGGTAAAACAATTCGTCCGGACCTCGAGCCTCGCGGACTCGGCTCTGCGCCCGGACGAATTCTCGCACTATTAACCAACCAACAAGGAACGTGTTAACTCGTCCTTGCTGTTTGCTGGCCGTCCCAAACTCGTCGCCGGCGAGAACCCCACCCCGAGCGCCCCGCTCGTTCCGCTTTCTGGTGTCCGGACTCATGTTTGCGGAAGGTCGATCACCCGCTCGATACGAATCTCTCACAGGCAGCCACGCATCCATGTGCGGAATCACCGGCATCGCCACTCCGGCGCCCGACACTCCGATCGAGCGCGCCACGCTCGAGGCGATGACGGACTTGCTCACCCATCGCGGACCCGACGGGCGCGGATTCCATTCGGGGCCTGGAATCGGCCTGGGAATGCGCCGGCTCAGCATCGTGGACCTGGAGACTGGCGAACAACCGATCTCCAATGAAGATGGTTCCGTTCTGGTCGTCTGCAACGGGGAAATCTACAACGCTCCGGAACTCCGCCAGGGCCTCCTCAATCGGGGACACCACCTCCGGAGCCGTTCCGACGTCGAGGTCGTCGTGCACCTCTACGAGGAGGAGGGAATCGAGTGCCTGCACCGTCTCCGCGGGATGTTCGCACTGGCGCTGTGGGACGCTCGTGAGCGGACGCTCTTCCTGGCGAGGGACCGGTTCGGGATGAAGCCGCTGTATCACGCACGTGCCCAGGACGGCACGCTGTTCTTCGCATCCGAGGCAAAGTCCATTCTCTTCACCGGCCGCGTCGACCGATCGCTCGATCCGGTAGGCGTATCGGGCCTTCTTCACGTCGGCGGACCGTTGTTCGACCGCACCGTCTTCAAGGGAATACGACAACTCGAGGCCGGTCACTGGCTGTCCTATCGATCGGGCCGGATCGCCATCGAGAAGTACTGGGACCTGGACTTCGGCCGTCCGCGACCTCACGGGCTGCCGCGCACCGAAGGCGAATGGAGTGAGGCCATCGCCGACAAGCTGCGGGAATCGGTTCGCATCCACCTTCGCGGCGACGTGCCCGTCGCCGGATGGCTCAGCGCGGGAATCGATTCGAGCGCGGTCGTCTTCCTCGCCGCCGAGGAGCTTGGCGGTGCGCTTCCGACCTTTTCCCTGGGTTTCGACGAACCCGGTCTGGACGAACTGCGACATCAGCGCACGCTCGACCAGTTTCCCGGACAGCACTTGTCCGGTGAGCATGTTCGGTTCGGAGGCGGCGCGCTCGAGTTTCTCTCGACCGCCATCTGGCACCAGGAACAGCCCGTCCACTTGCAGCCGTCGTGGCACTCGCTCGGCGCGGCGATGAGCGGGCGCTTCAAGGTCGCGCTCACGGGCCAGGGGTCGGACGAGGTGCTTGGCGGCTACCCCTGGTACAAGACCGACCGCATGTGGACGCCGCTGTACCACCTTCCGGCAGCCGTGCGGCACGCCATCGCCCGGACAATGCCGCGCATCTCTGAGAATGACCGCCGGGCGATCTCCGGTCCGCCGGAAATGAATTTCCAGCGATACTCGTCGCTGCACTGGTCGCGCTGGAATGAACTCCGCTCGCTGTTCCAGCCGGACTTCCAGCGGGAGGAAGGTCTCGCGCGTGCCTCGCTCGAGCTCCCGACCGTTCCCGCCGGATTCCACGAGTGGGACCGCTTTCAGCAGTTGCTCTACATCGAGGCGAAGACGCGACTCCCGAGCTATATCAATCTGGGGCTGGACGCCTCGAGCATGGCGAAATCCATCGAGCCGAGGCTACCATTCCTGGATCACGAGTTCGCAGAACTCTGCATGCATCTTCCTCGTGCGCTGCGGCACCATCGGATGGAAAAACACATCCTCCGAATGGCCATGGAACCATTCTTGCCGCCGGAAATTTCGTGGAGGGCAAAGCACGGGCTCAGGTCGCCGGATCCAACCTGGCCGGCGGATCGGGGCGCAGCTCCGGAACTGGTCCGGGAGATGCTCGCCGATGACATCGTGCAATCCAAGGGCTATTTTCGCCCGGACGCGGTTCGGGCGCTCGTCAGCCTGGGCCCGGGAGTTTCCGGAACGCTGGCTGCGGTTGTGGGATTTCACCTGCTGGACACGATGTTGATTGAAGGGCGCGGACTTCCCGCCTGATCTATTCCACGCAAATCCTCACGACTGGCACCTTGAATTCGCTCGCTATACACCACGGAAAGGTCGAGTCTTCTGCCGAAGGCGTGTGCGTGTCGGCCGCGGTCGACGATCGCGCCGTGCATTTCGCGTTTTCCGGTGACTTCCCGTTCGCCGGTCCCTCGGGCGATCCGTTCCTGGCGGCCGCCATCGTGCTCGCCATGCAACGTGGTGGGAGTGTCTCGGTGTCGGAGGAGCTTCCGGTCTCCGAGCGCCTGATCGCGGGATTGCAGACCTATCAGGAGATCTATTCTCAGTGGTATCGCGACCTCCGACATGCCTCCGTCGACGCGGCGGCGCGCCGCGAGCCTGCGGCGCCGACGGGTGCGGTCGGGACGTTCTTCAGCGGAGGCGTGGACGGGCACTACACGCTGCTGCAGAATCGCGCCCGAGTCACACATCTCATCCTGTGCCTTGGTCTCGACATCCCACACACGGAACAGGGCCGCTGGGAGCGAACGCGCGATTCCGTGCGCCGGACGGCGAGCGCGCTGGGGAAGCGGGTATGCCTGGTAGAGTCGAACGTCAAGACTGCGCTGCAGTCTGCCCGGTTCGACAATCATGGCGCCGTGCTCGCGAGCACGGCGCTCGGACTCAGCTTCGACCGGCTGCTGATTCCCGCGTCGCACGACTACGCGTCGGAGCCGTCGCCGTGGGGATCACACCATGCGACCGACCCCACCCTGAGCACCGGCCAGACGCTGGTGGAGTACGATGGAATGGTGCCGCGCCCCACGAAAGTGAGGCGTCTCGTCGAGGCGGGCGTGGACCTGAACGACCTCAGGGTGTGCAATCGCTTCACGGACTTCAACTGCGGCCACTGCGAGAAGTGCCTTCGAACGATGGTGGCGCTCGAGGTCATGGACACCAGCGTCGCCTCGCTCCCCCGGGTGGACGACATGTCGGTCATCGGGCGCGTCGTGATCCCCGACGAAATGTACGCCGACTTTTGGGACGAGAATCTCCAATTCGCGCAGGATTTCGGCCGGCAGGACATCGGCCGGGAGATCGAGAGGGCCCTCGGGCGGTTTCGTCGGCGCGACGCTCTGCGGCAGGTGGACCGTGCCTGGTTCGGCGGCCGAATTTCGCGGTTGCGCAGCCGCTTCGCTCGTGGCCGGTGATGTCGCCGGCGTGTCCGCGCCCCGAGCCTTGATGCGCAGGTCCCGGAGTGGAGCGTTGTCGTGAACGCGTTTCTGATTGCGATTCCGCGACGCGGGGTGCGCGTGCCGTTGCGTCGCGCGGAAACGCTGCTCGCCACAGCGGGTGCGCCTCTTGTCACGCCGTGCGCCGGAACCATTGATGCGATCGACGGCGTGGAAGGCGGCGCCGAAATGCGCACGTACGGCACCGCGACCAGCCACCGGACCGGCGACGGACTGCTGGTGGGCCTGGCAGGTGGGCCCGAACTCGTGAAGCGCGCAAACGGCTGCCCGGCGGAGTGCGTTCCGGTTTCTGCACGGGACTTGGCCGCGGCGTGGCCTGCGAAAGGCGCCGACGCGTTGAACGTGCTCTCGGGAGGGTTCGCGGCGGCGGTATGGGACGTGAGCGCTCGGCGCCTGGTGCTCCAGATGGACGGGATCGGTGTGCAGTCGCTGTTCGTCAGGGTCACCGAGGATGCCATCTTGGCGTGCACGGAAGTGACCCCGCTGCTCGCCGTCGGGCCCTCGACGCCCTTCGACGAGAGCGCGCTGACGGACATCATGGCGATGCGATTCCTTGCGGGCTCGCATACTGCCTGGCGGGGCATCCGCCAGGTGACGCCGCGACGTCGGTGCGTCGTCACGCTCGACGGCTCGATCGCCGAGTCTCCCGTTCCGGGATTCGCCTACGATCCGCACGACCCGCCGCCGAGGCTCGAGCCGACGACGGCGGCGCTACGATCCGCGATGCGGGCGAGCCTCGAGCGCCTGCGCGACGCCGGCGTCGCCGACGTGGCGGTGCAACTGAGTGGAGGAGTCGATTCCTCGATCTGCGCCGCACTGGCGTCGAAAATCTTCCCGCGATGCACGGCCCTGACGTTCCGAATCGACGACTTTGCCAATCCGGAGCTTCCGCGCGCGCGGGCCGTCGCGGAACGTCTCGGTCTTTCGCTGCACGTCGCCCAGGTTCGGTCGTCTGACGTGGCGCGCCTCCATCCATGGATCATAGCACGAGTGCAGGAACCGCCGCTGCACTACAACAATCCCGCGGTCGTGCGGATGCTCGAGGATGCACGCGACATTGCCCCCGACGTGATTGCGGGTGACTTCGACACGCTGTTCGGCACGAGGATCATCGGGCGCGTTCGGCGCCAGATCGCGCGGCGGCAAGCCGTCGCGTGGCTGCCGAGCCCCGCCTTGCGGGCGGTGTCCACACTGCTGCGCGCTTCAGGAGTCGACCGTCTTCGACGCGCGGCCGCGCCATTCGACTCGACCGTCCCGGAGTTGATCCGGCGAAGCAATTCGCTGCGGATCACACCGGAGGCGGCGGCGGCACTGCCCGCTCATGCGCGCGGCGAGTTCCCGAGCGAAGATCTTTTCGAACACATATTCGATGCGCACATGCCGCTCGAGGATGCAGGCGACCTGCTCTATGCGCGTTACGTGGCCGGTGCGTGCGTTCGCCGAAACACGCGCTTCGCGGATGCGCTGAGACTCCGGTTTCACTACCCGATGTTGGACGCGGCGGTGATGGACATCGCCGCGTCGCTTCCCGCGTCGCTCCGATGGGATCCCGTCAGGGACGAGGGCAAGCCGCTGCTGCACGCGCTGTGTGCGGAACTCGTCGGGCGCGACGTCAGTCAGTGGCCGAAATTCGGACTCCCCTCACCCGACTTGGCCTGGATGGAGGGGCCACTCGGCGACCGGCTGGCCGCGAGCCTCGCCGACGACGCTCCGCTCGCGCCCTACATGGACCTGCGCGCGCTCCGGCAGCTTCCCCGGGTGGCGAACAAGGAGACGCTCTGGACGGTGATGACGCTGGACGAAGTGCTCCGGCAAGGGTTCCGGAACATGGCGACCTGATGGCGACTCGCAGCCCGGTGCAGGCGGTGGTGCTGGCCCACGGCGTCAACGGCCTCGGCGCGATCCGGTCGCTCGGCGAGGCCGGAATCCCGCACGCCGTCGTGTGCGCCGGTACCGGCAACCCGGCGCGCTTCTCGCGATATCCCTCGCGAACACTGCGTGTTGGGATTGGCGCAACCGATCGCGAGCTGCTGGAAACGCTGTCCCCCGTTGCGAGGCAGAACGTGGCGCTCCTGGGCACGTCCGACGCTCACATCGATTTTCTGTCTCGCCAGCGCGAGGCGTTGGTCGCGGCCGGGTTCGCGGTCGTGTGCCCGCCGCGCGACCTCGGTGCGAAGCTCAACGACAAGGCGACGGAACTCGCCCTCGTGAGGAACGTCGCCATCGACGTTCCGAAATCGCTGACCGCCCTGATGCCGACGGCCGACGCCGTAATCGCGAGGCTCGGGTTGCCGATCATGATCAAGCCGAGGTCGTATCGGAGCGCGTCGCTGATCGCGTCGCCGAACGTCATCGTCAGGGACAGGGCGACGCTGGAGGCGTTTCTGGCACGCCATGCCGATCATCTGGACGCATTCGTCGCGCAGGAGCTGATCGACGGCGACGACAAGGCATTGTGGGTGTGCAATTGCCTGTTCGGCGAAGGAGGCGCGCTGCTGCAAGCCTTTTCCTTCCAGCGACTGCGCACCTCACCGCCGCATTTTGGCGCCACCACGTTCGCTATCGGGCGCGAGAACCCCGTGGTCAAGCAGCTGTGCGCCACGGTCGGGCACGCGCTCGGATATGTCGGCCCCGCCATGATCGAGTTCAAGTTCAGTGCGGCGGCCGACCGGTACTACTACATCGAGACGAACCCCCGGCTTGGCATGTGCAACATCTTCGACACCCGCAGCGGAGTGAACAATGTGGCCATGGCGGTGCGGATGGCCCGCGGCGAGCCCAAGCCCGCAGCCGCCGTCGCGCAACGCGATGGAGTGTATTACCTGAACTTCCTGACCGACCTGGAATCGCGAGTGAGCGACGGGGAGCGGTTGCCCGCAATTCTATGGTCGTACGCGAGGACTGCCGGCGCTCGCCACGCCTGGGCGTTCTTTTCGTGGCGCGATCCCTACCCGTGGCTGCGCGTCGTGATCTCTCAGGTGGCGTACACCTTGCGGCGGGTCGTGCATCGGGCCTTTCGCGATTGACGAGGCCCAAATGCAACTTCGTGAAGTTTGCGAGGCGAGATGGGTCCGGATGGAATCCAGGCCGCGGAATCGCCGCGAGGACGTTGGGCTGAAGGGAACTGAGTCGGTCGGCGCGCTCTAACTCGTCGGCGGCGAGAACCCCTCCCCATTCGCATCGAACCACGACGTCTGGTACGCGGCATCCTCGATGGGGAGCATCGCCTTCGCGACGTGCAGCGGCCGGAACGAGTCCATCATCACCGCGAGTTCGTTCGTCCCCTTCGCACCGATCGACGCCTCCGTGCGTCCCGGGTGCGGCCCGTGCGGAATGCCGTCCGGATGGTGCGTGATCGACCCGTACTCGATCCCCTTCCGGCTCATGAATTCGCTCGACGCGTAGAAGATCACCTCGTCGGAATCCACGTTGCTGTGGTTGTACGGCGCCGGGATCGCCTGCGGATCGAAGTCGAACGGCCGCGGGCAGAACGAACAGATCACGAATCCGTCGCCCTGGAACGTCTGGTGCACCGGTGGCGGCTGGTGCACGCGGCCGACGATCGGCTCGAAGTCGTTGATGTTGAACGCCCACGGATAGAACATCCCGTCCCACCCAACCACGTCGCACGGATGGTGATCGAGGATGAATTCGTTCAGGCCGTTGTACTGCTTCACGACGATCCGGAAGTCACCCCGCTCGTCGTGCGTGACGAGTTCGCGCGGCACCCGGAAGTCGCGCTCGCTGTATGGCGCGCCCTCGACGATCTGGCCATAGTGGTTGCGATAACGATCCGGCGTGCGCACGTACCCGCGGCTCTCCATGATGAGGAGCTTCGCGGGCTTCGTGAAGCGATACCGGTGCAGGATGCCACGATGGATGACCAGGTAGTCGCCGGGCGTGATCGGCATGGTGCCGAATTGCGTCTCGAGCGTGCCCTCGCCCTCCGCGACGTACACGACTTCGTCCCCCTGCGCGTTGCGATAGAAATGCTCGTCCTGCTTGTCGGGTCGCGCGTAGAGCATCGCGACGTCGTCGTTGAACAGGATCGGCGTGCGGTTGAGGGTCGGACTTCCGCCCTTCGCAAGCTGCGCCGTGCGGAAGTGCCTGTGCTTGAGCGTCCGGTCGGGGTCCGCCTCGTATGTCACGTCGCGGAGCCGGCGCGCCGACTTCACCGTCGTCGGCGGATGCACGTGGTAGAGCAGCGACGACGGCCCGGTGAAGCCCTCGTTCCCCACGAGGTGCTCCGCGTACAGCGTTCCATCCGGCTGGCGAAACACGGTGTGCCGCTTGCGCGGGATCCTGCCCAGCGTGTGGTAGATCGGCATTACAGGTTGCCCCGAAGGGCCTGCTCACGCTCGATGGACTCGAACAGCGCCTTGAAGTTCCCCTTGCCGAAACTCTTCGCGCCCTTGCGCTGGATGATCTCGTAGAAGAGCGTCGGGCGGTCCTGCACGGGCTTCGAGAAGATCTGCAACAGATAGCCCTCGTCGTCTCGATCCACGAGGATTCCGAGCTGCTCGAGCGCGGCGAAGCTCTCGTCGATCGCGCCGACCCGCGCCCTCGCCCCTTCGTAATAGGAGTGCGGCACTGAGAGGAACTCGACGCCGCGGCTCATGAGGTCGCGCACGGTCTTCACGATGTCGTCGGTGGCCATCGCGATGTGCTGCACGCCGGGGCCATGGTAGAACTCGAGATACTCGTCGATCTGCGACTTCTTCTTGCCGGCCGCGGGCTCGTTGATCGGGAACTTGATGCGGCCGTTCCCGTTCGACATCACCTTCGACATCAGCGACGAATACTCGGTGGAGATGTCCTTGTCGTCGAACGAGAGGAGGTTGAAGAAGCCGAGCACGCGCGAGTAGAACCCGACCCACTCGTTCATCTTGCCGAGCTCGACGTTGCCCACGCAGTGGTCGACGTACTTGAGCCCGGTGGGCGCCGCCTTGAGCGGCGACGACTTCGGCACGAAGCCGGGGAGGAAGATCCCCTTGTAGTTCCGGCGCTCGACGATCGAGTGGATCGTGTCGCCGTACGTCGCGATGGCGGCGATGACGGCCTCGCCGTCGGCATCCTTCGTGACCGTCGGCTCCTGGACCGATCGCGCGCCGCGCGCCACGGCCTTCGCGTGCGCGTCACGGGCGTCGTCCACCCAGAACGCGAGGTCGCGCACGCCGTCCCCGTGCAAACGGATGTGCTCGGAAATCGGCCCCTCCGGCCCGATCGGCGACGTGAGCACGAAGCGGATCTTGTCCTGTTGCAGCAGGTAGCTCGCGCGGTCGCGGACGCCGGTCTCCGGCCCGCGGTACGCCAGCAACTCGAAGCCGAACGCGGCGCGGTAGAACATCGCGCTCTGTTTCGCGTTCCCGACCCAGAATTCGATGTAGTCGGTGCCGTTGATTGGGAACGTGTCGTGCGCCCGGGACGGCGCTGGAGAAGCGATGGTGGTCATGGCGTCAGCTCACTGGTTCAGGCTTGCCTCGAGGAAACTGCGCAGCGGCGCTTCACTCGTCTGTCGCCGGCCGGGGGCTACGTCGCCGGGCTCACCAAATATAGTCGGTACTGACCGTCGGGAAGCATCAGGCGAGCGACCGGAGCTTCTCGCGGTCCACGTTGCCGCCGGTCACGATGCACACGACGTTCGCCCGTGGCGGGACGGTCACGGCTCCCGACAGGAGCGCCGCGAGGCCGGCCGCGCCGGCCGGCTCGGCGACCACTTTGCAGCGTTCGAGAATCGTCCACATCGCGTTCGTAATTGCCGCGTCGGTCACGGTCACGATCTCCACGCCGAGCCGGCGCACGTGCTCGAAGGTGAGGTCGCCGGCCCAGGGCGCCGCGAGCCCGTCCGCGATCGAATCCACCGCCGCGAGCTTCTGCGGCGAGCCGCGGTCGAGGCTCAGGCGCATGGCGGCGGCGCCCTCGGGCTCGACGCCGATGACGCGGATTCCCGGCCGCCGCGCGAGCGCCGCGACCGCCACGCCGCTCACAATTCCTCCCCCGCCCACTCCCACGAGAATCACGGCTGTTTCCGGGAGGTCGTCGATGACTTCGTCACCCACGGTTCCAGCACCCGCGATCACCATCGGATCGTCGAATGGATGCACGGTCACGAGGCCGCGCTCCCGCTGCACCGCGTGCATCGTCTCGATCAGGTCCGCCTCGGTCTGGATCACCTCGCCGCCGTAGTTTCGCGTCGCCTCGACCTTGCTGCGAACCGCCCTCGCCGGCATCACGATCGTCGCGTGCGTGCCGAGGACGCGCGCCGCCCACGCCACGGCCTGTGCGTGATTCCCGGCGGACATGGTCACGACGCCCCTCCGGCGTTCGTCGGCCGACAGCGCCGACATCCGGTTCAGCGCACCGCGCACCTTGAACGAGCCGGTCTTCTGGAACAGCTCGAGCTTGAAGTGAATGCCGGCTCCCAGGCGTTCGCTCAGCTGGTCGGATCGGAGCATCGGCGTGCGGCGCACGCGCCAGTCGATCACACGCTTGGCCGCGCGCACGTCGTCGAGCGTGACAAGGGGACGATCGGTCATGATCGGACGGCCGGCCCTAGAGCTGCGACGTGCAATTCGGGCACCGCTTTGCCGCGATGGGGATCTGCGTCGCACAGAACGAGCAGCCCTTGGTCGCGGGGGCCGCCACCGGCGCCGGCCCCTGCAGGCGCGCCAGCATGCGCACGATCACGAAGATGCACGCCGCGATGATCAGGAAGGTGACCGTCTGGTTCACGAAGAGACCGTAGTTCATCGTCACGGCGCCGGCGGCCTTGGCGTCGGCGAGCGACGCGTAGGGCGCGGCAGCCTTCGCGCCTTCCTTCAACACGATGAACTTGTTGCCGAAGTCGATGCCGCCGGTCGCGAGCCCGATGGGCGGCATGATGACGTCGTCCACGAGCGATTTCACGATCGCGCCAAACGCCGAACCGATGATGACGCCGACGGCGAGGTCGACGACGTTGCCCCGCATGATGAACGCCTTGAAGTCCTTGAACATGTGCCCTCGCTTAGGGGACGGAGTGGTCACGCCGAGCGGCCGATGTTCCCTGGCATCGTGGACTAAAGATGCACCGTGGGAATCTCCCGGGCCAACCGGGTGACGTTCGCCCGGCGAGGCGGCAACGAAGCCGGGTCCGTTCCGCCGCACTCGGGGCGGGCTCCGGCGACCACCCGCATCAGTCGACGACCAGGTCGGGCAGGTTGCGGAAGAGGTCGAGCGAACCCGGGTTCGCCAACGCGTCGGCGTTCGTCACCTCGCGGCCGTTGATCACGTCGCGCACCGCGATCTCGCTGATCTTGCCGCTGATCGTGCGCGGGATGTCGTCCACCTGCAAGATGAGCCGCGGCACGTGCCGCGGCGACGCGCCGGCGCGAATCACGCGGCGAATGCGCTCGCGCAGCGGGTCGTCGAGCCGGAGGCCGGGCCGAAGCCGGACGAACAGGACCACGCGTTCACCGCGATCGGCGGTCTTGCCTGCGTGCTGCCCGACGACGACGCTCTCGAGCACCTCGTCGACCTCGTCGACCTGACGGTAGATCTCGGCCGTGCCGATGCGGACGCCTCCGGGGTTGAGCGTCGCGTCGCTCCGTCCGTGGATCACCATGCCGTCGTGTTCGGTGATCTCGGCCCAGTCGCCATGGCGCCAGACACCAGGAAAGAAGTCGAAGTATGCGGCGCGATACTTCGCGCGCCCCGGATCGTTCCAGAACGAGACCGGCATGGATGGAAACGGACGTGTGCACACGAGCTCGCCCGGCGCGCCGCGAACCGGTGTGCCGCTCGCGTCGAATACCTCGACCGACATCCCGAGCCCACGGCACTGGAGTTCGCCCCGGTGCACGGGAAGCATCGGGTTTCCGAGCGCAAAGCAGGAGATGATGTCGGTGCCTCCGGAAATGCTCGAGAGGCGTACACCCGGCTTCACGTCGCGCTCGACGTAGTCGTAGCTGTGCCCGGCGAGCGGACTGCCGGTCGAGAGGATCGTCCGCAGCGCGCCGAGATCGTGCGTCGCGGCGGGCTTGAACGCATGCTTTTCCGAGAGCGCCAGGTACTGTGCGCTCACGCCGAAGACGGCCACCCGCTCTTCGGCCGCCAAGGTCCAGAGCGCTTCGGGCGCGGATGGCGGCGTCGGCGACCCGTCGTACAGGACGATCGTCGCACCGCTCGCGAGCGCGCTCGCGAGCCAATTCCACATCATCCAGCCGCAAGTCGTGAAGTAGAAGACCCGGTCGCCCGGACCAATCGCGGTGTGGAGCTGGTGTTCCTTCAGATGCTGCAAGAGCGTGCCTCCCGCGCCGTGCACGAGACACTTCGGAAGGCCCGTCGTACCCGACGAGTACATCACGTAAAGCGGGTGGTCGAAGGGCAGCCGGTCGAACTGGAGCGGGACACCATTGCCGCGCGCGGCGAATCGCGACCACCGCTCGGCCCCGCGAATCCCCGCGAGATTTCCGGGTCCGAGTGACTCGCGCAGGATCGGCGCCACGACGACGAGTTCGATGGACGGAATCGCGTTCACGATGCTGCGCACGCGGTCGAGCGAATCGATCTCCTTCCCGGCGTACCGGTAGCCGTCCGCGGCGAACAGCACGCGCGGCGTGATCTGGCCGAAGCGGTCGAGGACACCCGCCGCTCCGAAATCCGGCGAGCACGACGACCAGACCGCGCCGCACGACGCCGCCGCGAGCATCGCGATCACCGCTTCCGGCACGTTGGGGAGAAATCCCGCCACGCGGTCGCCGGCGCGCACACCGGCCGCGCGCAGCGCCCCCGCGACCACTGCCACCTCCGACGCAAGCGCGTCGCGGCTCAGCTCCCGCCGCGTGCCGTGTTCGTCACGAAAGATGACGGCCGGCGTACCACCCCCA
>OCZT010001790.1_pt1 | contig 22320 bp, 18 predicted proteins | sample 1539031 | NCBI WGS metagenome assembly OCZT01 (sample SAMEA3539308, study PRJEB22396) | soil metagenome | biome: tundra; feature: field; material: soil | place: USA | collected 2010-05 | depth 0.15 m | reverse complement strand
ATGACCGTAGACCGCACCTAGGTGAGGCGTTCCATAGCCCCAAGGCAACCAAGGAGAAGTTCATGCGAGCCGGGAAACAGAGTTTTGCATATTTCATGCTGGCAGTGTTGCTGGTCGCAATGACGGCGTTGAATGCAACAGCTCAGGACGAACCCGCACGTCCCAAGCCACACGGGATACTGGCGAACTACTTCCAGGCAACCATCAGCTTCGAACCCAATCAGGGCCAGACTGACGGTCGGGTGAAATTCATGTCCCGCGGAGCGGGATACAACCTGTTTCTCATGCCCAGCAATGCCGTCTTTTTCTTCCGGCACGCGGGCGACCGCGATGACCTCGTCCCGAAAGAATCGGAAGGTCTGGCCATGAGTGTGGTGGGGGCGAACCCAGTTCCGAAGATAAGCGGAATCGACGAACTCCCCGGGAAGAGCAGCTACTTTCTCGGGAATGATCCCAAGAAGTGGTACACCAATATCCCGAATTTCGGCAAGGTGCAATACGAAAACATTTATCCCGGCATTGATCTGGTGTACCACGGTACTCAAGGCCAACTGGAATACGACTTTGCCGTGCATCCGGGCGCAGCGCCCAAAGTGATCATGATCGAGTTCACGGGTGCAAAGCGCATTACGGTGAGCTCCAAAGGAGAACTGGTGTTGGAAACTGAGACTGGGCAAATCTGTTTTCACAAGCCGGTCGCTTATCAGCAGGACAACGGAAACAAACGCTTCATCGATGCCCGCTATCTCCTGATCGGCAAGAACCAGGTGAGTTTTGCCGTAGGCGCTTACGACTCGAAGAAAACGCTCATCATCGATCCGGTTCTTGTTGGCGCTCCCAAGGTCGACCGATTCCGCGGGATGCGCCAGTTGTTGTAGCTGATGAGAAAGAGATTGGCAGATCTGAGTTGCCGACCCCCGTTAACCCAGATAAGCAGTTCGTTAAAAACCAAACCAGGGGGGACCGAGGAGGCTAGTAGCCATGACCCAAGTTCTGAGAAACGTATTCTTATTTCTACTCATCGCAGCTTCGGCTGCGGCTCAACCCACGATCACCTCAATATCACCCACAACGGCATCGCGCAGCGGTCGCCTGCTCATCCAGGGTACAGGATTCGGAGCTGTGCAGGGCAGCGGCCATGTTACGGTTGTCGGCATTACGGCTCCGCTGACCCGCTGGAGCGATACGCTGATTGCCGCTTACGTGCCTGAGGCCGCTCTTATCGGTGTGGGCAATGTCCAAGTCTTCAATTCCCAGGGCGCCGGGAGCAATCTGGTGCAGATCACGGTCACGTCGCGCCCGGCCCCGGCCGGACAAATTCGATGGCGCTTTCAGGCGGACGGCGATTACATTCCGAACCGGCCAGCCGTTGGCGGTGACGGCACCGTATATGCGCAGGATGTGTATGGTCACCTCTACGCTGTGGACTCGACAGGCGGGCTGAAATGGATCTTCAATGCTTCAGGTTACGGTTTCGGGGACGTCAGCGTCGGCCAGGATGGGACCATCTATGTCGGCAGCGCGCCGAGTATCTTTGCACTCACTCCCAACGGCACCCTCAAGTGGCAGTTCAACCAGAATCCTGCCGCCTTCATCCTGCTAGGCCCCAACGTGGGACCCGACGGCAACATCTATGCGGTGGGAACTCAAGGCATGGGCGTTTTTTCGCTCACCCCGCAGGGCAGCCTCCGCTGGTCCGTACCCGAGAATTATGACCGGCCCCCTGTAACCATGCAGGAAATTGTTTTTGGACCGGCGGCACAGTCCCGCCTGTATTTCCATGCGAATAACCACCTGCGCGGAATCGGGCTCAATGGAGCTCCACTGTTCACTTATGCGGATGGCCTCGATACCCTGCAAGGAGATCCACAACCCGCTGTTGATCCAGACGGGTCAGTTTACACGAACCTGCAGAGCGGGAATCTCGGGAAATTTGACAACAACGGCAATCTTCTGTGGCACATCCTCGACCTGTCGAACGTAATGAGCACTCCAGACGTGGGACCAGACGGCAGGATCTACGACGGCCAGAACCTGATTAACCTGTACGCCATTAATAGCAATGGTACAGTGCAGTGGCAGTATACGGACAACGGCATCTTGTTTGGCCCGGTCGTGAGTCCTCTGAATGACCTGCTACTGATAGGAGGAAGGGTCGACTACGGCCAGCCAGGGTTTTTTGAGGCAGTAAGCACCGCCGGTACTTCGTTGTGGAAAGAGGTTCTACCCGTCGAGAACGGATTGAACATCGTTCCTATGTCCCGTGCACGTTTTACGCCCGACGGGCAGACGGCCTACATCGGAACGTCCATCGCGGGGCAGAGCGGGATCGGGTATTCGTATCTTTACAGCGTTCAGACGGGCAACTCAGCCGTTACCTTGTCCTCGCTGACGCTGAATCCGACCACGGTGGTAGGGGGTGCGCCGTCTACCGGCACGGTGACTCTGAGCGGACCGGCGCCCAGCGGAGGCGCAGTGGTCTCACTGACCAGCGACAATCCTTCCGTGGCCCGCGTCCCGGCAACTGTGACGGTTAGCGCGGGACAGACCACTGCCTCTTTCACGGCAACAACGAGCGCCGTATCGACTGCAACAAGAGTGACGATCACCGCCTCCTACGCCACCAGCAGAGTGACGGCCACCTTGACCGTCAATCCGCCCTCGCTTGTTTCCCTGACCTTAGTCCCCACCACGGTTAGAGGAGGTACTCCCTCCACCGGGACCGTGGTACTCAACGGGCCAGCGCCTGCGGGCGGAGTGTTGGTCCGTCTGTCGAGCAGCAACCCGATCCTCGTCAACGTTCCAAGCAGCGTCACCGTTGCGGCAGGATCCACATCAGCGAGCTTCACGGCGCGGACAAGGTTCACCCCAACCCGGACAGTAGTGACCGTCTCGGCGTGGAACGGAACCGTGCTTAAGAGAGCCACGCTTACGGTAACACCGTAGCTCGCAACGCTGGTCGGCGCTCCTAGACTCGACAAATTCCCTGGGAGCGCCAGTTCGTGCGCCGATGGGAAAGGGGTCGGCAGCACATCTGTGTCGCCGACTCGCGTCAATTCAGATAAGCAGCTCGTTGAGAGCCAAAACCCGGCAATGGAGATGAGTATGAATTCGATGAGACGAATACTTCTGGCGGCGGTGGCGATCTTGAACCTGTTAACCGTACAACAGAAGTAGTTCAGATGTATGTTGAATAACCAGCGCAGGAAGCCCCGCTTCCTGCGCCCCCCACACTTAGCTCAGGAGAAACGCTTATGACCACACTTCGCAAACTGCTCACCATCTCGGCACTGCTGCTGTTCACCGCCGCCTTCGCCTCGGCCGATAACTTCAACTTCACCTTCACCGGACAGGAAAACACGGTATCTGGTACCTTCGTCACCACCCCAGAAGGCGGGGGTCAATTCCTGATCACTGACATCCTCAATGGCATGGTTGACGGAAATCCCATCACTTCCGTGTTGCCCCCAGACACCTATGAATTCAACGACAACATCCTCTTCTTCCCCCCCAACCCCGAATTTCTCGACAGTGATGGCGTCTCCTTTACGGACCAGAACGGCGTCGAATACAACCTCTACTTCTTCTTCGTTTATAACTTGCTGAGCACCAGCGGGATCGACGACAACGGCAGCCTCACCGTGACTCCCGCCACCACCCCCGAACCCAGCTCCATCCTCCTGCTCGGCACCGGACTTCTCGGTGCCGCCGGTGCTCTCCGTCGCAAATTCAAAGTTGCTGTCGTCAACAGAGGCCTAGGCAGTGGGATATGGACAGGTGATCATCCACACCACTGACGGTGGTGTCACATGGACGACTGTACCAACCAGCCTGACCGAACAGCAGTTTTATGTGGTGAGGTTCCTCGACCAGATGCATGGCTGGATTGGCGCACAAAATACAATCCTGTACACAAACGACGGCGGCCTGACCTGGAACCAAGGCACCGGTGTCACGGGAGATGTGACAGGACTGGCCTTTGCCGATCTGCAGAATGGTTTTGCAGCGGAGGGTGGTTACTTCATCTTTCGGACTCGCGATGGCGGGCACACCTGGTCGCAAGTGCAATTGCCGGTTGCGGTGAGCAACATCCGTTTCTTCGATTCGCAACGTGGTGTCGCTTCCGAATCGGGCTTCGCATGCGAAATTCGCGAATGCGGCGTACTTCACACCAGCGATGGTGGAAACACCTGGACTCTGCAGAGCGGCAGCACACATGGCGGGTTCTTTATCAGCCCCACCGAGGGCTGGAACGGGGCTGGGGAATTGGAATGGAGCGGTCACCCGAGCAATCTCGATTGTAGGTCACCGCCGGAGCACTCCCTCAGTAAGTTGACCTCCCTGGTCACGTCACTGCGCAACGTGATCCAGGTCATTTGCTTTTGGAAACAGCGCAGCCGAGCCTAGTAAATAACAGTAAAGGCCCCGACCCGCGGGCCGCACGACAACGGAGAAGTGTGATGCACATTCGTAAAGCAGTCCGCTCAATTCTGACTTTGATTCCTGTTCTAAGCGTAGCAATCCTCGCCAGCTCTCAAGCGATGATCAACACCTCGAAATCGGAAGCGCCTCCGCCCCGGGGCTACGTCGCGGAGTTCGTCTCTACCGCCGCCAATGGCGTAGCGATGAACAACGCCGGCGACGTGGCAGGCACGTCCTATCCTGACCCGGGCTGTGGCTGGCAGTGCCTACCGCCCCTTGAAACGGTTGTCTGGAAGGCAGGCGCTCGAATCGTCCTCCCCACCGTGCCCGGCCTCGACGGCATCACCGTCACCAGCATCAACGCCCAGGGCTGGATCGCCGGCTTCGCCGGCTACCTCGACATCAACACCCACGCCATGGTGTGGAAGCCCACGGGCAGCTCCTACGAAGCGATTGATCTGGGCGTGCTTCCCGGAACCACCATTTCCTACGCCGTGGGCATCGACGACCTGGGGCGCGTAGTCGGATACTCCAAGACCCAGTACTTTCCACCCACCGGCGCGCCCTTCATGTGGTCTGAAGCTACTGGACTGGTTGACCCTGTCGCAGCAGGGTTTTCCCAATGAATCGCCGCTGGCCATCAGTCCAGGCGGGACCGTCGCCTTGTCGAATCAGTGGTACCGTTTGGGGGATCCGAATAGCGTAGTTACGATGGCGCCGCAGCCGAGGGGCTTTTTTCCGCCGGGCGACGACACGGTGGCCATCAATGACGCCGGCGACCAGGCTCGCGTCCTGGCCTCCACCAGCGGCCAGTTCCTCCGATACCTGTTCCGCTACCATCACGAGGGAGTGTGGCAGCAAATCGGGTTTACCGGCAACGGACCCCTGCTGCCCAACGTCGGCATTGGATTTTCCATCAACCCCGCGAAGGATGTGACCGCAACCGATCATAGGGAAGGCGTGGTGGCGTATGGTCCGGACGGGTTGGAGCAGCCGCTCATCAGCCTCCTATCTCCGGCGTACCAGGGTGCTGTTGTCACCGCGGCCGGCCCCATGAACTCCTCCGGGCAGATCCTCGCCCAGGTCATGATCGGCAGAAGCCCGCGCCTCATGCGCCTCGTCCCGCCGCCGGGTTGCCCTACGATCTGCATGAAGGTGAACACTCTACAAATTAGCGGGGAATTTATCGATGATCCCAACAACCCCGGGCACTGCACGCCTTACGCGCAAGACCATGTGGTCGTGGACCTGCAACTTACCTCCACAGCTGGGGCGCCACTCCAAAGTGTGCTGGTTCGCGGCCGGTTCCTCGACGATTACTGGATGAATGAGCCGGTCTCGGGCGTTACTAACGCCAACGGAAGGGTCTCACTGGTTCACGACGGGCTTGCCTGCGTGGGCGCGGTGGCCTTCCTGGCGGAGAATGCAATACCGGTCACTGCAAGAGGACCGAAGGGACTGGACAAAACAGTTGGAATCCTAACCGGCTCCGTGATTCCGCTGCCGTAAGGAACACCAGGGCCACATGCAAGGCAACCTGTGTGTGGCCATGCTCCCAAGTGCAGCTTCCGAGTTGGACGGCCAATCGTGTCAAGGGCGGATCAAAACCAGACCCTTGAGAAGGTTTCACTGGAAGGTGCCATTTATTACGACGACGCATGGGCGACCCGCAATGATGGCGATGTGAGCGATGCTGGACGGGGATTTCTGGCCAACAGCAGAGCTCAAATCATTTTGTTCCTCTTGGTTGATCGAGTTAAGAAGCTGGATTTGTAGACCTTATCGAGGCGGTGGAGAAGGCAATCCGAAGAAACTGGTCGAGGCTGCAAGCCTCGCCTTTCCAACCCGTTCGAATTTCTTGACCCTGCGGCATCACAATTGGGGTTGCAGGACGCGGGGGGCGCTCAACTACTGTGATATCAGCCTCAAGCTGGCTAGTTGGACCGACACCCGAATCGTCCTAGCCGGTTACGCCGGACCTCTGGGTACAAGCTGCGCAGATGAGTACCAACTCGCACCTGGGGACAAATTGCAGATTATCGTCTGGGGCCCAAAAAACAGATGCGGACCCGGTGGCCCGCCCCAATGTCCCAACGAGGTCAAGGAAGAACGGGTAGCAGCGTTCGAGACAGTTGTCCCCCCTCGAAAGATGTGCAGGTTCCTTCCTGCCGCTAGTCTTCCTCAACCCCTCAACCTAGATGTTTGAACGCTGTTCTCACATGCTAGGCCCAGGAGAGCTTCGGGCACGCCTTCATTATTTGTTGCGAGATTCGTCGCTTTCAACAGTCGGTAGGGCACCCTAACCTAATACCAGGTGGTCAGGCGTCAGTCGCGCCCGTAAAGACCGCCTGTTTTCAACGGCTTCGGAAACGTGTTGGGCAGGAGCCCCGTACGATTGTAGTCAAATTTGTAGCTGGAAATTCCTCGAGGATCAACAGCGTTCCATAACCCGGAAATGCAACCTGCTGAATCTATGGTAGATAAATATGTACTTGGGAGATAACTCACCTAATCCCGAATTAGATTCCAAAGCCTATTGAAACTTGTGGAAATCTGTTGACCGTAAGTGATTGATATTGAACCTGTTGCACGCCGCTGGTTGAGAGCTATTGAACTTTGAGGTTCTTTGAGGCTTTGACAGTTACAATTTTGCCTACAGCGAGTTAACCAATCAGTAACCATCAAATCGTTTCCCCTTCGACAGTTCATTTCTCAACAACCGAGCCGCAAGCGGATCAGTGGTAAAATCGCGACGATTTATCGACAGTAACCGCGTCGCTTCCGGCTAGCGACGACTCACCAAGTGGCTGGTTCGGATAGGCAGACATTACGCAGTCGCTGCGAGCTGCGGGTCAGTCACCGCAACTTCCAACGTCACGTGCTTTTTCGGCTGTAATGATGCGGGTTCCATGTCGCGTCTAATGCGTACCTGATAGACGGGGATTTGAGCGTCCAATTTCTCCTGAGGTGCCCAGCACTTTTGCCAACCGTGCTTTGATCCGTGGCTTGTACTCCTCACAGATTCTCTTCACCTCCTCCTCAAAATCGCTGCCGGCATCGGGTGAACGAAAATAATTCAGCCGATCGTGCGAATCGCCATAGTAGTGCCCCGGAGCCTCCGCCCTCAACGTATGACGCAACCAGATGCCCATTTCTTTCTCGCCGATAGGCTCCATGACCCTGGCGAGGCGATGAAGCCTGCTCAATAGGTCATCGGGAATAGTGGACGAAATGGCGCTCTCGAACAGAATTTGCAGCGCCCAGGTGTAATGGGTGACGCCGATGAATTCAAATGTCTGTAGCGCGTCCCAGAGTACAGCGTCGGCCTTGCGCTTCCCTTTCACCGACAATGTGTCGTACACGGGGTATAGACAATTCAATGCTGCACTCGGAACTCCACCCTGCACTAGTGCCGCTGCAACATCAGTGTGCATTTCGGGGATTTGCGGATCGTTGCTTCTCGTCGGCAAAGATGAACTTCGCAGCAACATAAGCACTCGCGTCCAATCATTCATTCGGAGGCAATAGGCCGCCAACATCAGAAGAAGCGCCGAACCACGCTGATCCGAATAGCGACAAAGCCCCTGCTCCAGACGGAAACGCATACGACCAATGTCCCCGCAGTTCTTGAAAGAGAATGTACGGAGCAGTGTTTCTGCACTGAGGGATAGCTCATCCGCCGTAGCATCGGTGGTCGAGCCTGTGAGCCGTGCTTCGGCATACGCGACCGGCTCAGTTATAAATTCGTCATAACAGTGCTGACCGGCTTTAGCTTGGATGTCTCGGAGCCGGCTCAGCTCTGCCGGCCCGCCGATTTTCGCCACTGCTAGCTGTGCAGCACGACGCACGTCCCAGTGGACCGAGTCGAGCATCGTCGTCAGAATCGAAACAGCACGTGAATCATTGCACTCACCCAAAACGGCAGAGATGGTGCACGACGTCCACCTGGCCCGAGGTCGTATCGTTAAGGAATACTGAGTTAGATCAGCATGCAAGAGCACTTCGTCCCAATGCTTGTGTTCAAACCATTCGATAATTCGCGTCACAGAGGGAATCTCATCTGGCCGCGTGAACGCATACGCACGTCGATCTGTTGATGCTCGCTTGTCAGGGGGTTCGTCAGGAGTTAGGCCGAGCGCCTTCATGATGGTCTTCGCGCCCATTAACTGAGGGTTGATAGCCATCGCATGCTGTAGGTTTGATTTCGCGGCTTCATCGTCACCCATTTCGTGAAAGGCTTCTGCCAGCAGCTTATATACGTACCCCAGCTCGAAACCCAATTTCAGAATCGCACGAAGGTGCTCTATGCGCGTGGCTGCGCTCGGCTTTTGTCTTTGGCCAAAGTATCCCTGCGCGATGCCGTAGTGAATTGAGCGTAAGTGATCTTGTAACTTACCAATTGTGAAGCTACTGATGCCGGCGACTCCGCAGATGTCATCTAGCAATTGAATAGCGAGAGCGAACTGCTGATGGTCACGAAGCCTTTCTGCCCACATAATTGCGATGCGTGCGGCTTCGTCGGGCGAGTACATCTTCGCCAAAATGGGGGCCGCGTCGATCAGCTTTGCGTTTATCAACAACTCGTCGGCGGCATCAGGCCGGCCGCCTTGAAACGCTGCGCGCACGAAGCGAAGCGCGGATTTCACGTCATAAGACCGTCTGGCGAATTCCTCCCACGCTTCACGAAGCTCCTGTTTCAATGCGGCAATTCGATCGAGTGACACGCGAAAAGGATCGGCTACGAAACTCGAAACAGTGATCTTAATTTCGACATTGATATTGCTGCTGGTATGGGCGTCGTCAAATTGCTGCTCGTCGGCTATGGCAGCGCCTGGATGCGCTACCCGCCAGCCGGTCAGTCGCTCGTACGCCGCGAGTACTTCCTGCGTTTTGGCGGTGGCAATTTCAACATTGTCGGGATTTACGTCGGGATGGTACTGCAGCAAGAGCCTACACCATGCTTTGCGCAACTCAGCGTCACTACATTCCGGTGCTACGTCAAACAGGCCGTATGTACCGTGTATACTCCGTCCTATTCCCATCATAAAAAAGTCCCAGTTTCTTCCTTCATAATCTTGCAGGACACTTTGGCAGTCAACATGGACATTTTCTGTGGCCGCCAAAATCCACTAAGTTCAACAGGTTTCCATATACCTCGTTGCTAAGCTGCTGACATTAAATAACTTGCTTGCACCACTTTAGGTTCGGGAACCTGGCTCCCGAATTAGATTCCAAAGCCTATTGAAACTTGCTGAAATCTGTTGATCGCAAGTGATTGATATTGAACCTGTTGCGTGCCGCTGGTTGAAAGCGATTGAAGTGCGTGGTTCCTTGAGGCTTTGACCGTTACAAATTTGCCTACAGTCTGTTAACTCATAAGTTACTAGACGACGCTCTTTCGTGCTAGAATCTCCACCTCCACCGCCCCACATCCTTAATTCACTACTACGACGGTGCTGACCTTGGGCTCAATTCATAAATGAACTACCCTCGCTTAACTGCATATTTTTCGAGAACTGCTCGCTGTTCGGCTGGATGGGTGGTGTCGAGTCCACTCGTGGCGACTCGCTTCAAAAATGTCTTCCTTGTCTTCGCGGATGTCGATAATCCGAAAACATGCTCAAGAGTTCTCGCTCTTGTGACGACATCCAAAAGTCCGGAGGGCTGCCAATTGCACGCTATGAACCGATCTACAAGCGCCGCCCGCATGCGTTCGCATTTGTCCCATTCTCTCCACCAACCGAGTGCCGGGGCGACTATCTCAATCGGTCGCCAGTACTCATAATCGAGCCCAGAGCGTTCCGCCGCCTCATGAATAGTCTCGAATGAGCATTGGAAGAACTCTATCGCGATTTCATCGCAGTGCCGTAATCCCAAAGCGAAAAGGAAGGCGCTGACTGGAACACGATCCTGGAGGCTGAGCGTCCTCACGCGACCAAGCATTGGCTGCCAAGTACCCGGAGCAAGCAGGTTGACGGCAGAAGCGTCGGCGGGAATTGCGGTCGCCAAAAACAGAAGCAGCAGTGGACTTGCTTGGTGTTGCCTTAGCCATGCAACGACCGAATCCGTAGCCGCCCGTAGAAATTGAAGCCAAGGGCGGGCGGCTTGCCAAATCTCCGCTTCATTCACATTGAGCCATTCGAGAATTGGCACCACGAGCCTGTCCCGATATCGCAACGCGTGCTGTGGCACTAGTTCGCTGCGAGCGCTCAGAATGCCGCTGACGATCTCCCGTAGCACACTGCTGTCAACAATGTCCGCCGACATCAATGCATGAAAAATCTCAATCTGCCATTTGTCGTCCAGTCTCCAAACTACTGGCGCTGCCGCGAGCTGTGGGTTTTGTTTGATGATGACGCTTAAGAAATCTGGCCGTATCTTGGCAATGCTATCCAGATCCTCGATTTCTATGGATTGGCACAGGCTCGACAGAATTTCATTTCCGAGTGTCGTGGTGTTGTCACGGGAAATCAGCTCAGCGAATAGCTGCAGGGCACCGGAGGAATCTGTCTTCCATAGGTGCTTTGCACGAGCAGGAAGATTGAGATCCCTAGCAGACAAGTGTGGCAAGTCCTCAGTGGCCAGTGCTTTCAATAGCTCACGTTCTGAGAATGTCGTACTGACGGGAGATAAATCAGATACGCCGAGAATTACATCTATGAGCGAAGACGATACTCTTAGGTCACCAGGCGCAGCCGCAATTGCCCGCACAAACTCCTTGGCACTTTGTGGCGGGCACCGATCTATGAGCGAAGCGAAATAAAATACTGCCGGGAAACTGCCCCGGTCCGCTACAGCGGGCGGAACGATTCTCCATGCGGTGCGGCGAATCTGGCGATCCGGAGCGAACATATCAGCAGTGGCAATTTCAACCCATTCTTCGTTTGGTGCGTGGCCCTCATCCAACAGGTTTGATTCATCGAGCACACTTCCCTTAGCGAGGTCTCGACGTGATTCAGACAGCGTCTGCCTCGACACGATCTGAAGATCGAGTGGCCTACCTCGAATAGCACGGCTCGCAAGAGCTCCAGTGCAAAATGAGAACGCGATTCGAAGCTGCGGCCACTGCTGAGACCACGTGGCTAGAACGAGTGACTCATGCTGTTCAGCATTTTTGGCGACCACATAAACAGGCTTCTCAGGATCAGAGTACAGGAGAAAAAGAATTCTCTTGAGCAAGAGGCCGGATTGCTGCGCGGTATATGTGCAATGTCGGTCATCCAAGGTGTCAACGGATAGCCGGGACGCATACTTCTCCCTGTCTTCATTCTGTGTCGGCCGCTGGAATAGTCCTACAAACGAACGCGCGTCGCTAATTCTGCCGACATCGTCATTCGCGATTAGAAGACTTTGCGTCCAAACGCAACCGGGCCGTGGCATCTCGGCGGCGTACCATGTACGAGCAAGAACATACATTTGCTCTGTCGGAAGGCCATACGCAGTCAGGTACGACTCGAAACCGGGCCTCATCCCCGGACCAGACATGTCACTCATGCTTAGCATTATGCGTTCAGAATCGGCTGACAGCCGGACAGAGCTTTGGAGAAGAGTGTGGCCCTTCAAGTACCCGTGTAGCGTCTGGTCAATCTTGATTCCCATGGGCTCACCGTTCCAGTAGCCACTTGAGGGGAGCTGTGATGTCATGCGTGATCGAGCCGTCGGAAAGCATAACCTTAATGCGATCCGAGGGTTTCATGTGCCGCTGCAACTCAGTCGCTTGTGATAACTCACCGCCCTGCGCGCTGACTCCGTAAACTTCACAGGGAATCCCCTCGGCATTCGCTCGCAAGAATTGATCCAGCAAAGGCAGCCGACGTTCAAGCCAGTTCCTCGGTTCCCCACCATTTTCGATCAAGTCCCAAGCAGACACGACAACGGCCGTTGGCATGATCCGGCCCAGGAATGGTCGCTGCCTCAAGAATTGAACGATCTCCACAAGTTTCACTTGGGTTGGCGTGTGAGCGGGAGACCACGGTTCGACAGTCGTTTGTTCGTTAGCTGGCGTGTCAGTGACGTGATCGGCCGAGTGATGGTTTTCGGCTGCGGCTAATGCAATGGCGTCAAGCGCTGGGCTAATTCTGACCGGTTCGATTACTGTATGCGGGTGCACGAACAACAGCAATCCAGAGGCGTCCACCGCCAACTTGTCGAAACTCTCAGTCCATGTCCTCAGCTCCCACTGGTGCCGGAACGTTTCGCCAGAGAGGTCAGGCAAAGACAATTCAAGCACATGCTGTGTGCGAGGATCGCGCAATCTGAACGACACAGTCTTCTCAGACGGAATCGTCGTACGCTCCAACTGGCGGCAATTGAGCCACTGTTCGCGAATCTTGTTAAGGTGGTCTCTGACGCCATGTACTTCCGATACAACAAGAGATCCAGAAACCTCACCCGAGTCTACGACATGCCAAAGCGCCGCCAAGAAAGTGGTCTTGCCGGTCTCCGGTAGTCCCGCGACCAGATATCTTTCTACGTTCATGCGCGTATTTTCCTGAATTGCGGCAAGCGAACCCGAAGATATCGGTCAAAACTGCTCGCATTCGACGAAAGCTCAGCGGGAAAGGCAAGTGGCCCAATAACATAGGGACTGTCCTCCACCCACGAGTGCAGAAGACCTGCGATACCGAACCCGAATTCGATTTCCTCCGACTCGGGACGTGCGGCAATGTTGTAGAAACGGAGCCGCCCGACCTTAGCCGCGAAACGGCTAGTTATCGTCTCAGTGGCAAACCGTAAGAATTCCGACGTTTGCTCACCCGCCGTTGCCAGCACATCATATTTTGAAAACGCAACGTCGACGAACGACCGTGGACCAACCATGCCAGCATCCACGCAGCTACGCAGCAGCGAAATGCTATTCGTCAATGCCTCATGCCTAGCCGCCATGTTCGCCAGTTTCTTGCCATCAATTAAAAGAACCAAGTGGTCAGCTCGCTTAAGCATTCCAAATTGCTGGCACTCGGCCGTTGAATCACGAATTAGCTTGAACACTTCTCCTGAGAGATCAGTAAACAAGACATCCTGCTCCGTCTGTGCGCAGTCGGCGGCTCGAACACGGAGATGAAGGAGTTGCTGTTTCAGTCCCTGCGTGCGCTCCGTTTCAGCCTTCTCCGCGCCCGAAGCAATTCGTGCAAAGTGACAGCGTTTTTCCCATCCGACGAGTGTTGCCGAACCGGCAAACAGAAAATTGGCGAACGGTCCCTCGTTGAATTTCTCATAAATCGTGGTTAAGAGTGTTGTTTTTCCGCTCTCCGCTTCGCCAGCTACGAGTACCAGTCGAGTTAGGAAGGCTATGGTAATTCCGGCAGCATCGTCCGGGGTCAAGTCACCACCGGATGGCAGCTCAACCGCTAAGTCCGCAGCTTGTTCTGGGGTAGCGAGTGACTCACTGGGCTTGTCTGTAGCACTGCCGGTGTCTTTGTCAGCCACGATCACTCCTTGCTTGGGATTACTTTCGTACGGCCTTTTGGAGCAGCCTCTCGTTGTACATCTGAACGGCGAGTGCAAGGGCCTCCGGATTAGCTTTTTTCACCTGGATTCCCCAAACAGCCTCAAACGCCTTAATCCACGCTGAACCATCTGCCGAGCTGCGGAAGGCGGAGTGAATGGGGCAAAGTTCGTCGAGCTGTACATCCAGAGTGCTGATGCATGACTGCTTCCATCCGGCGTCAGCAGTGTTGATCGCTGCTTCGAAGGAGACATTCGCTGTAGTTCCGTTAGCGACGGAAAGCACTTTGTCGAGCACCGCAGGTGCAGCCACGGGGCCAGGCAGCAGTTCGGTAAGATCCGCAAGTTCTTTCCCAGCGACCAGACACGCTTCCGCAAATTCGATTTCCGCGTATGGCCGGCTACGATCGCGGCTGATACCCGCAAAAATCCACCACAAGATGTTCGTCTGCTCAATGAGTGTCGCAATGGCATTATTCAGGTGGTTTGCGGCATCGTTGGCAGATTTCGCTACAGTGGCGGAAAGTTCTTGCAAGGGCGCGGCAAGGGCATCAACCAGTGCAGGCATATTGTTTTGAGTAGCTGTCGTCTTGGCATCGGCCAACAGCTGGTCGCCTTTCGCAATGCCCTTGATTTCAGGAACCTCGGAATGTTCACGGACTTTCTGTCCTTCCTGAAAAATGTAGTTCTTCGCAATAGTCACAATTTCAGGCAATAGCATTGACGGGCGAAGATCCACGCAAGCACCGCTCACGAGAGCGAGCGCAAGAGCATCACCGGCGGCGGTTCTCTGGGATTCAAGATAATGGGCGGCGACAGCAGCGCTTAAGACCCGCAGCTCCAAATCATTGTCTCGCATCGGGAATGCGGGATCGGTCTTGCGAAATGCCGAACTGAACTGATCCTTGCTTTCAGTGCTCAGAGTTGTCAAACCTAGGAACAGCCGTGCCACGTCGAGCGCCTTGTTCGTGTCAAGGTTCGCAACAATTGCCTCTACGCCAGCCCACCTTTTTACGACGTTTTCGCTGTCGGGTTGTATGCCAGCAACTCGGTACCAATCCGGAAAAAATTTATGCATTTGCATCTCCGGTCTTCACTTTTTAGACGAACGGATTGTCTCTCGTCTCGACCCCATGAGCAAGCTCAACTGCTTCCCACAGCTTTGGCAACAGACCGCGCTCCTTAGCGCGACGAAAGTACGCCTCGTATCGCTGCGAGTCGTTTAGATCACTGTCTTCGTTTTCAATTAGTTTCAATTCCTGAGCGACTTCGATTCGTCGTTGATAAGGCAGGCTCATGAATCGGTACGTCAGTCTCCTAGCGGGATTCACGAGGCGCCCCCCTCCTGAACTTGGTGCGGCTTCGAGAACCGATGTCTCCGCTGCCTGCTCGACAGTGGCAGCGGTTTCGATCACCACTTTTGCGCTTATTTCCGCAGCGGCCGGCGGAGTCCACGACGGCAGCCGAAACAACCAATGGTGGTTCTCGGTCCTGTCGCCAGACAAATCGGCCTTGAAGCATAGGTCTCTCTTACTCCAGATGCGTGGGTACACGTCCAGCTCCATTGTTCGTGTGCCGTCCCTGTTCCTAATCGAAACCGAAACAGCGTTGAAGGTCGGTTCCCATTCGCTTTCAGTTCGATCTGGATGCGTTGCCCCTGCAACAATTCGCAAACTGTCCCCGATAGAATACAACCGACCCGAATGCTTGTGTCCGAACAGCTGCAGACGAGTGCGACGCCGCAGATGATCTTCGATGTCCCGGTCCAATAGCCAATCGGGGGGATGATGGCAGACGAAGAGATGTTCGACCCCATCTTGCTGTTGAATGAGCGACTGAGCCGAACCAACAACAAGAGGCGCAACCCGGACATCATCTTTTTCATCAGAGACTATGGTCGAATTCACGCCCCGCAGTCGCAGAGTCGAACCATCATTCAAGATAAGATTATGTTCCCAAAAAAGCTTTTTCGGCCCAAGTTCGCAACGAAACTGGAACGCGAACGCGTTGTAATTGTGCAGTGGTCGAAACAGCATTTCGGCCGCTTCTTCATCATCGAGCAAATACATCCGCAGTCTCTCGTCCAGCGTGGTTGCCGCACCGTCACGTAACGCACCATGTAGCAACTGTAATTGATTGCTCTTTCGGATCACGTCACGTTGCACGTCGTGATTGCCGCAAACGGTCCAGACGTTTTCCGTTTCGCATCCAAGCAGCTCGCAGAGCCGGTGTAACCAGGCCGAGGCGATCTCGTACTCATCTTTGCCTCCGGAAAAGGCTATATCGCCTGATACCAGGATGCCATGTATGACACCAAGCCGATTCCGCAGCTCAAGCACATCCCGTTCCAGTTGATTCCTAAGATCGGCGTCGAGGTCATGCGCAGTTCCGCTCCGGCCGTGGCGAAAGTGAATGTCGGACAAATGAAGCAGTACGGTCGGAACGTCGGCCACCGCCACCAATCTCCCCGGAGCGTCGTGCCTTGCTCCTCATATCCAACCCGGTGTAATTTCAGGCACTTAGCGCATTATACCGGCGGGCGCGCAGCGCTCCAAAAATCAACCGCTCGATTCACCTAACCACCATATTAATAAGGACTTAACTCTCCTGCCGCTCTTGGAGACATAACGCCCAATTGTGATATCGGGTGATCGAATGCGTTAGCTAATACTACTTTGCCAAACGAATAACCCCATGATTTGAAAACATCAATCGACGGAATTCCTATCTTGCCGTCCGGAACGACCAGGTAAACTGTCCCCCTATCATTGACCAAAGTTCCGAGAGGATGAGCCTGGGCGATGCTGTTAATCGGAGGGAGCGTGGTTATGAAGGAAGTGTCCCCCACGATGACATTGCTCCATTTATACCCAAGGCCGAGAAACACCGCCGCCTTCGTAAAGCCCGCTCTTTCGCCAGATGTAATGACGTAGACAGTCCCGTGATCGTTAATCAGGGAGCCTTCCATCGGATAAACAAATGCTCCGGTTGGCAGATTTTCTTCGTCTTGATTCGGTGTCAGGACATCTGCGAAGGAATTGAAACCAAACGACAGGAAACCGCCAGCCGAGGTGTACGGGCGTTTTGTACCTGCGGGATCAAGGTAGTAGACGGTGTGATCAATAAGAATATTTTTGTCGTAACGGATATCAGTCGTTTGTCCTGCGCCAAGCGTGGTCGCCGAAGCCGGTGATGACTTTGCGCTAACATTCCCCGCGGCGTCATATGCCGATACTGAGTATGAATAGGACATATTTGGTTGTAAACCAATATCACTGTACTGCGTGGTTTGTATCGTCGCGACCACTGCATTATTTCTGTAAACATGATACCCGATCACACTATAGTTATCGGTTGAGGCCATCCACGAAACGTCTATTTCGTTTGACGATACGGCTGTGGCAACAAGGTTGGTTGGAACTGACGGGGCAGTAAAATCTCCCCCGCCCCCTCCACCACCACCACCGCCCCCTCCGCCTGAATTATTTTGGACCGTCACCACTATGCCAGGAGAGGTACCATTCGTGCCTAAGGAATCAGTGGCGACTGCCGTTAGGGCGTGCGAGCCGTCTAGTACACTAGTGCTGTCCCAAGAGTAGTTGTAAGGAGAGGATGTGATTGGTGCTCCGACATTGGAACCGTCAACTTGGAACTGAATCTGCGTGATGGTATTGCCTTGAGACGGGGTTGCGGTCGCTGACAACGTGACATTGCCAGAAACGATCGATCCCTGTCCTGGCGCCGTTACTGCAACGGTCGGGGCCGTGGACGATGCAATGCTGAAGCTGATCGGGTAATCGGTTATATCGGTGTTGCCAATAGCATCTTGGCAGCGAACATAATAGGTATACGAATTTCCAGAGGTTAAACCGCTTACGGTTGTGCTTTGTCCCGTACCGCCTGTGGTTGTGAATGTATTCGGCATGGAAGCATAAGAGGTTCCGGCGGTAGTGCTGTATTTACAGGTAGCATTCTCATCCGTTGTAAGCGTCAGGTTTACTGAGGTCGTATTGGATGGAAGAATGCCTGAGGGCGCTCCACCGGACCTAACCGGAGGATTGTTTCTGACTGTCACTGAGATTGGATCGGATGTCCCCTGCCTACTTCCGGAGTCGGTTGCAACAGCAGTGATAGCGTGTTGCCCGTCTGATACCGAAGTCGAATCCCAATTGTAATTGTATGGAGCAGTCGTTACTGGAGCACCGACATTAGAACCGTCAACTTGGAACTGGACTTGGGCAATCGTATTGCCTTGAGAAGGGGTTGCAGTTGCCGAAAGCGTGACGCTCGTGCCTGCTATAGTCGATCCGGCAGTCGGAGCAGTAACCGTTACGACCGGATTAGCCAGGCTGCAGGCGACCGTCGAAGACGGCGTGACCGTCACGTTAGAAGGACTTGAACCACCAGTAAACGTAACATAGGAGTAACTCCCGGCGCACTGGGTTGGCGAACCAAGGCTGTTTGTCAAAGTATAGAAATTGTTGGATTTGACCGTGACATTTGAACCGGAATCAAGATTCAATGTCAGGATGGTTGAGTCAACCGACCAACCGCTAACCGTACTTCCACTTGCGATAGTGACTGTCAGATTGGAGCCAGTTAGCTGAATGTTGAAGTCAGCATTGAACTGGAAGTCTGTGCCGGAGGCGCGTAAGAGTCTGGGTCCCAACACATTGCTAATCATCACACACACGAATGTGATAGCTATTATATATTTACATATAGGACGAGGGTTATGCTCGGATATCATTTGCATTTGATTTATATAACAATGGAAACTGCCACGGGAGCGCGATTTACCTCAGCACTGCGGAGCCCCACACCTTAGCTGCACCATGTTGCACCACCTCGGGTTCTTTTGGATCAAACTGTGCTGTGACTGCAACATCTGCAGTCACCGTTTTGGTACATTGGTTCCCGCTCACAGAATCGCAACCCGACCAGTTTCCGAATTTAGAACCGAGGGCAGGTGTAGCTGTTAAAACCACTGTGCTCCCTGTCCGAGGGGTTGTTAGTGTCCCACTGGAAATGTACGCTGGTTCCACTTGCCAGCGGAGTGACCACGCAGTTGGTCGGGGGGTCTGGGCCATAGCCGTGGCCGGCGCATGGATCGGTCGCATGGCGGCGGTTGCCAGCAGCAGTAAGACGAAAAGTGTGAGTAGACTCTTCATTTTCCAACCTCCATTGCGCTCTTCCTGCCCGTGCTCATCATGGCTTGCCTTTTAGCCAGTACAGAATCCCTGCGCTGGCCGCGTAACTTACGATGATGGCTGCGTAGATCATTACGTCCCTACTGCACCGTCGATTGCGTCTCGCCGTGGTGGTCAGTCTCATAGGTAATTGTGAAAGCATTTGTTGACGAGGTAATGCTAGTCGTAGCAGTAACCTGTAAGAGTGCCGGATTCGCAGCCGTGAGCGACCATGTGTCTGTCAGCGTTGAACCAGAGGTACATGCCGTGACTTCGTTATTCCCTGCTGCGGCTGATGGCGCTACCACGAAAACAGCAGCGGAGTTTTCCCCAACATAACTTATTGAGCCGCTTAGAGCGCACTGATTTGTACCATCGGAAGTTTTGATGGTATAGCTAACAAAGCCGCCCGTCGTTTTTAAAGTCGCCAAAGGAACCGACAGAATAGTTGTGGCCGCAGCAGAGGTTAAATACTTTTGACCAACAAGTTGCCGCCCTACCCCAGCAACTCTGTTATCAATCCCTGCGGACTGATCGACCGTACCAGCTCCACCCGTCCCAAGCGCACTGCCAAGCGACCCATCGGCAGTCGTAAAATTGTAAGTGGCGGAAGTATTGTCAATCCAAGTAATGGAGTAATATGTGCTTCCCCCTGCTTTGGTAGCCCACAGCCTTCGCAAAGTAGTGCCTGCTGGGCCGACAGGGATAGCGAGTGGAACAGTCTGACCAGTAGAAGAAACGCAAGTGATCTGATTTGAGGCCGAACTAGCGATACCGTCGCCAAAATTGTTCATGTAATCGTACTTAAAGCTATGTGTTCCCGCCGTGCAGCTTCCGCCAGAGGTTGGCGTACTCGCAACAATGGCATTTACCGGAGCACCCAAGGCGGCATGGTTCTCAAATCCGTTAGTTACAACCGTGTCAGGATCGGACTCATAGGAATAGATGTGAAGCCAACGATGCGGTGCGCCGAATGCAAATCCTTGACCTAATGAAGCTTTGGTGTCTTGGGTTGGAGACCAGTCACCACTTGAAGCGTAACTAACGCCGTTAGACCCGTCGGCTCTACTAAGGTTAAAGGTGCCATTGGAGCCGCTCTTGGAACCCACCAGAAAAGTCATCTGCTGTAATGAACCTTGAGCCGCCCCGTCTAACTGGTAAGACATCGCAAACGGACGGAAGCCTGTGCCCGCGTTGCCCCCGGCATAATTAGCATCTATGTAATACTCGTTCTGGTGAGTCCCGCCAACAAGATAGCTATGCTCCATTGAGAAGCACCAATAGTCATCAGTATAGATTCCGGCCTGGACTCCTTCACAGTTGTATCCCCACCTAATCTGGTTGTCGTAACTTCCGCTGAAATCAGTAGCTTGCCACATCGGAAATGACCAGTTACTAGAGGCGAGATAACTGGGAATTATGTTTTTCTTGGGAGTGCTAAGCAGCGTAGCCCCAAATGTGGCCTGCCCCAAATTCATCAGGATGCCAGAACGTCCAAGCAACAACCCTGTCGTGTCCGCGTAATTGGCCACTTCGTACTGCGTCGAGGAAGCAGGGCCGGTGACGTTGCCGCCACCACTTCCGCCACAGACTGAACCTGTACCGCTTATTTGGCCTGAGCTGTTGACTTGCAAGCACTGCGTTAAGCCGGTGATGCCGGGAAGGATGAGGTTTCCTGGGAGAGTAACGCTTTGGCCCAACTGCCCAAGGATAATCGACGTAGTATTCGTATTACCAATACCAAGGGTTCCCGTGACATCTATCGTTGAATTGGAATCGCCTGTGAGGGATGTGCCAGTTGCAGTGAAGGTGGCTTGAGCTTGGTGGGAATGAAGTATAAGGACTGTTAAGATAATTAGGACAAAGACGCCTATAGCGGCTCGTGTCCAGCTGTTTTGTTTCATTGTTCTGGAGGGTTAATGGTAGGTACACCAATTATAGCAAACCTGGGGTATGCCGCAAGCTAATTAGCTATTACGTAGATACGCCAGGATTATCAGTATAACGATGGCTAGCACCACTATCGTTGGCTCGACGATAATAAGACCTAGCGCAATTGCGACTAGTGCTATGACCGCATATATAGGTAATCAAGATATACACTTGGCGTGGACGGTGTCAGGCTTTATAGCTATGGCATGGGTAGAGGCAAAGCACTCCGGGTTCAACTTTCCAGGCGGGATCGGCAGCAATTGGACCAGTTGTTGAGCGGCGGATTGCAGCCGGTGCGAACGGTGCTGCGAGCCTTGGCTCTGCGACAGATGGATGCAGGGCAGGCAACGCCTGCAGTGGCTGTCAGTCTGGGACTTTCGGCCAAAGCGGTGTGGCAGATCGGCAAGCGCTATCAGCAGGGCGGTCTGGAGCGCGCGTTATATGACGCCTCCCGACCGGGGGCAGCTCCTGCGCTGGATGAGGAGCAGCGACAGCGCATCATTGCGGTGGCCTGCAGTCAGCCGCCGTCAGGACGGGCGCGCTGGACGGTGCGTCTGCTTACCGAAGAGGTGATCAAACGCAAGCTGGTACCACGAGTAGGGCGGGAAACCATCCGGGTGCTGCTGGAAAGCCACGACCTGAAGCCGTGGCGGGGAAAAAATGTGGTGCGTGGGGGAGTTGGACGAGGAGTACATCGCCCGCATGGAGGAGGTGCTGGGGCTGTATGAAAAGCCTCTTTGCGAGCGGGCACCGGTGGTCTGCATCGACGAGAAGCCGGTGGTGCTGCATGCCGACACCCGTTCCCCGATCGCGATGAAGCCGGGAAGAGCTGCCCGGCGGGACTATGAATACAGGCGTTGCGGAACCGCCAACGTATTTTGCGGGATCGAGCCCAAGGCGGGACGGCACTTTAGCAAGGTGACTCCGACTCGCTGCTCGGCCCAGTTTGCCGATTACCTGCTCGATATCGCGGCGAGCTATCCGCAGGCCGATACTATCCATCTGGTCATGGACAACCTGAGTACCCACACCCGCAAGGCTCTGGTGGAACGATTCGGAGAAAAAGCTGGGGGTTGGTTGTGGAAGCGTTTTACGGCGCACTACACTCCCAAGCATGGAAGCTGGCTGAACCAGGCGGAGATGGAGGTTAGTTTGCTTTCCCGGCAATGCTTAGGCAAACGCCGAATCGGAGACATCGCTTGCTTGCGCCAGCAAACTCGGGCTTGGAACCGTCGCATGAATCGCGACCGGGTTACCATCCAGTGGAAGTTTACCCGCAAGCAGGCCCGACACAAGTTTCGTTACATAATCAAGCGGTCGAAGCACTAGT
>OCZT010001789.1_pt1 | contig 22329 bp, 17 predicted proteins | sample 1539031 | NCBI WGS metagenome assembly OCZT01 (sample SAMEA3539308, study PRJEB22396) | soil metagenome | biome: tundra; feature: field; material: soil | place: USA | collected 2010-05 | depth 0.15 m | reverse complement strand
TGCCCTCGCGCGTGCGCTTCCCGAACGGATGGATGCGCGCGCTGAGGTAGATCGCACCCATCGGCGCGATGACGTCCACGGGCAGTCCCTTCGCCTTCATGGCCGCGAGCGCCTGGTAGGTCACGTCGAGCCGACGCCGGATACCAGAGAGGAAGGTCGCGTTGTACTCCGCGCGGCCGGCGGCATCGTCGAGCAGTGCGGCGGTCGCGACCTGCTCCGCCCGCGGCGCCCACGCGCCGACGTGGCCGAGAATCGCGCTCATGCGCTCGATGACGTCGACGGGTCCAACCGACCAGCCGACGCGCACCCCGGTGGCGGCGAACGCCTTGGAGATGCCGTCCACGAAGATCGTATATCGCGCCATCTCCGGGACGAGCTCGGGCGGCGTGACGTGCTTCGTCTCGCCGACGCAGAGCGGCCAGTAGATGTGGTCATACATCAGGTAGACAGGACCCGCGCCGGTCTTCTCGCGCCGCCGGTTTTCGGTGACGATGGCCTCGCTGATGCCGCGCAGCACTTCCGGGTCGATCGCGGTTCCCGTTGGGTTGAGCGGCGAGTTGAGGCACACGAGCCGGGCCGTCGGAAGCTCGGGGGCGAGATCTTCCAGCGTCGGAAGAAATCTGTTCCCACTCGTGCACGGCAGCGGCACGCCCTGCGCGCCGGCCATGTGGATGTAGTGCGTATTGTTCCAGGATGGCAGCGGATACACTACGCGATCGCCTTCGTCCACCACGGCACGGTAGATCGCGTAAATCAGCGGACGGGCGCCGCCCGCGATGAGGATCGACTCCACCGGATACTCGAGCCCGAGCTCCCGCCGGTAGTAGCGCTGCACCGATTGTCGCAGCTGGAGCACGCCGTCCGACGGCGGATAGTTCGTCTCGCCGGCGTCGAGCGCCTTGACGATTTCGGAGCGGAGGCGCTCCGGAATCGGGAACTGCTTGGGGTCGAAGTCGCCGACGGTGAGGTTGCAGATGGACTTGCCGCCCTGCACCAGTCCGCGGATTTGACCGGCGATCTTGAGGATCTCCGAGGCGACGAGGCTGCCGGCCATTTCCGAGACGCGATTGGGGCCGGTCTGTTTGGCGAGTGCGGCAAGGTCGAGTGCTGACGGCGGGGCGGATGCGCTCATGCCTGAAATCTGTCGTCGTGGCACGCGCGTCGAAAGTGCTGCCCGCGACTCGCTTATCTTTCCTTCCGTGAATCCTGGACACAGTCACCGAGCAACCCACCCCGCCTGATGGGATCGTCGAGCGAAGGCGCATTCAGCCGGGGTGAGCCGCACAAGTACGTCATCGCGTTCGCAGTGGTACTGGCGTCGCTGCTGCCGGTCATCGACAGCTCGATCGTGAACGTCGCGCTCCCCGACATGATGGGGAACCTCGGCGCGTCGCTCGACGAGATCGCCTGGGTCTCCACCGGTTACATCCTCGCGAGCGTGATCATCATTCCGCTCACGGGGTGGCTCGGCGGCATGTTCGGGCGCAAGCGCTATTTCGTGGGGTCGATCTTCCTCTTCACGGCGGCGAGCTTCTTCTGCGGGGCGGCGCACTCGCTCGCCGTGCTGATCTTCTGGCGTGTGGTGCAGGGCATCGGCGGCGGCGCGCTCATGACCGTCTCGCAGGCCGTGCTCCTCGAGACGTTCCCGCCCGAGGAGGCGGGGATGGCGATGGCCTTCTTCGGCCTCGGAGTGATGGTGGGTCCAACAATTGGCCCGACGCTCGGCGGCTGGATCACGGACAACTGGAGCTGGCCGTGGATCTTCTACATCAACGTGCCGCTCGGCATCCTCGCCGCTTTCGGGATCGCGACGTACGTGCACGATTCCGCGCACCAACGCCGTTCCCCCACGGTGGATTACATCGGGATTTCCCTGCTCATCGTCAGCGTGGCGTCGCTGCAATACCTGCTCGAGTACGGCCAGCGTGACGACTGGTTCGACTCGAAGCTCATGATCGGCCTCGCGATCTCATTTGTAGTCGCCGGCGCGCTGCTCGTGTGGCGCGAGCTCACCACGGACCACCCCGCGATCGACTTCCGCGTGCTGCGCCACCGGCAGATGTGGGTCGGCACGCTCCTCGGCATCGTGATGGGTGTCGGGCTGTTCGCGTCGGTGTTCACGCTGCCGGTGTTCCTGCAGAACAATCTGCGCATGACCGCGCAGCAGACGGGAATCGTCCTCGTGCCGGGCGCGATCGCCACGGCGCTCTCGATGTGGGTGGTGGGACGTCTCACGAGGAAGTTCGACCCGCGATTCCTGATCGCGTGCGGCGCGGCGACCTTTGCGGTGGCGATGTGGCAGCTCTCGCAGGTGACGAGCGACAGCGGCCGCACGGATTTCTTCCTGCCGCTCATCCTGCGCGGCGCCGGCCTCGGGCTCATGTTCGTGCCGCTCACGATGGTGACGCTCGCGGAGCTCTCGCGCCCGGAACTGCCGCAGGGGACCGGGCTCTTCAACTTCTTCCGGCAGCTCGGCGGATCGCTCGGCATCGCCGCCGTCGCGACGATCGTTTCGCACGACACCGCGAAGGTGCGGGCGCTCTTGTCGGAGCATGTGACATCCACGGACCCCGGGAGCCTCGCGCGCGTCACGATGCTCGCGCGCGGCTTCGCGGCGCGCGGCGCGGACGCGGGGACCGCGCTTCGCCGCGCGTACGCCGTGCTCGACCGGGAGATCCTGGGGCAGGCGAGCGTGATCGCCTACTCGCACACCTACATGCTGGCCGCAGGGCTCGTGCTGGCGTTGATCCCGCTGCTGGTGCTCGTGCGGAAGACGAAGAGCGCCAATGCGGCAGAGGTGATGTTGGAGTAGTATTTTTCGCTGGTGAAGATCACTCGCCGAATTCTCAGGGCAGCCGCTCTCGCAGCCGCTGTCGCAGCTGTTTCCTCCACGGCTGTCGCCGTGTGCGTGGCCGCCTGCTCCAGCCGCGCGTCGGCGCAGGGCGCTCCCGATACGCTCGCGCACATCGCGTTCACGAACGCCACCGTCATCGATGGCTCGGGCGCCGCGCCCGCGGCGAAGCAGACCATCCTCGTGAATCGCGGCCTCATCGAGGACATCTTCGAAACCGGGAGCCGGGCGCTTCCCGCGGACGCGCGCACCGTGGATCTGACCGGGAAGTTCGTGATCCCCGGCCTCATCGATTCGCACGTGCACGTCGCGACCGATCCTGCGGGACACGACGCGAATGCCGGCGCGACACTGCGCCTCGCGCTTCTCGGCGGCCTCACCAGCGTGCGTGACATGGCCGGCGACGGGATCGCACTCGGGGAGCTCGCGGCGCGGTCCCGGCGCGCCGACGCCGAGCTGCCGCGCCTGTACTATGCGTCGCTCATGGCGGGGCCGAGCTTCTTCACCGACGCGCGGACGAAGGCGTCGGCGCACGGCGGAACGCCGGGCGAGGTTCCGTGGATGAAGGCGATCACACCGACGACGGACATGAAGCTCGCCGTCCGCGACGCAAAGGCCACCGGCGCAACCGCGATCAAGATCTACGCCGACCTTCCCGCCAACCTCGTGAAGAAGATCACGACCGAGGCGCACCGGCAGGGCATGAAAGTCTGGAGCCATTCGACCGTCTTTCCGGCGACCGCCCTCGACGAGGTGGACGCCGGCGTGGACGTGATTTCACACGCGATCTACCTCTACTGGGCGGCAATCCCGAACCCGCCGATGCATTACGCCGACCGCGTGCCGCCGCGTTCGGCGTACGATTCCGTGCCGGCGGACGGACCGGCGATGCAGGACCTCTTTGCGAAGATGAAGGCCCAGAATACGGTATTCGACGCAACGCTCTCGATCCTGCCGCGTTTCGAAGCCGCGCGCGAATCGTCGTTTGGCCTGATAGACCCAAAGCGCGCAGCGCAGTGGGCGTACGATGTGACACGGGCCGCGAAACTCGCCGGCGTCACGATTTGCGCCGGCACCGACGGCATGATGCCCTTCGGCTCGCACGACTCGCTTCCGGGACTTCACGGCGAGATGGAACTGCTCGTGACCCGTGCCGGTTTCACGCCGCTCGAGGCGATCACGGCCGCGACGCTCAACTCCGCGCTTGCGATCGGCGCGGCCTCCTCTCTCGGCTCGATCGTGCCCGGGAAGATGGCCGACCTGGTGGTGCTCGACGCGAACCCGGTGTCCGACATCCGGAACACCAGGCGCATCGCCTTCGTAGTGAGGGGAGGCGTGATCCATCAGCGCCTCGCGCCATCCCAAAGACCATCTCACTAGCTTTCCCTGGATGCCGATGCACGTGGCGCCGTCTGCACTCGAAAAGGAAGTCGCGCTGGTCGAATGGCTGCGGAGCCGGGGCTCCGTGCTCGTCGGCTTCAGCGGCGGCGTGGACTCGGCGTACCTCGCGTGCGTCGCGCTCGACGCGCTCGGGCCGGAGCATGTGCTCGCCGTGATCGGGCGCAGCGCGAGCTATCCCATGGAGCAATGGTCGCGTGCGCGGGACGTGGCCGGCCGGTTCGGCGTGCCGGTGCTCGAACTGGATACCGACGAGATCAACGATCCGCGCTACGCCGCGAACCCGTCGAACCGCTGCTACTTCTGCAAGACGGAACTCTGGTCGCGGCTGGTGCCCGTCGCCCGCGAGCGGGGGCTCGCCGTGGTGATCGACGGCACGAATGCCGACGACGAACGCGATCACCGGCCGGGGAAGGGCGCGGCCGCGGAGCACGGCGTGCTGTCACCGCTGGCTGAACTGCGCTTCACGAAGGACGAGATTCGCGCGCTCTCGCAGCGGCGCGACATCCCTACCTGGTCAACGCCGTCGTCGCCGTGCCTCGCCTCGCGCCTTCCATATGGAACTGCAGTCACGCCGCTTCGCCTCGGGAAGGTCGAGGCGGCCGAGCGCGCGCTGCGCGAGATCGGTGTGGCCGGCGACCTGCGGGTGCGCTATTTCGGGAGCGCCGCCCGGGTAGAGCTGGCGCCGGCGGAATTGGAGCGCTGGCGTACACCGGACGGCCGTGACGCACTGCGTGCCGCTGTGCGGGCCGCCGGATTCGAGACCGTGGAGCTCGACCTGCGCGGCTTCCGCAGCGGATCCCTCAATCGCGCGAACGAGCCGCCGCTCGTCGAGTCGCTGGGAGTGTCCTGATGTTCGGATGCATCGGCCGGCTGGGCTGTCTCCTCGTGCTGGCCGTGGCCGGCGCGATAGGCTGGTTCACCCACGACTCGTGGTATCCGAAACTTCGCGAGCGACTCGGCGTCGGGCCCGCGGCCGTGAAGGTTTCCGCCGAGAAGTGGGAGCCACTGACTCCCGAGGGCTCGGCGCGCGCGCGCCTCGCGGTGGGCCGCCTGTCGAACAGGAACGGCCCCGTCTACGTCGACGTGGCTGCCGGCGACCTCGCGGCGTACGCGCTCGACCAGGCGCTGCGCGACCTGAGCCACGATTCCACCGGCGCCGAGGCGCTCGCGCGCGACGACCGCCTTTCCGTGCGAGCCATGGTGAACGTCGCAGATCTCGTGGACGCCAAGTCGCTCGGCCCGCTGGGCTCGATGATCGGCGGCAGGCAGGAGATCACCGTGCGCGGCCGCCTGGAGGTTGTCTCGCCGGGACACGCGCTGTTCCGCGTCGATCGAATTGCGCTCAAGGATCTGCAGCTGCCGTCGGCGCTGATCGAGAAGATCGTGGGCCGACTCCGGCCGAAGGATCGTGACGCCACCACGCCCAGGGACGCGATTCCGGTGCACGTGCCGCGCGAGCTCGCGGACGTTCGTGTGGCGAAGGGGCACGTCGTCCTCTACAAGTTGGTGCCGTGAGCCGCCGCCTGCTGGTCGTCGACGACGAGAAGGGGATCCGCGCCGCACTGACGCAACTCCTCGAGTACGAGGGGTACGAGGTGCGCGCCGCGTCATCGGGCACCGAAGGACTCGCGATTTACGACCAGTGGAAGCCGCAGCTCGTGTTCCTCGACGTGAAGATGGCGGGCATGGACGGCCTCGAGACGCTCAAGCGGCTGCGCGAGCGCGATCCGTCCGCCGTGGTCGTGATGATCAGCGGCCACGCGACGATCCAGAATGCCGTCGAGGCCACGCAGCTCGGCGCGTACGACATTCTCGAAAAGCCGCTCGACACGGACCGCATCCTCGTGACGCTGCGCAACGCGACGGGCCGTATCGATCTGGCCGAGGAAAACGCGCGGCTCAAGGCGACGATCGAGTCCCGTTACGAGATCGTCGGCAAGTCGTTCGCGATTCGCGCGCTCATCGAGAGCATCGAGAAGGTCGCCGACACGGCCGCGCGCGTGCTGATCAGCGGCGAGAACGGCACCGGCAAGGAACTCGTGGCGCGCGCGCTGCACCGCCAGTCGCCGCGTGCGAGGAAGCCGTTCGTCGAGGTGAACTGCGCCGCGATTCCCGGCGAGCTGATCGAGAGCGAGCTGTTCGGCCACATGAAGGGGTCGTTCACCGGCGCGATCCAGGATCGCGCGGGCAAGTTCGAGCAGGCCGACGGCGGCACGCTGTTCCTCGACGAGGTCGGCGACATGTCGCTCGCGGCGCAGGCGAAGGTGCTCCGCGTGCTGCAGGACGGCGACGTGACACGGATCGGCGGCGCGAAGCCCCGCAAGGTGGACGTGCGCGTGATCGCCGCGACGAACAAGAAGCTCGAGGGGGAGATCACGGCGGGTCGTTTCCGCGAGGATCTCTACTACCGGCTGAACGTGGTGCCGATCCAGGTGCCGCCGCTGCGCGAGCGGCGCGAGGACATTCCGCTGCTGGTGGAGCACTTCCTGTCGCAGTTCGCGCAGCATGACAGTGTCGCGCCGCGGTCGATCGACGCAGCGGCGATCGAGCGCCTGACCGCGTTCGACTGGCCCGGCAACGTTCGCGAACTGCGCAACACGATCGAGCGTCTCCTGATCCTGGCGCCTGGCCCGCGCGTGACGGCGGCGGACGTCGAGCGCCTCACCGGAGTGCGGGCGTCGACCACAGGCGGGCTGGGCGGATTGGAGGACAGCCGGTCGTTCGAGGAATTCAAGCTGGCGGCCGAGCGGGCGTTCCTCACCGTGAAGCTTCGGCAGCATGACTGGAACGTGGCGGAAACGGCGCGCGCACTCGACATGCCGCGCTCGAATCTCTACAAGAAGATCGAGCGCCACGGGCTGGCGCGGGAGAGCGAATGAGCGATCGAGACTGGGATGCCGAGATGCGGAAGATCGACCAGCAGATCTCGTCGATTCCGAGCCAGGGCGCAGCGCCGGTGCGCGCGCCTGCGCAGTCCGCGGGAATCGCGCCGCCGGCGGCGCGCTCCGAAACCTCGACGTTCGGCGTGATGGCTCGGCTCGGGCTCGCGTGCGTGCTCGGCATCGCGATCGTGTTCTGGCCGTACGGCGCGCGGTGCGGGTTCGGCCTGGCCGGTTATCTCGGCGCCGTCGCCACGCTGATCGTCGCCGGCGTATGGTCGTCGATCTGGACCTGGAAGCACAGGGCCGCGAGGGCGCACACGGTTTCGCTGCTGTTGCTCACCTGGGGCATCGTGCTCGCCGCGGCGGATGTGCTGCCCCGCGTCGGCTACGCGAAGCCGACGCCGAATCATCCGGCGAATTGGACGTGTTCCTGAGATCTGGCGGCGCGTGCGTTTCAGACGAGAAGCGCTCGGGGCTGAGATTTCCTCCTTAACCACGGATTTTCCGGATCAGGATCGGATCAACACGGATCCATCTTGGGGGGACATCAACAGCAAACGTCGAAATGTCGGCTGCGGACCGAAATTGAGAATCAACCCGACGGTCAGTCAGGTTCTACAAACCCGAACCCGAGTTTGTTATAGACATCATAGAAGGCCCCGATGATTTCACGCGTAAGATCACCATGCACGAGCCTGAGCCCCGCGAGCGTTGTACCCCCAGTCATGATCAGTGCGAATCCGGAAGTTGATCCGCGAATATCCGTGGTTAAGAGGGAAGACCCACCATCAAGCGCTTGCCGTCCGTGGCGAACCGTCCCGTCCCAAAGAGCTGACTTCATGAGCCCCGACGCCCCAACCCTGAAAAACTTCATCGCCGGCCAGTGGGTGGCGCCGGCGGATGGCAAACACTTCGACAACGCGAATCCCGCCGACACCCGCGACGTGATCGGCCACTTTCCACTCTCGGGACAAGCCGACGTCGATGCCGCTGTGGCCTCGGCGATGCGCGGCTTCGAGATCTGGCGCCGCACTCCGGCGCCCGCGCGCGGCGACGTGCTGCGGCGCGCGGGCGACATCCTGATCGCGCGCAAGGACGAGCTCGCCGACGTGATGACGCGGGAGATGGGGAAGCCGCTCGCGGAGACTCGCGGTGACGTGCAGGAGGGGATCGACACCGCGTTCTATGCAGCCACCGAGGGGCGCAGGTTGTTCGGGCACACCGTGCCGAGCGAGCTGCGGAACAAGTGGGCGATGAGTTTCCGCCGGCCGATCGGCGTGGCGGGGATCATCACACCGTTCAATTTTCCGCTCGCGATCCCGACGTGGAAGATGTTCCCGGCGCTCGTGTGCGGAAACGCCTGCGTGTTCAAGCCGGCGGAAGACGTGCCGATGACCGGACACTTGTTCGTGGAGATCCTGCTCGAGGCCGGCCTGCCGCCCGAGGTGATCAACCTGGTGCATGGCAAGGGCGAGGCCGGCGCCGCGATCGTCGCGCATCCCGACGTGGCCCTCGTGTCGTTCACCGGCTCGACGGACACCGGCAGCAAGGTCGGCGAGGAGTGCGGGCGCTCGCACAAGCGGCTGTCGCTTGAGATGGGCGGCAAGAACGCGATGATCGTCCTCGACGACGCGGATCTCGACCTCGCGCTCGAGGGCGTGCTCTGGGGCGCGTTTGGCACCACGGGCCAGCGCTGCACGGCGACGAGCCGCCTGGTCGTACAGGAGGGTGTGCACGACACGTTCGTTTCCATGCTCGAAGCGCGGGCACGGACGCTCGTGCTCGGCGACGGTCGCGCGAAGGGCACCGACGTCGGGCCGCTGATCAACCCGCGCGCGCTCGACAAAGTCGAACGGTACATCACGATCGGGACGGCCGAAGGGGCGACGCTGCGCATGGGCGGGAAGCGCCCGGGCGGGAAGGGCCTCGAGCACGGCCACTTCTTTCAGCCGACGATTTTCACCGGCGTGAAGGCGCTGTCGCGTCTCGAGCAGGAGGAGATTTTCGGGCCGGTGCTCTCGGTCGTCAAGGTGAAGGACGCCGACGAGGCCTTCCGCGTGAACAACGATGTGCGTTATGGTCTTTCGTCGTCGATCTACACGCAGGACGTGAACATTGCGTTCCGCGCACTCAACGAACTGGACAACGGCATCACGTACATCAATGCTCCCACGATCGGCGCAGAGGCCCATTTGCCGTTCGGCGGTGTCAAACAGACAGGGAACGGACACCGCGAAGGCGGGTGGGAGGTGTATGAGTTCTACAGTGAGACGAAGGTCGGGTACGTCGATTTCAGCGGGAAGCTGCAGCGGGCGCAGATAGACAACTACTAGCACTACTAGATCGAAGATCGAAGATGGAAGATGGAGCGCGATGTCGATCTTCCATCTTCGATCTTCCATCACCTGATTGACTTCGCAACATTCCAGCTTCGCACTCACCTCATGAACCACACTGCACTCGAAGAAACGCCACCCGAACCCCCGCGTCGCAGCGCGGTGGGCGCGATTGCGCGCGGGCTGTTCGAGTGGGCAAAATCGCTCTCGCTCGCGATTCTGCTGTTCCTGCTGGTCCGGGCGTTCCTCGTCGAGGCCTATCGCATCCCCAGCGGCAGCATGGAAGGCACGCTCCTGGTGGGCGACTTCCTCCTCGTGAACAAGCTCGTCTACGGCGCCGAGATTCCGTTCACCGGCCGGCGGCTTCCGGCCCTCCGGCAGCCGCGGTATCGCGACGTCGTCGTGTTCCTGTGGCCCGAAGATACGAGCAAGAACTTCGTGAAACGTCTCGTCGGGCTGCCGGGAGATACGCTCTCGATGCGCGATGGGACGCTCGTGCGCAACGGGAAGGCGCAGGTCGAGCCGTACGTGACGCACACCGAGCCGAACGCCGACCCGGGCGGGGAAGAATTCGGCTGGCAGCGCGAGTTTTTGGTGACGCGCAGAGCGCATGCCGCGACGTATCGTGCATCGCGGAACAATTGGGGGCCGATCGTGGTGCCCGCCAGCCACTATTTCATGCTCGGCGACAACCGCGACAACTCCCTCGACAGCCGCTACTGGGGTTTCGTCCCGTTTTCGTACGTGCTGGGAAGTCCGATCGTCGTGTACTACAGCTACGCGCCCGACAGCACGTCGGCGCTTGACTGGCTCACTCGCGTGCGCTGGAGCAGGCTCGGCGAGCGCGTACACTGACCTCCAACTGACCTTACGCCGGAACCGGATACGCTCCACATTCTTACCACGCTCATGTCGGGCGGAGTTCTCTCAGGTTGCAGGAGCGGGAACGCACATGGCCGGTCTGCCCCACAAACGACATACGTACGAAGAAGGATCGCTCGACCAGTACCTCCGCGATATCAGCGTGTTTCCGCTGATCACGCGGGAGCAGGAGGTTGAGCTCGCCAAGAAAATCCGCGGGGACGATCAGGAAGCGCTCGACACACTCGTGCGCTCCAATCTTCGCTTCGTCGTCTCCGTCGCGAAGAAGTACCAGAATCAGGGCGTCTCGCTCAGCGACCTGATCAACGAGGGGAACCTCGGCCTGATTCGCGCCGCGCACAAATTCGACGAGACCAAGGGGATCAAGTTCATCTCGTATGCCGTGTGGTGGATCCGGCAGGCGATCCTCCAGGCCCTCGCGGAACAGAGCCGCATCGTGCGTGTGCCGCTGAACCGCGCCGGCACGCTGCACCGCATTGGGAAGCGCGCGAGCGCCCTGCTCCAGGAACTCGGCCGCGAAGCGACGCACGCCGAGATCGCGAACGGAACGGATCTGACCGAAGAAGAGGTCGCCAAGACCATGGCGATCTCGCAGATCCATCTCTCGCTCGACGCGCCGATGACGCCGGGCGAGGACAACCGGCTCCTCGACTATCTCCCCGATACCACGAATCAAACGCCGGACGAGGAGACCTTCGACAAGGCGCTGACGGAATCGATCCAGCTCGCCCTGTCGGGGCTCAAGGAGCGCGAGGCGAAGATCCTGCGCCTCTATTTCGGACTCGACGGGTCCGAGCCGATGACGCTCGAGCAGATCGGCGCCGTGCTGAACATCACGCGCGAGCGCGTCCGCCAGATCAAGGAAAAGGCGCTCTCGCGCTTGCGGCACGTGAGCCGCGCGCGGGCGCTCGAGAGCTATCTCGGCTAAGAAAAAACAGTGGCCGGCATCACGACGCCGCTCAGGATCGCCCCGGTCACGCTGACGGGGCGATTCGTCCGTCTGGAGCCGCTCACGCGCGATCACGTGGACGCACTCGCGAGATTCGCATACGAACCGTCGCTCTGGACGTGGACCGCGATGCAGCCGCTCGACCGTCCTTCGCTCGAGGCGTGGGTGGAGGAGGGGTTCGCCGGCGGGCGCGGCGGCAGCGGGCTGCCGTTCGCCACCGTGCTCATCGAGAAGAATCTGGTGGTGGGCAGCACGCGGTTCCTCAACATCTCCGCGCGCGACGGCCGGATGGAGATCGGCGCGACGGTCGTTGCGCCCGAATACCAGCGCAGCGCGGTGAACACCGAGGCGAAGCTGCTCATGCTGAGGCACGCGTTCGAAACGCTCGGCGCGACGCGGGTGGAGCTCAAGACGCACAAGGACAATGCGAAGTCGCGCCGGGCGATCGAGCGGATCGGGGCGCAGTTCGAGGGGATTCATCGGAAGCACATGCTGCACCACGACGGTTCGCGGCGGGACACGGCGTGGTACTCCATTGTCGATGACGAGTGGCCTGCGGTGAAGGCGCGGCTCGAGGGGATGCTTCGCTGACAGGTGGCAGGTGAGAGCGTGCAGTTGATGTTTCTTCGCTGACGGGTGTCGTCCGACGGCGTTTAGTCTAGATTTCCAGCATGCCCCCGACCGCTTCTTTTGACGTGACCACCGGCGTCGACCTGCAAGAGGTCGACAACGCCATCAATCAGGCGAGCAAGGAAGTCGCGCAGCGTTACGACTTCAAGGGCGCGAAGATCGAGATCGAGTTCAAGCGCGCCGAGGGCCTGATCGCGCTGCTCGCCGACAACGACATGCGCATGCGGGCCCTGTTCGACGTCGTCCAGTCGAAGCTGATCAAGCGCGGCGTTCCCGTGAAGAACCTTGATATCGGCGAGGTCAAGCCTGCCGGCGGCGACACGCTCCGCCGCGAGATCAAGCTGAAACAGGCGCTCGACGGCGAGACGGCCAAGAAAGTCGCCGCCGCCATCAAGGACCAGAAGTTCAAGAAGGTGCAGGCCTCCATTCAGGGCGACCAGGTACGCGTGAGCGCGCCGTCGCGCGACGAGCTGCAGGCCGTGATCGCGTTCCTGCGCACGCAGGACGTGGGGGTCGAGCTCCAGTTCGGGAATTATCGTTGAGCCGCCGAACCGGAGTTTCGGTCTGCCGTCTGCCGTCCGCCGTCTGCCGTCCGCTATGAGAGTCGCCCTGATCACCCTCGGCTGCGACAAGAACACCGTCGACTCGGAGCGCTATCTCGCGCAGCTGATCGATCACGGCGCGGAACTGGTGTCCGATGCGTCGACCGCCGAGCTGATCATCGTGAACACCTGCGGTTTCATCGATGCGGCCAAGCGCGAGTCGATCGACGCAATCGTGGAAGCGGGACGCATGAAGGTGGACGGTGCAGCGACCGCGGTGGTCGCCGTCGGGTGCATGATCGAGCGGCATCGTGACGAGCTTGCCGGCGTGCTCCCCGAAGTCGACCTCTTCCTCGGCGCGTCGGAGATGGACCAGCTCGTGCCGAGGCTGCGCGAGAAGGGACTCATTGGCGAGTCCGTCACCGGGCATCCGGGGGTGCGGGTGTATGCCGGCGACTCGCCAGCCGTGCGCTACCTCAAGATCAGCGAGGGATGCGATCACGGCTGTGCATTCTGCGCGATTCCATTGATGCGCGGAAAGCACAGGTCGTTCGGCCTGGACGAAATCGTGCGCGAGGCGCAGCTGCTCGAGCTGCAGGGCGCGCGCGAGGTGAGCCTCGTCGCGCAGGATCTCGCGCACTACGGGCGCGACCGCCGCGACGGCGTGCGCCTGCCGGAGCTGCTCGAGGCGCTGGTGAAGGAGACGTCGATTTCGTGGTTCCGAAACCTGTATCTCTACTCTGCCGGCATCACGCCGCGGCTGCTCGAGGTGATCGCCGCCGAGCCGCGGATCCTGCGCTACCTCGACATGCCCATGCAGCACGCGTCCGATGCGGTGCTCGAACGCATGCGGCGTCCCGAGCGCAAGCACACGATTCGCGAGAAGGTCAAGCGCTTTCGCGATGCGGTGCCCAATCTCGCGATTCGGACGACGTGCATCGTGGGTTTCCCCGGTGAGACCGACGATGACTTTCAGCAGCTCCTCGAGTTTCTCGAGGAGCTGCAGTTCGAGCGCGTTGGAGCCTTCACGTATTCGCCGCAGGACGGGACGCGTGCCGCGCAGATGGAAGACGACGTCCCCGAGGGGGTGAAGCGCGACCGGCTCGAGCGGCTCATGGATCTGCAGCGCGCCATCACCGCCGAACGCTACGAGCTTCGCGTGGGAACGCGGGCGCACGCACTCGTCGAGCGAAGCGCGGCTGACGCGGATGCCGGCGCGGTGGGCGCGGTGGCGCGGCTGCCGTGGCAGGCGGACGACATCGACGGCGTCACCTGGCTCGACACCGATGCCCCAGCCGGCTCGTTCGCCGACGTCGAGGTCACCGGCGTCGTCGACGACTACGATTTCAGCGCGCGCGTGCTCTCGGTTCTCGACGCGCCGACGTCCACCAACCCTGCGCCGCGGCCGGCCTCGCGCGAGCTGCCGCTGGCGACCATCGGGAGCTTCGGACGGTGAGCGTTGTGCCGCGCGGCTGGCGCGCGGTGCTCACCGTGTGCGCAGTCGCCGTCGCCTGCTCGCCCAAGCGGGTCAGGGAGAACGACGGCCCGCCGGGGATGATTTCGTTTCCGCGGACTGCCGCCGACAGCGCCAAGGCCCCGCCGCAGCCGGAAATGCCACCGATGCCGCGAGACGAACCCCCTCCGCCGCGCGCGGAAGGTGCCCGTGACGTGCGCGTCGCGCTCGCCACCGCGGCACAGGGTGCGGTGCTCTCGGGCAGCGGGGCGTTCAGGCTGTTCGACTCGCACAACACGGTGCTGGTTCGCGCCCACGGCCCGGACGCGTGGACCGTGGAGCGGCGCGGCCGCCAGCTTCGCGCGACGCGGCAGGGCACCGCGACGTCGTGGAGCGACGGTGTGCTCACGCTGCGCCCCGATCGCGAGGACGAGTTCGGCGTGTTCGCCGCGCAACAATTCCGGGGCGCGATTCGCATCGTCGCGAGCGACACGGGCATGGTCGTGGTGAACGTGCTGCCGGTGGAGTGGTATCTGCGCGGCGTGGTGCCGCTGGAGATCGGCGGTCCGCGCGCGGGCAACGAGGAGGCCGCGGTCGAGGCGCAGGCGATCGCCGCACGCAGCTACACCGTCGTGCGGCTCGCCGCGATCGAAGGCGGAGCGTCGCGCAACGCCAACTACGACCTGCTCTCCAGCGTCGCCGATCAGGTGTACGGCGGCGCAGACGTCGAGCGCCCATTCTCGAATCAGGCGGTCGCGCGAACGATCGGGCTCGTCCTCAGGTACCACGGCCGCGTGGTCAGCGCGCCGTATCACTCGACGTGCGGTGGCGAGACCGCGGAGCCCGATGAAGTATGGCGCTCGGCCAACGAGCCGTTCCTGCAGCGCGTGAGCGACCGCATTCCCGGCACCTCCAACCGGTACTACTGCGACATCTCGCCGCGTTTCAGCTGGACCCGCTCGCTGGCCGGCGACGAACTCGATGCGGCGGTCCGTGCGTACCTCGCCAGCTACACGACCGTGCCCGCCGGCGGCGCCGGCCACGTACGCGGCGCGACGGTCGAGTCGCGGACGGCGAGCGGGCGCGTGGCCCGGCTCATCATCGCGGCGGAGCGCGGGACCTTCAGCCTGCGCGGCAACGACATTCGGTACGTGCTGCGGACTCCCGGTGGCGAGATCCTCAACAGCACCTATTTTTCGGTGCAGACGGAAACCCGCCGCGACGGCTCGCTGGCGCGGCTCGTGGTGAAGGGAAACGGTTACGGGCACGGAATCGGCATGTGTCAGTGGGGCGCCATCGGGCGCGCGCGCGCCGGTCAGTCGGCTCGCGCCATACTCGCCACCTATTATCCCGGCACCAGCGTGGGGTTGATGAATTGAGTTTGCATTTCCTGTCGTGGTGGGATCGCCGGACGTGCGCGCTGATCGCGGGCGCGGGTCTTGGTGTCGCCGCCGGCACCGCGCGAGCGCAGGCGCCGGTTGAGGCTCCGCACGACTCGATCGTCATTTCGGTCCTCACCATGGGCCCAGGCGAGGAAGTCTTCGAACGTTTTGGGCATCAGTCGATCCGCATCCACGACCTCACCACCGGACTCGACAGCGCGTACAACTGGGGGATGTTCTCGTTCGAGCAGCCGCACTTTCTCGTGCGCTTTCTCACGGGTGACACGAAGTACTGGATGCAGGGGTTCCCATCGACTTGGCTCGTCTCCGTTTATCGCGACAGCGGCCGCGCGGTGTGGGAGCAGGAGCTCTCGCTCACCTCCACCGAGAAGGATTCGCTCTGGCGCTACATCAAATGGAACGCGAAGGAAGAGAACAAGTGGTATCGCTACGACTACTATCGCGACAACTGCGGCACGAAGGTGCGCGACGTGCTCAACATGGTGCTCGGCGGCTCCATCGAGCGCGCGGTGGCGACGCACGAGCACGGCGTGACGTATCGCAGTGAGACGCTGCGCCTCGCCCGTGCCTACCCGCTCATCAATTTCGGGATGGATTTCGTGCTCGGCCGCCCCGCCGACGACACGCTCTCGGCGTGGGACGAGATGTTCGTGCCGATGCGGCTCCAGCAGCTGATTCGCACCATTCGCGTGCGGCATTCCGACGGAACGGTCGGCCGGCTCGTGCGGAGCGAACGTCAGCTCGTCGTGGACAGACGCTACAAGGACGTCGACACTCCGCCGGGCTACCTGGCGCCGGCGGTCGAGGCGGGATTCGCGATCAGCGGAGTGCTTCTCGCACTGTGCCTGCTCCCGGTCGCGACGACGTCCACGCGATGGGCAGTCGGGATCATCGGCACGTCGTGGAGTCTGCTGGCCGGCGTGGTCGGACTGTTGCTGCTCTGCGCCGAGCTGTTCACGCGACACGCCGCGTACATGGGGCACAACGTGAACGTGCTGCTCGCCACGCCGGCGTCGCTCGCGCTTGTCGTACTCATCCCGCTCGCGGTGCGCGAATCCGCGTCGCCGCGCATGGTGCGTGCCGCGCGCTCGTTGAGCGTTCTCGCGGCGGTGTGTTCGATCATCGCCGTGCTGTTGCGCGTCGTTCCCTCGCTCGCCCAGCAGAACCGGCCGCTGCTGGTCCTCGCGGTGCCGGTGCAGGCGGCACTTGCCTTCGCGCTCTGGCGCGTCACCGTCTCTCGTCGCGGAGAAACAGCCTGACATACTCAGTCGGCATTGATGTCGGCGGGACCTATACGGATCTCGCCGCCGTCGGCTCGGACGGCGCGATTCAGGCGCGAAAGGTGCTCTCCACTCCGGCCGACCAGAGCGAAGGCGTCGCGGCGTCGCTCGCGGCGCTCGGTGCTTCCCCGTCCGGCGTTCGCCGGGTGGCACACGGCACGACGGTCGTCACGAACCTGCTCCTCGAACGCCGTGGTGCGCGCGTGGTCCTCTGCGCGACCAAAGGCGCCTCGGACCTTCTCGAGCTGCGGCGGCAGGAACGCGCCGCACTGTACGACCTCTCCGCCCACCATCCGCCGCCGCTGGTCGACGCGGATCGCGTGGTGGCGGTGCACGAGCGACGCACGCCGCAGGGCGTGAGTGTGCCGCTCACGCCGGCCGAGGCGACTCGCGTGGCCGACGCGGTCGCTGCGCTCGCGCCGGAAATTGTTGTGATCTCGCTGTTGCACTCGTACGACGATGACGCGCACGAACGGATGCTCGCCGACGCGATCGGCAAGCGGCTGCCGGGTGTCGCGGTCGTGCAAAGTGCGGAGGTGCTGCCCGAGATACGCGAGTATGAGCGAACTACGACCGCGGTTGCGGAAGGGTACGCGCGGCCGCGCGTCTCGCTCTACCTGCGGCATCTCTCCGAGCGCCTCGCGTCGGGCGGGTATCCTGCGCCGGACGTGATGACGTCGGGCGGCGGCATGCGCACCGCGGCGGAGGCTTCGAGCGCGGCGGCGTCGCTTGCCCTCTCCGGGCCCGCGGGCGGGGTCGTCGGGTCCGCGGCCGTGCTGCGGGCGGCGGGGCTCGATCGCGCGCTGACGATCGACATCGGCGGCACGAGCGCCGACGCGGGGCTGGTGCTCGAGGGCGAACCTCTCGTGGAACCGGGAGGAAGCGTTGCCGGCGTGCCGATCGCGCTGCCGCGCGTGCTCGTCGAGACGGTGAGTGCGGGAGGCGGCAGCATCGCGTGGATCGACGACGGCGGAGCGCTGCGCGTGGGACCGCGGAGCGCGGGTGCGGTGCCGGGTCCCGTTGCCTTCGGTCGCGGCGGAACGCAGCCGACGGTGACCGACGCGCATATCGCGCTCGGCCGTCTGGACGCGGCGAGGCTTTCCGGCGGGGTCACGCTCGATGCGGCCGCCGCGAGAAGCGCGATTGCCGCACTCGCTGAGAAACTCGGCGCGACAGCCGAGCGAACCGCGGAGGCGATCATCGCGATTGCCGACGCCGCCATGGCGCGCGCGCTCAGGCGGGTGAGCGTCGAACGCGGAATCGATCCGCGTTCGTGCGCGCTGGTCGCATTCGGCGGCGGCGGGCCGCTGCACGCGTGCGCGCTGGCGGACCTGCTCGGGATGCGCACGATCCTCGTGCCACCGCACGCCGGCGTCCTCAGCGCCCTCGGCCTTGCCATCGCGCCCGAACGCCGCGATGCGGCGTCGAGCGTCATGCGCGCGGCCGATGCGGTCGACCAGGGGTGGTTCGGCGCGCGGCTCGACGCACTCGCGATGCGCGCGGCCAATGCATCGGCGACGCGTCTCGCCTGGCACGCCCGCGTTCGGTACGCCGGGCAGGGACATGAACTCGACATCGCCTGCGCGCCGGGTGACGACGGCGCGGCGCTCGCCGTACGGTTCACCGCGGCACACGCCGCCCGTTACGGGTTCACGCTCGAGCGGCCGGTGGAGATCGTGGCGGTGCGCGTCGCGGCGACGGGAGACGCGGTGGCCGTGACGTTCACCGCCGGCACGGCCATGAAGCCCGGAGCGGCCGGGCAGCGTACGCTTGCCGGACCGCACGTCGAGACACTCGCCGACGCGACGATGGTCGTCGCGCCTTCATGGAAAGCCCGTTCGCTTCCGATCGGCGGATTCATGGTGGAGCGCGTATGAAAAGGACGAGCGATGGAAGATCGAAGATGGAAGAAACGGCCGAGTTCGATCCGCTCGATCTTGCGGTGATGTCGCACGCGGTCGCGATGATCGCCGAGGAGATGGGCACCGTGCTCGAGCGCGGCGCGCTCTCGCCGAACATTCGCGAGCGGCGCGACGCATCGTCGGCGCTGTTCGACGTGAACGGCACGATGGTCGCGCAGGCCGCGCACATTCCGGTGCACCTGGGCGCGATGCCGGAGTCGGTGCGCGCGGTGCGCGCGAGGAAGCCCGAACCGGGCGACGTGTTCATTCTCAACGATCCATTCCACGGCGGGTCGCACCTGCCGGACCTCACGCTGGTCGAGGCTATCGATATGGGCGGCGAGATCGCGGGTTACACCGCGATCCGCGCGCATCACGCGGACGTGGGCGGGATGAGTCCCGGTTCCATGCCGCAGGGCGCGACGGAGCTCGTGCAGGAGGGGATCATCCTGCCGCCGGTCCGGCTCGAGCGGCGCGGAGTTCCGGACGAGAGCATGATGGAGCTGATCCTCGCGAACGTCCGGACGCCAGAGGAGCGGCGCGGCGACCTCGCGGCGCAGCGCGGCGCGTGCGCGGCAGGCGCGGCCGGGTGGCGTGCGCTCGTGGCGCGTGAGGGCGCGCCGCGACTTACGGCGGCGTGCAACGCGCTCCTCTCGTACACGGAGCGCCGCGCGGTCGCGCGTCTTTCCGCGATCGGCGACGTGACGGGCAGGGCCGAGGACTGGCTCGAGGGGGACGGATTCAGCACGGATCCTGTGCCGCTTGCCGTGCGGCTCGAGATCAGGGACGGCCGGCTGCACCTCGATTTTGCGGGCACCTCCCCCAAGGTGCGCGGCAACGTGAATTGCCCGATCGCGGTGACGCGCGCCGCGGCGCTTTTCGTGCTGCGCACGCTGCTCGACGACGACGTCCCGACCAACGAGGGAATCGCGCGCGCGATTTCGATCGTCACGCCGGATGACTGCCTGATCAACGCGAAATGGCCGTCGGCCGTCGCAGCGGGAAACGTGGAGACCTCGCAGCGCGTGACCGACCTGCTGTTCGCCGCGCTCGCCGACGCCGGCGTCGCGGTTCCCGCTCAGGGACAGGGCACGATGAACAACATCACCTTCGGCGGCGACGGCTGGACGTTCTACGAGACCCTCGGTGGCGGACAGGGCGCGAGCGCGAGGGGGCCGGGGCCGAGTGCGGTTCACGTCGGGATGAGCAACACGCGCAATACGCCGATCGAGAGCCTGGAGAGGAGCTATCCGATTCTCATTGACGGGTACGCGATCCGGCGCGGGTCGGGTGGGGCGGGCGAGTTCGGCGGCGGCGATGGCGTGGTGCGGAAATATCGGGTGATGGAGCGGTGCACGGTCACGCTGCTCACCGAGCGCCGGGCTCGCGCACCGCGCGGGGCAATGGGCGGCGGGGACGGAACGCCAGGGCGGAATTTGCTCAACGGCGAACCGCTGCCGGCAAAATGCAGAGTTGAGTTGAAGGCGGGGGATGTGGTGACGATCGAGACACCTGGTGGGGGAGGATACGGCAACGGCGGGTAATCGGTTCTTGGTCATTGGTCCTTGGTAATCGGCCGTTATCCAAATACCAACGACCAATGACCAATGACGGATTACTCGCAGTTGGTTTCTACAGCGGTGTACTAGCCCCCGACCGCCGTTTACCCGACTCAGGTCGAACCAACTCGTACACCTTTGCCTCGACGAAGGCGTCCAGCAGCGCCGGATCAAGTGACCCCTCGCCCGCTTCCGACCGAAGTATCTCGATCGCCCGTGCCACCGGCACCGCGCGCTTGTACGGCCGGTCCGTTGCCGTGAGCGCGTCGTAGATGTCCGAGATCGTCATCATGCGCGTCTGCACCGGGATCGCGTCGCCCAAGATCTGCCTCGGATAGCCGCGGCCGTTGAGCTTCTCGTGGTGGCCGTACGCGATCCCGGGGATTCCCTTGAGGTCGCGCGTCCACGGAATTTGCTCGAGAAAGCGGAACGTGTGCGACACGTGCGACTCGATCTCGCGCCGCTCGCGCTGGTCGAGGTTCCCCTTGTTGATCATCAGGTAGCGCAGCTCTTCGTCGGAGAGCAACGGCTTCTCGACGCCGTCGAAGTCCACGAACGTGCGTTCGTTGATCTCGGTGAGCTCCTCGAACGTTCCCTCGGGAAGGATCGTCGGCTCGTTCGCGCGCACGACCGAATCGAGGAAACGCAGCAGGTCTTCGCGCTCGGCGCGGCGCACGCCGTCGAGGTGCTGCAGCGCGTCCTGGTAGCGATCCTTGCCGTGCGCGAACAGGTACTCGGCGCGCTCGCGCTCGTACTGCAGGTCCGCGCGCTGCAGCAGGAACTGGAACCGGTGCTTCACGATCGCGAGATCGCTCGGGTAGAGCTTCTTCTGCTTCACGAGCACCTGTTCACGAACGCCCACCTTGCCGAAATCGTGCAGCAGGCCCGCGTAGCGGATCTCCTTCATCTGTTCGCGCGAGAATCGCAGCGCGCGATACGGGCCGGAGTCCACGCGGTCGACCGCTTCGGCCAGCCCGCAGGTGAACGTCGCGACGCGCGACGAATGCCCGCTCGTCGTCGGATCGCGCGACTCGATCGCGGTCACCGCCGCGGTGACGAATCCCTCGAAGAGCCGCTCGATGTCCTCGTACAGACGGCCGTTCTCTATCGCGACCGCCGCCTGCGACGCCAGCGCGCTCACGAGATCGACCGAACGCTGGTCGAACGGGAGCACTTCCTTCTCGACCACGTCGTTCGATGTCAGGCGGGCGTCGGACGATCTCTTGCGGTTGATGAGCTGGAGGACGCCGATGACCTCGTCGCGGTGCGTGCGCATCGGGATGACGAGCATCGACTTCGTACGGTAGTTGAACTTCTCGTCGAACGAACGGTTCTGCTTGTACGAGACGTCCTCGGGAAGCAGGTAGACGTCCGGAATGATCAAGGGCTCGCCCGTCGACGCCGCGTACCCGGCAAGCGACGCATGATCGAGCGGGATCACCGCTTCGCTGAAGGGAAGGCTCGGCAGCGTGTGATTCTGCGAAAGCTTGAATCGCAGTGTGGATGGTGCGCCCTCGTGGTGCTCGACGAGATACAGCGAACCGGCGTCGGCCGAGGACAGCCGCCGCGCCTGGGTCAGGATCAGCTCGAGCAGAGTGAGCAGGTCGCGCTCGGTGGAGAGCGCCACACCGATACGGGAGAGTTCCGTGACGTCGCTGGCGCTGCTTCCCTCGAGACGTGTGGCCAGCCTCGCGGCCACGAGGGCAGCCGCGTGCCGGAGCGCGCCGTGCAGCGTGATGCGTGCCGTCGCGAGCGGCGTGTCGGCGGCGAAATATCCGCTGAGCAGGTCTGTCGGGAAAAAACCTGGCGGTTCCACCTCGCCGTTCTCACCGACTCCGACGAGCGCCGTTTGCGCTGCAAGCTGCCCGAACAGTGACTGGTCGTCGCCGGCGCCGCGCACGAGCGCGCGGTCGAGGAGCACGACCGTCGCCCGCTCACCGTCGAGCGAGGCGGGGGCCGGGAGCAGCGGCACGCGCCTGATCTCGACGTCGCCGCCGGTGGCGAGCGAGTCGAGTGCGGGAACGGCGCGGCCGAGCGAGGTGAGGATGAGCGGCTTCATGTACTCGAAACTAGCAGCCGGAAGCCGGAGGCCGGATCGTTCCGACTTCCGGCTTTCGGCCGCTTGGCTACTTCAGCTTGTCGAGCTCCTTCTGCGGTGCGTCATAACCCGGGAAGCTCTTGAGCGCCTGGCTGAAGAGCGAGATCGCCTCGCTCTTCTTGCCGGCGTCCTTCGCCTCGAGTCCGCGCGAGTAGAGCATCA
>OCZT010001788.1_pt1 | contig 22332 bp, 18 predicted proteins | sample 1539031 | NCBI WGS metagenome assembly OCZT01 (sample SAMEA3539308, study PRJEB22396) | soil metagenome | biome: tundra; feature: field; material: soil | place: USA | collected 2010-05 | depth 0.15 m | reverse complement strand
AGACCGTGACGCAGACCGTGACGCAGACCGTGACGCAGACCGTGACACAGACCGTGACGCAGACCGTGACACAAACCGTGACACAGACCGTGACGCAGACCGTGACGCAGACCGTGACGCAGACCGTGACGCAGACCGTGACACAGACCGTAACACAGACCGTGACGCAGACCGTAACACAGACAATAACACAGACAGTAACACAGACGGTAACACAGACGGTAACACAGACGGTAACAAAGACCGTAACACAGTCCATGACACTGACCGTGACGCAGACTGTAACGCAGACTGTAACGCAGACTGTAACGCAGACTGTAACGCAGACCGTGACACAGACAATAACGCAGACCACAACACAGACTGTAACACAGACCGTGACACAGACTGTGACACAGACAATAACGCAGACCACAACACAGATTGTAACACAGACTGCAATACAGACTGCAACACAGACTGTGACACAAACTGTAACTCAAACAGTAACACAGACAGTGACACAGACCACGACGCAGACGGTAACAGAGACCATAACGCAGACAGTAACTGAGACAGTAACACAGACGGCAACACAGACCGTAACGCAAACCATAACGCAAACCATAACTGAGACCATATCACAGACGGCAACACAGACCGTAACAGAAACCATTACAAAGACAGTGACACAGACTGTGACACAAACAGTAACTCAGACCGTAACACAAACTATAACTGAGAGCATATCACAGACGGCAACACAGTCCATAACACAAACTGTAACACAAACAGTGACGCAAACCATCTCGGAGACAGTAACGGAGACTATGACCCAGACCACAACGCCGACAGTGTCCCAAACTATTACCCAGATTGTGACACAAACTGCAACACAGACCATGACAAAGACAATAACGCAGACAGTTACGCCTACTGTAACTGATACAACCACACCGACAGTAACCCAAACAGCGACTCAAACCGGCACTCAGGACATCACACAAACAGTAACTCAGACGGCAACAGAAACAGTTACTCATACAGTAACTGAAACTGCAACACAGACTATATCCGTGACTGACACGCAAACGGAAACACAGACTGTTACGGAGACGGCAACTCAGACCATTACGCAGACAGTAACCGGAACAGCCGCGCAGACAGTAACCGAAACAGCCACACCGACAGTATCGCAGACAGTTACGGAAACAGTATCACAGACGGTTACACAAACGGAAACCGGCACTGAGACTGAGACAGTAACACAAACGATAACGGAAACAGTGACGCAGACGGCAACAGAAACAGTGACATCGATAGTAACGCAAACAACAACCGAAACTGCAACTCGGAGTGCGACCGCCTCAGTGTCTTTGACTGAAACATCCACAGGAACAGCGACAGTTACCGACACAAATTCACCGACAATAACAGAAACATTTACATCAACAGTAACCCAAACACAGACTGAGACAGTTACATGGACAATAACGGAAACGGTTACACCCACAATTACGGAAACAATAGCAGAAACATCAACCGATACATGGACATCGACGGCAACACCGACAGCAACAGAAACATGGACCGCATCATCAACGCCGACTGAAACTTCAACAGAAACCGATACATATACTCAGACACAAACTTTTACAGGGACCGTGACAGAAACTCGGGCGGATTCATTTACAAATACCCCGACCTTAACGCAGACAGGCTCTTACACAGCCACGCCCACATATACATGGACCATGACCTATACCCTGACTTATACTTCAAGCGCCACGCCGACAGTTACTCCAACATATACCTATACCGCGACAAATACGCCGACATTTACAATAACAGCAACATGGAGCATTACACCGACATTTACAATATCGCCGACCCCGTTGGGGATAAATAAGGTCGAAATATCCATTTATGACGCGAACGGCGAGGTTGTAAGAAGGCTCACTCCCGGAAACAGCAATACCATAGTTCATTTTGTAAGCTATTCATCAAACCCGTATATGGTCAATGGTTCCAACCTGCTTGTCATAAGGGACCCGCAGGGGCAGGAAATCGGAAGCTGGGACGGCGATAATACCGGAGGGACCTCCGTTTACAGCGGAACATACACGGTGCACGTGGAAACCACGGATGAATCGGGGAACAAATATATATTGGACAGCCCACTGGACGTCATAACCACGAATTCGCTTGCTGTGAATAACCTTACCATAAGGTACCTGACAGGAGCGGTAAGAATAATGGCGGGATTAAACAACGCGCAATGGACGGAAGTAAGGATTTATAACATAAATGGGGAACTCGTAAGAAGATACCATGAGGAGCAGGCAAATAACCTGGACATTACCTGGGACCTCAGGACGACAACCGGACAGCGGGCCGCGAACGGCATATACATCGCGGTCATACAGATCAAGGACTCAAATACCGGATATATAAGCATGCGCACTGAAAAGATCGCCTTAAAATAAGGCATAATAAAAGTTGACAATAACATGATTTTTTGGTATTTTTCATTGATTTGAAAATATGTAACAAATAGAATGTATTGAATAAAATATATGCCAATATGAAGGCGTGAAGTTTTTAGCGGCCCAAGTATTGGTTATTTTTATATCTAAAAAGTAACGTGAAATTAAGGAGGAACAAAATGGCAAATTACGAACTTTTAAGAAAAAAATGCGGGGATATTCATTTCAAAAAGCTTGAAGCCCTTAATAATCCCTTATTAATGGATTTTGTCGCAAAATACGCGGATGAATGCGAACCTGATTCGGTCATGGTCTGCACTGACTCCGCAGAAGACGCTAAACTGATGCGGAAACTCGCCGTGGATAAGGGCGAAGAGACACCTTTGAACATTGACGGGCATACGATCCACTTTGACGGCATGACAGACCAGGGAAGGGACCCAAAAAACACAAAATTACTTTATGAAAAAGGCATGGAACTTGAAGGCCTGTCGGGCATGGACAGGGAACAAGGCGATAAGGAGATACACGGCATATTAAAAGGAATGATGAAGGGCCGCCAGATGCTGGTGCTTTTCTTCTCTTTGGGCCCGGTGGATTCCCCTTTTTATATTCCCGCAGTACAGCTTACCGACTCATACTATGTGGCGCACTCCGAGATAATACTTTATAGGACGGGATATGAAGGTTTCAAGAAGGTAAAACCAACTTCATTTTTTAAGGTTGTACACGCAACCGGAGAGACTGAAAATGCGGTCAGCAAAAACGTCGATAAAAGAAGGATATATATAGACCTGAAAACAGAAACCGTCTACAGCACAAATACGCAGTACGCGGGAAACACCGTGGGTTTCAAAAAGCTAGCGCTCAGGCTTGCCATACAAAAAGCATCCAGGGAAGGCTGGCTTGCGGAACACATGTTCTTAATGGGCGTTAAAGGACCATTGGGAAGAAAATCGTATTTTTCCGGCGCATATCCTTCCATGTGCGGAAAGACTTCCACCGCCATGGTGGAAGGGGAAACCATAGTGGGGGACGATCTGGTTTATTTAAGGAATGTTAACGGAACGGCTTTTGCCGCAAACGTGGAAAAGGGGATTTTCGGCATCATACAGGATATCAATCCCAACGGGGACCCGCTTATATGGAATGTTTTGAACGCTCCGGGCGACGTGATATTCGGCAATGTCTTAAATGATAACGGTATACCGCGCTGGCTCGGCGATGGCCGCGAGAACCCCGCAAACGGGACCAATTTTTCGGGGGAATGGACGCATGTAAAAAACGATGAAAAAGGGATACACATACCATATGCCCATAAAAACGCAAGATACTCAATAAGTCTGGAAGCCCTTAAAAACTGCGACCCGGCCTTAAACCATAAGAATGGCGTGAAACTCCAGGGCATAGTTTTTGGCGGAAGGGATTCCGACACATGGGTGCCTGTCAGGGAGTCGTTTGACTGGAACCATGGGGTATTGGCCATGGGCGCTTCAATTGAGTCGGAGACCACGGCGGCAACTTTAGGCAAGGAAGGCGAACGCGTGTTTAACATCATGTCAAACATGGAGTTTTTGTCCATATCCATACCAAAATACCTTGAGGATTACCTTGAGTTCGGACGCGTACTAAAAAAAGCCCCTAAAATATTTGCCTGCAATTATTTTCTAAGGGACATGCAGACCGGCAAATGGCTGAACGGCGTAAAGGATAAAAGGGTGTGGCTAAAGTGGATGGAACTGCGTTCGCACCATGATATTGATGCCATAAAGTCCCCGTCAGGGTTTATCCCGTTATATGAGGATTTGGAAAAACTTTTCAAAAATGTGATGGAAAAAGATTACACGATCGACGACTACAACAACCAGTTCCTGATAAGGATACCGCAGAATATAGCCAAGATAGACAGGATTTTGGAGATATACACCAACAAAATACACGGAACGCCCAAAGTGCTTTTTGAAGTGCTGAAGGAAGAAAAAGAGCGGTTCCTGGCGCTTAAGGCAAAATCAGGGGATTTCGTTACGCCTGATAAGCTTTTATGAGACTGTCTGAAAAGCATGGTTTTATAGGGTTTTCCGCCAGTGTTATGTGTTATTGCAAGTAAAGGCGGAAACTGCCCGCTGTTGGCGGAATAATATTCCGCCACTACATGAAAGGAACGCCGGCAATTCCCGAAAACGCGCCGCAATGAAACATAGGCCATAAAAACGCAGCTTTGAACAATATCATCGTTGTTCATTTCTTAACCAAAAATTAATCAATTGTTGACAAAGCAAAAAAGTGTGTTATATTGGTGGCGTTAAAAACCAACAAGTAAAATAATATATTATCCGGTGTGAGTTAAAAAAACCTCAAAATATAAAAGGAGATACGTATGTTTGGCAAACTTTTCCCGCAGGAATTTAATTTTTTTGAATTTTTTGACAAGGAAATGGAGCATGTGGAGGAAGCCTCACATTTATTCAAGGAAATAGTAAATCACGGCGAGGTTACCGAGGAATTCCGCGAGAAAATGCGCGATATAGAGCATGCCGGCGACAAGATGGCGTACGCCATCATAGAACACTTAAATAAAACATTTATAACGCCTTTTGACAGGGAGGACATACACGCCCTGGCAAAAAAACTTGACGATGTAAATGACATGCTAAACACCATAACCAGCAGGATGAAAGTTTACAGGATAACAAGGCCCAATAAATATTTGATAGAGTTTTCTGAGATCATAGAGAAATCAGTCACGTCGCTCGGTACTGCTGTCAGGGGGCTTAGGAACCCGAAAAATATGGACAAGGTTCTTGAAGCCTGCAAGCAGGTCAGCAAATATGAAAGCGACGGCGATAAACTCCGCGACAAGTCCCTGGGCGACCTTGTCGACAATGAGAAGGACCCTATTGAGTTCATAAAGTGGAAGGAAATATGCCAGGACGCGGAAACTGTACTTGACATATGCAAAGTTGTGGGACATGTGGTGGAAACAATACTGGTGAAACAGGCATAGATTCATTTAAACGGATTAAACAGGAGACAACATGACACTGACTATTATATTACTTATAGTTCTCGCGCTTATTTTTGATTTTCTTAACGGGTTTCACGACTCGGCCAATGCTATTGCCACGGTGGTTTCAACCAGGGTCTTGTCGCCCACACAGGCGGTTATCTGGGCGGCTGTGTTTGAATTTCTGGCTTATTTTTTCTTCGGCACGCATGTCGCCAGGACCATTGGAAAGGGAATAGTCGATATAGCTGTAATAGACCAGAATGTGGTCTTCGGGGCTTTGGCGGGCGCATGCGCCTGGAACCTTATTACCTGGTACTTCGGGCTTCCTTCAAGTTCTTCACATGCGTTGATAGGCGGGTTAATGGGAGCTGCCATAGTAAAAGCGGGGCCCGGTTCTTTGCTGGCTCCCGGTATAATCAAGGTAACCGCGTTCATAGTGATATCGCCTGTCCTGGGATTTGTGCTCGGGAGACTGGTGGCTTATCTTGTTTATTGGCTGTTCAGAAAAATGCCGCCGTTTAAGGTTGACCAGATATTCAGGAAGGGCCAGCTTGTGTCAGCAGCCATGTTCGCCATGGGGCACGGCGGCAACGACGCGCAGAAAACCATGGGTATTATAGCATCGCTTTTGTTTTCCGCGGGGCTTCTCGGCAGGGAATTTTTCGTCCCAGCATGGGTTGCCATCATGTGTTACGGCGCGATTTCACTCGGCATAATGTTCGGCGGCTGGCGCATAGTTAAAACCATGGGGCAGAAAATGGCAAAGCTCAAGCCCGTGGACGGGTTTTGTGCGGAAACAACAGCGGCCGTGAGTTTATACACAGCGTCCGCGTTCGGGATACCTGTTTCAACCACTCACACAATTACGGGCGCGATAATGGGCGTCGGTTCCATAAAAAGAATGTCAGCCGTGCGGTGGGGAGTGGTAACGAACATAGTATGGGCATGGGTGCTTACAATACCCCTCGCGGGCCTGATGTCGGCGGGCGCTTATCTGCTGGGAAAAACTTTTATTCATTAACACTGGGTACCGCGCACCTTATCCTGGTCTATAAGATGAATACAGCTGCGGCGTTAACAGCGGGATTTGTTCCGTTTGTTCCGACAGAAGCATTGAAGATCGCCGCAGCAGCCGGATTTTACGGGTTAAAGAAATAAATAACCGGAAGTAAGCCTGCTTAAGGCAAAAGAAAATAAAAAGGCGGGCAATCAAAAATGGATATCTCAAACAAGCTTAATATATCCCAGGGCCTAAGACATGAACTGGGGCTCAAACTCACCCCTGAAATGCGCCTGCGTCTTGACGTGCTTCAGGCGACCCATCTTGAACTTGTCGACATACTAAATAAAGAACTTTCCGAGAACCCGCTCCTTGATGATTTTATAGATGAGGACGAAGAAACCGAAATAAAAGGCGAGGCTCTGGATAAAGATGAAACCGAAGACGTTGAAGAAGAACCGGCTGTTAAATCCGAGATTCCGGGTATAAAGGATGCCGCGGCAGAGGAAGAGGAATTTGCCATAAAAGAAGAGGCCGGGGATAAAAAAGAAGAAACAGAAGACCTGAAAATGACGGAAAATGACCCGCATATGGACGAGTATGATTCGGGCGAATATGAAAATGTATTTGAAAATGACAATTATGACATCAAGAGCCCGTCGCCGGATTACAATCCCGAGATGGGAAAGTTTGACGAGTACAAGTACAACTCGATCACGCGCGAGGAAAAAAAGGAATTGTCTTCCGAACTGATAAAGCAGCTAAACGCGGCGGGCCTGTCGGATGTGCTTTATTTAAGCGTAAATACCCTCATATCATACCTTGATGAAAAAGGTTTTCTTGAAACACCGCTGCAGGAAATTGCCGCACAGACTTCAATACCATTGGAAAGTCTCGCTAAGGGGCTGGAAATACTCCATTCACTTGAACCGGGTGGCGCGGGCGCGCGGGATACCAGGGAGTCCCTTTTAATACAGCTGCAGTTAAAGGGGCTTAAAGATTCGCTGGCATACAAGATAGTTGAAAAAGGATTTGAACAATTGACCCGGCAGAACCATGCAAAACTTGCTTTGAGCTTAAAAGTCAAAGAGGAAGACATAAAAAACGCGGAAGAAACCATAAAGGAACTCAATCCTTTCCCGGGCAGCATATTTACCGAAGGGTTAAATGAATATGTGGTCCCTGATATAATAGTTACAGAAGAGGAAGGAAAGTACAAAATACACGTGCCCTCGAATTTCCCTGTCATGAAAGTGAACTGGAAACTCATAAAAGAATACAAGTTAAAGAAAGAAACAAAGGATTTTATCAAAGCCTATGAAGCAAGGGTTAAGGAAATAATGAGGGCCCTTGAAGAACGCAATAAAACCATAGAAAACATGATAAAAAAGATCATCACATTCCAGGAAGGTTATCTGCACAGCGAGGATGCCGGATTAAAACCGCTTACTTACAAGGAAATAGCCCTGGAGTCGGGAGTTTCCGAGTCCACAGTGTCAAGGGTGGTGTCAAAAAAGTACATACAGCTTCCGTCCGGCGTTTTTCCGCTTAAAAAATTCTTCACAACCGGCATAGAAACAAGCAATGGCGGCGGAATGATGTCAAACTCGGTTATAAGGTCAAAAATAAAGGATATCATAGACGCGGAAGATATAAAACACCCTGTAAATGACACGGACCTTGAAAAGATGCTTAAAACACAGGGCATACCCGTGGCGCGCAGGACTGTGACCAAGTACAGGGAGCAACTGGGCATTTTGCCGGCTAATTTGAGGAAAAAATAGCTTTAGAATAGATTGACATAAGTTTTATAATGTGGTATTTTTATTAATACGCTGTTTTATAGCGAAACAGGCGGTAAAATACCGCATAATATCATATATGGAGGTTTTATACGTGGAAATAAATATTACAGGCAGGCACGTAACCCTTACAAAGGCTATAAAACAGTATGCGGAGAAAAAGCTCAAGAAAATAGAGGAATATTTTGATTTTAGGGAACACGGCGAACTGCATCTCATTTTAGAGGTACAAAAGTATAGGCAATTGGCCGAAGCAAATTTGACCTCAAAAGGCCATAAATTCTCGGCAAAAGTCGAGACTAAGGACCTGTACTCGTCAATTGACATGATAGAAGACAAACTGGTTTCTCAAATTAAGAAATTAAAGGATAAATTCGACAAGGGAGACAAAAAGCAGAATAAAAGGATCAATATTCTGGCAAATATGGGCACTATAACCAATGTAAAAGGCGAGAAGTTCAATGAAATCGTGGAAGAAGAGGAAATACAGGCTTTAAAGCCCATGAATACCGAGGAAGCCGTGGAAGAGCTGTCAATCGCGAGGGAACCCATGATGATGTTTTTCAACGCGGATTTTAACAAGGTCTGCCTGCTCAGGAAACGCAAGGACGGAAAATTCGGCCTGACCATTTCAAAATATTAAACGAGGTGATTTGTAATGAGAATTATGGATTTTCTGGACAAGGAAAGCATAGAGCTTAACATAAAATCAAAAACAAAAAAAGAAGTCATAGAAGAACTTGTGGAAATGCTGGCCCAAAAAGGCCTTATTATTGATAAAAAAGTCACCATAGAATCCCTTATGGAGCGCGAAGAACTCGGCTCAACCGGAGTGGGCCAGGGCATTGCCATACCGCACAGCAAAACAAAGGGCGTGAAGGAACTTGTGGCGGCATTCGGGGTATCAAAGGCTGGTGTGAATTTTGAGGCGCTTGATGGAGAGCCCGTATACATTTTTTTTCTTCTTCTGGCGCCGGATGGCGCAGCCGGGCTTATGCTAAAGGCCCTTGCCAGGGTTTCTAATTTCCTGAAAAACAAGTATTACAGGCGTAAGATCATGGAGGCTGCCGACAAGACTTCCGTGATACAGACAATAGAGGAAGAGGAAAAGACCAAACAGTAGCCGGGTTTTTATCTTACAAGCTTATCTAAAGCGGGGGAGGACTTTTCCGCATGAATTTCATAACCGTAAAAGAATTTTATAATGATAATAAGTCAAAGTTCCATATGCGTTCGCTTTCAGGCGAAGAGTATCTTTCCAAAAAAAAAATAATAGTCTCCGACATTAACAGGCCCGGGCTGGCCCTGGCGGGTTTCTTTGATTATTTTCCATACGAGAGGATACAGGTTTTCGGCAAGACCGAATTTACCTATATAAAAAAACTGGGAAGGGAAAAGGCAAACAGGGTCCTGGACAAGATCTTTTCCGAGAACATATGCTGCTGCATCATAACAAGAAATTTAAAGCCGCCTTTTAATTTTCTTTCGGCGGCGAAAAAACATAAAATACCCGTATTGCTGACATCTCTTTTCACAACCAAGTTCATAAGCGCGGCAATGATCTACCTGGAAAAAAAGCTGGCGCCGAAGATCACGATACACGGAACTTTTGTGGATGTGTACGGGATCGGCGTCCTTATAATAGGAAAAAGCGGCATAGGGAAAAGCGAGATATCACTTGAACTGATAAAAAGAGGGCACAGGCTCGTGGCTGATGACCTGATAGAAGTCACAAAATTATCCGATGATGCCCTTGAAGGCCGCGGAATGTCGATCATACAGCATCATATGGAAATACGCGGAGTAGGCATTATTGACATACGCAACCTTTTTGGAGTCGGGGCCGTCAGGGATGACCAAAAAGTGGAACTGGTAATGCACCTTGAGGAGTGGGAAAAAGGCAAAGATTATGAAAGGCTGGGCATTGAAGAAATTTATGAAGACATTATAGGGGTAAAAATCCCGAAAATAATACTTCCCGTCAGGCCCGGGCGGAATTTAAGCGTTATAATAGAAGTTGCCGCGATGACCCAGCGTTTGAAATCACGCGGATACAATCCGGCAAAAGAACTCAACAAAAATATTATAAAGTGGATGAAGAAGGAAAATAAGGAGAAAATGGATGTTCCAGATAAATAAGTGGCTGTACCCCGGCATCAGGATAAAAAGATGGGTTTTTCTTTTTATCTTAAGCGTTATCGTGCTCGTCGCCGGATTTTCGGGCATCCTCGGGGATTTTTTTAAAAATGTAAGGATAGAAAAGATAAACATAGACCATATCTTTTACAGGCTGCAGAAGCTAAAAGCCATGGACTACTTCCTGATCATGCTCGCCATAGGCGGCATAATGCTGGCGTGGAGAAGGGCGGCATTTGGCGTATTGACCATCATAGCGCCCAACAAGGAAAGGGAATTTTTGAATAATGCGTACAGGAACGCCAGGCTGCTCAGGGGGCCGAAAATAGTGGCGATAGGCGGAGGCACGGGAATGCCAAATGTGCTCCGGGGCATGAAAGATCTGACCGGTAACCTCTCGGCTGTGGTGACCGTGTCTGATGACGGCGGTTCTTCGGGGCGATTAAGAAAAGATTATCAGATACTGCCGCCGGGGGACATAAGGAACTGCATAGTGGCCCTGGCCGATGAAGAAACGCTTTTGGGGAGGCTTTTCCAGTACAGGTTCTCAAAAGGCAAGGAGTTAAAGGGGCATAATTTCGGGAACATATTCATCACGGCTTTAAGCCATGTAGTAGGGGATTTCCAGACAGCGGTAAATGAGTCTTCAAAAGTTCTTGCCATACGGGGCCAAGTATTGCCGGTTTCCCTGGAAAACATACAGCTCCGCGCAAAGTTAAAAGACGGCAGGACAATAAAGGGCGAGTCAAACATACCAAAAGCACACGGGCACATAGACAGGGTATATATAGTCCCGGAGAAATGTGCGCCTTACGGTCCCGCCATTGAGGCCATAAAAAATGCCGACGCTATTGTTATAGGCCCGGGAAGCCTTTATACCTCCATAATACCAAACCTGCTTGTTCCCGGGATCAAGGAAGCGCTCTTAAACACAAAATCGGTTAAAATTTATATCTGCAATATAATGACCCAGAACGGGGAAACGGATGATTACACTGCATCCGAGCATCTGCGCGCCATTTTCAAGCATACGGGACACAGGGTGGTGGATTATATTATTGCAAATAACAAGATGCCAAAGGACGATGTTTTAAAAAGGTATGAAAAGGAAAAAGCCTACCCTGTAATTATAGATAAGAACGCAATATCGGATATGGGAGTTACCCTGATACAGGGAAAACTTTTCAGCGACGGGCCGTATATCAGGCATTCGCCGCAGCAGCTTGCAAGAATGATAATGAAAATAATAATCGTATAAAGGAGAACGCATGACAGGCATTTTTATCATATCGCACTCGACCCTTGCCGAAGCATTGAAGACCACCGTGTCTTTGATCGTCGGCGACAAGGAAAATGTCCAGACGCTTTGTCTTATGAAAAACGACAGGATGGAAGATTTCGCGGCAAGGCTTAAAAGCGGCGTTGAGTCCGCGGATAAGGGCGACGGGGTGCTGATCCTGGCCGACATGTTCGGCGGAACCCCGTGCAATACAGCCCTGGCTTTATTCGGGAACAATGAAAAAGTAAGGATAATCACGGGCGTCAATCTGCCTTTGGTTATTGAAGCCGTAATGCATTCAAACAAAAATGCGGAAGAGTTGTCCAAAATGATTATGGACAGGCGTGATAAGAGCATTATCGACGCCAAAGCCATATTTAAAAACAGGGGCTGACTGGATGCCTATACTTTTAACCAGGATAGACGACAGGCTGATACACGGGCAGGTTGTCGTTGGCTGGGCGCAGGAACTTAAGATCAACCATATCATAGTTGTCAATGATGAAATAGTTAAAAATGACATGCAGAAATTTCTTTTCAGGATGGCAACCCCCAATGATATTAATCTTTCCATACTTACGACCGATGAAGCCGCCCAAAAAATAGCAGGCAGGGAATTTGACAATGACACTGCGATGATCCTGGTCAAGTCACCGATTGATATATGCAGTCTGATCAAAGCGGGCGGGAAAATATCCGAGGTAAACATCGGAGGAATGCATTTTGAGAATAATAAGACACAGCTTTTTGACGCGGTTTTTGTCGATGACAGGGACGTGGAAGCGTTCAGGCAGCTGAATGATATGAAAGTGACCCTGGAGGTCCGTATGGTCCCGACCGACACGAAGAAGAACATTGTAAAGGCTATTGAGGAAAAATTCGGCAAGACAGCCGAAGGCGGAAATGAAAAGTGAATTTCATTTTTATGCCCCAAGTTTTTCTTGCCGCCCTCGCCGGAGCCGCGCTGGAACTGGATACATATTTTATAGGAATGACGCTTTTTTCACAGCCGATTATCGCGGGCGGGATAGCCGGATTCATTTTTAATGACCTGCAGACAGGGATCTTATTGGGGAGCCTGGTACAGCTTATATGGATATCCCCGCCGGTCGGCGCTTACGTGCCGCCTTCCTCGACTTCTATTGCTTTTACAGCCACGGTTTTGGCGCTTATAATGCCGGTAAACGAAATAAAACATAATCTTCAGGCATTGCTGATGTATTCCATAGGCATAGGCGCCGCGTACGGATATTTTGTCGGGCAGGCGGACATATGGAACAGGAAATTGAACACTAAAATAGTGCACTATTTTGAACCAGGGATACTTGCGGGCCGGCAATCCGGTATCTTAGCGGCGCAGGCCCTGTCTATTTTGGCGAAATTCATCAGGGATTTCGTGGGATATGTCCTGCTTTTTGGTGTTGGAGCGGGTATTGCCGTTAAAGTTTATAATACCCTTCCGGCAGAAGTCATTGAGGGGCTGGCCCGGGCGTTATGGCTGATGCCTGTCATAGGACTGGCTGTCATATATGAATCATTCAGGAGCAGGCTCGGCTCAATCCTGCACCTTGTAACTTTTGTAATATGTTATGTCCTGCTTCTTGCGAACAAGGGAGTAAATCCATGGTTTTTAATGCTGGCAGTGGTCACGGCATGCGTCGTGGTGGTGAATAATTTTGTATGGAATAAAAAGGGTGTTTAATATGGCCCAAAATAAAAGGATAGGAACGCTTTCGCTCATATGGAGCGGTATAAAACTGAACTTTCTGCAGTCTGCATGGAATTTTGAAAGGCTGCAGAATGTTGGTTTTTTGTTTTCAATCCACAACATGCTGCGCAAGATCTACTCCGGAGATGAAGCGGGAAAACTCGCGGCGATCAAAAGGCACATGACGTTCTTTAATACACACATATTTTTTTCTTCGGCCGCTCTCGGGGTTATGACGCGCATGGAAGAGGATTTGTCAAATGATGACGCCAAACTGAAGGAAACGGAGATAGACAATACTAAGATGGGCATTATGGGGCCGCTTGCGGCAATCGGAGACGCGCTTTTTTGGTCGGGGATCAGGCCGCTTGCCCTGCTTTTCGGGGCAGGGATAGTATGGATGACCGATTTTTCCTTTAAAGGCTGGATACAGGCCTCGGCCGTATCGCTTGTCGTATATAATCTTCCGAGGTTCATTATAAAGTATTATCTGCTGTTAAAGTCATATTATAAGTATAAGGAACTGTTTGTCCTGATACAGAAGGTCAAGTTCCAGGATATAATGAAGAGTTTAAAGGCTGCGGGTATGGGGATTTTGGGCGTATTTATGGCTGTTTACCTTACCCGCCCCGAACTGCATATAACCCTGAAAGGCGGGGTGCTGGACATTGTCCTCGTAATTGCGGCTTTTCTCATCATTACATGGGCTTTGAGGTCCAAAAAGTCGGTGTCCAACATATTTTTGGGAGTTCTTGTAATTTCTGTCTTGATATCATACTTAACTTAAAACAGGAGAAAAAAAATGCAATTCAAAAAAAAGGTATTGATTGTGAATGAAGCCGGTTTCCATATAAGAGCCGCGCTTTTAATCGTTAAAGAGTCGGAAAAATTCAAGTCCGACATCAAAGTCAGAAATAAAGATATAGAAGCTGACGGGAAAAGTATAATGGGGCTTTTGACCCTGGGCGCCGGGCTCGGCGCTGAAATAGAGATTAAGGCTGACGGCCCGGATGCGAAAGAAGCTATCGCGAGGCTTTCTAAAGTCATATCGGACAGATTCGGGGAGGAAAAATAAAATGTATAAAGGCATAGCCGCATCGCCCGGAATAGTCATAGGACTGGCACATGTTATATCAAACACTCCGCTGACAATAAGCAGGAAAACCATCCCGGCTTCAAAAGCAGAGACGGAAATATCGCGTTTAAAAGCCGCTGTGAACAGGACAAAAGCCGATATCACAGCTATAAAAGAAAAAGTTGTGCATGACATCGGCACGGCCGAGGCCGATATATTTAATGCTTACCTGCTTCTGCTGCAGGATCCCATGTTCACCGGAAAAGCCGAGGAAATTATCAGGACACAGCTGATTAACTGCGAATACGCCCTGCACATGGTGCTGCAGAATTACGCGGAGTTTACAAACCGCATTTCCGACCCATATCTTAAGGAACGCAGCAGGGATATAAGCTCGCTCGCCGATAAGATAATCCGCAATCTTGAAGTCACGGGCAAAAAAGAAACAAAACAGTCCGCGGAAAAGTATATAATCATAGCAAACGATCTGTCGCCAGCCGATACGGCGGATATGGACAAAAACAACGTGCTTGGTTTCGTGACTGAGATGGGCGGCGCAACGTCCCACACGGCTATAGTCGCCCGCTCCATGGAAATCCCGGCAGTAGTCGGGGTCAGGGATATAACAAGCACCGCAAAGACAGGCGACCTTGTGATAATTGACGGTGAAAAAGGCATAGTCGTGGTGAACCCGAATCCCAAGATACTCATACTATATAAGGAAGAAAGAAAAAAATTCATTTTGAAGCTTAGGATGCTCAAGCGTTTTAAAACGCTTGAAGCTGTGACCATAGACAAGCATAAAGTCGAACTGACGGCAAACATCGAGTTTCCCGAAGAAATAGGCGCGGTCATGGAAAATAACGCCGAAGGGGTCGGTCTTTTCAGGACGGAATTCATATTTATAAATAAATCGAACCTGCCTGGTGAGGAAGAACAGTTTGAAGCCTATAGGACCATAGCAATGAAAATGAGCCCGAAACCGGTGACTATAAGGACACTGGACATAGGCGGGGACAAGTTCCTGCCGTATTTTAAGATCGCTCCGGAGCAAAACCCTTTTCTCGGACTGCGCGCCATCAGGCTTTCCATGGCCAACCCGAACATATTCAAGCTGCAGATCAGGGCCATACTGAGGGCCTCTGCTTTTGGAAATGTAAAGATAATGTTCCCGATGGTTACCATACCCGAGGAAATTGACGAGGCGGTAAAGATAGTGGAGGAAGTAAAGGCCGAGTTGAAAAGAAAAGAAGTAAAGTTTGACGGCAATATTAAAATAGGCGTGATGATAGAAGTGCCGTCCGCGGCAATTATGGCCGATGAGATGGCGAAAAAGGTGGATTTCTTTTCCATAGGGACCAACGACCTGATACAGTACACGGTAGCGGCAGACAGGGGAAATGAAACAGTGTCATATCTGTATGACCCCTTAAACCCCGCTGTATTAAGGCTGATAAGGATGATAGCCAACAGCGCCCATAAAGCCGGTATCAGGGTATCGGTTTGCGGCGAGATGGCAGGCGCGCCGCACCTGGCTTTTATACTTATCGGGCTCGGCATTGATGAACTGTCGGTGAGCCCTTCGTCAATACTTTCGGCAAAAAAACTTGTGCGCAACATATCTTTTAAGGACGCACTCGAAGAGGCTGAATTTGCCCTAAAACAGGAAAAAGGCGCGGTGATATCAGAACACGTTATGGCAAGCCTTGATAAAATACTCATGCCGAAGAAAAAGGAGAATGTTGATGAAAGTTAGAAAAGCCGTAATACCTGTAGCAGGTCTGGGAACAAGGTTCCTGCCATACACCAAGGCAATCCCGAAGGAAATGCTACCCATAATCGACATTCCTGCGATTCATTTTATAGTGCAGGAAGCCATTGATTCGGGTATTGAAAGCATACTTTTTATAACTTCAAAGGAAAAATATTCAATCGAGGATTATTTTGACAGGAATTTCTACCTTGAATATTTTCTCAATAAAAATAAGAACTTTACGGCTTTGGAAGAGTTAAAACGCATACCTGAGAATGTGAACATATTTTCCGTGCGCCAGAAAGAAGCCATGGGACTGGGGGACGCCATACTTCACGCGTCGGATTTTATCGGCAACGAGCCTTTTGCAATATTCCTGCCTGATGACCTGATATTTTCCAAAGTGCCGGTCATGAAAAAAATGATCGAAATATACTCACAACTGGGTCGGGGGGTTGTTGCCGTAGAAAAAGTCGGGAAGGAAAAAATAAGTTCTTACGGAATAATAAAGCCGAAAAATATAAGCCCGCGCATATTTGATATAATTGACATGGCGGAAAAACCGCCGCTGAAAAAAGCTTTTTCAAATCTCGGTATAGTGGGCAGGTATGTCCTGCCTTCCAAGATATTCAATTACATCAGGGAAACAAAACCCGGGGCAAAAGGCGAGATACAGCTGACAGATGCACTGAGAAAAATGATGCAAAACGAAGGCTTAGCCGCCCATGAGTTTGAAGGCGTGCGCTGCGACACAGGCGACAAGTTTGAGTATATACTGGCCATATTAAAATACGCCTGCATGCAAAAAGGTTTGAAACAAAAACTCAAAAAGGCTATAAAGAAAATATTCTGATAATACACGGGGTTAAATTCCCAGCAGCTTGCCGCAGGGTGGTTTAATGTTGTTTGGCAATATCACCGCAGAAACAAGCGTAAAATAATCCTGTCCTAACCCAAGGTGGATAATGCAAAGGATAATAGTCATAGGCGGGGTCGCGGCTGGAATGAGCGCGGCTGCCGAGGCCAAAAGGGCCGATACAAAAGCCGAGGTAATTGTTTTTGAACGCGGTAATTACATATCATACGGCGCCTGCGGTATGCCGTATTTCATCCAAAATATACGGCAAAAGCCCGAAGCGCTGATAGTTTTGACCCCTGAAGAAGCCTTAAAGCAAAAAGGCGTGGACGTGAGGATTAAAAGCGAAGTACTTGATATAAACGTCAAATCGAAAAAAATATCGGTTTCATGCGAAGGCACATCCTGCGTGGAAAGCCATCCCTACGATAAACTTGTCATTGCCGCGGGCGCACAGCCCGTGAAGCCCGATATACCCGGCATACAAAACCCCGGGGTATTCTTTTTAAAAACCCTCAGCGACGCCATCAGGCTTAAAAGTTTCCTGCTTGAATCAAAGCCAAAGAAAGTAGTCCTGATAGCCGAAGGGCATATAGGCCTGGAGATGGCCGAGGTTTTTTTATCTTTTGGGATCGAAGTCACCATGCTTGTGAGGCTTAATCAGCTTTGCTGGTGGCTGGATCCGGATATGGCAATGATGGTTGAGGAAAAAGCCGCAAATCAGGGCATAAAAGTTGTAAAGGGCATACGGGTTAACTCCATAGAGGAGGAAAAACCGGGTGATAAACCCGGAAATACAAAACTTAATGTCATGACGGACAAAGGGGCGTATGATGCCGACTTCATATTCATAAGCCTCGGAATGAAGCCAAATTCGGAACTTGCAAAAGCCGCGGGAATTAAGATTGGCCAAAGGGAGGCCATCGAGGTGAATGATTTTATGGAAACAAGCGCGCCCGGCGTATACGCGGCGGGTGACTGCGCCACAGTTTATAACATACCCCTGAAGGAAAATATCTATATGCCCAGGGGAACGACCGCGAACAAACAGGGCAGGGCGGCCGGAGCCAATGCGGCCGGAGGGAAAGTCAGGGTTAAAGGCGTCATGGGTTCCGTGGTATTCAAATTCTTTGATCTTGAAATAGGCAGGATAGGATTAACTGAAGCCGATCTAAAAAGAAAGAAAATGCAGCCGGTTTCCACTGTAATAAAAGCTGCGACGCGGCCCAGTTATTTTAGCGGCGGCAAGGCTATATTTGTAAAGCTTAACGCCGACAAAAAAACCGGGAAATTTACCGGGGGCCAGTTGATAGGCGGCGAACACGTGGCAAAAAGGCTGGACACCCTGTCAGCGGCCCTCTATAATGAAATGAGCGTGAATGAGATGAGGCAGCTGGATTTTTCCTATGCCCCGCCTTTTGCGCCAGTTTGGGACCCGGTTCTGATAGCAATTAATCAACTTGCTAAAAAATTATAACAGTGTATAATTTTTTGTGAAAAATAATATCAAATAGACGGCATTTGCCCCGTAATAAAGGTGTGATAATGGGCTTAAACTTACAAATGGCAATTGATGACCTTCAGACCAAAGAGCTCATAAAAAACTCATTTCCCGACGGCAGGGCGGACAGCCTGATAGACGCCGTTACATTCAAATCCATGGAATTAAGCGACGCGGATAATTCCGCCACCATTATGCTGGCTGTAAACAAGTTGTTTGACCCGGAATCCCTCGGCCTTTTTACAGGGTATATTTCGGGCTTAACCGGTGGCAGGAAAGTAAGATACAGGCCTGCTTTTGCCGCCGGCATAGGCGCTGCCGCGGCTATAACAAATATGTGGAAGGTTTTCCTGGAACAATTTGACAATGAGAGAACATGGCTGGAGTACGCCGTGCCGGGGGAAGTGCAGGGTGTCCTTATATTAAAATGCGGCAATGACCTTGCCCTTACAAGGCTGTCCGGCAATAAAACAATAATGCTCATCAAAAAGAAAATACATGAGTTTACCGGAATGCACGCGGAAGTCATAATAGAAAAAAATGAAAATGCGGACAAAGAGCCGCAGCCGATACCGGTAGTCAGGAGCGTGGAAGCCACGGTATCAAAAACCGCCCCGAGCAAGATACTTAAAGAGGAGGAAATAAAAGGCGATATCACGCCCCTGGAAAACATAGTAAACCCGGGCAGGTACACTGTTGAAGGCAGGATTTTCATTATCAATGACAAGGATTACTTCAGGGACATGAAAGGCAAGGACGGCAATGATTCGGCCATAGTATTTTTTTACATAACCGATGAAAAAGAAACCATGAAATTGTCATGCTGGATCGACAGGGCGGACGGGCTTTTCGACGGGATTAAAAAAATAACATACGCCCGGGCTTATATAGAGGCTGATTACTTTCCAAATGAAACCGATATAACCGGCAGGGTCAAGAAAATGCAGGTTGTATGCGCGCCGGAGGTAAATGATACCGCAGAAATAAAGAGGGTGGAACTTCATGCCCATACGCAGATGAGCGCGATGGATGCATTAACCGGCATAGAGGCTTACATAAAACAGGCTGTAAAATGGGGGCATTCCGCGGCGGCAATTACCGACCACGGAGTAGTGCACGCCTACCCGGAAGCTTATAAGATAGTGTCCGACAAGAAGTCGCCCCAGCCGATCAAGCTTATACTCGGCATGGAAGGGTACCTTGTGGAGAAAAACAGGAAGATGAACAGGAATGACAAGGAAGAGGAAAAGGACACACAAAAGCCCTTTCATGTGATAATCCTTGTGAAGAACACAACCGGTTTAAGGAACCTGTATAAACTCGTATCAATGTCCCATCTGGACTATTTTTATAAAAAGCCGAGGATACCAAGGGAAATCCTGAAAGAACACAGGGAAGGGCTCGTGATCGGTTCGGCCTGTTACATGGGGGAGCTTTATCAGGCTTTTCTTGAAAATAAAAGCACTGAAGAGATTAAGGCCATAGCCGGGTTCTATGATTATCTTGAGATACAGCCGGATGAAAATAATAAATTTTTAGTCAGGGGCGGCAAGCTGAATTCCACCGGGGACCTGCATGAAATTAACGGGAAAATATGCGCCATAGGGGAAGAAATCGGGAAGCCTGTTGTCGCGACGGGCGACATACACTTTTTAAAGCCCGGTGACAGGATATACAGGGATGTCCTGATGTCGGCCCAGGGTTATGATGAGATCGGGGAAACAACCACGGCTGATTTAAGTTTCAAAACTACGGATGCCATGCTTGAGGAATTCAAGTATCTGGGCGTGGAAAAAGCTTTTGAGGTGGTTGTCAAGAATACCCGCCTGATATCGGATATGATAGAGGCAAACATAAGGCCCGTGCCTTCAGTGCTGCACACGCCTTCGCTTGAAAATTCGGATGAAGAAATAAGAAAGACAAGCTGGGACAGGGCGGCCGAGATTTACGGCATGAACCTTCCTGAAATAGTGCAGGAAAGGGTTGACAGGGAATTAAACGCCATAATCGGCAATAAATATTCGGTACTGTATTTAATTGCCAAGAAAATGGTGGAAAAATCAAACAAGGACGGTTATATAGTCGGTTCCAGGGGTTCAGTCGGATCTTCGCTGGTGGCGTATTTGTGCGGCATCTCGGAAGTAAATCCTTTGGCGCCCCACTATGTATGCGCCGGATGCCAGCACAGCGAGTTTATTAATTCCGACCTTGTGGGGATCGATATGGATGATAAGGAATGCCCCATATGCGGGGAAAAGCTGCAAAAAGACGGTTACAATATCCCGTTTGAAACGTTTATGGGATTTAAAGGAGAGAAGGTGCCGGATATAGACCTGAATTTCTCCGGCGAATACCAGGAAACCATACATAAATACATAGTTGAATTGTTCGGGGTTGATAAGGTTTTCAGAGCCGGTACCATACTCACTGTGAAGGACGATGCCGTTAAAAAAGACTTCATAAGCAAATATATGGAGAAAACCGGGAAGAAATTAAGGGAAGCCGAGAAAGTACGGCTTGCTAAGGGATGTTCGGGGGTCAAGCGTTCCACGGGCCAGCACGCCGGCGGACTCATGCTCGTGCCCCGGGATAAGGATATATACGATTTTACCCCGGTGCAGAATCCGCCCAATGATTTTAATACTATTACCACGCATTTTGACTATAAATACATACATGATTCGCTCGTGAAAATAGACGCGCTCGGGCATGACCTGCCGACCAGCTTAAAGCGCATATGCGGGGACCTGAAAATAAATGTAAATGATATACCCCTGGACGACAAGGATACCATGAAACTTTTTTCGGGTGTGGCCGTGCTGGGGGTCGACCCGAAAAATTATAATCCCCCCATCGGGACGCTCGGGGTGCCTGAATTCGGGACAAAGTTCACAAGGGGCATGCTTGCCATGACCAAACCGAAAACCTTCAGCGAACTTGTGTATATTTCAGGATTGTCGCACGGGACCAATGTCTGGCGCGGTAACGCCGAGGAACTGATAAAAAATAAGACCGCGACCCTGAAGGAAGTCATATCCGTCAGGGATGATATCATGAATTTTCTCATAGCCAAGAACCTTTCTAAAGAGGTTTCATTTGCCATAACTGAAAGCGTCCGCAAGGGAAGAGGGCTTACGAAAGAGTGGGAAGACACCATGAGGAAACACAAGGTGCCCGAGTGGTATATCATATCCTGCAAAAAGATCGAATACATGTTCCCCAAAGCGCATGCTGTCGCATACGCGATCATGGCATTCAGGATCGCCTATATGAAGGTGCATAAGCCTTTATACTTTTATGCGGATTACTTCAACAGGAACATTGTGGGTTTTGATTATACTTTCGCTTTTATGGACCAAAAAAAACTGGCCTCCACCAGGCGCGACCTGGAAACACAGTCCAGGGCAAAAGAAGGCGGGAAAAAAGTAGAGGACCAGATGGATGTAGTGGAGGTTATAGGGGAAATGAAAGAAAGAAAATTCGATTTTTTAAACATAGACATATACGAATCAGACCCGCATATTTTTAGGGTGAAAGACGGCAAGGTCATAATACCACTGTCAGTAATCCCGTCGCTGGGGGAAAAAGTGGCGGACTCTATCGCCCGCGAGAGGGAAAAGGGAAAGTTTAAATCCATGGAAGAAATGATAAAAAGGACAAAATTAAACAAGACCGTGGCGGAATTTTTCAACATTAACAATATCTCCGGCGGCATCCCGGTGTCGGACCAGATAGTGTTGTTTTAAATAA
>OCZT010001787.1_pt1 | contig 22338 bp, 19 predicted proteins | sample 1539031 | NCBI WGS metagenome assembly OCZT01 (sample SAMEA3539308, study PRJEB22396) | soil metagenome | biome: tundra; feature: field; material: soil | place: USA | collected 2010-05 | depth 0.15 m | reverse complement strand
CCGCCGGCAGCGGCTGGCGGTCGAGCGCCGCGGCCAGGTCGAACATCTCGTCCAGTGTCTCGGCCCGGATGACGCCCGTCTGGCGGAAGAGCGCGTCGACCGGAGCTTCGCCCGTCACGAGGTCCGACAGGCCCGGCCCTTCCGCGTCCCGCCCCGCCGCCCGGCACCCCGCCTTTACGACCACGATCGGCTTGGTGCGGCTCACGGCCCTGGCGAGCCGCGCGAAGCGCCGCGGGTTCCCGAAGGACTCCAGGTAGAGGAGGATGACTCGCGTCGCCTCGTCGCCTTGCCAGTACTGGAGAAGGTCGTTGCCGGAGATGTCGGCCCGGTTCCCGACGCTGACGAAGGTCGAGACCCCGAGGTGGCGCTGCCTGGCCAGGGCGAGCATGGCCAGACCGAGCGCGCCGCTCTGCGACGACATGGCGACGCTCCCGGGCGGCGGCAGGGCGGGAGAGAGCGACGCGTTGAGCTGGACCCCCTCGTCGGCATTCAGAAGGCCCATCGAATTGGGTCCGACCATCCGCATCCCGAGGCCGCGCACCTTCTCGAGAAGCCTCTCCTGCTGGGCACACCCCTCGGCGCCCGCGTCCGCGAAGCCAGCCGAGATGACGACGAGCGCCCGGACTCCCCGGGCCGCGCAGTCGTCCACGACCTCCCACACCGCCTCGCGCGGGACGGCCACCACGGCGAGATCGACCCCTTCCGGAATCTGCCTGGCCGAGGGATAGGCCGGTAGGTAGTGGACGCGCGTGGCGTTCGGATTCACCGCGTGGATGGAGCCGCGGAAGCCGCCCCGGATGAGCGAGTCGAGGATCCGGTAGCCGATGCTAGTCGGGTCGCGGGACGCACCGATCACCGCGACCGACTGCGGCCGGAAGAAGGGATGGAGCGAGGCGGTCGTGAAGACCCGGTCCCGCATCTCCGAGTGGCTGACGCTGTCCTCGCTCGGAGCGACGGAGAAGTCGATCTCGACGCATTCATCCTCGATGCGCGAGTGAATCGAAAAGCCAGAGTGGCGGAAGGTCTCCAGCATCAGCTGGTTTCCGAGGAGGGTCAGGGCCCAGAAGCGGACGAAGCCGTGGCGCGCCGCCAGGAGGGCCAGCCGCTCGAGGAGAAGACCGCCCAGGCCCTTTCCTTGGAGCTCGTCGTCGACCGCGAACGCGACCTCGGCGGTGGTCTCGTCGCGGGCGACATACGAACCGGTCGCGATGATCCGGGAGAGGCCGTCCGCGACCCGGCTCACGATCAGCGTCAGCTGTGTCCGGGGATTGGACGAATCGCATTGCCGCTCCAGGAGCTTCTCCGCCGGCTCTGCGATCGAGAAGAAGCGGCGGCGCCGCGACTCCGGCGAGAGACGGCGGAAGAACTCGCGCAGCGCCTCGCGATCCCCGGGCTCCGAGAGGCGGACGACGGCGGTCGACCCGTCGCGCAGAATCAGACGGCCGGATTCCGCGGAGTCCTGGTAGGTCGGCGGCAGGATGAGAGTTCGAATGGAAGCGGAAATCGCGCCGTTCCTCCCCCGGGTTCAGCTTAGCATTCCAACGGCTGGCTGAGCCGGCGTGGTTCGCTATCATCCCTGCCGTGGCATCGGCCTTTCCCGTCTTCGACGCCCACATCCATGTTGGCCCGCATGGCCAGATGCATGACAGGGCTCGTCAGGTGATGATGGGCGGGCGGAACGACCTGGACCTCATCGAGAGGGTCCTGAGCTCCCCCGGCGAGCTCCTGAAGGCGATGGACGCCGAGGGGATCGCGCGGGCCGCCTTGATCAACTCCGTCGCTCCCGAGGTGATGGGACTGACCGATCTCGTTAACCCCTGGATCGCCAGATACGTCGACGGCCACCGCGACCGGCTGGTCCCGGTCGGGGGGATCCATCCGCGGCACTCGAAGGACATCGCCGGTGACATGAAGAGGCTCATCGACGTCTACCGGGTCGGCGCGATCAAGCTCCACCCGCCTCACATGGAGCTGGCGGCCAATGCCTACAGGACCGACTGCCCCTCCCTGGCCGAGGTCTACCGTCTGGCGGGAGAGGCGAAGCGGCCGGTCATGATTCACACGGGGACGTCCATCTTTCCCGGCGCCCGAAACGTCTATGCGGACCCGATGGCCTGCGACGACGTGGCGGTCGACTTCCCGGAGACGACGATCGTCCTCTGCCACGCCGGCCGTCCTCTCTGGTACGAGACGGCGTTCTTCCTTCTCCGCCGTCATCCGAACGTCATGCTCGACGTCTCGGGGATCCCACCGAAAAGGCTTCTCGATGTCCTCCCACGGCTCGCCGAGATACCGGACCGCGTCCTGTGGGGAACGGACTGGCCATCGATGGGGGTCCGCTCGATGAGCCAGAACGTCGAGGACTTCCTCTCCCTCCCGTTGCCCGATGCCGTCAGGCGGAAGATCCTCTTCGAGAACGCCGAGGCGCTCTTCCGGTCCTAGCAGCGTCGGGCGGGCGGCGTTATGCCCGTGATTCCACCGGCTGCTAGGATCGTGCTCATGCGGATCGGCGGCGCGGAACGAGGATGCTGAGTCTCCGAAGGTTCGAGATTTTCGACAAGTACTCGGGAGAGGTCATCGGCGAGCTGTCGCAGGACACGCGCCGGGACCTCCGCACCAAGATCCACAAGGCGTTCCAGGCGAGGGAAGCGGTTCGCCAGACGAGCTTCGAGGAGCGCGCCGAGCTCGGACGCCGGGTCGGGCGGCAGCTCGAGGAGCGCCAAGCCGAGTTCGTCGACCTGATGGTCCGGGAGGGAGGCCAGCCCCGAAAGTTCGCGAGGTGGGAGATGGAGCGGGCCATCTCGAGTGCGATGAATCTCGAGCGGAGGCTCGAGCTCGTCAAGCCACGGGAGCTTTCCGCCGCGTCGGGGAGGAACATCCTCTACCGCGAGCCGTACGGCGTCGTCGGCGTCCTCCCGCCGCGCAACACGCCGCTCGTCGTACCGGTCTACACGATGCTCGCCGCGATCGGCGCGGGGAACTCGGTGGTGGAGAAGCCCTCCAGCTCGGTCCCCCTCATCTGCCAGCGGGTCGTCCAGATCGCCATCGAGGCGGGCTGTCCGGCCGACAGCGCCCAGTTCTCCACGTGCCCCGGCGAGGACGCCGCTTGGGAGTTCATCGAGAACCCCGAGGTCCACGTCCTCGTCCACTACGCCTCCAGCCCCGTCGGCAAGGACAACCTGATCAAGATGGGCTCGTACCTCGAGAGGACGAAGAGGACCCTCGGCGAATGCATGCTCCACGTGGGCGGCCGGATGAAGAAGTACGTCCCCGAGCTGGCGGGGAACGACCCATTCATCGTGCTCGAGAGCGCGGACCTGCCGCAGGCCGCCGCGGCCGGCCTCCTCGGAGGATACGCGCACGGCGGGCAGCTCTGCATCGCCGCCAAACGCTTCCTCGTCCATCGCCCCGTCGCCTCGGACTTCCGGGAGCGCCTGATCGAGGGGATCGGCCGGCTTAAGGTGGGAGACCCCGGCTTGGAGGAGACCGACATCGGTCCCATCGGCAAGCACGAGAGCCTCGACATCGCGACCTACCAGGTCCGGGAGGCCCTGGAGCGAGGTGGCCGCCTCCTCATCGGCGGCCGCTCCGACGGCTCGTTCTTCCACCCGACGCTGATCGAGTTCGAGAAGGCGCAGATCCTGGGGGCGAGCGAGGATGAGAAGCCCTTCCTCTGGATCGAGGAGTCGTTCGCCCCCGTCCGCTCGTTCGTCGTCTTCGACACCATCGAGGAGGCGGTGACGCTGGCCAACGACAGTCCATACGGTCTGGGAGCCAGCGTCTTCGGGGAGAAGGAGCAGGCGGCGGCCATCGGAGCACGCCTGGCGGCCGGGCGGATCATGATTAACGAGGGGCCCCTCTACAGTGATATCTCCCTGCCGATCGGCGGGATCCGCGATAGCGGCGTGAACGGCTCGACCGACAAGATCGAGGAGATGGCCTATACCAAGCGGGTCCACCTCGCGACCTGAGAGGTGACCCGTAGCGCCTCGTCCGGCCGACGCTACTCGAGGAAATCCCGAAGCTCGGCCACCGAGAAGCCCCTGTCTCTCAGCTCCCTTTTCACGGCCGCCACGTCGATCGTCGAGATCCTGACGAAGACCACGAAACCGTTCGGCGAGGGAGTCAGGATCAGGCTCCGGATCTCGATGTCGATCTCCCCGAGCGCGCGCACGAGCTGAATGAGAGAGGTGAAGGAGCCGACGTCGCGTGGGAGGAGCACCTCGATCCTGACGCCGACCTCCTCGATTCTCAGGGTGTCGCAGAACGCCGCCAGCACGTCCGCTTTCGTGATGATCCCCAGCAGCCTCTTCCCCTCCACGACTGGCAAGGCGCCGATGCGTCTCCGGTGGATGATGAGGAGAGCGTCTTCGACGGTATCGGACGGGCTCACCGTGATCACGTCGACCGTCATGATCTCTCCGACGGTCTTGTTCTTCACTACGATCTCGCCGCCCTCCGAGACCGTCGTCTTCTCGAGCGTCGAGTTACGAATGTCGGTGCCCGATACGAAACCGATCAGCTCTCCGCCTTCCACGACCGGCAGCTGATGGATCCGGTGCTCCTGCATGACGTGGCTCGCGAACTTCAGCGTGTCTCCCCGGGAGACGGTGATGACGTTTCGCGTCATCCTCTTTCCTACGAACATTCCTGACTCCTTCCCTGAAGCGTCTTCAGATGAGCCACGACCGACGAGGAGAGGGAAGGACCGTCGTAGCCTCCCTCGAGGACCGATACGATCCTGCCCCCGCAGTGCCGGTCCGCCAGCTCGCAGATTCTCCGGGTCATGGTGGCAAAGGAGCGTTCCGTGACCTCGAGGTCGGCGATCATGTCCCTGCGGTGCGCGTCGAACCCCGCGGAGACCATGATCAGGCCTGGCCGGAACCCGTCGATTGCGGGAACGACATCCCTCTCGAAGGTGTCGATCATCTCCTGATCCTTCGCTCCCGGCTTGAGCGGCAGGTTCAGGGTGAACCCGACGCCCGCGCCGGTCCCGTGCTCCATCCGCCGGCCGGTGCCCGGGAAGCAGAACGTGGGATGCTCGTGGATGCTGCAATAGTAGGTCAGCGGATCCTCCTCGAAGATCTCCTGCGTGCCGTTCCCGTGATGGACGTCCCAGTCCAGGATGAAGATCCGCTCCACACCGTAGACTGTCCTCGCGTAGACGGCGCCGACCGCCACGTTGTTGATGAAGCAGAAGCCCGTCGTCGAATCCCGTCCCGCGTGGTGTCCGGGGGGCCGGACGGCGCAGAACACGTTGTCGACCCTCCCGTTCATGACGGCGTCCACGCCCGCCATCACGCCGCCCGCCGCCAGGAGCGCGACGTCGAAGCTGGCCGGGCAGATCGAGCAGTCCGTCGTGGAGAAGACCTTCTTGCCCTTCCGGACGGCCTCGCGGAATCTCGCCAGATACTCCGCCCGGTGGATCCCCTCGAGGAACGCGAGGTCCGGGACGTACGGCTCCAGGAAGACGAGGCTGCTTCGAAGATCGTCCTTCCTGACCGCCTTCACGAGAGTGCGGAGCCGCTTGGGGCTCTCGACGTGCCCTGCCCGCGTACGATGCGAGAGGTACTCTCTGGAGGTCACGAAGCCCGTCCTCCGCGGGGTATTCGTGTAGATGGTTTTGTACCCGTCCCACTTCGCCGAGGAGAGAAGGAACGCCTTCCCGAGCGGAAGAGAGACCTCCTCGTTGAAAGGCTCGTGGCGCGTCAAGGAATAGAACCCTTCGGCGTTCCGGTAGGCGGGAATCCTCACGTCTCGCCTGAAACGGGCGAAATCGTAGGCGTGGTTCAGACGTCCGATCTCGACCTCCCGGACAGGAAGGCTCCTCTTCCTGACGACCGCACGCAGCTCCGCCTTCCTCCGGCCGATCTCCGACCTGTCCGAGAAGTCGAATCCCTCCTGGGCCCAGTAGTACCGGCCGACGGAGAGGGCGGCGCTCAACCGGAACTGGTTGAAGCCAAGGTCGCGGAAGAGCTGCTCGTAATGGCGGAAGAGCGTCGACGCGTAGCCCGATTTCTGCGCCGTCACGCGGATGTGCTCGATGTAGACGACCCGGAGCCTCGCGCCCTTCAGGTACGCGAGGACGCCGGCCGTCGGGTCGGCGAGGGAGCCGAACGTGAGGGTCAGCTCCCCGATCCCCTCATCGCCCTGGAAGATCTGCGTGTCGTAGATGATCCGGTCCTTGCCGAACAGAAGGATGTTCTCCCGGTGCTGGAACTCATGCGTCCTGGCGGACAGCGCTTCCAGGAGGGAGCTCGGCGAGGTCGCGTTCCGGAAGAGGTTCGCCCAGAGTTTGAGCAGCTTCGGCCTCGAGGGAACCTTGCTGATCAGGAACCGGGTTCCCTTGCCGGCCTTCTTGATAACCGTCGGGTTGAGCTCGGCACCGAAGAGCTTCCTCTCCTCGATCAGCTTCTCCAGATCCCGGACGATCTCCTCTCTCGGCCGAGGGGAGAGGAAGGGCTTCGCGTCCGGGCGACTCTCGGCTCTGATCACGAGCAACCAGTCTAATCGCGTTTCTAGGACCGGATGTGAAAGGTCGTACGGACAGAACCGGTTTCCGGCCCCACATTGAAGACAGAGAAAGGGGGTGAGAACAATGGAAGCAATCCTCACTGATTACTTGGTTCTCGGGTCCGGAGCCTTCTTCGGCGCTCTCGTCCTGCTCGCTCTTTCGTTCGGAGGCATCCTGCTGGGATACCTCTCCGAGATGGAGAAGGCCGGAAAGCGGTTCTTCTGGACGGAATCGTCTCCTCCGGAGGCGGAGCTACGCGATTTCCTTCCCCGAGAGGTCACTTCTCTTCACCGGGCCGCCTGAAAGGGCCTGGCACGACTCGCCGAGGGGCCCTCAGTGAGGTCCTCGGCAGCCGTGCTTCTGTCGGACGGCGGCACGGCGCTGTATTGATCGAGTAAGGGACGGACTCTAAACTAAAGGGCCGTGCCCAGACCGACGGCCGTCGAGCTCTTCCGGGATATTTCTGACGCGGACGTCAAGGAGATCGCCCGCTTGTGCACGGAGCGGCGGTACTCCCTTGGGGCGACGATCTTCTCGGAGGGCGATGCCAGTGACTCGGTCCTCATCGTGGCGGAGGGGTTGGTGGAGCTTGTTTCGGTCTCGGACAAGGGCGCCGAGACGATCCTGCATATCCTGAAGCCCGACCAGATCTTCGGCGAGCTTCTCTTTTCGGAGGAGAAGCGGGCCTTCAAAGCCATCGCGGCAACCGACGTCCGGGTCACCGTCATACCGCGAAGGAGCTTCCAGGAGATCTTGACCAGGTTTCCTCCCGTGGCCCACAACTTCATCCGCCTCCTGTCGCGACGGCTCGTGGCGGTGGAGCAGGGATTGGCCGGATTCGGCCACACCTGGTCGTATCACAGGCTGGGACGCGTCCTCCTGCAGCTCGGTGCCGAACACGGGGTCGAGACGCCGAAGGGAACCGTCATCCCGCTCCGCCTGACCCATGAGGACCTGGCGAAGCTGATCGGGACCACCCGCGAGACGGTCAGCACGCAGATCAACAAGTTCAAGCGATTTGGCCTGCTGAAGCGGGAGGGCCCCCATTTCATCGTGAACAAGCCTCTGCTCATGAGGTTCCTGTATCCGGAGGCGGTGGCGTCCCCGGGGCCTGCCCGCCAGTAGGGCGGGGAGGTCGGATCGGGGCGCTCGCCGTGGCCGCCAGCAGACTCCCGCGATAGACTCCCAAAAAGCACAATTCGGAGAAGCGACATGAGTGATTCCCTCCGGCCGCTCTTTCGGCCCAATCGGCTCGCCGTCGTCGGCGCCTCGGCAAAGCCCGAGAAGATGGGATTTCAAATCCTCCGGAACATCCTCGACGCCGGCTTCGGCGGCCAGGTCATCCCGGTCAACCCCAAGGGGGAGGTGATCCTGGGGGTCCCCTCGATCAAATCGGTCGAGGAGATCCCAGCAGGCACCGACCTCGCCGTCGTCATCATCCCCGCGGCTTCGGTCCCCGGAACGATCCTCCAGCTGGGCGAACGCGGGGTGAGGGCGGCGATCGTCATCACCGGCGGGTTCGCCGAATCGGGGGCGGACGGGACCCGGCTCCAGGAGGAGCTCAAAGCGAACGCGGCCCGGTGCGGCATCCGCGTCGTCGGCCCGAACTGCCAGGGGGTGAACTACCCCTACCACGGCCTCTGCGCCTCCTGGCCCCTCATCACACAGAGGGGCGGAATGGCCATCGCCTCACAGAGCGGAACGGTCGGGGCGGCGCTCATCGACTGGGCCGCCGAGGAGAAGCTCGGCTTCTCGGCGTTCGTCAGCATGGGAAACAGGGTCGACGTGGACGAGGCCGATCTGATCGATTTCTTCGCCTCCGATCCCAACACGAAGGTCATCACGCTCTACATCGAGGGGGTGAAGGACGCCCGGAAATTCCTGGCCTCCGTCAAGAAGTGCGCGAAGCCGATCGTCGTCTTCAAGGCGGGGCGGACCGTTCAGGGGCGCAAGGCCGCGGAGTCGCATACCCGGTCGCTCGCCGGGAAGGACGAGATCTACGACGCCGTCTTCCGGCAGTTCGGCATTCACCGGGCCTCCTCCCTCGAGGAGCTCTACGACTTTTCGAAGGCCCTGGCCTACGTTCCTCCCCCCGCCGGGCCGCGGATGCTGATCGTCACGAGCTCCGGAGGATCGGCGATCATCGCGACGGACGTGGCGGAGGAGAACGGGCTCCGCGTCACCCCCCTTCCCAGCTCTCTGGTGCCGCGGCTCCGGGAGATCCTCCCCCCCCATTGCATCGTCGGGAACCCGCTCGATCTGACGGGCGATGGCGACGCCGAGCGCTTCCGCCAGGTCATCGCCGTTTCAAGGGACCACTACGACGTCGTCATGACGATCTTCGGGGACCCCATCCCGGGCGCCGCGAAGATCATGGAACCGGGCCGGCCGGAACTGGTCGCGTACCTCGGCGGCGCCGACGTCGAACGGGCGGAGCGGCTCCTCCTTCACGAGAAGAAGATCGCCGTATTTCCGACGCCGGAGCGCGCCGTCAAGGCGTTGTCCTGTCACCTCCGGTTCACGCGAGGGGCATTTCCCCGTCCGAAGGAGGAGCCCCCGACGACCGAGACACCCTCCGGAACCGGAAAACCGCTTTCCCCGTTCGACTCGATGGGGTTCGTCGAACGCGGCGGGATCTGCGTCGTCCCTTCCCGGCACGCTGGAACCGAGGACGAGGCGGCGTCCGCCGCCCGGGAGATCGGCTTTCCAGTCGCGGTGAAGATGAACTCCCTGGACGTGACGCACAAGAGCGACGTCGGCGGAGTTTTCCTGAACGTGGCCGACGAAATGGGGGTCCGGAAAGCGTTCCGCGACGTCCTCGGCATCGGCCAAAGGCTCGGGGCGCGGCCGGGCGGCGTCCTCGTGAGCGCGATGGCCGCGCCGGGACAGGAGGTCATCATCGGGGTGACCCGCGATCTCCAGTTCGGCCATGCCGTGATGTTCGGCCTCGGCGGGATCCTGGTCGAGGTCCTGAAGGACGTCTCGTTCCGGGTCGTCCCTTTCGCTGCGAAGGACGCGGCGGAGATGATCGAGGAGACCCGGGGGGCAAGGCTCCTCGAGGGGGTTCGTGGAAGGAGACCCTCGGACGTGGCGGCGCTTCGGGAGCTCCTCGTCCAGGTCTCCGATCTCGTGGCCGATCATCCGGAGATCGACGAGATGGACCTCAATCCGGTCATCGTCCACGAGAAGGGGCTGACGGTGGTCGACTCACGGGTCGTCCTCTCCTAGCCAGCCTGACGCGAGGCCCGACTCGATCCGGGCTGGGCGCGGGCTCGCATCGAGACGAAGCGCCCCGCCCGCCCTTCCCGGCTCATAGACCGGGCGAGAGGGCGGACGGGGCGCTGGAAGAAGTCGTTGAATCTCTGCCTCTACTTCGCCGCGACCTCCTTATCCCGCAGGATCCGCCGCAGGAGCTTGCCCTGAAGGGTGCGCGGGAGCTCGGTGACGAACTCGATCTGCCGCGGCAGCTTGTAGATCGCGATGTGCTCGCGGCAGCTTTCGATAATGGCCTTCTTGAGCTCCTCGCTCGGGGTTTGGCCGGGCTTGAGGATGACGAAGGCCTTGACGTTCTGACCGCGGACGGGGTCGGGCACCCCGATCACACCGGCGTCGGCCACGGCCGGATGTTTGAGAAGGCCGTCCTCGACCTCCTCAGGTCCGATCCGGTAGCCCGAGCTCTTGATCAGATCCTCCTGGCGCGACACGAAGCTCAGGTACCCTTCGTCGTCCACCGTGCAGAAGTCGCCGACCAGGACCCACCCTTCGCGGATGACCGATTTTTGCTTCTCGAGCATGCTGCCGCCGTCCTCGTACGGACGCCAGTAGAGGGTTCCCGTCGGCCCGCGTGCGTAGAGCCGGCCTAGCTCTCCGGGCCCAGCGACCTTCCCCTCCTCCGTGAGGACCTTGATCTCGTATCCGGGGACCGCGGTGCCGATCGCTCCGGGCTTCACCTTTCGCGTGACGACGCTGGAGACGAAGACGTACATCATCTCCGTCGTCCCGAGACCCTCGTAGATCTCCTGGTTGAACTTGGCCTTCCAGTCTTGGTAGGTCTTGGCCGTCAGCGATTCGCCGCCACCCGTCAGGACCCGGAGGCTCGAAAGGTCGTACTTCTTCTCCGCGCCCTCCACCTCAAGCATCTTCCGGTAGGCCGTGGGCAGAGCGCTCAGGATGGTCACCTTGTGGTTCTGGATCAGCTCGAAGAGCCCGTCAGGCGTGAACCTGGGGATGAGAGAAATTGCGGCGCCGAATCGGAAGGGGATCGTCGCCACGGTCGAGTAGCCGCCCGCCAACGAGATTGGAGCGGGGCCGCAGAGGACGTCGTCGGGCTGGACGTTCCAGCCGTATTTGCCCATGGTATCCGGAACGATCAGGGCTTCCTCCATGTAGTGGGCGGTTCCCTTCGGCATTCCGGTCGTGCCCGAGGTGTAGAGGAGCACGGAAACCGCCGTGCGCGCGCGACGGACCGGATCGAGGGTCGGGGCCTCGTTCGCGGTCAGCTCCTCGTAGGAGAGGAGGCCCTGAGCCTTCAGCTCCTCTGGCTGGCCTCCGAAGACGATGACATGCTTCACCGTCTTGAGGTTCGGTCGCGCCTTGACGACTCCCTCCACGAACGCTGCCGCCACGACGATCACCTTCGCCTCCGCGTTGTTGGCGATGTGGGCGATCTCGTTCGGAGAGAGCATGTGCGAGGTCGGGACCATCACGGCCCCGAGCCTCAGCACACCGAAATTCGTGAAGAGGGCCGGCGGAACATTGGGCGAGCGGAGCATGACGCGGTCCGTCTCCCCGACGCCGAGCTTCTTGAGGGCGTTGCCGATCTTGCAGGCCGCTCCCAGGAGCTGCTTGTAGGTGATGACCTTGTCGCCGAAAAGGATGGCGCGGCTGTCGCCCCTCCCAGCCGCCACCTGCTTGTCGAGAAGCTCCTCGGTACTGTTCAGCGGATCCGGGTAGCTGGCGAACTCCTTCAGGTTGTAGATCCGCTGGGACTGGAATTCTTTCGGGGGCAGGTACTCCGGGGGAATCGTACTCAACGGAGGCCTCCTAGCCTTCGTGTTTCGCCAGGTCTTCGAGGGCCTTCTGACACCCGACGAGACCCCCGCGACCCTGATCCTGGCGCGGGTAGGCATCCGTCGGGTAGCGGTCCTTCGGATCGCCGAAAATGAGGACGGCGGGCGTCGCGCGGCCGAAGTCGGCCTCCAGCGCTCCCTTCATGCCGAAGACCGCTCGAACCGTCGCCGGCGGGCCCGTCAGGGCCGAGTGGTAGGGACGGAAGGCATCCTCCACACCGGCCATGTCGATCGCCTCGGCATCAACACCGACGAGCTTCAGCGCCTTGACCTTCTCGACGCACGCCGCGGTGTCACACGGGTACTGCTGCCCCGGCTTGTCCTTGCTGGAATAGTAGAACTTGACCTTCATGGTTACTCCTCTTCAAAAATCCATCGGGCAGTTCACTTGCCACTCTGTCTCGAAGTAGGCATCGCCCAGCCACTCGGCGATGTGGACCCGGTGCTCCTCCAGGAGATTGAAGTCCGCGTCTATCTCCAGGCAGACGATGCGCCGCTCCTCCCCGTCGAAGAATCGGACGGCAAAGCGCCCGGCGTCGACCCGAGGGGCATCGATGATCTTTAGCCCCTCGAAGCCGAAGCCGAGCCGATGCATCACATCCCAGATCTCCCACGCGACGCCCCCGATCGAGACAGACGACGCCCCGGACCAGAGCGGTCCGTAACGTCCATCGAACTCTTCACGGGGGGTTGCCACGCCTACTTCTTGTCGCTCTTAGCGCTGCTCTTGATCGGGGGCTTCGGGCACTGGCCCTCCAGTCCGCCGATCGGAACCATCAAGGTGAACGGCCACTCACGCGCCTTGCAATAGCCGAGGTAGGCCCGCAGGATGTTCGGGTCCAACGCCGCCTCGAAATGGTCGCAGCACTTGTAAGTGGACGGTGCCTTTCCTTTCGTGTCGTGCACGTTCTCTTCTCCTCTTTACTTGTACTGGTCCGCGATGAACTTGGCCCGGCTACCCACGAGATCTTCCTTCTTGAGCGGACTGCCGCTGACCGGCTTGCCCCGAAGGCTCTTCGTGATGTGCTTCTGCTTCCCGCTGAAGGGATCGGGCCGCGCCTGCGGAGCGGGACGGATCTTGTCCCCGCCGATGCCGGCGCCGTTCTTGTCCTCGGCGTAGCCCGGCAGCAGGTCGGCCTTCCCGGAGCTGACCGTCGGCCCGCTCGTCTCCTGGCCGTTGACGAACGTCACGGCATAGAGGGTGTCGCAGCCTGCGCACTTGGTGTTGCCGCTGAAGTTCCAGAATGGATACGGGTCGAGGAAGTTCTTCGTGGAGCATTTCGCGCAGGTCAGCACGAGCCCCTGCTTGATGACGTGTCGTGTCTCGCTCGCCATGTCAGATTACCTCCGCCTCTTCCATCTTGGCCAGTTTCGCCTTCGACCACCCGAGGAGGCGGCCGTAGACCCGCTCGTTGTCGGCGCCGACCGGCTTCAGCGCCCACTTCAGGCGCGGGGGCGTGTCGGACATCATGAAGGCCGGACCCTGGTGGTGAAGGTCGCCGTAGATCGGATCGTCGTACCACTGGACGGCGCCGCGCATCTTCCAATGGGGATTCTCGGCGACTTCCTTCGCGTTCCAGACCGGCTGGTTGTTGAGGCCGGCCTTGTCGAGAATGGTGGCCACGTCTTCCTTGGTCTTGTCCTTGGCCCAGGCTTCGAGCGCCTCGTAAAGGACTCCCTGGTTCTCCGCCTTCACCCGGTCGTCGTGCTTGGCGTAGGTCGTGGCGAGATCTTTCCGCCCGATCACGTCGGTCAGCTTCTTGAAGTCCTCGTCCGTGTGAGCCGTGATGAGGATGTAGCCGACCTCCGCCTCCTGCGGATTCTTGGAGTCGGGATAGGACGACTTGCCGCACTGGATGATCCCGTGGGGGCAGAGCTCCGTGTCCCAGTTGCCCCAGCGCTCGCGCCGGACGCCATAGCGGCCATAGAGAGGCAACGAGTATTCGAGCATTCTCTGGACGCCGTGCACCTGCGAGTATTCGATGAAGGTTCCCTTGCCCGAGACCGTGTCCCGGTAGTAGAGCGCCGCGAGGACCGTGACCGCGGCCATCATGCCGCCCCAGTAGTCGGCCAGCCAGATGGTGTGCTTGGACGGCGTCCCGCCCCGGTCCGCGGCTTCACCCGTGATCCCGAACGCTCCGCCCATGGCCTGGCCCAGGATGTCGTAGGAGGCCCGGACGCGCCCGGGGCCCCAGCCGCCGAATCCGCCGAGCCACTGGTAGATGATGCGGGGGTTGACCTTGGAGAGATGCTGATATCCCATCCCCCACCGGTCGAAAGTTCCGGGCCGGAAGTTCTGGACGAAGACGTCCGTCTTGGCCGCCAGCTCCAGCATGGCTTGCCTCGCCTCCGGCCGGTGAAAGTCGAGGGTGATGAACTCCTCGTTGGTGTTGGCCCCGAAGAAGCCGAGGCCCGTCCCCGCCTCCGGCACCCAGCGGGAGAGCGGGAAGAGAAGGGGCTCGTTGAACGGGGTCGTGTGACGCATCGGCTCGCCGCGCCGCGGCGTCTCGATCTTGATGACCTCGGCTCCCAGCTCGGCCAGGTAGGCCGCGCAGGAAGGACCGAGGATGTACTGCGTGCAGGAGAGAACGCGATAACCCTTCAAGACCTCCGGCTTTCCGGAAGCCGTCTTGTGGTCGAAGAGCCCCTGACAGTAGGTTTCGAAATCGGGTGTGGCCATCTGTTCTGCCTCCTCTGCCCTAAACCACGCCGCGCTTCTTGAGCCCGGCGACCTCGGCCGGACCAAGCCCGAGCAGCTTCAGGTAGATCTCTTCGTTGTCGTATCCGAGCGGCCGGCCGATCCACTTCAAGCGCGCGGGAGCCTTGTCTTCGAGCAAAGGCGACGTGCCGTAAAGGACTTTCCCGTAAAGCCGGTCGTCGATCTCGTCGACGTGTCCGCGGTACTTGAAGTGCGGGTCCTCGGCGACCTCGTCGATGTAGTTGACGCCGCCGGACGCGACCTGCTGGGCGAGCAGCTGGTGCATGGCGTCTGCCCGGGAATGGTCCTTCTGCCAATCGGCGAGGATCGTGTAGGTCTTTACCTGCTTCATGTGCGGAAGCCGCGCCGTGACGACCCGGAGGCTCTTGTCGTCCAGGATCTCGTCCTCGAGGTCGGGACGCGTCTGCCCCACCGTCCGCCAGATCCGGTACCAGAGGCGATCGTGTCCGCCGCCCACCATGAAATAGCCGTCCTTGCAGGGATTGACCGCGTAGATGTTGATGGCCAGGTCCCAGTTGCCGTAGCGGGGGCGGATGCTCCCGTCAAATCCGTACCAGCCCCAGTTGTAGTCGAGGATCCGGATGATCCCTTCGGCCGCCGTCGCCTCGATGAACTGGCCTTTGCCGGAGACCTTCTCCCGGTAAATGATCGCGGCGAGGATCCCGATGGCCGCCGCGGTTCCTCCAACCTGGTCCGCCACCCACATCGCCGAGCGCATGGGGCGTCCGCCGAACTCCTTGGGGAGACCGGTGCCGTGGACGAACCCGCAGGCGGCCTGCGCCGTCGGGTCGAGGTTGCCCGGCTTGTCCTTCGAGGGGCCCCACTGGCCTTTCTGCCCGACCCAGCAATAGACGAGCCGAGGGTTGATCTCCTTCAGCTGACGGTAGCCGATCCCCCACGCGTCGAACTGGCCCGGCGGGTAGTTCTCGATGAGGATGTCGCAGTGGACGGCGAGCTTCTTGAGGAGCTCCCGGCCCTCCTCCTTCTCGAGGTTGAGCGTGATCGACTGCTTGTTCCTCATCTCGTTGAGGAAGTGCAGGCCGATCGCCTCGCCCGTCTCGGCGTCCTTGACCATGTACTCCTTGCGTCCGAAGGGGGTCTGCCAGCGCAACGGGTCGCCGGACGGCGGCTCGCACTTGATGGTGTCGGCGCCCAGCTCCGAGAGCATCGAGGAGCACCAGTTGCCGATGATCATTCCCTTGCTGAGGTCGAGGACACGGAGATTGGTGAGACACTCGGGCTTCTTGTGGTTCTCGCTCTGGCGGAGCTGCGCTTCCAGCGAGAGGGGGTACTCCTTGGCCTGATCCGACATGCCCGCGTAAACCTCGTCGGGCGTGGGGATCGGGACGGCCGGCCAGGGGAGAACCTTGTGCTTCGGGGACGGGGTGCTACTCATTATCACCTCCTGATGGTTGTAGAAGAGCCTGTTTCCCCCGGAGAGGGCGCCGCCTTCGGAGGGGGATGCGGGCCGGAAGAATCGTCGAGAAACTCCTCACCGGTAATAGAGCGGTTCCAGGATCGTCGAAAGTTGACCCACGAGGCCTGATTGTTGGCCGAGGCCTCGTGGGCCTCCCCCGGGTTTAAGTTCAGTCTTCTTCGCTACGCGGCCTCTGCCTTCGGAGGTTTGGCGATGAGCGCCAGGATGATTCCGACCACGCAGGCGCCGGCCGTGACGTACATGGCGTTCGTGAACGCGCCTGTGGACGTCTTGATGAAGTCGATCATGAAGGGTCCGCACACGCCGGCGATGCCCCACGCGCTGAAGAGATAGCCGTAGTTCGCTCCGAGGGACTTCGTGCCGAAGTAGTCGGCCGTGAGCGAGGGCATTAGAGCGAGGTATCCGCCGTAGGCGAAACCGACCGCGCAGACGCCGACGAGCCAGAGCATGAAGGTATTGCTGTTCGGGAGGACGAAGACGAAGGCCAGGATGTACATGACGAAGCAGGCGATGATGGTCTTCGTCCTTCCGAGCTTGTCCGAGACACTGCCCCAGAACAGCCGTCCGATGCCGTTCAGCAGGGCCATGGTGCCCAGCCCGGCGGCAGCAGTCGCCTTGTCGAGCTTGGCCACCTCGACGCCGATCGGCACGGCCTGACCGATGATCATGAGGCCGGCCGCCGCGCCGATGAAGAAGATGAACCAGAGAACCCAGAACGAGCTGGTCTGGATGATCTCGTTCGGAAGGTAGTTCGTCTTGACGATCTGCGCGCCCGGCGCCGGGGCCGGCGGATTCCAGCCAGCCGGCTTGTATCCGGCCGGAGGGACCTTGAAGGTGGCCGCCGCGCCGCAGACGAAGACGAGCATGATGGCCGCGATGATGAAGAACGTGGTCGCGATCCCGTTGCTCGCGATCAGCTTGCCGATTAGAGGCCCGAAGACCAGGGTCCCTGCGCCGAAGCCGAAGACCGCGAGCCCGGTGATCGTCCCTCGTTTGTCCGGGAACCACTTGATGCAGGTCGCGATCGGGGTCACGTATGCGAACCCGACACCCAGCCCGCCGATGACCCCGTAGCCGATGATCAGGCCGGCGAGATCCTTGTACATGACGCCCGCGATCACGCACCCGATAGCGAGGAGCACGCCCCCCACCAGCCCGACGGTCCGCGGCCCCGCCTTGTCCTGCCAGCGGCCGGCGAAGATCATGCCGACGGCGAAGAAGAGGAACGAGGCCATGAGCGGGTAGCCGGTTTGCTTGACGGTGTAGCCAAGCTCCTTCGTCAAGGGGCCCCTAAAGACGCTATAGGCGTAAAGGACGCCGAGGCAGATCTGCATGACCAGCGCCGCGACAACCATTGTCCACCGATTGGGTACCTTTTCCTCCACGATCACACCTCCTTAAGAAATTGCCGAATCAGAATTGGAAACCGGCCACATTCGACCGGGACTTCCGTCAGAGAAAAGTCGTACTGCTTCGCTGGCGGCGAGGAGAGATGGCGGAGAAGGCGCTTCCGGCCCGGGCGAGCGACGCCGAGACCTCCAACTCCGCCTGAAGCGTTCACTGAGAGAAGACCTCCTAGGATTCCCTTCGTGTCTGGGGATCGACCCTTCGATTGAGCGTGAGTCTTCGGCAAGCGAACCCTGAAAGTCAAGGAGTCCGATCATTTTCTTCTCCGGGGCGATTGGTCGTGCGGTCGATATTCGCGTAAGGCGTTAACGCCTGTTCGTGAGGAAGGGGCAGAGCCCCGACGCGGGGTTCCCCGCCCCTTCTGAAAGAACTCTAGAAGTAGAAGAGCTGGAGCTGGACGGTGAATTCGTTCGTCGAGGAGGTCGCCGGGTTGTTCGGCATGATCTTCGTGAACGCGCCGGTGACCTTCAAGTTTTGGCCGGAGACGTAGTAGTTGAAGCCGACCTGGAACCTCTTCTGGCCCTTCGTGCTGTCGCTGAGGGCGAAGCTCTGCTTCTCATACTTGACGTATGGCTGCGTCTTCGCGCCGGCCAGGAAGAAGCCAAGCTCTCCGAACCAGTCGCTCTGCTGGGCGAGCGCCGTGAAGGTCTTCTCGCCATCCCAGTGGACCCAGTCGAACTGCCCCGTGACACCGCCCGCCGTTCCGACCGGAAGGTCGAAGAAGAGGTCGCCCGAGTAGGCGTTGTAGTACGACTGGGTGTCATAGCCGGCGCCAATCGAGAGGATCTTCTTCTTTCCGAGGTACGTCCCGGTGTAGAAGGGGCCGACCTCCGTGTCGAGAAAGTTGTACTGCAGCCGCCCGGCCGACCGGAACGAGTTCCGCGAGCCACCATCGACATTCGCGACCGCCGGATTCCGGAATCCCTGGAAGGCGCCGATCCGATACTCCAGGTGCTTGTCGACGAGGTAGCCTTTCGCCTGGAACCCCGTGTCACGCCCGACCGAAGACTGCGTCGGCGCGCTGTTGAGGAACGTGAAGGTTCCGTAGTCGATCGACAGCTGCGACGCCGCGCTCTGCAGGCCGTTCCGGCTCATCGGGATCAGGATCAGGCCGCCATCGAGCGCGAACGCGTCGGCGATCTTCCACTCCAAATACGCGTCCTGGACGATGAACCCCGTCCCGAGCGCCTTCGGCACCTTCCCCAGGTTCGGGTTGTCGGTCTCGAAGAAGAACGTCACGTTCTTCGCAACCTGCCCGCCCATGATGAACCGGGCACGCCGCAGGAATAGATTCTCGGCGTATCCGCTGGATAACGTGTCCTGGTTCCAGTCCGCCCAGCCTTGCAGGAGCAAGCCGAACTTGACGTTCACGTCATCGTTCACCTTGATGATCGCCTGGGCCTGTGCCGCGCCGGGCGCCATCATGCCGACTAGCACGGCGGCAGCGGCAACCCACCTCGAAACCCACGTCGTCAGAGCTTGTTTTGTCCTCACGGTTCTTTTCTCCTCCTTATCCCCTTATCCCCGAATCATTGATATTGATATCGACATCGGCGACCCATTCGCCGCGTCCTGCAACCTGAATACCGACTTCCCGTCCTCGGCCGCCGCGTCCCCCGCTCAGAACCGCCCCGCACCCTCTCCACCACCGCCGAGAGATAGAGATGGCGATGAGCGAATACCGGACCGCGCCTCGGCTCCTGTGCAATGGGACTACTTCCTTCTCCGGGATTCCTTCCTGGAAGGACCACCCATGGACTTTTCGGTTGCGCGGTAGGATCTCCGAGCCCGAAGCGAATGTCAAGCGTTTCGGTGACGAGCGTCACAGATTGAACGGTCGTCCGGTTTGTGTAGAGCGATCGCGTAAACGCGGCGATCACTGGCAGGCGGGCCGTCCCATTGAGAGTCAGCGCCCGCCTGGGCGCGGCCCTGGCGCCCTACGGGGCGCGACGGGCTATTTTCGACCGGACGGTCACGACGGGACAAGTCGCCTCGGTGATCACGCGCGCCGCCACGCTGCCGATCACGAGCTTGGAGAGTCCGGTGCGGCCGTGGGTCCCCAGGACGATCATGATCGTCCCGAACTCCTCCGCGATCGCCAGGATGCCGGAGTGCACGACGGCTCCTTCCCGCAGGACCGTCTCGGCTTTGATCCCTGCCGAGCGCGCGTTGGCCGCGAGCTGGTCGAGGCGGTGGGTGCACCACTGCTTCATGGCCGTCTCGACTTCCTCGGCCTGGGCCCGGAGGTCGGAGAGTATCGGGGGGTAGTGAAGCACGTTCGCGATGACGAGCTCCGCCCCCAGCATCTTCGAAAGTTTGATGGCCTCGTCGAATGCGTTCGAGGAGATCTCCGAGAAATCCGTTGCGAAGAGAATCCGGTTCGCCATGACGTCCACTCCTTCCCGGCAGGCTGTCGAGATATCGAAAGGCCGCTGCGCTGCCTCGGATCTCTTCGGTCGCCTGCCATGAAAAAGGGGGGGGCTGCCCCGGACTGAGGCCTCCACCCCCCCACGGGTCGTCTTCTATGGAAGCCGGGTCAGTCCTCGTGGAATTTTACGTCCTTTGTCTCGCGGAGGAAGATCGCCCCGATCACGACCGTGCTCAGCGAGACGATGATCGGGTACCAGAGCCCGTAGTAGATGTCGCCCGCCGCAGCGACCATGGCGGTCGCGAGCAGCGGGAGCATGCCGCCAAACCACCCGTTTCCAATGTGATACGGGAGCGACATGGATGTGTACCGAATGTTCGTCGGGAAGAGCTCGACCAGGAACGCCGCGATCGGGCCGTACACGAGCGTCACGTAGATCATCATGATCGTGAGGATCGCGATGATCATCGCGTAGTTCATGTCCTCCCTCTTCGGGGCGCCTGGATAGCCCGTCGTCTTCAGGGCCTCCTTGAACTTGCCAGCGTCGAAGCCCCTCAGCTCCTGGTTCCCGATCTTCGTGACGACCGTCTCGCCGGCGACGGCCGGCAGCGACTCGAAGGAGAGGCCGCTCTTGGTCAGGAGGTCCTTCGCCTTGTCGCAGGGGGTGAACTTCGTGTTCGGCCCGACGAAGATATGGAAGCTGCAGTTGCTCGCGGCAACGGAGATCTTCGTGGCCGCCTGGTATGCCTCGAGCTTGGGATTCGCGTAGTGGGTGAGCCCTTTGAAGAGCGGAAAGTAGGTGGCGGCCGCGATCAGACAACCGAACAGGATGATGTTCCGGCGGCCGATCTTGTCGGATAGCCAGCCGAAGAGGATGAAGAACGGGGTGCCGATGACGAGCGACGCACCGATCAGCAGGTAGGTCGTCAGCCAGTCCACCTTCAACGTGATCGATAGGAAGAACAACGCGTAGAACTGGCCCGTGTACCAGACGACGCCCTGGCCCGCCGTCGCGCCGAAGAGCGCGAGGGCCACGTACTTGTTGTTCGGGTACTTCGCAAAGCTGTCGATGAGGGGCGAGAGCGACGCCTTCCCCTGCCGCTTCATGCGCGTGAAGAGCGGCGATTCCTGCAGCTTCATCCGGATGTAGATGGAGACCCCCAGGAGGAAGATCGAGAGGATGAACGGAATCCGCCATCCCCAGGTCGCGAACATCTTCGGTGCCATCGCGGAACGGCAGGAAACGATGACGATGAGGGCGAGGAAGAAGCCGATGGTGGCGGTCGTCTGGATCCAGCTCGTCGCGAACCCGCGCTTGCCGTCCGGAGCGTACTCGGCGACGTAGGTCGCAGCGCCGCCATACTCACCGCCGAGGGCCAGTCCCTGGAGGCAGCGCAGCGTCACCAGCAGGATCGGAGCGAGCATGCCGACGGTCTCGTACGTCGGGAGGAAGCCGACGAGGGCGGTCGCGCAGCCCATTAGGATGATCGTCATGAGGAAGGTGTACTTGCGCCCGACGGTGTCGCCGATCCGGCCGAAGAAGATCGCGCCGAACGGACGGACGAGGAAGCCCGCCGCGTAGGTCGCGAACGCCGAGAGCAGCGCGGCCGTATCATTCCCCTTCGGGAAGAAGAGGGCCGCGAAGAACGGCGCGAGGGTCGCGTAGAGGTAGAAGTCGTACCACTCGAACACCGTGCCGACGGACGACGCGATGATGACGCGGCGTCCTTCGGCGGCGGTCAGGGTGGGCGGGCCGGCTGCGCCGGCGGCTCTGGGTGCACTGCTCATGTCGACTTCCCCTTTCCGTTTCTTGCGTAGTCCTCGGGGACTCCTAATTCTTGGTCTTCATAAGGACGTCCTATTTCTTCCCCAGGTTCGTCCCGCCGAGCCCGTAGCCGTTCTCGGTTTCTCATCCATTTCCAGAATCGTTGATGTCGACCTCGGCGACCCGTTCGCCGCGTTCTGCGATTCGAATACCGGCTTCCCGTCCTCGGCTGGCACGTCCGGCTCCGAGCAACCGCGCCCTCTCCACGTCCGCCGAGAGGCGGCGATGAGCGACGACCGGAAAGTGCCTCGGCTCCTGCAGTGCGACCACTCCTTCTCCGGGATTCCTTCCCAGAAGGACCATCCACGGACTTTTCAATTTTGCGTTAGAGTCCCCGAGCGCGAAACGAATGTCAAGCGTTTCGATGACGAGTGTCACAGATCGAACGGTCATCCGGTTTGTGCGAAGCGTTCGCGTAAACGCAGCGATCAGCGCGGAGCGGAACGGCGCCGGTCAGCCGCGGCGGACGGCGTTGCCCGTCCCGCTCCGGGCCCTCTCACCACGTTGTGTGAAACGTACCGGGTCGGTCCACGCGGCGATAGGTATGGGCTCCAAAGTAGTCCCGCTGGCCCTGCGTCAGGTTCGCCGGGAGGCGCTCGCTCCGGTATGCGTCGTAGTACGCGAGCGATGCTCCCGTCGCGAGGACCGGGATGCCGAGGTCCACCGCGGTCCGGACCACCCACCTCCATGCGTCCTGTCGGGCTGCGGTCGCGTTGCGGAAGGCCTCGTCTAGGAGGAGGTTCTCGAGTGCCGGGTTTCGGCGGTACGCCGCCATGATGTCGTCGAGCAGCGTCGCGCGGATGATGCAGCCGGCCCTCCAGATCTTTGCGATCCGCTCCATCCGGAGGTCCCACTCGTACTCCTTCGACGCGATCGAGAGGAGGCCGAGCCCCTGGGCGTACGAGGTGACCTTGCTCGCGTAAAGCGCGTCCCTGGCCGCGTCGATAGATCGGAAGAGCACACGTCTGAACTCCAGTCACGCCAATATCTCGTATGCC
>OCZT010001786.1_pt1 | contig 22338 bp, 19 predicted proteins | sample 1539031 | NCBI WGS metagenome assembly OCZT01 (sample SAMEA3539308, study PRJEB22396) | soil metagenome | biome: tundra; feature: field; material: soil | place: USA | collected 2010-05 | depth 0.15 m | reverse complement strand
CTGGAAAACAGTTCACGAGCATTTTCGCTCCTGGCGCGACAGCGGCGTGTGGGAGCGCGTAGGACAGACGCTACGCGAACAGGGCCGCAAGGCCGGCGGACGAAACGCCACGCCCACCGTGGCGATTATCGATTCGCAGTCGGCCAAGACGGCGCTAAAAGGGGGCGGCGCGGCTACGACGCGGGCAAGAAGATCAAGGGCCGCAAGAGGCACATCGCGGTAGATACGCAAGGCAACCTGCTGGCGGTGATCGTGCATTCGGCAGGCATCCAGGACCGTGTGGCGGCCCGTGCCGTGCTGATGCGCTTGTTCTGCCGCTTCGACTCGATCACCACTGTCTTCGCCGATGGCGGCTACACAGGCAAGCTGATCGACTGGGCAAAAGATATGTTTGACTACTCCGTCAAGATCGTAAAACGCAACGAACAACACCTGTTTCGCGTACTGCCCAAGCGCTGGATCGTCGAACGCACCTTCGCCTGGCTCAACTGGTCACGCCGTCTCAGCAAAGACTACGAACTTCGCCACACCTCCGCCGAAACCATGATCCACATCGCATTCGCGCACCTGCTCCTGCGACGATCACCTTAGTTTCTGGACAGGTTCTTAGGCGCAAAGACAAATGCGCGCCGAAGGTGGGGCATTCAGCGCCTGGGTATTTTGAACAAATACAGCGAGTTGGCTTCCGCTTGCGCGGAAATAGCAAGTTCGCGAGTTAGCTGGTGCAACGGGCGACGAACTTTGATTTCCTCGAGGCCTGTTACGTCTGGGTCAGGAGGGAGAAGTCCGGATGGAGGACTTTGTTCAGGCACTCGACGTGGCAGGTTAGTTCCTGTACTTCTTCGCGGTCGCGATTGGTACTTAGATTAAGAAAGCAGGGATCGGTGAAATCAACGCGTATATCCTGATGACAAAAGCAGCAGATCCACTCTGAGTTTTTCATTTTCGACGCCTTTCTTGCACACGTCAAAAAAGCATTTGGGCCGGAGCAGGCGGCCCCTTCTCGGCTAGATGCAAAGCACCTTCAGAAACTGCGCAGCCCAAGGAGAATTGCCTCAGGGGCTAAAGCCCGCTTCGATTTTCGGGCGTTTGCGGCACGCGACCCAGAGGGTACCCCGGTCGTGCCCTTTCAAAGCGCCGCCTTCAGACGATTTCTTCCGCAGCGGGTAAAGCCATGCTCTGTTGTTCGCAGCGGCGAGCCTGTCGAGCATGGCTTCTTCCTGCAGGCGCGGGCCTGGAGGCCCCCGCTACAGCCGGTCAGGAGACCGGCGCTACAAACTCGAAAGTCGTGCCCTTTCAAAACGCCGCGTTGCATGGTTCCCCGAGTTACGGGCCCCCTCTCAGCTACATCTAACCTTGATCGCGCCACAGGACTACGCCGCCGAGGAGGCCGGTCTCGTTGGAGATGATACTCACATTCTTGCCGGGCTTGAAGAGGATTTTTTTGGTGTTGCCGCCGCCCAGGTAGAGTTGGTCCCAGTTGAAGAGTTGTTCGGTCTGCTTGATGGCCGCTTCAAGGAAGTCGTTCCAGCGGGCCTTGCCGAAGCGGTCGAGGCCGCGGCGGCCGATGTAGTCCTCGTAGGTCATGCCCTTCTTGCGCCAGGGGTGGTGGCCCAGCTCGAGGCCGGGAACAAGGTGGCCGTTGGTGAAGAGGGCCGCGCCGAGGCCGGTGCCCAAGGTCAGCACCAGTTCCACGCCATCGCCCTTGATGGCGCCATAGCCGGCCACGTCGGCGTCGTTGCCCACGCGGACGGGCTTCTTCCAGCGCTTTTCAAGCTCCGCCTGGAGTGGGAAACCGCCGGCCCACAGGGGATGGAGGTTGAAGCCGAGGTAGGTGCAGCCGTGCTTGACGACTCCGGGGAAACCGACGGAGACGCGGTCGAAGGGGCCCATCAGCTTTCGCAATTCGTCGAGCCCTACAAGTACCGCTTCGGGCGTGGGGACGGTTGGCGTTACCACGCGCTGGCGCTCGCTGACGGCCTTGCCGGCGGCGTCGAGGAGCAGGGCCTTGAGGCCGGAGCCACCGATGTCGATGGTCATGGTGATGGGGCCGGTTGGCTTGGCGAACGAGGTGGCAGGAGGTGTTGAAGATATGGGTGTCATCAGCAGGAATTGTACTGCCTGCGGGCGGGTTTGGGATGGGGCGATTGAAAGGGCTGGAAATCGAAGGTGGAATGGTTTGTGCGGGGCGGTTTTCGGGAGCGAAATGAGAATGGTGAATTTCGAGGTAGGTTGGGGTATGCACGAGGCCCGGGGCTAAAGCCCGCGTTCATCGTTCTGGATTATGCGGGGGTTGAACCCCCCGCCTCCCTCCGGGAGGTGATATTGCGGGTTTGTGGTATCCCAGGTCTCAAAAACGAGATCTCCACCCCACGGACGAAGACCTGTCCGTAGGGACCCCGGACCTGGGGCACCCGGCTTCTGTGGGAAGGGGAGACGGACCTGTTTAGAGATTTCCCTTGGTTGGGGTTGGCGGGGTTTCGAATTCCTGGTTCATCCAGGTTTTGATGGCTTCGAAGCCTTGCGGGCGGCCGAGGAAGTCCTTGACCAGGTCGGCGGCGGGCTTGTTGGCTCCGGGCTCGAGGACGGTGCGGCGGTAACGCATGGCGGTTGGGCCGTCGAGGAGATTCTTCTTGTCGAACTGGGCGAAGAAGTCAATGGCGATGACCTTGTCGAGCACGTAGGTGTAGTAGTTGGAGGCGTAACCGGTGAGGTGTGTGAAGGCGGCGTAGAAGTGGTTTCCGTCGAGAGGCGTGAAGGGGCTGAAGCGGCGGCGGTCGGCTTCCCACAGGGCGTCGAAGTCGAGGGTGGCCGGGTCCTGGTCGTGGAGCTGGAGCGAGAAGGTGGAGTAGACCAACTGGCGCTGCAACCAACTGCCGCGGCCAAAGGCGCTGGCGCGGTTCATCTTGGCGATGGTGGCCAGGGGAAGGGTCTCGCCGGTCTGGTAGTGCTTGCCGAAAGACTGCAGGATGGCTGGGTCGTGGAACATTTCTTCGAGCATCTGCGAGGGGGACTCGACGAAGTCGCCTTCCGTGTTGAAGCCGCCGGCAGCGGACCACTTTCCCTGGCCGCCGAGGATGTGGTGCATGAGGTGGCCGAACTCGTGGAAGAAGGTGACCACGTCGTCAAACTGCATGAGGCCCGGATCGCCGGCGATGCCGCCGGGGAAGTTGCAGGTCAACATGCCTTCGGGAATCTGGCGGCCTTTAATGCCGGGGATGATGGGGGAGCTGGAGAACCACTTGTCTTTGCCCTCGCGCGGATGCATGTCGAGGTAGATGCGGCCGATCAAGGGATGCGGGGCGGGCACGGCGGCGTCGAAGACGTCAAAGGCGGGCACCGACTTATCCCACACCGGGACGCCGGGCGCAGGCTTGAATTCGAGATGGAAGAGGCGGGCCGCGGTTTTGAGGATGCCGGCCTGGACCTGCTCATAGGGGAAGTAAGGGCGGACGGACTGCGTGTCAAAGGAGAAGGCTGAGCGGCGAAACTGCTCGTACCAGTAATTGCGGTCAGCCTCAGAAAGGCTGGTGAGGCCGGGGTCTTTTTGCGCGGCGAACTGGAGCAGCTCAGTGTATTCGCGCTTGGCTGTGTCGCGGGAGGCGGCGTCAACCTGGTCGAGTAGAGCGCTCATGTTGGCGGCGCTGCCGATCATCTGGTCGGCGGTTGCGAGGTCGGCATAGTGCGGGTAGCCGAGCAGGGCGGCCAACTGCTGGCGCGTGGCGAGGAGATCCTTGAGGACCTGGACGTTCTTGGGGTAGGCGCGCTGGTTGTAGGTGAGATACACGCGCTTGCGCAGCTCGGGGTTGGATGCGAAAGACAAGACGGGATCGACGTCGGGCTCGTCGGTGGTGAGGGTAAAGGTGCCGTTGGCCGCCGGGGGATGCTTGGCGATGTAGTCGGCGGGCAGGCCATCGAGCTCGGATTTGGTGGCAGTGATCTTCAAAGTGCCGTCGGCAATGTTGCGCGCGAAGGTGAGCGAAAGGGCAGTGATCTTGTCCTGGAGGGCGCGGATTTGCGCGCGCGTGGCGTCATCCTTGTCCACGCCGGAGAGGCGGTATTCGAGCAGCGCCCGTTCGATGTAGTGGCGGGTGGCGGGATCGCCGGCGGGCAGGGGAATGGAGGCCAGGCGCTGGTAGACCTTCTGGTTCAGGCTCAGGTCGGTGGCCGCCGAAGAGACTACTGCCTGCATGGCCTGCGCCTTGTCGCGCAAAGGGGCCGTATCGCCAACCGAGAAAAGCAGGTAGGCATTGAAGCCGGCAATGGCGAGCTCGTTCTGGGCGTCGTCGAAGGGTCGCAGGGTGTTCTCAACAGTGCTGGCCCCGGTAACCGAAAGCAGCTTGTCGACGGCGGCTTTCTCGGCGGCGAGGCGCTGGTTGATCCAGGCTTCAAGCTGCCCCGGATCGTTGCCGCCTTTCCAGGCATGGAGCGGGTCGGCGGCGGCGGGGGCCTGGGCGGGCAGGTGCTGAGGGCCGGCGAGGAGGGCGGAGAGGATCAGGCAGGGGAGAAGGAACTTCTTTGCAAAACGCATGGGACATTATCCCACTTTGAATTTCTGTGGGGAAGGCTTGAAGCGAGTCAGCGAGGCTGCAAGTCGGCGGGTCGGCCTTCGCTTGGTCAGCAAGTTAGCGGACGGAGCGGTCGAGGGGTGTTTCGTTCTTCGCGGGTGAGGCAATGCGGGGTGGGGGATAAACTGGGTGTTGCCTCCGATGCCTGCCTATTGCGAAGTCGCATTGCCCGTGCCGCTGGACCGCGTGTTTACTTACGCGGTGCGCGATGGGCAGGCGCCGCGGCGGGGAGCGCGGGTGATTGCGCCGTTTCGGAATGAGAAGTTGATTGGCGTGGTGACGGCGGTGAACACCAAGGCGCCGGCGGACTTCGAGGTGAAGTTTCTTGAGGCGGTGCTGGATGAGGAGCCGCTGCTGAGCGACAAACTGCTGGCGCTGGGCGAGTGGATGGCGCAGTACTACCTGGCTCCGTTGGGCGAGGTGCTGCGGGGGATGCTGCCGCTGATGGCGGAAGTGCGGCGGACGGTTTATTACCGCATTACCGACCTGGGAAGGGATGTGCTGGCGGGGAGTTTGGATGGGGATGGGCAGCGGGGCCGTAGAAGATCCGCAAAAGGGCCTACCTCAGGGGCTAAAGCCCCCGCAGATTCTGAGCAATCTACGTACGGGCTAAAGCCCGCACCCTTCACCGACGCTGGGTATTCCTCGACGTCGAGGGGTAGCTCAATACGGAAGGGGAAGCTGTCGCCGGAAGAACAGGACTTGGAGCAGAGGGTGCTTCAGCGGCTGGCCGGGGGCGAGCCGGTGAAGGTGTCGACGCTTCGGACCGCTACAGCGGCTACGCTGCCGGTGCTGGCCGCACTGGTGCGGAAGAAGTGGATTGCGCGGGAAACTACGGCGGTGGAACGCGACGCGCGGCGCACGGAGCGGATTGCGGTGCTGATTCCCGAGACGCGGCTGCCTGCGCTGACGCAAAAGCAGCAAGCGATCCTGGCGGAGCTGGCAGCTTGCGGGAATGAGTTGCCACTGGCTGAGCTGCGGCGCAAGGAGCTGCCCTCCTCGACGCTGCAGACACTTGTGCGACGCGGGCTGGTTCGGATCGAAGAGCGGGCGGCGGCGTTCCATTTGGGCGGGCTGGAGCCGGCGGCGGGGCCGTTCAAGCTGAATGAGCCGCAGACGGATGCGCTGGCTTCGCTGGCTGCGGCGCTGGGGGGGTTCCACCCCTTTTTACTTCATGGAGTCACTGGGTCAGGGAAGACGGCGGTGTACCTGGCCGCGATGCAGAGGGCGCTGGACCGGGGGCTGGCTTCGATTTTGCTGGTGCCGGAGATTGGGCTTACTCCGCAGACGGTTGGGCTGCTGGATGCGGCTTTCGGGGACCGGGTGGCGCTGCTGCACTCGGCGCTTACGCCGGAGGAGCGCAGCGAGCAGTGGCGGCGGATCAGGCGGGGCGAGGCGGCGATCGTGGTGGGGACCAGGTCAGCGGTCTTTGCGCCGGCGCCGAATCTGGGGCTGATTCTGGTGGACGAGGAGCACGACCAGAGCTACAAGCAGGAAGAGACGCCGCGGTACAACGCCCGCGATGTGGCGGTGATGCGGGCCAAGCTGGAGGGGGCAGTCGTCGTGATGGGTTCGGCCACGCCGTCGCTGGAGAGTTGGCAGAACTCGGCTGCCGGAAAGTACACGCGCATCGAGATGCGCGACCGGGTGATGAACCGGCCGCTGCCCGAGGTGGAACTGATCGACATGCGGCGCGAGTTCCAGGAGACGGGGCAGGAGCAGTTGTTTTCGCGGCGGCTGGTGGCGGAGACGCAGGAGGCTCTGGATCGCGGGGAGCAGGCGCTGATTCTGCTGAACCGGCGGGGCTATTCGTTTGCGGTGATCTGCCGGGCATGCGGAGTGAAGCTAGAGTGCCAGAACTGCGCGATTTCTCTGACGCACCATAAACCACCGGCTGAAGATGCAGGAATGGCCCGCGAAGGACAGCGGCTGGAGTGCCACTATTGCGGGTTCCGGGCGGTGGTTCCCAAACGCTGTCCTAAGTGCGAGAGCGAGCACCTTTACTACTTGGGCGCGGGGTCGGAGCAGGGCGAGGAGCGGCTGGGGGAGATTTTCCCAGGGGCGCGAATTGGGCGGATGGACCGCGACACGGTTAGGGGACGGTACGATTTGGAACGTCTGCTGGCGCGGCTTCATTCGGGCGAGATCAACCTGCTGGTGGGCACGCAGATGATCGCCAAGGGGCACGACATTCACGGCATTACGCTGGTGGGGGTTGTGGGCTGCGATCACTCGCTGTCGATGCCGGACTTTCGCGCGGCGGAGCGGGTTTTTCAGCTGATGACGCAGGTGAGCGGCCGGGCGGGGCGCGGCGAACTGCCGGGACGCGTGGTGGTGCAGACCTACTACCCGGACCACTACGCCATTGTGGCGGCCAGTACGCATGACTACGCGAGCTTTGTTGAGCGGGAGCTGAAGTACCGGCGCTGGATGCATTATCCGCCGTTTGGCGTGCTGGCTAATGTGCTTGTACAGTCGGCCAAACTTGAGGAAGCGGCGGGGTGGTCGGCGGTGCTGGGCAAGTGGTTCCAGAAGGCAGCGATTGAAGGGGTGCGTGTGCTGGGGCCGTGCACTGCGCCGATTGGGCGCATCAAAGGGACTTACAGGTTTCATTTGATCTTGAAGGCGAATTCGCGCAAGGCGCTGAACGCGGCGCTGCGGGGGATGCTGGCGCATGCGGATACGGCCGGGGTGCCGCGGCGGAATCTGGTGGTGGATGTAGATGCGCTGCGGCTGATGTGAGAAGAGCGAGTCAGCAAGTCAGCGAGTCAGCGAGTCGGCCCTTACAGCCTACTGTCAAGCTTCCAGTGAAGCAACCAAGCCATTAATCATTCGTGCGATCTCTTCACAATGTTCCATCAATTCTTTGACCGTCGGCTCGTTTAGAAGCTTCAAGTCGCTGGCAAGTTCCAGCTGCGTTTGAAGTTCAAAGAGCGAACCGCGGGATGTGGCAAGAAACTGCCGAAAATGCCCATCATTCAGCCTTCCGTGTCCCTCAGCAATGTTGCTCGGAATCGAGACAGCAGCCCTGCGCATTTGCGACTGGAGGCCGAACATTTCACTTTTCGGAAGCGTTTCCGTCTCGCGATAAATAGCCTTCGTCAGGCTCATAGCCTTTTGCCACACCTGCAGTTCACGATAATGCCGCGTTCTTGCACCGTTCCGCAATCCATCCCTTTTGTCCATCAGTTCATCCTACCCGCTGACTTGCCGACCCGCTCGTCCTGCTCGTCTCGCTGGATCTACCGCGGTGCGATGTCGAACGGGTCTATGTGGAAGAAGTGCATCAGGGAACTGTCGTAGAAGGGTGTGGGAGTGAATGTGAGCACCAGGATCACGATGCCGATGACTCCGAGGACCGTTCGGCCCGGATTGAGCCTGGGTTCTGTTGGGACCCTGGGGTGGCGCATGGCCGGAACCAGGAGGAAGATGCCCCAGAGAATCCATCCCATCCAGAAGACCGCTCCGGCTATGAAGAGCAGGAAGGGTAGGACGGCGGTAAACACGCGGTGCAGCTTTGGAGAGATGGCATAGAGAATGTGGCCGCCATCCAATTGCCCGCCAGGGATCAGGTTCAGCGACGTGATGAAGATGCCGATCCAGCCTGCAACGAGCACGGGGTGGGGGGCAATCTGGTCGAAGGCGGGAATCGAGGGGTCCCATTGCAGCAGCAACTCGTGAATCATGCGAATGGTCAGCGGTTCTCCGCCAAAGCGAACGATCGCGTGCGGCGCGTTGGCTGGAGCCTGAACGCTGAGCGCAAATCCGACTCCGACGGCCAGGGATGAGGCCAGATAGCCGGCCAGGGGACCGTATATGCCTACGTCCATGAGGGCGTTGCGGCTGGGGATACGCGACTTGATTTGAATAATGGCGCCAGCGGTCCCGCTCAGCGTGGGAGCCGGCAGCACCCACGGCAGGGTGGCGTCAATGCCGTGGTATCGGCAGGCGAAGTAATGGCCGAACTCGTGGATGAGGAGAATCCCGATCAATGCCGCGGAAAATGACCAACCGGTGATATAGAGATCGGGATGGTCTGCCAGCCACCCCCAGGGCCAGAGGTCGCTGTCGCGAACCATGGGCGGCATTCCCTCGAGAAAGTTCTGCATGAACCGGGCGCCGTTGGCCATGGTGGCGGCCACACTGGCGGCGAGCAACAGCAGCGGCAGGTAGTACTTCCGGAATTGAGAACGCAACGGACTCCTCTACAACAGCCAGAAAAGACCTCGGAGCCGGACCCATTCCCGGATGGGTAGTCTTCAGAGCCCGGTCTTGCTGGGCCGCCGCCGCTCAGGAGCGCGACAGAAGTTGAGTTTTGCCTCGCTCAGTCGCGCGTCAACTGCTGGGTGCGGCTCCGGCGTCGAGCGAATGCAGTTCCTTGCCGGGCTTGAAACGGACCGCCTTGCCCGCGGTAATGCTCACTTCGGTGCCGGTCCGGGGATTACGGCCAATTCCGGTTTTGCGAGCGCGGACACTGAACACGCCAAATCCGCGCAATTCAATGCGCTCTCCGGCCGCGAGAGCCTGCTTGAGACCTTCGAAGACGGTATCAACCGCAGCTTCCGCCTTGGTGCGTGGCAAGCCGGTGCGCTCGATCACATGATGGACGATGTCCTGCTTAATCAATGGGGTAACCTCGCGAGAGCCTCTGGAATGACTGTACTACGCCCTACGGAGGTGATAGTACAGGTTTTGCACCGTTTGTGGAACACCGGAAATGCGTAAAATGGTACCAAGGCCATTTTCCTTTGAGGAAAAGCCGAGTTTTTCCCGAAAGCGGTCTGGCACATGTGAAGTCGAGCTTTTTGTTTTTTTCTGTTGAAATCCCGCGGGGATTTTCGGCAAGAAATGAGTTTACCGATCCAAATTGAGGGTGTTTGTTCACAATGAAAGAGCCAGGTGGAACACAGGAGAGGCATGTCGATTCAGTGTGACCGTTGGATCTGGGAACAGGCCCTCAAGCACAAGATGATTGAGCCCTTCACTGAGAAGCAGGTGAGCAGCAACGTCATCTCGTATGGGCTTTCTTCCTACGGTTATGACCTCAGGGTTTCTGAAGAGTTCAAGATATTCACCAACGTGAATAGCGCGATCATCGATCCCAAGGCATTCGACGAGCGTTCGTTCGTGTCGGTGCGGGGCGACTCGGTGATTGTGCCGCCGAATTCCTTTGCGTTGGCACGATCAGTGGAATACTTTCGTATACCCAGGGATGTATTGGCGATCTGCGTTGGCAAGTCGACCTATGCACGTTGCGGCATCATCGTGAACGTGACGCCGTTGGAACCGGAATGGGAAGGGTTTGTAACTCTCGAAATATCCAACACCACCCCGTTGCCGGCCAAGGTTTACGCAAACGAAGGGCTGTGCCAGATTTTATTTTTCCGCTCCGACCAGGCTTGCGAGATCAGCTACGCTGACCGCAAGGGCAAGTACCAGAAGCAACAAGGGATTATTCTTCCCCGACTTTAGCCTATCGAGGAAAAGACCGGTTCAGTCGAACTGAATTTTGAAAAGAGTGGCGCAAGGGCGCATCCATTCTTGAGGATGGGGCGTCTGGAGAATTGGGCGCACTTTCACACATATTCCATGGAGTAGGGTAATGGGCTCTGTTCACAAGCCTGAACCGGTTCGCATTGGGCTGGTGGTCGGCGAACCAATTCGGATGGAGGGAATCACAAGCGTATTTGAGGAGACTCCCGGCGAGGGCCACCCGCCCCTGTTGCCGGTATTCGGCAGCATGGACGAGCTTCTGTCCACCGCAGAGTTGGGGTACCTGGTGGTGGACCTGAATTCCGAGCCCGCCGGGCTGGGAGCGCTGGAAGCAATTCGCCGTTCGCGGCCCGACCTGCGGTTGATCGTGATCGGTCCGGATGGAAACGAGGAAATGGTGATGGATTCGATCATCGCCGGCGCCCGCGCATACCTCGACTCATCGGCCGGACCGGTGGTGGTGCGGCAAGCTATCGAGGTGGTTACGAGCGGCTCCATCTGGGCACCGAGACGACTGCTTTCCAAACTGATAGACCGGTTGCTCAAGTCCCCTGAAACCGGTCACTCCGGAGCCGCACCGCACCTCACAGAACGCGAACGCCAGGTTCTGGAACTGATTTTGATGGCTCGCTCGAACCGGGAGATCGCCCGCCAACTGGGGATAGAAGAGCGCACGGTGAAGGCTCACGTGGGGCGCCTTATGCGCAAGACCGGGGCTGACAACCGGATCGGACTTTCCATGCGCGCATTGAATCAATCGCTGATTCCAAGCGAGGTAATCGGCGACTCGAAAAAGGGCCAGGACGGGCAGGCATAGTCACTTTCGTTGGGTTACTCTTGATCCGAATAAACGTGTTACTTAAATCCACACTCCTTCCGTACTCTTGTTAGATCTAAACGTTTTCAACAGACTCGTTAACAGAAACAACGCAGATCTGGGGAAAGGAGTTCCCAGGCCGCATGTTTTCCATGATGCCTGGGAACTTCTCTTTTTTTGCGTTGCCGCCACCGAAAGCCACCTTCTTCCAATCTCCCTGACATCTCAGCAGACATTCAATTCACCTCCGGCGAGCCGTGACGATTTGCGCTTAAAGGGTCGCGCGCTGATTATGAGGCACGAAAAGTTGGCGACATGTCTCATTAAAATCAGCATTTCAGCCCACCTCGACGTCAAACTCGGCATCGGAAGAACAAGACCGGCACTCTGGTCAATGCTCAACCCACGCCGAATGGGCGGTGCAACAAGTGGTTCGCGTTCATGCTGGTGATGGAGTAATACTTCCGCGTGAAGCGGGGGATGCTATACGCTGTCTTCGGGATGGCATTTTGTCGCACCCGGCCGGGTTTGATGTCTGTGAGCGCTCCCGATGCCGAAGGTAACGCTGTCCATCGCTGTTTCCCCGGAAAGCCTCAACCATATGCGCCGTGAACGGCCGCGAAATGGAAAGGACCAAGAGATGAAGAAGACAATTGCACTGATTTGCCTCTGTTTCATGATGACGTGCACCGCGTTCGCCGGCTCCTCAAAGGAGGATTTGCAGGCACGCATTGACGCCGCCAAGGTGGTGCTGGACCAGATCATGGCTGCCCAGGACAAGAGCATTCCCATGAATATCCTGGAGCAGGCCACTTGCGTGGGCGTGGTGCCGGGAATGATGAAAGGCGCATTTCTGGTGGGCGCCCAGTACGGCCAGGGCGTGGTTACCTGTCGCACCGGTCACGGCTGGAGCGCGCCGGTGTTCATTCGCATGGCGGGCGGGTCTTTTGGATTCCAAATTGGCGGCCAGGCCACCGACCTGGTGCTGGTCGCGGTGAACGATCGCGGATTCCAGGATCTACTGAAGAACAAGTTCAAGATCGGCGGAGATGCCTCAGCCGCGGCAGGGCCGGTGGGCCGCAGCGGGCAAGCTGCCACAGACTGGAAGATGAATGCCGAGTTGCTGAGCTACTCGCGCAGCAAGGGCCTGTTTGCTGGAATCGACCTGGACGGTACCAGCGTGAGCCAGAACTCCGACGACACGACGATTTTCTACGGACAATCGCACAGCTTTGAGTCGGTCCTGAAAGGCAATGTCGAGGTTCCTGCCGGAGCGGTTGAGTTTGTGCGCACTGTGGCCCATTACTTTGTGGAGGCGAAGAACCGGTAGCAGGGTTGCTGATGCGGTCGGGGCCGGAGTTTCAGGCACGCCGGAACCTTGCGATAGTTTGCTTTCGCAAAGTTAAAAGACCGGAATAAGAAAACCCGAAAGGGGCAGCTGGGTCGAGGCCGGCTGCCCCTTTTGTTTTTGAATTTGCGTCGAGTTTGCGCCGGCTTAGGAATTGCTTGGGAGGGACTGTGGATTCACGAGGTCATGGTCCGGCACGATTCTCTGGACCGGAACAACTCTTGTGCCCCATAATTCCGCAATGTTGAAAAGAAGAACTCTCGCCAGTGCCGTTCTTGTTCCTGTGCTGATGGGATCCATCGGACTTATCCATCTAACCCAGCAGGCTCGATTTGAAACCTATCGCACCGTGGACGTGCTGCAACTGCTTGGTTCAGGCATGTGCTTTGGAATCGCGTTGTCGGCGGTGGTTGCGCTTTTGCGGGACCGCAGGGGCGTTTGAACGGTGTAAGCAGGAATGTGTCTGTCCTGAGCAACCTCCGGGTCGATCCACTTGGCGCACGACCGCGCCGGGAGGCTAGACTTATTCTTTGCCTCCAACAATGCGTAAGAACCTCGAGTATTGGCTGATGCGGACCGTTGCGGGCGTCCTGGGATGGGTGCCGCGCGGGCTGGCGCGCCTGGTTGCAGGGGGGATCGCATTCAGCTTCTATTGGGCGCACGGGCGGCTGCGGCGCGTGGGGATGCGGAATCTTGACCTGGGGCTGCCGGAGTTGTCAGAAGCAGAGCGGAAGCGGATTCTGCGCGGGGTCTATCGACATCTGGGCTGGCAACTGGTCGAGTTCTGCAGGATGAGCCGGTACACAGCCGAGAATACCCGCAACTGGATAAATACTGAGGGGCTGGAGCACTACCTTGCGGCGAAGGCGCGCGGCAATGGGGTGCTGATTGTCACCGGGCATTTGGGCACCTGGGAGCTCTCGAGTTTCTACCACTCTCTGATGGGCTATCCCATGGGCATGGTCATCCGGCGGCTCGATAACCGGCTGTTGGACGAATATGTAAACAGCATCCGCTGCCTTCATGGGAACTGCGTGCTGCACAAGGACGACTTTGCGAGGGACCTGCTGCGGGCGATGCGCGCCGGGGATACGGTGGGGATATTGATGGACACAAACATGACTCCACCGCAGGGGGTGTTTGTGGATTTCTTTGGGCTGCAGGCATGCACGGCTTCAGGCTTGGCGCGGGTGGCGCTGAAGACAGGCGCGGCGGCGCTGCCGGGGTTCATGGTGTGGGAGCCGAAGGAACGGCGCTACGTGCTGCACTTTGGGCCGGAGCTGAATTTCAAGCGGAGCGGGAATGCGGAGGCGGATATTCTGGCGGCTACGCAGCAGTGCAACGACGCGATCGAGGGCTGGATCCGGCGCTATCCGGACCAGTGGCTGTGGATTCACCGAAGATGGAAGACTCGACCGGCGGGCGAGGCGGGATTGTACTGAGAATGGCGCAGCACGCAGGAGAGACGCATGACGTTGGGAGAACTCATCGAACAAATCGGCGGCACGCTGGCGAAGGGCCGGCCGGAGACGGCGATCACGGGCGTGAATGGTCGCGAGCGGGTAACGACAACCGAGCTGCTCTTCGCCGAAGAACATGCGGCAGCAACTGAAGCGCTTGCCAGCCCCGCTGCAGCGGTTGTGCTGCATCCCGGCCTTGTTCAGAGCTACACGGCGAATCCCGACATCGCTGTGATCGAATCCGATCAGCCCCGGCTTTGGTTTGCGCGCGCGGCCAAGCTGCTTCGACCAGAGTTGCCGTGCGAGAGAATCCACCCCACGGCTGTTGTTGGGGAAAACGCCGCGCTCGGCGGATGGGTAACCGTGGGCGCACACGCCGTAATCGGAAGGGATGCCCTCGTCGGCGAGTGGACCCGCATCGAGGCCGGAGCGGTGATTGGCGAGGGCGTGCGCATTGGCGACCACTGTCAAATCTATCCGCGTGTCGTGATCTATCCCAAGACTTACATCGGCAATCGCGTTGTGATCCACGCTGGAGCCGTCCTCGGAGCCGATGGATTCGGCTATGTGCGTGACCCGGCCACTGGCGCTTATACCCAATTCCCGCAGCAGGGCGGGCTGGTCATCGAGGACGATGTGGAGATCGGGGCAAACTCGACCATCGACCGCGGGGCTCTGAAGGCGACGAGAATTGGCAGGGGAACCAAGATCGACAACCTGGTCCACGTGGGCCACAACTGCGACATCGGCGAAGACGTAATTCTTGTCACCGGGACCGGGATTTCCGGGTCGAGCACGGTGGGGAACGGCGCGGTTCTCGCGGGACAGGTGGGGATCGGGGATCATGCGCACGTTGGGCCGGGGGTGATTCTGGGCGGGCAGGCTGGGGTGTTGAGCGGGAAAACTGTGACGAACGAGATGTTTGGGTTGAAACCGGGGAGTGTACTGTGGGGGACTCCGGCGCGGCCGCTTACGCAGGTCTTGCGCGAAATTGCTTTGCTTGGACGGATGGTGAAGAAGAAGGGGTCAGGGGTTAGGGATTAGGACTCGCAGCGGTGGCTATCATCGTCGTCGGCGGAAGCGGCAAGGGGGTTGGGAAGACTTCGCTTGTCTGCGGGTTGATTGCGGCCCTGCCGGAATTTCAATGGACGGCGGTCAAGGTAACTTCTCATAGCTACGGTGCGACGGCGCCTATTTGGGAAGAGACCGAGGCCGGGCTGGGAACCGACACCGCTCGCTACCTGGAGGCGGGGGCGGATCGCGCGCTGCTGGTGGGATCAGGGAGTGGATTGGTCCCGCTCGATGAGCTTTGGGCGGCTGTGGGGCGGGGCGCGGACCTGATCTTTGAATCGAACACCATTGCGGGCCAGGTGGAGGCGGATCTCTGCCTGGGTGTGGTGGGGTCGGAGGCGGATGTCAAGCCTTCGTTCGAGCCCTTCATGATGCGGATGGATGCTGCGGTGGTTGTTGCGGGGGCGCGGACGGTTCTTGGAGCGGGTGAGTTGACGGTGCCGGTCTTTCGGCTGGAGCACATGGAGCGGGTTTCGCCGGAAATGGTTAGGTGGGTGCGGGGGAGGCTGCGGCCGGCTGATTGAAGGGGCGCATCCCCGGCATTTCGAATCTCGGAAGTGGTATCCCAGGTTAGGCGCAAAAACAAAGACGCGCTGCCCAGGGGGCATCCACTGGGGCACCCGGCATTTGTGGCTTGGGAACGCAGACCATTTAAGGTTTGTGGTATCCCAGGTCTCAAAATCGAGACCTCCACCCCACGGACGAAGACCTGTCCGTGGGGCCCCGGACCTGGGGCACCCAGCATTTTCGGTTGATAGAGAGCGAATAAAGGCCGTTTGGAGTACTTAGAATGGCTTTTCGGTCAGGAATGGCTCGGGTTTGAGGGAGCCGTCGCGCTGCTTTACCAGCATCTGCACCTTGCCTTCGGCGGCGTCGAGTTCCTGCTTGCAGGCGGCGGAGAGGCCTACGCCCTCTTCGAAGAGCTTGAGGGATTCTTCCAGGGCGAGGTCGCCCTTTTCCAACTGATCGACGATGGTTTCCAGCTTCTTGAGCGATTCTTCAAAGGACGGCATGGCAGTTACTCCGTTGTTGCATGCGGCAGGACGCTGGCAATGACTTCAGCTGCGACGTTGTAGCGGCCGAAGGGGGCGCTGACCTGCACGCCTTGAACGAAGGGGCGGACCGCTTCGAGCATTTCCTGAGCGATGAGGATGCCTTCGCGGCGGGCGGCGTCGGGGGTGTCGGCCTGGGCCATGCGCAGCATGATTTCTTCAGGCATGGAGACGCGCAGGTCGTTCTTCATAAACTCGGCGTTGCGGAGGCTGGTGAGCGGCCAGATGCCGGCGATGAGCGGGATGCGGTGGTCCTTGATGCGCTCGAGGAAGTTCTCGAGCAGGCGCAGGTCGAAGACGGGCTGGGTGATGACGTACTCGGCGCCGGCCTCAACTTTGTAGAAGAAACGCCGCAGTTCATGCTCGATGTCGGGGACGCCGGGGTTGGCGGCGCAGCCGATGGTGAAGTTGGTGCTCGCTCCAATCGAGTTTGATCCAATGTCGAGGCCATGGTTGAGCCTCTGCACGATGTTGACCAGGCCGATGGAGTCAACGTCAAACACCGCCGTGGCGTCAGGATAGTTGCCCAGTTTGGGCGGGTCTCCGGTGAGGCAGAGGATGTTGCGCAGGCCGATGGAGGAGGCACCCAGCAAGTCAGATTGAATACTGAGCAGGTTGCGGTCGCGGCAGGTGTAGTGGAGGATGGTCTCGATGTGGGTAAGCTGCTGAATCTGGATGCAGAGGCTCTGGGCGCTCATGCGTGCCGAGGCGCGCGGCGAATCGGGCACATTGATGGCGTGGACGCCAAGCTGCGCCAGCAATTGGGAGCCTTCGATCTCCTTGACGCAGTTGATGCCGCGTGGCGGAACGATCTCGACGAGTGTGATGAACTTACCCTGCTCGATGAGGGAGCCGATGCGGGAGCGGTCGCCGAGGGGTGCGGGCGGGGTTTCCGTATTCAGGACCGGAGACGCGCCGGATGTAACAACGCGTGCCTGGGCATCGATGGCGCGCATGGCCGAACGCATGGCGCGGATGTGGTTGGGGGTGGTGCCGCAGCAGCCGCCCACAATCTGCGCGCCTGCAGCGATGGCCTTGCGGGCAAAGCTGGCCATGTACTCGGGCGAGCAGAGGTAGATGTTGCGGCCCTCGACGGCGCGGGGCATGCCGGCGTTGGGCATGGCGGCAATGGGCAGGGTGGTGGCCTTGCGCATGGCCTCGATGGCAGTGAGCACAGTGGCGGGGCCGGTGGAGCAGTTGACGCCGATGGCTCCGGCGCCCCACTCGGTCAAGAGGGCGGCGGCCTGCTCGGGCGATGAGCCGTCCAGGCAGTTGCTCTCGTCGTCCACGGTGACCATTACCAGCACAGGAATGTCGGGGGCAACCGCTTGGGCGGCGGCCAGTGCCTCGTGAGCCTCGTTGAGGGCGGGCATGGTCTCAATCACGAGGAAGTCCACGCCGGCGCTGGTGAGGGCTTGAATCTGCTCGGCAAAGGCGGCGCGGGCTTCGTCAAGGCCGGTCTTGCCCAGGGGCTCGAGGCGCACGCCGAGGGGGCCGACGGCTCCGGCCACCCAAGCCTCGCCGGCCTGCTTGTCTTTGAGGTGCTCCACGGCCTGGCGGGCCACACGCACACCGGCCTGGTTGATCTCAGCCATTTTTCCGGCCAGTCCATGGCGGGCCAGCCGGAAGCGGTTGGCGCCAAATGTATTGGTCTCAAGAATCTCGGCGCCGGCCTGCAGATATTCTTCGTGAACCGAAAGAATCAGGCCGGGGTCGGAGAGATTCAGCTCGTCGTAGCAGCGGTTGATGAAAATGCCGCGAGAATAGAGAACGGTGCCCATGGCGCCGTCGGCGAGCAGGGGGCGGTTGGCGAAGATGTCAGAGAATCGGGGCATTCTCTAGCAATGCTAAGGCACACGGGCCGCCCGCGCCAGCCTGCCGGGTTGCTTTGTTATACTTCGAGAGTCACAGAGCAGGAAAATGCGGGCTCAGGCCTGTCGTTTTGCGGTATGCCGGCTGGACCGGCGGCCGCGTCAAAGTTGTTCGAGCTGTGGACCAAACCGCGGGCAAACGTATCTCCTGTGCTGAAGTGCCTTCTGAGGCGGAGCTTTGCAGTTGGAGCGGCCGTCCTGCCCGGGACATAACCGGGCACAGCAATCAGGGGAATGCCACTATCCGCGGCAAACTCCGCGCCGTTCGTCGAGGTAAGGGATTTTGAAGAAGAGAAGCCTTTGGATAAGCGCCGCCGCGGCACTTGTGGTTGCAGCCGCGCTGGCTGGTTGTGGCACTACCACCTATTTTGCGGGCCGGACCCTGCCACCCAGCGGGATAAGAAACCGCGTGATGATTGTTATTCAGAACCCCAGCCCCGGCACCAAAGGCAGGGCTGCGTTTGTAGATGCTTATTACGACACCCGGTTCGCGTACAACAACATCAACCAGACATTCTCGATTGCCGGATTTGGCAGTGCGCTGCCCATTAGTATCCAGAACATGCCCGTGGAGCAGTTGGGTGCGGTCTACGGTTCCGGAGATGGCAGTCTGAGCCTGATCAACTATGCGCAGGAGAAGGCTGGGGGCACCGTGGGCGGACTGAGCGGGCTTCTCTACTCAAGCGTGTTCATCACAAAGGATCAAAGCTTCGCTTTTGGTACCAGCCCGAGGACCGGCTCTCTGATGGTGGTGGACCAGACGAATGCTGGCGGGTCGTTCCCAATGGGCCTTCCCGGCGCCTATCGCGTCAGTGTGAATCCGGGCGGCTCTGTGGCGCTGACTTTCGTCGAGAACTCGAATTACGTTTACTATCCGCGCAAGCTTACGGCATCACAGACCATCAGCTACTCTGGCGGCCAGAGCACCTGGCCCAAGGCCGCGATAGACTGTGAGCCGCGAACTGCGCCAAACTGGTGCCTCTTCCAGGCGCAGAGCCCCGACAACGTGGATGCCACCGGCAACTACTACGGGGCCCCGCTGGAGTTTGACCGTCCCATCAAGGCAGTATTTTCCTCCGACGGCTCAACCGCATACATTTTGAATTGCGGGCCCGAGTGTGGCGGCACCAGGGCTTCAGTGACGTTGCTGCCGGTGGCGCCCATGATTTATCTCCTCGGTCTGAGTTCAGGGCAATTGCCGACCAATGCCGCTCTCAGCACTCCCTGCGCGACGGCCGGCGGTGTAAACGCATGCAAAATCGATCTGAGTTCCGGCGCCGCCAGCAATGCGCTGGTAGCCAGTTCCACCATGTACGTGGTGGGCCAGCACTTGATGCCGGATGGTTTCTGGGGTGGATCGCTCAGTACGATCGACCTTGCCAATCGAATCGTTGTGCCCTCTACCAGCACTTCTCCGAACCCGGTATCGATCAGCGATGGTTTGCCCGGCGGCGTGAGCCGCATGCTGCTGGCCGACGACAATACCATGTGGATCGGGATGACCAAGTGCAACAACGGCGAGCGGTTCAACAATCCCGGCACTTATCCGGGCGGCTACGGCTGCCTGACGATGTACAACACGTCCACGAACTCGGTGACTTTGCTTGAGCCTTATATCGGCGACCTGACCGGCATGACCGCGGTGACCAGCCTGCACAAGATTTATGTCGCACAGAATGGGCAGGTGTATATCTACTCCACGAAGGACGGCACTTCGATCGATAACCAGTACGTGACGGTGACCGGCACGGCCTGGGACGTGGCCTACATGGATGCCAACCTCGACGACGACAACACCGTGTACTGACGCAATGAGCGCCGTCTCCGCAACCGATCCAGGTCCCGATTCGGGGGCCGATTCATTTGTGGCTGATGTTCTGGCCATCGCCGCCCACCGGGACGATGTGGAACAGACCTGCGGTGGGACTCTGCTCAGGATGGCGGCACGCGGCTTGCGCACCGCAATTCTAGATCTGACCCAGGGTGAGGCCGGAACACGCGGCAGTGCGGAAGAACGCGCACAGGAAGCAGATGAGGCGGCCCGCCTTCTGGGCGCCGGTTGGCGGCAGGCGCTGGAGTTGCCCGATGGCGCGATAGAAAATACCCTCGAAAACCGAATCCGAATTGTGCGCGTTCTGCGCCGGCTGCGTCCCCGCGTTGTCATCCTGCCTTACTGGCAGGCACGCCACCCTGACCACGCCATCACGGCAACCCTGGGCTACGAGGCTTGTTTCCTTTCGGGGTTGGCAAAAGTGGACACGGGCCAGCCGCCGCACCGGCCCTTCAAGATTGTCTACGCCAGCCTCTACGCAGATGTGCGGCCGAGCTTTGTAGTGGACATCACGAACTTCATCGATCAACGCCACCGGGCGCTGATGGCTTATCGCTCGCAGTACACCAATCAGCAGGCGGGCAGTGGGCTGTTTGTGCCGGAAGAAGAGATTCGCGAGCGCACCTATGCAGAGGCGCGCCACTACGGCTTGCTAGCCGGGGTGCGCTACGGCGAGCCATTTGTGCAGAAGGAAGTTGGCCTGGTGGACGACCTGACGCTGGTGCCGGTGCAGTCGATCTGAGGCTGCTTACCAATCAGAATGCGGCAAGTTTTGGCTATAAAGAAATCTTATTGCAAGGCAAAATAGAATAATCTCGCCTTATCACTCGCTTCTCCGTGAAACTGGAGACGGAGGCTACCGATGACGCAAACCTGGGACCCGCAAGCATACGAAAAGAATGCCGCATTTGTGTATGGGCTGGCCGGGGGAGTGTTGGAATGGCTGGCGGCTCAAGCGGGTGAGCGCATTCTCGATCTTGGCTGCGGCGATGGGCAACTGACACCGCGTATTGCAGCGACCGGGGCCAGGGTGACGGGCGTCGATGCCTCGCCGGCGATGGTGGCTTCGGCACGGGCGCGCGGCGTCGCTGCAGTTGAGGGAAGCGCGGCGTCGTTGCCATATGAGGGCGCGGCTTTCGATGCGGTATTTTCCAACGCGGCGCTGCACTGGGTTCGCGGCCAGGACGCGATGATGGCCGAAGTTCGGCGAGTGCTGAAGCCAGGCGGCCGCTTTGTTGCGGAGATGGGCGGGCATGGCAACATCGCGGCCATTCGTGTGGCGCTGATGGCAGTGCTTGCGCGGCATGGCTATGGCGATCGTGAGGATGGCGTGAACTACTACCCCACCGTGGAGGGATACACGCGGCGGCTTGAAAGGCACGGTTTCAGCGTCGAGAAGATGGAACTGATTCCGCGGCCAACGCCTTTGCCGGAGAGTGGAATGAACGGGTGGCTCAGGACGTTTCGGCGCGGCGTTCTGAACGGACTGCCGGAAGGATTGCGGGAAAAAGTGGTTGAAGAGACAGCCGCGCTGCTTAAGACTGCGCTGCGCGACGAAGACGGAAACTGGGTGGCCGATTACGTGCGGCTGAGATTTATCGCGATTGCATGAAGGGGCTCAGCGGCTGAAAAACATTCGCCCGCCGATTACGACCAGCATGATTGCGAAAATACGCCGCAGCCAGAGCTCCGGAATGTGCTGCGCACCCACGGCTCCGAAGTATCCGCCTACTAGAAATCCGGCAGCCAGCAGAAGTCCCACGCGCAGGTCGGCGTTGCCATTGCGGTAGTACTCGAGGAAGGCGAAGACGCCCACCGGCGCCAGCAATGCGGCCAGCGTTGTTCCCTGGGCCTTGTGCTGGTCCATGCCCAGCAGCCAGATCAGCGCGGGAATAAACAGGACGCCGCCGCCAATTCCTACGATGCCGGAAATCACTCCCACTACCAGGCCGACCAGCAGAATCATCCAAGTCATTTCAGATCTCCCCGAGTACGCGCCGAAGCATGAAGTCCGTGTGCGCGTATTCAGCGTAAATCATTGAAGCGCATGCGTTGCGCGAAAGTTATTCACGGGAATGATGGGTACGGGCCGGATAACATTCAAAAAATACTTTGAAATAATCCGCAAGACGGGTTGCTTTTTGCGTTCAACTTATGGCACAGTACTAACTGCGTAGGAGAACGCCCGATGAAACATACAACGCAAAACTCGATGCGTAGGCTGGGATGGCTGGATATCAGCTACACCGGTCGCCGGGCGCCGCAAGTCAGTTTCCAATAACTGCGCCGAAATCAACTTTCCTACGCATCGTTGAACACAATTGATTTTTCCGAGTGGCGTAGAAGACAGGTTCATCCAATGAATCTGACCATTCTGTCTTCGCTTGTTCCCTCGGGATAAGTGTGGCCGAGTTATCGGCCTTTCAAAGCTTTGGCGCCGCGACAAGTGATTGCGCGGCTAAGGAGACTCTGCACAAGTTCCCGCCCCACAGCCAGCTTGCATAGAATTGAAGCATGAAGCGGAAGGCGCATTTTCAGCGGACGTTGGCGGCTCAGACGAGTTTTGAGAAGTATGGCCGGAAGAGCAAGCGGGAGCAGTTTCTGGACGCGATGAACAAGGTTGTTCCCTGGTCGCGTCTGCTTGCGCTGGTTGAGCCGCATTATCCGAGGGCGGGCAACGGCCGCCGTCCTGTTGGTCTGGAAGTGATGCTGCGGTCTTACTTCGTGCAGCAGTGGTTCAACCTGTCTGACCCTGGCCTTGAAGATGCGCTCTATGACTCGCCCGCGCTGCGGCAGTTTGTCGGAGTTGATCTGGGCATGGCCGCGG
>OCZT010001785.1_pt1 | contig 22341 bp, 30 predicted proteins | sample 1539031 | NCBI WGS metagenome assembly OCZT01 (sample SAMEA3539308, study PRJEB22396) | soil metagenome | biome: tundra; feature: field; material: soil | place: USA | collected 2010-05 | depth 0.15 m | reverse complement strand
CCTACACGACGCTCTTCCGATCTGTAGTAGAGAGGATTGAATTGAATATCAAGAAAGCGCAAAAGGCTTCTTTTTCTTTGGTGTACTCAGAGAAAGTTATGGATGTGTTGGGAGACTAAATATAAAGGTTGGTGTGGCTTGGAAAGCCTATAATTAAGAGATGGGAAATAAGGAGAACTACGGTAAAGAGAGTACGGCTGACAAGATACTTTATAACTGGGAAAAAGTCGGTCAACTAGAGAAAAAGCGAGATGCTTTGGCTTACTATCCTATTGTCTATAAGAGCGATGAATTTGCCGTTAGGATTAGCGGTAAGACTATTAGAGTAGGTATGATGAATCCCAAATCTAGTAAGAGCTATAAAAAAGATGATGAGGATAAAAGGGCGGTAGAAAGAGAGGGAGAAATAGTATTAGATAAAAAAGGTTTGATATGTAGAGTTAGAACAATAGGAATAGAAGAACCTGAAGCAAATCCTTGTCAAAAAATATTTACAAAAGACCAAATGGATCTGGCGTTAGATTATGCTTGTGAAATAGCCTTAGAGCGCAGCTGTCTGAAACGAGAGCTTAATTTCAATTTTGATTGTATTCCGTACAAAAAGCTAAAAGATAACAATCCGTTTTGGAAAGGCCTGGATTACTGGGACGGCGGTGAGGGTTTTGCTTTCTTACCTCAAGAGGAAGATTTTGGTTATTTCTTTACCACAATGCATAGAGGGGACTGGTCGGCCTGTAGCTTTGCATCTCCTAAAATTTTAAAGGAAAAGATAAATCAAGTACGGATAGTTGAACTAAAACAAAAAATGCAATGTTGTAAATCTGATTTAGCCCTTGATTTCGGAACGTCAAATGAAAAATTTATTGCTCCAGTTCATGATTTAGACCGATCGTTGAAAATGTCAGATGATATACAACTTTTTTTGCAATCAAAAGAAATAGATAAATTCAGTAATATAAGGAAAGAAATTGTATCCGGTTTAATTGAACCCAAAGGTGTCTTGGTTATTTTTACTGCATTCTCAGAGACACCGGAAATCTATTATCGCTTATGGAATAAGAAAAAAGAAGGCAAAAACATCTGTGTATTAACTCAATTCAATCCGGAGTTCGGTGCGGTTTTATTTGATGTCACTAAGCAATCTTCTATATCTATTAGGATGAAACAAATAGGTGCTAGAAAAATAGAACAACTTGTATCGGCTCTTCCTGACTTAATGTATTCGCAAAAAGTTTTGGATGTCTTAGGGGAATAAGATGGATATAAAAGAATCTGAAGCCCTTGCTAAAGAAGTCAATATTTTATTGAAGAAAACCAAGTTTTTAAATCTTGAACTTAAAAAGGTTAATCAAGTGAAATTTAATGTTGGACGTAAAAAACTTCTTTTAAGATTTGAAAACAATCATGTTCGTTTAGAGCTGAAGAAAGAGAGTGCGTTTATAGAAAAAAATAGCGTGCTGGTGAATAGTCGTCTTTTTGATAAGAAGGGAAGAAAGACTTGGAATGGTGGTGTAGTAGATGAAGATCGACTATGGAAGGCTGTTGTTAGGATTTTGAAAGATAATTTTTTCCCAGAAAGTGAGGGACCGCTTGAAAAAGAGTTAAAGCTTTTACCTTTGAAGCTGGTTGAACAATGGAATAAAACTAATTTGATTGAAAAAGAAATCGATAAATGTTCCCGCTTATTTTTCATGGCGAATGATAGAGAATTAGGCATTGAAATACTCCAAAATCGAATTTTGTTAATGTCTGGTCCAGATATGAAAGAAACTTTTATCTGGACAAATCCCGTTGCGTCTATTTGGATTTGGAAAAATGAATGTTGGGTAAACAAAACGACAAATGGTGCTGGTCAGGTAGAACGAATGAAAGTTATAGGTTCGCGGCTTCTTGGATCTTATAAAACCAACTTATCTAGAGCTTTACGTGATGCAGTAGAAACAATTGTGGCTCCTCAATGTGATAAAAGACGGTTGGAAGAAGAGTTTGACGTTTTGCCTTTTCGAGGAGATTCGTATAACAAATTTGATATGCATTCGATTTTAGAAAGCTCGGTTAATTGGAAAGGAGTGCAAAAAGAGAGGTATGGCCGTACGATTAATTCACCTGATGAAGAAGTTTTTTGCTTTATTCCTGTTGAAGGTAAGGAAGGAATAATGTTTGATAAACAATGGAATCCCAATATAGGAATTGAAAGAAACAAGCCGGATAGATTTTTATTGCCACAAACGTTAGGTAAAATTTATAACATGGAGTACAATGAAATGAAGAAGCCTTCACTTTGTTGCGGCTCGGAGAGAGCCCTTTTTGTTAACTGTGAAGGAACAGAGAAATTACCGAATGGTGATAAACCTTCACAGAGTTATACCTGTTTGTTGCATCCATTTATAGATGAATCTCAAGCACTAAAAGAAAAAATAAAATGGATGTTTTCTCCTTGTATTATTGAAAATTCAACCAAAAAGATTCCAATTAACTCTCAACTAGATGGAATAATCGCTTTTCCCGGAAAGAAACCTGGAGAAATGAGCTTTGCTTCTGTTTATTTTAAAAAGGAAGCTGATGGTGTCCAGAAAACTTTTTTGGTACCTTTTGGTTTGAAGGTACCTTACGAAGAAAAAAGTATTCCGCATTATGGTGAAGGAGATTTAAAATTATGGAATCTATTGGAATGTGCCAAAGTAGGAAGAAAAGTCGACTATAAAGCCAAGGAACGACTGAGATTCCAGTTAGATAAAGCTCGCTTGGCATATTCGGAACTTCTATACTCTAATAAGGTTCGAGATGTGTTAGGAGATTAGCATGGAAATAGAACAAGCGAAGCAAATTGCTAAGAAAGTTAAGGTTCAATGGGATAAAACTAACTTTTTAGAGAAAGAGATAAAGAAGGAAAGTAAGGTAAGTCTTTTTGTGGGCCGCCGTAAAGCGATTATGGAATTTAGCGGAGATAAAGCAATATTGAGGAAGGCTACCGTAGATCAAAAGTATTCTATGTATGTATCAGGAAAAGATTCTGTGCCTATAACAAGAACGTCTAAAAATCACTTTATGGTTCCTTTCTCTAACCTTTTATATAAAAACTATACAAATACAGACAGCATTGTGGCCAGAATACCCTTGGTTGATAAAGGTTTAGAAAACGTTATTGGTAAAGCGCTTGAACAATTGTTCCCAACGGAAACTGGACTTCCCGATGTTAAAAAGTTGGCAAAGTTTACAGATAAGGCTATTAAACAATGGTCTAAAACTAACCTTCTAGAAATTGAGCTTGAGAAGCATTCTAGTTTGGAATTCTTAGCCAATGAAAGAACTATAACGATCAAGATCAAAGAAACCGAATTACAACTAATAGGATGGGGAGGGACGCCTACGAGAGATAAAGAGTACCGTTACAGAGATGGCGGCACTAAAATCGAAAAATCTTGGAATGGAGATAGTTTCTGGGTAGGGCAAACTCCTAAAGATAATTATCGCAAGTATTTTAAGAAAAACTTATCTGACGCTATTACGTTTGCGATTGAAAACGTAATAGCGCCTCAGTGTTCAACGCGAAAACTAGATTTGGCCTTGGATGTGCGACCATGGAGTAAGCCTCGTCCACATGATTCTGATCCTCTTTTTGCAGCTGCTGAAATATGGAAAAATAATAATGTACAAGATGTATATGCATACAATTGGGGCGAAAACCCTGTTTTTTGTTTTATGCCCGCTAAAAGAAATGAAGGGATACTCTTTGAGATAGATGAAGAATATGACTATGGGGAAGATGCAAGTGGACGTTATGTAAAGACTGCACTTAAAGAAATAAGTGTTAAACAAGCCTATCGTTTTCTGGTTCCTCAAAGTTTAGAAAAAATTTATAACCTTGAATATAAGAAACTTAAACAACCAACGCACTGTTGTACTTCTTTCAAAGCGCTTGTAGTTCAATGTGCAAGAGATGATCCTTCCGAATGGGAAGGTAGTTTTATGTATAATGCTACCTTTTTACACGAGATAAATGAGTTTGATAAAAATTTAAAAGACGAAATGAAATGGTTGCTTGGTAAATGGAATTTTATTGATTCTAACAAAACGGTATCAGAGGAGCTAATTTTTGAAGGAATTATTGCGCTTCCGGGTGGGAATGCGGAAAAAATGAATTTTGCAGCTGTATTTGTCCGAGAGGAAAACGGACAGTTAGGAGAAACCTTTATAAAGCCCATCAGTTCTAAAGGATCTGTTGTGGAAGCGGATAAATATAAACATACTAATGACTCTAAGGGGGTTGGCTTATCAGAGAGGGTTATGATGCAGAAAATGGTTAGTAAAGATGTGCAAGAAAGAATGAAGATAAATCTAGAGAAGGTCCGTAAGGCTTGTTCTACCAGAGTGTATTCCAAAAAAGTTCTGGACTTACTAGGAGATTGAGATGAATATAGAAAAAGCAGAAAAAATCGCTAGACAGGTTAAAGTTCAATGGGAAAAGACTAACTTCTTAGAGAAAGAGTTAAAGAAAATTAATCAAATAAACTTTTTCGTTGGGCGACGCAAGATTATTATGGAGCTTCAAGAAAATCATGTGGCGTTTACAAAAGCGACTGCTGGTAAAGATTATTCTTCTCGTTCTCATTTTCCTCACCTAGTGGCTATAAAGAGAGAAATGGGACACTATGCTATTTATTCGACCGATCTTTTGGAAAAAACTTCTGAAAATTATGAAGTTTCAGACTTTGGCAGAGCTTTAGCTATGGCAATTAAACAGATGCTTCCTTCAGATCAAAATACTTTGGAAGGAAAGGAATTGCAAATAGTTGCTGCTAAGGCTTTAACGCAATGGAATAAAACTAATATTCTAGAAGCAAAGTTAAAAGAATGTTCAAGATTGAGATTTATAGTAAATAAAGAGAAGGTTTTGTGTCGTATAGAAGAAGATAAATTGAAATTATTAACATCTGGAAGAAGCGATACTAAAATCGAGAGAGTTTGGGGTGGGGATAGTTTTTTGGTACGCCAAGATAATAGAGACAATTATCGAAAATATTTTAAGAAAAACTTATCTGAAGCTATTCTGTTTGCGGTTGAAACGGTTGTCGCACCACGATGTTCTAAGAGAGAACTAAATTCTTCTTTTGATTCCGTAGCCTGGAATAAACCTCGACCTCATGATGATGCCCCTCTTTTTACACATCCCCAAAAATGGCAAGACAACACTAATAAAGTGTTTCTTTACGAATATAATTATGGAGAAAAGTCGGTTTTCTGTTTCTTGCCTGCTAAAAGAAATGAGGGAATCCTCTTTGAGTTAGATGAGACATATGACTATGACTATGAATCTAATGCAAGCTCCGGATTTTCGAGTGCTGTACTAAAAGACGTTAATGTGAAAGAGGTTTATCGCTTTCTAATTCCCCAAGCGCTAGATAAAATTTATAACCTTGAATATAAAACTCTTAAACAACCAACTCCTTGTTGTAGATCTCGCAAAGCGGTTGTAGTTCAGTGCGAGCGAGATAAGCCGACGTATTGGGGCGACACATCTGTTTATGATGCCAGCTTTCTACATGAGATGAAGGGGTTTGATAGAAGACTAAAAGAAGAAATGAAATGGCTACTTGATAAATGGAACTTCATTGATTCTAATAAATTGATTGCAAAAGATTTAACGCTTGAAGGAATTATCGCAGTTCCAGGCGGGAAGGCTGAAAAAATGAACTTTGCAGCAGTGTTTGTTCAAGAGAATAAAGAACTAGAAAGAGAGACTTTTATTAAACCCATTAGTTCTAAAGGGGCGATAGCAGAAGCGAGTGGCAACAAACGTAGTATTGATTCTAAAGGGGTGAGTCTTTTGGAGAGAGCTGTAGTAGAAAAATCTGTTAGCAAAATTGTGCAGGAGAGAATGAAGATAAATCTAGAAAAAGTACGTCAAGCTTGCTCTTCTCTAGTTTATTCAGAAAAAGTTATGAATTTACTGGGAGAATAATCTGGAGATGAAAGAGCTGGAAGAAATAACTGAACGCATTAGAAAACAATGGGATAAAGTGCGCTTTCTGGAAAAAGAGCTAAAACAAGAAAATAAGGTAAATGTTTTCTTTGGAGATAATGAAGTTGGCTTGGAATTCTATGAAAACGAGCTTGCTCTTCGACTAAAAGATGCTCAAAAAAACTCTATAGATTCTCCTTTGCGTTACGTAATGTACATCAATAAGGAAAAAAATGAAGCTTACAAAGTAAAGCCCGTTACTCGTTGGCGCCAGAATCAGAATGTTGAACCTCAAGAGGGAGATTTTGATAGTATTTCTCTTCTTGATTTTAGCTTTAAAAAGATACTTTCAATTGCTATTTCTGAAATGCTTGGGCCAGAAACGGAAAAAAGATATGGCGAGCTTGAGGGCGTTTGTCAAAAAGCTATAGAGCACTGGAATAAAACTAATATCTTAGAAAAAGAACTTAAGCGGCAAAACACTATAGAAATATTAGCTAATGGTAAAAAAGTTCAGGTTAGCCTTAGAGAAGCGGAACTGACTCTTCGAGACGTTAAAACTGGAGACCGTAGCATAGCACAACAGCAACAGTGCGCTAGAATTATTAATTTTGATAGTACAGATACTTTTCAAGTAGATAGAGCGTATCAAAGTTTATATCAGAAAGTTTTTAAAGATAATGATTTATCTGGTGCTATAGATTTTGCAATAGAAACAATAGTGGAGCCTCAATGTCAAAAAAGAGAACTAAGTGAGGAGTTTGATTCAGTAGCTTTCCCTCTTGATTTTAACTCACTATTTACAAGAACGAGAAATTGGAGACAGAGCCCTCCGTCGTCGAGCGTCGATCCGTATCGTCTTTATTCTTCTGGGGAAAACCCGATTTTCTGCTTCTTACCTGCTTCAGGAAAAGAAGGTATTCTATTTGAACTAGAGGAAAAATACTCTGAAGATATTAAGCTTACTGACGTTACCGCTAGTGATGTTTATCGGTTTTGGATTCCTGAAACTTTGGAGAAAGTATATGGATTAGAATATAAAAAACTTCAAGAATTTACTCACTGTTGCAAAACTAAAAAAGCAATTTGGATTAAATATGATAAAAAAGAACCAAACTGGTGGGAAAAGAAAAACGGTCCTAGAGCTGCAGTGCTACATGAACTAAATGGGTTTAGTGAAAAACTAAAAGGAGAACTGCAATGGCTACTTGGTAAATGGGAATTTATTTCAGCGTCTAAATCTGTACCAAAAGATCTGATCTTTGAGGGGATTATTGCTGTTCCTGGTGGCAATGCGGAAAAACTAAATTATGCGGCAGTGTTTGTCCATAAAGAAAAAAGAGAAAAAACGTTTATAAAACCTATTATTTCTAAGGAAAGCGTAATGATAGATGGAATTAAACGAAGAGTTGCGTTATCCGAAAGAGCTAATCTGAAAAAGGTGATTGATGTAAATGTGCAAAGTAGAATGATTCTTAATTTGGAGAAAACCCGTAAAGCTTGTTCCACGTTAGTCTATTCTAAAAAAGTCTTAGATTTGTTGGGGGATTGAAATGAATAAAGAAGAAGCAGAGACAATGGCCGAGGGAATTCAAACAAGATGGGAAAAAGTAAATTATTTAGAAGAAGAACTGAAAAAAGAAAACAAATTATATAGTTTAGTAGGTAAGTTAAAATTGGAGCTCGATTTTGAATCAAATTTTCTTCTTGTGCAAAGAGAGAGAAATGAATCGGATTATAAAGCTTATCTATCATCAAATAAATGGTCCAATGTGAAACATTTAAACAGAGAGGAAAATGGAAGCTATAAAGTAAGTCCTGTATCTGCTTGGCCTGGCAATGATAATGAGACTAGGATAAAAGATTACTCAAACGTTAGCTATACGGATCCAAAACTAAAAAATGTTCTTTCAATGGCAATTATGGAAATGTTTCCCGCTGGAGAAAGAATAGATGAGAAAGAATTGGAAAAAGCGACAAAGAAAATCGAAAAACATTGGATTAAAACTAACGTTTTAGAGGGAGAGCTTAAAAGACAAAGAGAGGTAACGCTAATTGCAAATAAAAAAAGGGTTGTAATTAGTTTTTCTGGTAATGAACTGGAAATAATAAATATGGATGATCACGTATATTCTGATGATATTAAAAGAAGTTCTAAACTTGTGAGATCGTTTGATAAAATAAGTTTTTTAGTGCAGAGATCATACCAAGATAATTATTTAAAACGCTTTAATAATGGTGATTTATCTGGAGCGATTAGGTATGCGATGGAAAATATTGTGGTTCCAGAGTGTTCAATAAGAAGTTTGAGTGAAGATTTTGATTTAGCAGCGTGGTTTAAACCTACAAGATCTTATGAAGAAAATTTGCTTTTTGAAAAACCTAAAGAATGGAAAAATAAAGGATCTTATGTTGCGAATTTTGGAGAAAATCCAATTTTCTGTTTTATGCCCGCTAAAAGAAATGAAGGAATACTATTCGAGCTTAAGGAAGAATATTCACAAGAAGACAATGAAAAACGAGGCCAAGTTATAGGAATTAGTGCTGGTGATGTATATCGATTTTTGGTTCCACAAACTTTAAATAAAATTTATAATTTGGAGTATAAAACACTGAAACAAACTACTCATTGTTGCTCTACTCAAAAAGCTCTATTGATTCAATGTGAATTAGATAAAAAACTTTCTTGGCAAAAGCCATATATCTATAAAGCGGCTTTGTTGCATAAACTAAATGGTTTTAACGAAACCTTAAAAGGGGATATGGGATGGTTGATTGGCAAATGGGAATTTATTTCTCCGTCGAAAATGCCACCTAAAAAGGCAGTATTTGAAGGGATAATTGCAGTTCCGGGAGGGAAGGCAGAGAAGATGAATTTTGCCGCTGTATTTGTTGGACAAGACGGCAATAAGGTAAAGCAGACCTTTATAAAACCAATTAGTTCACGAGGGGCTGTAGTTGAAAGAGATAATTACCCATATGAAGGTCTGGAATTTTCAGCGGGGATAGGCCTTTCTGAAAGAGCTAAAATGGAAAAGATAGTTAGTAAAGTTGTACAGACGAGAATGAATGAGAATTTAGATAAAACTCGTAAAGCCTGTTCACAGTTGGTTTATTCTAAAAGAGTTTTGGATGTGCTGGGGGATTAGTGGAGGTAATGAAAATGAAAGATTGTGAAGGAAGGAGATTGGGGCTAAAAGATTGTTATCTTGATCCTTTCGTAGGCTTAGAGGTAGATGACAATCTTTTATATCCTAAAAAACTAATAATCATTCCTGCTAAAAGCCGTCAAGGATATTTAATAAAGATTGGTAGAAAAAACAATTTGGAAAACGCTTATAAATTTGGTCTACCATCTTCCGTTTTGAAAACTTCTCGTCCAACGATCTATAATTATAAAAAGCCAATTGCAAATTGTTGTAATTCTAAAAGTGCAATTATTATTTCTGAAATAGGCAAAGGTGTCAATCCTTTGTTTGGGAGTGATTGGGTTGCGCCTATACATGATCTTGAAAATTTAGAAGAATTATATAAAGAGAATTCAAAAATCTTTGCTACACCTAGAATTGAATATGTTGTATATCCTTCAGCTAATAAACTAATTAGCGATGAAGATGATGGTTTTACGTTTATAGGATATGTTGGAATCGAAAAAAACGCACTGGAAGTTTATCTGTGGTTTAATAACGAAAGAAAGAAGTTTTTTTTAGAAATAACTAATGCAGAATGGGTTATGGATGATAAAGGGATGGAGCGAGTCGAAAAAGAATTTAAAGATTTTCAAAAAACTATGATGTCTTTAGTTTATTCAAAAAAAGTTTTGGATTTATTGGGGGATTGAAAGAACTATGGAAGATAAGGAGATAAGAAAGGCAGCTAAAGAGCTTGATGTTAGGTGGAAAAAGATTCACTTTCTTGATGAGAAAATTGCGGATACTAATCATTTTAGTTTTACTCATCAACGTAGAAAAATAAATGTCGTTATCCAAGGCAATAGAATGAAGTTGACTTTGGCTAACCCTGATAGAAGATATTATAGAAATATTGCCATAATAAAAAAAGGAGATGGTAAAGAAATTGCGACGGTTTATGTTAATGAGCCATATTTTGCAGTAAATAGAGAAAGTTACTCTAACTCCTCTCTCGGTATTGTAGATTTTGGTTCTGTCAATTTAGAAGAGGCTATAAGCTTTGCGGTAGATTCAATAGTTCTAAATGGAGAATATGCTCCGTTGAATGAAGAGAAGGCGTTTAGTGCTTCTTCTAAAGCTTTGGATATTTGGAAAAAGTTAGATATTCTCGATCAAGAAATTTCTAAGTACAATGATTTTTCTTTCATAAGAAATGGTAATGAGATAAATGTAAAAATTAATAGCCATGAAATGCGTATATATTTAGGAGATTCTCCTTCAGCCCTTAAGATTGATGATTCTTATAGTTCATATAGAGTTGGCAATGGTGGAGGAGATAGATTTGGACAAAGTTTTGACAATTATGGAAAAACAAATGATTTGGATAAAGCCTTGACTTTTGCTATTGATACGGTGGTTGCTCCAACATGCTCTACTAGAGAATTAAAAGACGACTGGGATGTTTTACCCGGAGGCAAACACAGTAGATGGTTTCCTGATGAAAATGCTTATACGCCAGCTCGTTCACTGTCGTTTCAATTGACGCGCAAAGTCTGTTTTTTACCAGTTGATTCAAAAGAGGGAATTATGTTTCAACTGGGAGAAGAATTTGAAACGTGTAGGTTTTTGGTTCCGATGCCCTTAGATAAAATCCATACTGTTGAACAAGAAATTCTTTATTCAAGAACTCACTGCTGCGAAGAAAGAGAGGCTTTGGTTATCCAGGGACAACGAGAAAATCCAGAGTGGGAATATCTGAAATTGCAAGAGAGTACGACTTTCTTTCATAAATTAGATAAACGACAAACGGTAACCAAAGAGTCGTTGTCGTTTATCCTTTCGGATTTTGATGCCGTAGCTTCATCTGAAAAGCTTTCAAAGATTGATGAGCTGAAATTTAAAGGAATTTTGGCTATTAGTGCTACACAGTATGGAAAGATGGACTTTACGGCAGTTTGGACACGAGAAGATAATGGAAAAACTAAGAAAGTTTTCTACCAACATTTACCAAGCCGAGGAGTAATTAAGAAAGCTGATGATTTAGATAAAGTTCCAAGCTTATTGAGTAGATTAGATCGTAGCATTGTTCCTGACCGTCTTTCTAAAATTCAATTTATTCGAGATATCAAAGAACTTCAAGCTAGAATGGCCGAATTTGTTTATTCGGATAAAGTAAGAGATGTCCTCGGAGAATAAGACAAAATGAATGATAGATTGGTAACTGAAGTTTTAGATTCTTTTGTGGATGGAGATGGAATTGAGCTTGTGGTTAGTGCGACTGATGCAACTGATGGGGAATTCCAAATAATGATTGCTAAAACAGAAAACTCCACTTTGTTCCAAGGGTTGAAACGTGGTGATTGGATTTTGCTAAAAGGCAAAATGGTTGAACGAAATTTTATCGCCGTAAACTGTGAAAAGATATATAAGGAGAAGGTTATGGATGTTCTTGGAGATTAAGACAAAATGAATGATAGGCTGGTAACTGAAGTTTTAGGTTCTTATGCGAATGGAAATAAAATTTGGCTTGTGGTTAGAAATCCTGATGTCACAAAACAATTTGACAAATTTGTTGAACCCCAAGAAAATCCCACTTTGCTTAAAGGATTTAAAAAGGGAGACTGGGTTTTGCTGAAAGGCAAAGAAGCTAAAGGAAATTTTATGGCTATAAGCTGCGAAAAAATATATAAGGAAAAAGTGATAGATGTACTCGGAGAATAAAGACGGATGGAATGAGGAACTTATAGTTAGGTTTATAGGAAAGACTATAATTAATGAGATTGCTTTAGCTGCAGTTGTTGATATAGCTAAAGAAAAAGAGGTAAGAATAGCTATACCTAAAAATTTAATTATTGGAATAAAGAAGGGAGATTTGATTTTGTTGAAGGGCAAAAAAGTTAAATTAGAAGATGAGTATGGATTTGCTGCTTCTGCTTGTAAAAAAATATATTCGGATAAGGTGATGAATGTTATCGGAGAATAAAAATATGGTTTCTAAATTTACTGCCGAGATATTGTGGGGACCAGCCCGTAGTGGCGAGAAAATACCTGTATTTTACGTTTTGGATATAACTAATGACTTGAGAAGATATGTTGGGATTCCAGAAAGTTTGTGGGAGGGAGTTAAAAAAGGAGATCTAGTTTTCTTGACGGTAAAACTTAATGTCGCTGGAGGAATTCAAGCGAGTAGTTGCAAAAAAGTATATTCAGACAAGGTGAGAGATGTATTTGGGGAATAGATGAAGGATTTCGAATTTACTGCTGAGATATTGCGGGGACCGTTCCATCCTGGTGATAAAATACCTGTGTTTTCGGTTTTGAATATAACTTCTCAAAAAGCAATATACGTTGGAATTTCGGAAAGGTTGAGTCTGGGAGTTAAAAGGGGAAATTTAGTTTTATTGAAAGGAAAAGAGTTGAAAGGGAAAGAGGGTTTTCCTGGCTTTCGAGCTAATAGTTGCGCAAAAATATATTCGGATAAGGTACGAGATGTACTCGGAGAATAAAAAAGAATTGACTTCCGAATTTATGGCCGAGGTATTGTTCAAAGACGTTGATGAGAAAAGACCTATATTTGGGATTGTAAATATGGCTAATCGACAAAAAATGGTTATAGAAATTCCGGTTGGAATCCCAGAAAGTTTGTGGGGAGGAATTAAAAAAGGAGATCTCATTTTCTTGAAGGTAAAAGTTAATGGCGCTGGAGTAATTCAAGCGAGTAGTTGCCAAAAAATATATACAGATAAGGTTATGGATGTTCTTGGAGATTAAGACAAAATGAATGATAGGCTGGTAACCGAAGTTTTAGGTTCTTATGCGAATGGAAATAAAATTTGGCTTGTGGTTAGAAATCCTGATGTCACAAAACAATTTGATAAATTTGTTGAACCCCAAGAAAACCCCAATTTGCTTAAAGGGTTAAAGCCTGGTGATTGGGTTTTACTAAAAGGCAAAGAAGTTAAAGGAAGAAGTTTTCTCGCTATAAGCTGCGAAAAAATATATAAGGAGAAAGTGATCGATGTCTTCGGAGAATAAAGACGAATGGAATGAAGAACTTATTGTTGAGTTTATAGGCGGTACTGTTATCGATCTAAAAGTAAGTTTGGCCTGGGTGATAGATGTGGCCCAGAAAAAAGAAATAACAGTAACGATGCCTACTGACTCCGTTAGAAAATGCAAGAAAGGAGATTTGCTTTTGCTGAAAGGAAAAACAGTGGAGTTCAAAAAAGAGTATGGGTTTGCGTCTATGGGTTGTGAGAAAATATATACAGATAAGGTAAGGTATATATTGGAATGAAGAAGAGCAAAAAAGAGTATATGTTTTGGGATAAATCGATAAGAATCGAAAAAATACTGGTTCAAATATTAAGACATGGACCTTCAAATGATGAATTTAAAAGTTGGACGGCTAGGGAATCTGGAGGAAAGAAAATGACAATACATGGAAGTAGCGATTTGCTCGGAAAACTTGAGGAAGATGAGTTGGTTTGGTTAGAAGGAATTAGGAATAAACCAAACGTAGGGCTTAGTGATTTTGAGGTTGTTGCTTATGAGAAGGTATATACAGATAAAGTAAAGGATATTTTAGGATGAAGAAGAAAAAAGATTCAGAAGTATTGCAGGTAAGATGTTTAGAATCCTTATTTACGCCAGGGGCCAATATCGACCCTGATAAAAATGGAGATGCTCATTTTATGGCTGAAGTTATTGATGCGGCGTCTGGTGCTGAGGGAGGCATATGGATAAGTCTGAAAGTAGAGCTTTTGGAGAAATATAAGGTTGATGATGTGATTTTTATAGAAGGCTATTTTGAGGATGCTGGAAAGATCCATTTCCGGGCGGAAAAATATGTTAGAGAATACCCTAAAAAGATTATGGACGTTCTAGGGATAACTGACTGATCTTACGTCTTTGATAGGGATGCAGGTCTGAAGATTTATTGATATAATTGTGCTTGGAAAAGAAATTCAATAGATTGTTGTTATTTGAGAGGAAGAGAAATGATTGAGCAGTTCGTAGGAATAGAGATGAAAATAGTCGATGGAATGAAACAGGTCGTTTCTGATATTTTGGTGGGTAAAATAGTAAAGCTTGGTTTTGTAGCTGGCTATGAAGGCGACGTTGAAGGATTCGATGATGCTTATGGGAAAATTGGCGAGGTCGAAGCAGTAGATGTAGATGAGGATTTTCGGGTTGTAATTCAGGTAAGATGGGAAGGCAAAAGTGGTGATATTGGTGGATGGGCCCAAGCTTATTTAGATGAAGTAGATTGGGAAGGAACTGAGATTGAGATGGAGCGGTTGGAGAGAGTTTGATGACAGACGACGAATTGAAAACCGAAGCCTTGACGCTGGCGAGGACGAGATGGAACCAGATGACGGGTGAAACAGATCAACATCTTCCATTAGATTGGTGGCAGGGTGTAGAGCTCGGTTATATAGCTGGCTCTAAATCCCGAGATATGGAAATTGAACAGCTGTACGCAGTCATTAAGGATCGCAATGAGCAGATTACGTCCCTTAATGAGAAACGTATGATGGATCTAGATGCGGATGTTCTTCAGGAGTATTTCAATGAATGATGATAAAATGCAATTGGAGGCCAGCCAAGCCAGAATAGCCCGGCTGGTGACTGCGCTAAAAGAAGCGCTCATTTTTGAGTCATTTCCGCAAGGGGACCAACGCCAGAAATTTCACGCTGCCATCGACGCCCTGTTCCCTGGCGATCTAGATGTTCCATGGGGACACAGGATGAGAGCTGGGGACGGACGTAACAACTGAACCGGCGACCAGTTTTCAAGTGCTATTGGCCAGTGATTACTGCCGCCTAGCCGATGATCTTGGCGTGGGAGTGGATGCCATCGTAGCTCAGGCTGTTGCTGTGTTTCGGCTGCTGCACCGAGAGAGCGAAAGAGGCCGACATTTTAGTCCGCAAGGGAGAGCAGATTGACATACTTACTACGTCCTTGGCAGAAGGCCCCTACTTTAGTGGGGGGAGGATGTCAACTTTTGACGGCACCCAGATCAGCGCCAATGTTTAACCCTACCGAATTTCTGAGCGGCTTCGCGTTGAACTGGATATGTGGCAAGCCATAGTGAGGTGGTGGGTCTTCGGTGCTACCTTCGTCGCCTCCCTCATTAGACTACAGGAGAAGATCCGTGGCTGATGAAGAAACGGAAGCTAAACCAGAACGAGAGCGTCAAGCTAGAATTAAATTTGGCAGAGCTAAAATGCTTATCAGAGAAATTTAGCTCTGCCAAAACAAAACGTTCCTGAAATTTGATATAATTTGTAAAGAGCAAAGAACGAGCCAGCGAACAAGCTCGGGGTCGCAACCCGAAGGAGAGGCGATTGCCGGTAGGAGCCGCCAGCCACAGGCGCGGGGCAACCGGACTCAATAGGAATGAACTGGTAGGATGTAAGGGATTTAGAGGAACAAAAAATGGATGTCCTATGGGATGATAGGTATTACGCTAGCTCTTGCCTTAGCTTCTTCTCTAATAGATCTAGAGGGGATTAGGCGACGGTTCCGAGAGTGGAGTTGGTGGATGAATGTGAGTAATTATTTGAGGTCTGTGATAAGAATGGCAAAATCCTTGCGGATCTGGACGAAGCGATACGATTGGCGGTAATGGAAGGCGTAATTCTTGGTCTTCTTTGTAGAATAGGAAGTGGATTTAATGGTGATGGGGAATGCTATGAGGTAGTAGGGTGGCCTCCGGATGGGGGTGACTGACTCTTGGGGGAATCACAGTACGCTCTTGAGAAAAAGCCCGCAGGGAATACTTTGTCCGCTAGCCATTTGGTTCCTTCAATTACTACACTGTTAACTAAGTCGTTTTCAAAAATGCGTTTCCGGTTAACCTTCTCTCCTTCCCCTCCGATAAGATGCCTGGCTAGCAACCGCTTTATCGCCACGTCTTCGTCTACCTCCAGATACCAGCTCACGTCCAGTAGGTCACTAACGCCTGCCCAAGGACCTTCGCTGAGCAGCAGATAGTTTCCCTCAACTATGGCTAGTTTCGTATCTCGCTGTATCGTCATGCCGTCCGGAATAGGGGCGTGGAGCACGTGCCTGTCGTAAAGTGGCCAGGAGATGTTCTTCCGGGGCGCTTTGCGTACGGATTCTAACGTGGAGACGAACCCATGAACATCGAAGGTGTGGGGAGCCCCTTTTTTGGCTCGCCAACCCTTTGCGTCAAGTTCTGCGTTGTGCAGGTGAAAACCGTCCATGGGAAGAGCTTGTGCGAAATCCTTTTCTATATTATTTAGTGCTGTTACTAGGTGCCCTGCAAGGGTGGACTTCCCGCAAGCAGGGGGCCCAGTTATCCCGAGAATGAACCTCCTGGCGGGCTCCTGTGTCAGCTTGTTCGAAGCTTGGTAAAATACTTGCTCGGCGGCTTGTAATTCAGGGAATGAAAGTGTGTTTTCAGAAATAATAAGACCTCCAAATTGCCAGCTCAAAAAAGTTAATGCAAATTAAATATACGGGTTTGTCCTCAGATATACTCTATTTGTCTATTGATTGTTTACTGGATTTCAAATCGTAGGTATCACAATCGTGATTTAAAAAACAGACGTGTATGTGGAAAGGATGCCGAATTTTATAGCGATGAAATGGATTGTTATGAGGTTGTTGGCTGGCCTCATAATAAAAAAGATTGAAACGTGGTCCAAAAATTTTTAAGAAGTTAAATTTTAAAGGGATATCGCTACTGTTGAGATAGAGATATCGAATCGTGGTATACTGGAAAAATGGGTGATGAAATTATTTATCTAGAACGCTATAATTGGGAAAATAAAGAACTCGAAACAGTAAGCGTTCGCGAGAATCAAATAAAAGAGATATTTTATATAGACCTAGAATATGCTTCTTTTAACGAAGTTGTCGATAAGCTTAATCAAATCCGAAACGATTCGGTAGAGGCAAGTTTGGATTTGGACACTGAAATTTTATATGGTGAGCCTAGAACTAATTTAGAAATTAGCGCATGGCGAGAAATGACTTCGGAAGAAATTACTTGGCGCGATAAGGCATTTCGTTCAAAAGGGATGGAAATTTAAAATAGAAAACCAAGCCCGAATCTCGGACCTTAACTCTCGCCTTAAGGTCGCAAAAGCTCTTTGAAATTAACTTAAGGTTCGATAGATTTATTCTTTTGGATATTGCTTTGGGCGATAGTTTTGTTCGTGAATGTTATGATTACCTATCGCCGTCCGCCTCAGGAGCAGCGTGATCACTACGCCAAGTCTAGGGGACTCGGGAGGCTCATGTGCAGCCTTTGGCAGAGTTCAGCCAGAGTTTTTGTACGATGTAACCGTCAAGGGTACGATTGACTCCCGCACAAGGGTCGCCAATCTCACCCAGGGAGCCGTTGGCCCAACCCTGGGTCGGAATTAGAGAGGTGACCGCCTCGGCTAACTCATGTGAAGTGGTCGAGGTGACGGCAGTGAAGTTAACATCGGTCATCACTGCATACCCACCGAATCCTGGCACAAAATTATGGTAGCCGCTCTCTCCCCCATGCCCGACAACCTCAACACCAGGCGGCAGGAAGATAAGCCGGAGCATGCGTGGGGCCGGGGGCATATAGCCTCTCACATCTGCCTCGGTGATCGTGGCGGCCAGATGGCCTGGAACAACGGTCACGTGCCCGAAGGTTCCCCGGCCTACGCGGTACTCAACCAGGGAGTCCATATATGTACTGTTGACTAGCCACCGGACATACCGGGTGATCGGCTTGACCTCAGGCTGGCCAAGGAAGACGACGCTCACCTCGGCATGAGTCAATGTGGGGCCGCCGTGGTAGGCCATATCGACGGCGCTCGTGGCTGCCTTCAGCGATAGCAACAGTCCGCATCCCGAGATTGCCAAGGCGATGATCAGGCCGAGCAGTGTTAGGCGGACAAGCTGGCTTATTTTATATCCGTCAACAACCCGATAATTGATGAAAGTACTCCGAGGCTCCCGATGAACATCAGAAATAAAGAAAGAAAGGGCGGCCAGGCGTTCGGCGAGTTCCTGGCCCGCTAAAGATCGCCGGGCGCCGCGCCGTAGCAGGCCGACTCCGAGCAATCCTCCAACCAGGATAAGTCCGAGCGACGCGGCCAGTGCAGGTACTCCCATCAACTCAATGCTCGTAGTTGCCATCTATCCGCGTCGTTCGGCCATTACTAGTTCAAGAAGTTCCGGAGAGGCCATACCTAGAAGAATAGAGCAAACAGCGACAAAGCCGATCGCGAAATAACTACGGGTCATAACTCTCCTTTATCAATCTGCTGTCGTCCGGGTCCTTCGACTTTTCCTAGTCGGTAACTTTGCGAAATAGATTTGGCGTTTAACATTTTGCGTTCTCTAGCAGACAGGTTTCTATATTCACAAATACTTAGTAAAAGTTGTAGATATAATAGTTTTCTTGACCCTTCAATCAATCTTTTATTTTAAGATAGCAGAAGGCTCCCTACTTTAGTGGGGAGATGAATACGACATTTATGGTCTTGATTAGAGTAGGTTTTAATAACTAATATTGGACTAATTTATGAAACGATCCAAAAATAAAGATGCTCCGCCAAAGCAGATAGCAGTATATTCTTATCCCTACCACAGCGATGATGAGCTTTGGACGCAGCTAACCGAGGTACGTAAAGAGGCTGCCTGATAACATGGCGCCCGTGCTGCAGCGTAGCCACGAGGAAGCATTGGCAGAGTCGATTTGTCGGCGCGACAGTTGGCTAGACATATACGGGTTGGCTTGACATGTATAGCGCTGACGATATATGATTTCAAAGATATGAGCTCTCCTACCATGGACCCACCTCCACAGCGGCGGAACGGGCAGCAGAGCAAGGAGCCGAGGCACTTTGATCTGAGTCAACCACGCCGTAAGTACCGTGCCACGGATCTTGCTGCGGGCGAAGAACGGCTTTCCGAGCACCACCCGATCCTAGGTCCAATGCTGGAGGCGATGGATCGTCGCGAGAGGGCGCTCCAGTTGCTGAAGTCCATTCGAAATGGGGTGGAGAAGGCGGAGGAGTGGGTCGCGAACCGCATGGAGAGTAGTCAAGCGACGGTATCAAGGCTTGAAAGCGGTGAGATCGATCCGCATTTGTCGACGGTTGAGCGGTACGCGGTGTCTCTGGGTATGCGCGTCAATTGGCAACTTCTTAATGGCCGAAATGAAGTTGTCCTGGATCTCCTGTCAGAGGACATGCTCGATCAAGAGGCGCTTGCAAATCTCGCGGGAGAGCTGGCTGAGTTAGAGGACGATTAAAGTTATGTGTTTTAACTATTGGCTATTGCTGTAAGGACTAGCTGAAAACGTTAATATAGAGATTGTTCGAGGTCGAGGATAAATAGATATTGGTTAGAGTTATAGCTGCTGTTATAATGAGGAAAGATGAAAAAAGAAAATTATTATAAAGAGTACGAAGAAGCGGTGGAGAAATTAAGCGCATCAATGAAGCTGGCGCTGCAAACTTTATCTTTTGACGCAGGACTGGAAGAATCTGAAATTAATGGAAAAACGGTACTTGACAATCTTGAAGAGACAATTTTCGAGTACAGAAAAATAACGCGAAAGCTGGGGCAGATGGATCGAGAGCTTTAAAGAAATTTAAAAACATGGTACTAAGCAATCTCTACCAGATATAGTTTTTAGGAAAAAGTTGAGACTAAATGGTTCAAATATTCATATATCCGAACCATAGCAAAGGTATCCAACCCACAATAAGTCAGTAGCGATTCAAAGGTTTGGTTAGCCTTCTCTTCATCCACCTTGCCACTTACCGCCTCATGCCACCGTGCGGCAGCCGTCTCACCGTTCTGAACATCTAGTTCCTTATAAGAGAGTTCAGGAGCTAATACAGGTAAAACGTGCTTGATTGAATTGCTTCCGTGAAAGTCCGGATGAACAAAGAGTTGGTCTTTGAAGATATCCATCAAGTCAAAAATTCGCGAGTTGATATCCGCTAGAAACGCGGCGTACTCAGGGTAAAGCTTATCCATCTCAGTATTGCGACTTGATTCAAACGATTTATACCAAACGATGACACTACCACTTCCCCCAATCTGTTTCTTCAAGTTTTCCAGTAACTCTAGCATAGGATTTTCCTGAATACTTCTATCCAAGAACTCAAAATGTTCTATCTCAGCGGCGGGCTCCCTTATTACATGCAGCGAATACTGAAATGGATTTATTCAAATGTTAAGAAGCTTATTTTGAACCTCTAAACGCTTTGACGACAAATGCGCGAGGACGTGGAGCTTTTTGGAAACAGTTTACAATCTCGTCGTAAAGCATTATAGCTTGAACTTTATCCTGTTGTTTATTTTTATTTTCTATAGCATGCCATATTTTCGAGAGCATTACAAGTCCTTTATTTTGACCAAAGGAAAATAAGATTATTTACATAAAGCGTCTTTACAATTTGAATTAAACTAGCTATTTATTGTTGTTTTTATTGAAAAGAATCTTCTGGATACCGAGAGCTATATTTGAGGCCATCCAGTTCTGTTGAATAACCATGAATGAACGCTTTGATTTTTCGTATAAATATTTTTTATGGGTACCTGAAGACCTCTTGCTAAAAGAATCGCATACATATCCCAATTCCATTTATCAAAAGGAAAGGAAAGACCTGGAATCGTAAAAACTTTATAATTATTGGAATTGGACTCTTGGTACACCAGATAGTTTCTTCCCCCCACGAATTTGAGCAACGGCGGTTGCTACAAACGAGAAAAACTCCACGAATTCAGTTAGTAGCAGAGGTTGTTTCGAAATCTTACGATAATAAGATGAGAGACGTTCGGATGTTATATGATTATCTTGAAGTGCGGCAACTATTCCTATTTCACCCATTTTTATGGCCATTGTAGATGTAGGTAAATTATCGCCATACCAAAATTCCTCTGCTTGGGTAGACGAATTGACTTTAAAGATAAAAATAGACCAAGGAGTAAAATCTACCCATTGGATGTTTAAAAAGAGACTTTTGAGAAAAAGATGATGCATTTTCAAAGACTCTAACAATTCAGGAGAGATGATGGTTTCGGATGAAGGCTTGCTTCTCTCAAGTTGAAGAAACATATCTTTATATAAGGCTCCATAGAAGATTTTACTTAACCATTGGAAAAGCAACTTTTGATCGAGGTTTCTAATTTCCGTAACGCCTTGTTTAACGGCTTTTGAAATTATGTCTTCTAATGGCCGTAATAAATTCTGATTGCAAAAAGAACAGCAAGGAATCGTCAAGCGGTTATATGGGATGTCAGTTTGGTTTGGCAGGATTAAAGTTTTATTATGTAAACCATATTTACGTAATAACCATCGCGGAAAATGATGCTCTTTAGAATAGTTGCCTGGTGTAATTTTTTCTTCACAAAGAAAACAGCTATTTTTTGTAAGAGGAAAGTCCTTTTTCTTCAACGGGAATTCTTTTTTAGCACTTATAAACTTTACTGTGTGAGCGCGCAAATAGATACTTCTAAATATAAGTACCTGCCTTTAGACTTTGAGGATAATCGTTAAAGCATTCTTGCGGTTCCTTAAGGGCTTTCAGGTAATATGACAACTCCAGCAGACACCCAAAAAGAACAAGAGAGAGCACGACTTCACAGTACTATCTGGAAAATAGCGAATGATCTGCGCGGTTCGGTCGATGGATGGGACTTTAAACAATATGTTCTTGGCATACTATTTTATCGCTTTATATCCGAAAACCTCAGCAGTTATATTAATACTGAAGAGCGTCGAACTGGTACCTCTGACTTCGAGTACGCCACTCTAAGTGACGAAGAAGCCGATCTCGGACGTGCTGACACGGTACAAGAGAAAGGGTTATACATTTTGCCAAGTGAACTGTTTGAAAATGTTCGTAAGCGCGCAAAAGAGAATGATAATTTAAACGAAACCCTCTCTGGTATTTTTCGCAATATTGAAAACTCTGCCAAAGGTGCGGATAGCGAGAATGACATAAAAGGCTTATTTGACGACCTTGACGTTAATAGTAATAAACTTGGACAAACAGTAGCTAAACGTAACGAACGTCTCGTAAAGCTTCTCGATGCAATAGGAAGTCTTGAGGTCGGTAAATATGCAGATAACACTATTGATGCGTTTGGAGATGCTTATGAGTACCTGATGACGATGTATGCTAGCAATGCCGGTAAATCAGGAGGCGAGTTCTTTACTCCTCAAGAAGTCAGTGAACTTCTGGCACAAATAACTGTAGTGGGCAAGAAGGAAG